>Ga0136624_1000200_pt1 | contig 20465 bp, 19 predicted proteins | sample AntDrymUQ4692206_2_FD_104802 | JGI IMG/M metagenome (GOLD analysis project Ga0136624, IMG submission 104802) | Polar desert sand microbial communities from Dry Valleys, Antarctica - metaG UQ469 (22.06) | ecosystem: Environmental > Terrestrial > Soil > Desert | place: Antarctica: Dry Valley... | reverse complement strand
CGGGCCGGAGTGACGCTTCATCACGCTGATCCCGCCGCCGCTGCTCCGGGTCAGCCGATGGACGCCCACTTCTATTTCGGCAACGGCTGGTACTGCGGCGTGGCGCCGGTGCCAGGCGGCCGCGTGAACATCGGGATCGTCCTCACCGGTGCTCAGCTGCGATCGGAGTTGCGGCGGCCGGGTGGTGTGGCCGGCGTGGCGGCGCGGACGATCGCCGCCCTGCCTGCGGCGGAGTGGCGCTGGCAATCGGCGCCACCGGTCGACGAGCCACGCGTCCAACTCCCGCTGGCGCACCGAACCAGCTGCGCCTCAGGCCCGGGCTTCATGCTCGTCGGTGACGCGGCCGGTTTCATTGACCCCTTGAGCGGTGAGGGGCTGCACCGGGCGCTGCTGTCGGCGTCACTCGCCGCCGCTGCCATTGGCGCATGGTCACGCGGCGACCGATCTGCGCTGAGCGACTACGATCATCACCTTCGTGCGCGATTCCGCAACAAGGACGTCGTCTCATGGGTACTGCAGGCCTTCGTAACGCAGCCCGCGCTGCTCGGCCATGCACTTCGCCGACTCAATTTGCGCCCGCGGGAGTCGCGGACGTTCACACTGGCGCTGGCCGACCTGGTGCCCGCCTCGCGCATCCTGGATCCCCGATTCCTGGGCCGCCTGCTCCTGACCTGAGGCTTGCCGCGTGAAATCACAGATCGCAATCGAGGTGGCGGCACCGCCGGCGCGATTGTTCCTCCTGGCGCGCGAGGTGGCGCGCTGGCCCGACCTGCTGCCGCACTACCGGCGCGTGACTGTGCGCCGGCAGACGGGCGACCGGGTCCTGGCTGACATGGTCGCAGTACGGCGGTTCGGACCGTTACCCGTGCCTGTCACCTGGCGCGCCGAGCAATGGTCCGATGGGTCGGACGAGGCGGATATGCGGCTGGAGTTCCGGCACGTACGTGGCGTCACGCGGGGTATGGCCGTGACGTGGCACATCAGGCCGATGGCCGACGGCGCCCGAGTCGTCATCGAGCATGACTTCAGCCGGCGCCTGCCACTCCTCGGTGACAGGCCGTTGCCGTGGTTTGTCGACAGGTTCTTCGTGCGCCCCATCGCCGGCCGAACGCTGGCCACCTTCAAAGCCCTGGCAGAGCGGGCGGCCTGACTTGCCACGACCGCCGCGTCGCGTGCTGGTGACGGGCATCGGTGTCGTCACACCGATCGGCATCGGGCGCGAAGCCTTCTGGTCGGGGCTGCGCGCCGGGCGATCAGCCGTTCGTGCAATCGACCGCTTCGACGCGTCGGCCTTTCGATCACGCGTGGCGGCGCAGGTAGACAGCTTCACCGCGACGGACTTCATGGATGCGCGCAGTGCGCGCCAGACCGAGCGCTTCAGCCAGTTCGCCCTTGCCGCCGGCAGACTGGCCCTCGAGGATGCGGGCCTGCAGCCGGGCGCGGCGGGAAGTGCTCGCGCGGACCGCTTCGGCGTCTACGTCGGTTCCGCACTCGGCGGCATCGCCTACGCCGAGGAGCAGCACGAGCGTTACATGGAGCGCGGCATCCGATCCGTGGCGCCCAACCTGGCGCTGGCAGTCTTCGGCGGCGCCGCCCCGGCCAACGTGGGCATCGCGCTGGGGCTGCACGGACCCATCCTGTCCACGGCCAACTCGTGCGCTGCCGGGGCGGTGGCCATCGGCGAGGCCTTCCACCTGTTGCGTGCCGGTGGCGCCGATGCAGTGCTGGCCGGCGGGGTGGAAGTGCCGCTGAGCCCGCTGGCGTTCGGTGCCTTCGACATCATCCGTGCCCTGAGTGGCAGCCACAATGACGTGCCCGATGCAGCATGCCGGCCCTTCGACGCGCAACGCGACGGGTTCGTGATGGGTGAGGGCGCCGCCCTGCTAGTCCTGGAGACGGCCGACGCTGCCGAACGGCGTGGCGCCACGGTCTACGCCGAGCTGCGCGGCTTTGCCGCCACCAGCGACGCGCACCACATGGTCCAGCCGCGGCCCGACGGCCGCCAGGCGGCACGCGCGGTGCGGCTGGCCCTGGCTGACGCCGGCATGAAGGCGGCGCAGGTCGACTACGTGAACGCCCATGCTTCGGCCACGCCGCTGGGCGATGCCTCCGAGGCGGTGGCCCTCGCCCGCGGGCTGGGGGCGCGTGCCAGGACCGTCCCGGTCAGCGGCACCAAGGCGTACTACGGCCATCCGCTTGGTGCTTCGGGCGCAATCGAGGCCGCCATCTGCTCACTCGCGATCGCGCGCGGCTGGGCGCCCGGCACCGTCAACCTGCAGGAGACGGACCCGCGAGTAGCGGAACGGCTGCCAGGCCTGATCGGCCGGCCGCTGGAGTCCGAGGTCAACGCTGCGCTGAGCACGTCCTTCGGCTTCGGCGGCCTGAACGCCGCGCTGGTGTTCAGTCGAGCGTGAAGTAGTCCGCTCCCTGGTAGGCGCCGCTGCGCTCCTTGCGGACCTGCATCAGAACATCGTTGAGCAGGCTGCTGGCACCGAAACGGAACAGGTCGGGTGTCATCCAGCGCGGGCCGAGCGTCTCATACAGCACGACCAGATACTGGATCGCCTCCTTGGCGGTCCGAATGCCGCCCGCCGGCTTCATGCCGACGACCCGGCCGGTGCGGCGATGGAAATCGCGGATTGCCTCGAGCATCACCAGCGTCACGGGCAGGGTCGCTGCCGGTGTCACCTTGCCGGTGGACGTCTTGATGAAGTCGGCGCCGGCGGCCATGGCGAGGATGCTCGCGCGCCGGACGTTGTCGTAAGTCTCGAGCTCGCCGGTCTCCAGGATGACCTTCAGGTGGGCGGCGCCACACGCCTCCTTGACGGCCACGATCTCCTCGAAGACCGCGCGGTAGTCGCCCTGCAGGAAGGCGCCGCGGTCGATGACCATGTCTATCTCGTCGGCACCGGCTTCGGCCGCGAGTCGTGTCTCGGTGAGCTTCACCTCGCGGTACGTCTGGCCGGCGGGAAAGCCGGTGGCCACGCTTGCGATCTTGACGGCCGTGCCCGCCAGCGCCTGTCGGGCCACGGGCACAAGCGCGGGGTAGATGCAGATGGCGGCGACGCTGGGGATCGACGGGTCGGACGGATCGGGCCGGATGCCCTTGGCGCACAGGGCGCGAACCTTGCCTTCGGTGTCCTTTCCCTCGAGCGTCGTCAGGTCCATCATCCGAATCGCCAGGTCGAGGGCCCACAGCTTTGAGGCACGCTTGATCGAGCGTCGCTTCAAGCTCTCCACGCGTTCCTCGATGCCGACCTGATCTACCCCGCCCACGCGCTCGACGATCGAGTCAATGCCCTCGGTGCGGCCCACCCAGGCACGGACGAGGGCGCCCGCCTGGCGCTCGGCGGAACGACCGGCCGGTGAATCGACGACGCTCATGCGGCCATGGTAACCCGTGAAGCTCCCCTTGCAAGGGCTTGACACTTTCGTCGTGCATCTGTGACCGTACGGTCACCATGGAGAGAGACGTCGTCGCGCTGGATGCCGTGATGAACGCCCTGTCCGATCCCACTCGTCGCGCCGTCTACCGCCGTCTGCGCCAATCGCCGGGACTGACCACCGGTCAGCTGTCCGACCTGACGCGCGGCATGACGCGCTGGGGAGTGATGAAGCACCTGGCAGTGCTGCGCGACGCCGGGCTGGTGCAGACGCTCCACGACGGCCGCCACAGGCGCCACTATGCCGACACTGGCCGCCTTCAACTGGTGCGGGACTGGCTCGATGAGGCCGGCTAGATCGGCGGCAGACCGCTCCTGCCGTCGATCAGAAAATGGCGGAACCACTCGACGATGCGCTCGATGTTCTCCACCCGCCGGAACGGCTTGCCGCTGCGTGTGAGCTCGTGCGATTCCTCCGGCACGCGCATGAAGCGCACGGGCCGCCGCAGCGCGCGCAATACGGTGAACAGCTCCTCGCCCTGCGTGATCGGGCAACGCAGGTCGTTCTCCGCGTGCTGGATAAGCAGCGGCGTGTGGATACGCTCGGCATAGGTCAACGGGCTGTGCTCGCGGTACAGCTGCGGATCCTCCCACGGGTTGGCGCCGTACTCGTAGCGTCCGAAGTTGGGTCCGGCGATGTCGCCGCTGAGCATCTCGGCCGTCATGTCGTTGACCGAGCGACAGCTGACGGCGGCCTTGAAGCGGTCGGTGTGGCCGACGATCCAGCTCGTCAGGTAGCCCCCGTACGACCCACCCGTCACGCCCAGCCGGTCCGGGTCGGCGAGTCCGTCCTCGATCAACCCATCGATGCCGGCCATCACGTCACTCATCGGCCCCTCACCCCAGTCGCGGTAGTTCGCGCTCGTGAAGTCCTGACCGTAGCCCTGCGAGCCGCGGGGATTGCAGGCGTAGACGCTCATGCCGGCCGCAACGAGGCATTGCCACTCCCACATGAGCGACCAGCCATACAGCGTCGCCGGACCGCCGTGGATCTGGACGACCAGCGGCGCCGGTCGCCCGCGCCGGTCGGGTGCCTGGTACAGCCAGCCCTGGATGCGGCGGCCATCCACCTCGTGCCAGCGCACCACCGGTGAAACGCGCTCAACGTCCGACCACGCGTCGTCCATCAGCCTGGTCAGGCGACGAACGGTCGGGCCTTTCTTGCGGGCAGTCCCGGGCGAGGTCTCGAGGCTGACGACGTCGGGCGGGCCGGTGGCATCGGCCATCAGGCAGGTGATGCCCCGACCGCCATTCGGGAGCTGGGCCGCGCTGGCACGGGAAAGGTAGTGTTGGCCGCGAGTCAGCCGCTCGAGCCGCCGATCGGCGGTGTGCACCCGCCACAGCTCGTAGCTGCCCTCGGTCGGCGCCGCGAAAGCAATCGACGATCCGTCTGCCGACCAGGCAGGCCGCGTGACGGCAAATCCGAACAGGTCGCTGTTCATTGCGGCGGCAACCTCCAGGTCACTCTCGCCGGTCAGGTTCTCGCCCGCCGCGTTGGCCTCGGGCTGGAAGCGCCAGATGTCGTTGCGTGACGCGCCGCGGGCCGGGTAGCGGTGGCCGATGGCCGCGATCCAGCGCCCGTCGGGGCTCCACGACGGATGGGCGAACGAACGATCACCACGTCCGCCGCTGATCCGAGTCACCGGTCCGCCGTTCACGGGGATTGTGTAGACGTCCGTGCGCCACGTCAGATCGGCGTCTCGGTGCCGGTTCGAAATGAAGGCGACGCTTCGCCCATCCGGGCTCCAGACAGGCTGCTGGTCCCTCGCCGTACCGCGCGCAAGCAGGCGAGCGGCCCCGTCAGCGACCTCGACCAGCCACAGCTTGGGCGGATGCTGATAGATGTAGCCCTCTCCGTTGAGCATGTACTGGAGCCGGTCGACGAGGTGCATGTCGCGCGCCGGGGGGTCTGTCGGTCGCCGCCGGTCCTCGTCCCGCTCGCCCCTCGTGGCGCCCGACACCACGCACAGCCGCTGGCCGTCGGGGCTCCACGCGATGTCCTTGACATCCTGCGGCAGGTCCGTCAGCCGTTGCGCCTCGCCACCATCCATCGGCAGCAACCAGACCTGCGTGGCGCCGGCGTCGGGCGGTTCGTCGATGCCGGCGCGATCGCCTGCGCCGCCCTTGATCAAGACCGTCATGCGGTCGCTCAGAAAAGCCAGTGTTCGGCCGTCCGGGCTCCAGCGCGGAAGTACATCCTTGTTGGCGCCAAGGGTCAGCTGGCGCGCCGCACCGGAGCCGTCGGTCGGGACGATCCAGATCGCCTGCCGGTAACCGTCCTTGCCGGGCGCCACCGACTTAACGCTGAAGGCTGCGCGCGCGCCGTCGGCAGAGACGGCCACATCGGTCGGGACGCGCAGGTCGTACAGGTCTGACGCACGAGGTGCTCGGGACATCAATTCACCTCTGATCGACAGCGAACCACGCTGAATTCTGGCGATTCGCAGCCCGTGCTGCTCGGTCCGCGGCGCGCGCCAGGCCGGGTCAGGCGTCGATCAGGGTAAGACCGTTATCCAGCGGCCGTTCCACGGCGCCGTGTACTTCTGCTTGAAAGCCGTGAACTTGGCCTTCAGGTCGCGCGTCTTGATCCACGTCCTGGGGCCCGGGTCGTAGCGCTTGCCGTCAATGGTGCCGTCGGGCCACAACGGTCCCATGGCCTGCACCGCCGTCACCCTGTACTCGCTCGTCAGTGCCGCATCGGCCGTCGATTCGAAGCCGGTCATCACCCACGCATGCCCTCCGTGCCACACCAGCAAGCCGACGGGCTTGCCGGTCAAGCGCATCCGTTGGGCAGCCGTGCGCAGCGACGCCTGCATCGAGTCCGCCTTGCCGACGGTGTAGTCGCCGGCACCCCAGTTTCGCAGCGCGAGCGCCCAGCCCTTGGCGTCAGCGCCATTGTTGGTCAGCCGGAAGCGGCTGTGGTCCTGCGCATAGCGCCAGTACTCCTTCTGTCGCTTGGCTGAGTTGTCAGTGTCGCCGTTGATCATGTTGAGCATCATCTGGATGCTCGCTCCGACACACGTGTAGTTGGTCACCTGCCTACTGAAGGAGTCGGCGGTGTAGACCTTGTATCGGCCATTCCAGGTGGCGGCAGCGGCATGGGGCGCCGGTGCTGCCAGCGTGAACGACAAGACGGCGACGATGGCGATGGCCAGGCGCATGGGCGTCCTCCCCGGTTATTTTCGTTCACCGCCGACTTCGGTCCCTGATGGACGAATGATCGGCCAGACGTGAACCACGGCCAATCCATTATGGGCGACCACGGCCCGACACGCCGTAGCCGATAATCAGCCTCCCAATGAACAAAAGTACCTACACCAGCGGCGGCGAGTACCTAGCGCCGCGCCGCATCCATGCCGATCGCGAGAGCGCCACGCTGGAGATCGAGTGGGCCGACGGGCATGTGACGCGCTACGACTTCGTGACCCTGCGCTGGCTGTGCCCGTGTGCCTTCTGTCGCGGCGAGGCCGGCATCCCCGGCTGGCTCGATTCGAACCCGACTCTCTCGCCGGCCCAGACACAGCTGACCGATCTCCAGCCCGTCGGCGCTTACGCAATCGCGCCGACATGGGGCGACGGCCATCACACTGGTTTCTACACCTTCCAACGGCTGCGTGAGGAGTGCCCCTGCCCTGAAGACTCTGCTCGGCGAGCGGCGCAGCACGCCGAGCATGGGCAGTCGGATGCCCAGCGCCGGCTGGGGTAGGGCACCGGCTCGGCGCTAGACTGAACCGTCCAATGGCTGCCGTACGAACCAGCGCCGCCCGTCGCAGTCGGAGCGCCGCCGCCGACATGCCCTACATCAACCGCGAACTGTCGTGGCTCGACTTCAACGCGCGTGTGCTGGCCGAAGCGTCCGACGAGCGCAACCCGCTCATGGAGCGCGCCCGTTTCGTGGCCATCTTTGCCGGCAATCTGGACGAGTTCTTCCAGGTGCGCGTGGCCGGCTTGAAGCAGCAGGTCGACGCCGGTCGCTCCACGCCCACGCCGGACGGTATGAGTGCCTCCCAGAACCTGGAGGCAATCCGGGCGCGCCTGCTGCCACTCGTCGCCGCCCACTCCGAAACCTTCGCGCTCGTCCGCCGGCAGCTGGCCGAGGAGGGCGTGCGGATCGTCGGTTACGACGAGCGTCCGGAACGGCACCTCGAACTGCGCAGCCGGTTCATCGACGAGATCTTTCCGGTGCTGACGCCACTGGCGGTGGATCCGGGCCATCCCTTCCCCTACATCAGCGACCTGTCGCTGTCGCTGGCGGTGACGGTCCGCGATCCGCTCAACGGCGAGCGTCGCTTTGCGCGCATCAAGGTGCCGGCCATCCTGCCTCGCCTGGTGGAGGTGGGGCAGCGCACGTACATCCTGCTGGAGCAGATCATCGCCGCCAACCTTGACGCGATGTTCCCGGGAATGGAGGTGATCGAGCACCACCTCTTCCGGGTGACCCGCAACGCCGACCTGGCCATCGAGGAGGAAGAGGCACCCGATCTCCTGATGGCCATCGAGGAGGAATTGCGCAAGCGCCGGTTCGGCAAGGTGGTCCGGCTGGAGATCGAACGCTCGATGCCTCACCCGACGCGGCAGTTGCTCATGCGCGGCCTGGACGTGGACCAGCAGGACGTTTACGAGATCGCAGGCATGCTCGACCTGACGGCTGTGGCGACCATCACCGAGCTGGACATCCCGGCACTGCACCCGGTGCCCTGGCAGCCCGTGGTTCCGCCGAGGCTGGTGCCGGCGGACCCCGATGACGAAGTCGACATCTTCGCCGCCATCCGTGGCGGCGACATCCTGCTCCACCATCCGTACGAGTCGTTCTCGGCGTCGGTGCAGCGCTTCATCGAGCAGGCGGCGGCCGACCCCGAGGTGCTGACGATCAAGCAGACGCTCTACCGCACGAGTGGCGATTCACCGATCGTGCGCGCGCTCATCGAGGCCGCCGAGCAGGGCAAGCAGGTGGTCGTGCTGGTCGAGATCAAGGCCCGTTTCGACGAGCACGCCAACATCGTCTGGGCCAAAGCCCTGGAACGCGCCGGCGCGCACGTGGCCTACGGGCTGGTCGGGCTCAAGACGCACAGCAAGACGGCGCTCGTGGTACGACGCGAGGGCCGCGGCCTGCGGCGATACGTCCACATCGGCACCGGCAACTACAACCCCAAGACCTCACGCGGCTATGTCGACCTGGGCCTGCTGACGTGCGATCCCGCGCTGGGCGCCGACGCCACCGACCTGTTCAACATGCTCACCGGCCACTCGCGCGGCACCCGCTACCGCCGGCTGCTGGTTGCGCCGCATGACCTGCGTCCGGGCCTGCTGGACCTCATCAATACCGAGATCGAGCGCCAGCGCGAGCACGGCGACGGCCGCATCGTCTTCAAGTGCAACGCCGTCGTCGACCCGGCGCTCATAGCCGCGCTGTACCGAGCCAGCCAGGCGGGAGTCGAGATCGATCTCATCGTCCGCGGGATGTGTTCGGTACGACCGGCCGTGCCGGGCGTCAGCGAGACGATCCGCGTTCGGTCGGTCGTGGGCCGGTACCTCGAGCACTCGCGCATCTTCCTCTTCGGACAGGGCGACAGGGAGCGCTACCTCATGGGCTCGGCGGACATCATGGAGCGCAACCTGGACCGCCGCGTCGAAGCGCTGACGCCGGTCACCGATCCCGAGAATACGGCACGACTGCGCACCATCATCGACATCATGCTGGCCGATGACCGGCGCGCGTGGCAGCTGGACGGCGACGACAGGTGGCGGCGCGTGGAAGACCTGGTCGAACAGCCGACCGGGCTGGACACCTTCGAGACGCTGATGGGAATCGCCCTGGCCAGCGCCACCAGCGAGGCTTGAACCAGGAACTCGAGCTCAAGTACTCAGTCGGTGACGCGGACGCGTTGCTGGCGTGGCTGGATGACCACTTGCCGCCGGCACGAGGCGCGACCGGCTGGCAGGACGCCATGGTCATCGACCGCTACTTCGATACCGCTGGCCGCGCGCTGGCGGCAGCCGGCTACGGGGCGCGACTCCGCGAGCGCTCCGGAATGACGATCGTTTGCCTGAAGTCGGATATCGGCGTCAGCGACGGCATCCACTACCGACACGAGCTGGAGGCGCCGGCAACGCCGGCGCTGGTGCCGGGCGATTGGCCGCCGAGCGACGTCCGCGAGCTGGTGCAGCGCGTGGCCGGTACGCAACCCCTGATCGAGCGTTTCGTTCTCGACCAGCTGCGCCGTGAGCGAGAGCACGCGCTCGATGACTGCCGCTTTCTGATCTCGATGGACCACGTCAACGTGCTACACCGCGGGCGCCGACTCGGCGAGCTGCAGCAGCTGGAGGTGGAGCTGCTGGACGGCAATCCCTCGGTTCTGGCTGCCCTGGGCAGGCGCATCGCGGCCAGCGGGCTTGTCCGGCCGGAGCTGCGAAGCAAGTTGGCGACCGCAAAGGCGCTCGCGGCAGCCGCTGACACGCCCCGTTAACACGCGCTTAACAACCGGCAAACGAGCCGTTCACGCCGACCGGCCAGCCTAGGGGCATCCGCGCGTCCAGAAGGGCGCCGGACGGGCGCGTCTCTGACTGGGCGCTCCGGCTATAGAGGAGAAATATCGCGATATGCACAAGATCCAAGCTCGTACGGGCATGGCCGTCATAGCCGTGCTGCTCGTCGCCGCTGCCTGTGGCGGCACCGGCGCCAGCCCGGCCCCCGCCACGCCGGCCAACGGCGGCAACGGAGCCAACACCGGCAACATTCGCATCGACGGCTCCAGCACTGTCGCGCCCCTCTCAGAGGTCGCGGCCGAGCTGTACATGGATGAAAACTCCGAGGTCAACGTCAGCGTCGCGACCTCGGGCACCAGTGGCGGCTTCCAGAAATTTTGCAGCGGCGAGACCGACATGAACGACGCCTCGCGCGAGATCAGTGAGACCGAGATCGAGCAGTGTGGCGGGAACGACATCGGCTTCGACAACATCCAGGTGGCCAACGACGCGCTGTCGATTGTCGTCAACGCGGAGAACCCGCTGGAGTGCATCAGCGTCGAGCAGGCCAACCAGATCTGGGACCTCGAGTCGACGGTCGAGACCTGGGGTGACGTCGAAGGGCTGGACATCCCCGCTGAGTTCGGCACCGAGGCCATCAGCCGCTTCGGGCCGGGCACCGACTCCGGGACGTTCGACTTCTTCACCGCCGCCATCAACGGCGAGGAAGGACGAATCACGCTCGATTACACCGACATCGGCGAAGACGACCAGGCTGCCGTCCTGGGCGTCCAGGGCGACGTGGGCGGCATCGGCTACATCCCCTACTCGTTCGTCCAGGAAGCCGGTGATGCGATCAAGCCGCTGGCCATCGATGACGGCGCCGGGTGCACCGAGGCGATCCTCGAGAACGTGCAGAATGGCAGTTACACGCCGCTCGGCCGGCCGCTATTCGTGTACGCCAGCGACTTTGCGCTCGCGCGCCCGGAGGTGCTCGACTTTCTGCGGTTCTATGTCGCAAACTCGGCCAACATCGCCGAAACTGCCGGCTACGTGCCCATGACTGATGAGCAGCAGGCGGAGCAGGATGCCAAGATCGACCAGCTCGTGGGCGGCGGCGCCTGACGCTCTGCACCCGCACCTAGGACCACGCTAGACAGTGTCAACCAGCGACATCGCGGCCTCCGGCAGCGGCACGATGTTCTCGCGCCGTTCGCTGGAGGCCTCGAGTCCCCGCTACGGCGAGAAGGCGATCTATGTCTTCCTGGCGCTGTGCGCGCTGCTGTCCGTCGTGGTCACCAGCTCCATCGTCGTGTCGCTGCTGCTGCCGACGATCGACTTCTTCCGACAGGTCTCACTCAGCAGCTTCTTCCTCGATACGGTTTGGGCTCCGCGCCAGGCCACCGGCCGCTTCGGCGTCTGGCCCATCGTGGTGGGCACACTGAACATCGTCATCTGGGCGCTGCTCGTGGCCATTCCGATCGGCCTGGCTTCGGCGATCTACCTCGCGGAGTACGCGTCAACGCGCGTTCGCAGGATCGTCAAACCGATCCTCGAGATCCTGGCCGGCATACCGACCGTCGCCATCGGGCTCTTCGCATTCCTGTTCCTCCGGCCGGCGGCGGAGAGGGCGCTTCCGTTCCTCGAGTGGAGCAGCCTCTTCTCGGTGGGCGTGGCCGGCGTGGCCGTCGGCCTGATGATCGTGCCTCTTGTCGCCTCCATCTCGGACGACGCCATGCGCGCCGTGCCGCGGGCCCTGCGCGAGGGCGGCTACGGTCTCGGCGCCAACAAGCTGAAGGTCTCGTTGCGCATCGTGTTCCCCGGCGCGATCTCGGGCATCGTTGCCTCCATCGTGCTCGCCGGCTCACGCGCCGTGGGCGAGACGATGGTGGTGCTCATTGCCGCTGGACGCACGCCGAACCTGACTTTCAACCCCACGCAGTCGGTGCAGACGATGACGGCCTACATCGGCGGCACGGCCACCGGCGACATACCGACCGGGACCCTCGACTACGACACCCTGTTCGCGGTTGGAACACTGCTGTTTGTCATGACCCTCGCCCTGAACGTGCTGGCGATCCGTCTCGTGCAGCGCTTCCGCGAGGCGTACGAGTAACCGTGACCGCCGATCCGATGATGCCGCTGAGCGGCGGCACGCGCCTCGCGGCGGCGGGAGCCCGTGCCGTGACCGAGGATTCGCTGCGCAACACCAACCGCGCCGATCGTGCCACGAGCGCCATCTTCCTGGCTTTGCTACTGCTCGGCGTCGGCGTCGCCATGATGGGCCTGGCCGCAATCCTGATATGGGCGCTCGTCGAGGGAGCTCCCCGCCTGGGCATCGAATTGTTGACCAACGGTCCCTCTACCGTGCGGCCGGAGCAGGCCGGTTTCCGTACCTCGATCATCGGCTCGCTGATGGTCGTCGGCGGCGTGCTCGTGCTGATCGTGCCGATCGGTGTCGGGGCGGCCATCTACCTCGAGGAATACGCCGACCGCAACCGCTGGTGGAATCGGCTGATCGAGCTGAACATCCAGAATTTGGCCGGCGTGCCGTCCATCGTATTCGGCATCCTCGGCCTGGCATTCATCGTCCGCGGGCCGCTGAGCCTGGGTTTCGTGGCCGTCGCCGGCTCGCTGACCCTGGCGTTGCTAGTGCTACCGACCGTGATCATCGCTTCGCGCGAGGCCATCCGGGCCGTCCCGCCCTCGATCCGAGAGGGCTCGCTGGCGCTCGGCGCAACGCGCTGGCAGACTGTAAGACGGCAGGTGTTGCCGGCGGCCCTGCCCGGTGTCTTGACGGGCGTCATCCTGTCCATCGCGCGGGCGACGGGCGAGGCTGCGCCACTTCTTCTGGTGGGCGCTGTGACGTTCGTGACGTTCGATCCCGATTTCTTCACGGGCGCCTACTCGACGCTGCCGGTGCAGATATACAACTACTCCAGCCGGCCACAGGCCGAGTTCCGTGTGCTGGCCATCGCCGGTGTGACCGTGATGCTCGGTCTGGTGCTGCTCATGAACTCGTTTGCCGTGTGGCTGCGCAATCGCTATGAACAGAGCTGGTAGAAGGTACGATCGAAGGTGGTTGAACCAATGAACATCGAGTTGCAGGAGCGCAGCCGGGTTGGCACAAATGGTCATCAGGCCCGCGTTGACGTCAGGCCATTGACACAGGCGTCGGAGCGCGAAGCGGCTACCGAGGGCGAGGTGGTATTCGACCTCGACAAGGTGTCCTGTTTCTATGGCGCGTTCCGAGCAATCAGGGAAGTCGACCTTGCCGTTCACAGCAATGCCATCACGGCCATCATCGGCCCCTCGGGCACGGGCAAGAGCACGCTGCTGCGCAGCTTCAATCGGATGAACGACCTCGTCCCCGGCGCCCGCGTGGAGGGCAAGATCCTCTATCACGGCATCGACCTCTACGACCGACGAGTCGATGCGGTGGAGGTCCGTCGGCGCATCGGCATGGTCTTCCAGAAGCCCAACCCCTTCCCCAAGTCGATCTACGAGAACGTGGCCTTTGGTCCGCGCGTGGCCGGCACGCGGTCGGGGATCGATGACATCGTCGAGGAGTCACTGCGCCGGGCGGCCCTGTGGGACGAGGTCAAGGACAAGCTCAAGTCGTCGGGCCTGTCCCTCTCGGGCGGGCAGCAGCAGCGCCTGTGCATCGCGCGTGCCATCGCCGTCCAGCCCGACGTCATCCTGATGGACGAGCCATGCTCGGCGTTGGACCCGGTAGCCACGCTGCGCATCGAGCAGCTGATGATCGAGCTCAAACAGAAGTACACCATCATCATCGTCACGCACAACATGCAGCAGGCGGCTCGTGTCTCGGACGAGACGGTCTTCCTGACGATGGACGATGACCGCGCCGGCTACCTCGTCGAACGCGGCCCGACGGCGCAGATCTTCACCAACCCGCAGAACCGGCTGACCGAAGACTACGTCTCCGGCCGCTTCGGCTAGGAGGATGACGATGAAGGAGCAGCCGACCAGGGCAGGCAACGGTACTGCCGAGCGGGACGCCACCGACCGAGCCGCGACCGAAAACGACCTGCGCGTGCGCGAGCAGGTCGGCGCCGTCATCGACGAAGCGCAGGCCCAGGTCAGCGGGCGCTCGTCGAGATCGCTGCAGTACGCCAGCCGCGAGACGCTCGACCGTGAGATGCGCGAGATTAAGGACGAGGTGCTGCGCATGGGCAGTCTCGTCGCGGCCCAGATTGGCGCCGCCATCCAGGCCCTGGTGGCGCATGACGCGGAGGCGGCAACGTCGGCCATCGTCGGCGACGGTCGGATCAACGAGGCGCAGCGACACATCGCCTCGCTCATCACCGCGACCATCGCGCTCCAGCAGCCCGTGGCGCGCGACCTGCGCTTCCTGCTCGCCCTCAACCACGTCACGTACGAGCTGGAGCGGATGGGCGACCACGCCGCCTCAGTGGCCAAGCAGGCACGCAAGCTGGCGCCTCATCCGCCGCTCAAGCGCTACGTCGACCTGCCGCGCATGGGCCAGCTGGCTTCGGAGCAGGTACGCGGCGTGCTGCGTGCGCTCGTCGATCTCGACGTAGATCAGGCGCGTGAGGTCGCCGGCCACGACGACGACATGGACGACCTTTATCACAAGATCTTCGACGAAGTGGTCGGTCTGATGCGCGCCGACTCGGGCAACGTGGACCGCGGCACGCGGCTGCTCTTCGCCGCTCACTACCTCGAGCGGATCGGCGACCGTGTGACCAACATCGCCGAGGACGTGGTGTTCCTGGCAACCGGTGACATCGAGGACCTGAATCCGTGACCGATGATGCGGGTCTGATCCGCGTCCTCTTCGTGTGCGTCCACAACTCGGCGCGCAGCCTGATGGCCGAGGCGCTGCTGCGTCATCGCGGCTACGGCACTTTCGCCCCCTTCAGCGCCGGCACGGAGGCAGGCATGGTCAACCCGCTCACCCTGCGCGTGCTGAGCGAGGCCGGCATCCCGATCGATGGGCTGTCCTCCAAGCCCGTGCAGCCGCTGGTGGGCGCGCAATTCGACTATGTCATCACCGTCTGCGATCCGGCGCGTGAAGCCTGCCCCCACTTCCCGGGCGCCGGCACAACGCTGCACTGGACCTTCGACGACCCGGCGGCGGCGACGGGCAGCGACGAGGACCGTCTGCCGGTCTTCCGCCGCGTGCTGGGCGAGATCTCGACACAGATCGACGATTTCGTGCCGCTGGCGATTCGCGCGAACGCTGCCCAACAGGCAATCTGGGCAGGCTGATGGAGGACCGATCGGAGCGGCACGATCTCCAGCTCTACCTGCTGCGTCATGCGCACGCCGGTGACCCCGACGCGTGGACCGGCGATGACGCCGTGCGACCGCTCAGCGACAAGGGTCGTCATCAGTCGGAGCGGCTGGCCGAGTTCCTGGCGCAACGTCGTTTCATGCCCGACGCCATCGTGAGCAGCCCCAAGCTGCGGGCGCTCGATACGGCCCGGATCGTTGCCCAGGCGCTGGGGCTAGAAGTGTCGATCGACGAACGCCTCGGCGACCGCCTCCACCTGGACAGGCTGGCCGACGTCCTGGACGAAGTCAGCGGGCGGCGGATCGTGCTCGTGGGCCACGACCCGGACTTCAGTGACCTGGTGTCGTCGCTGTCGGGCGCTGCCTACGTGCCGCTCAAGAAGGGCGCACTGGCACGCGTCGACGTATCCCTGCCGCTACAGGAAGCCGGCGGCATCCTGCGCTGGCTGCTGCCGCCCGACCTCGTCGCGCTGGGCGACTGAGGGAGCCGCAGCCCCATCAATCGGGCGTCGGCCCATTCACCTGACGCCGGTGCTCCCTCGATCCGACAGGCGGCGCCAGCGGCATCGGACGTCCCTCGGCATAGGCCAGGTACAGCGCGCTGTTGAGCAGCCCCAGGTGGCTGAAAGCCTGCGGGAAGTTACCCAGGAAGTGGCCCGTGCGAGGGTCGATCTGCTCGGCATAGAGTCCGACGTGGTTGGCCCGCCGCGCGAGACTGTCGAAGATGCGATGCGCCTCGTCGAGGCGCCCCGAGAGCGCCAGGGCGTCGACCAGCCAGTAGGTGCACAACACGAACGCGCCTTCCTCACCGGGCAGTCCGTCGTCGGCTCGATAGCGATAGACCAGGTCGTGTTCGGTCAATTCCTCCAGCACCCGATCGATGGTGCTCTGAACGCGTGGGTCATCGAAGGGCAGCATCTCGTGCAGCGGGAGCAGCAGCACCGACGCGTCGAGGTCGCTGCCACCGAAGGACTGCGTGAAGGCGCCCCGTTCAGTGCTGTAGCCTTCGCTCAGGACGAGTGACCGGACTTCATCGCGCTTCTGGCGCCAGTGCGCGACATCGCCCTCCAGGTCGTGCCGCTCCGCCAGCTGGACCGCCCGCGCCAGCGCGACCCAGATCATGATCTGCGAGTACGTGAAGCGCTGGGCGCCGCCCCTGACTTCCCAGATGCCGTCGTCGGGCTCGTTGATCGCGGCGGCGGCCGAGTCGGCGGCGACGCGGAGAAGTGCCGCCACTTCGGGTGACGGCTCGTGACCGGAGCGAGCGAGCTCATACGCGCCGTCCAGCAACTCGCCGTAGACGTCCAGCTGCTTTTGCATGGCAGCGTCGTTGCCGATGCGCACCGGCCGAGATCCACCGTATCCCTCGAGGTGCTCCAGCTCCTGCTCCTTGGCAATGGCTCCGCCGCTTACGCCGTACATGATCCGGATCCGCACATCCGATTCCTTGTCCTGCCTGGCCACGCGCTCGGCCCAGGCGATGAACTCCCGCGCCTCAGCGCGATGGCCCAGTGCGTGCATCGCCTGCACGGTCAGCGAGGCATCGCGAATCCAGGTGTAGCGGTAGTCCCAGTTGCGGACGCCGCCGATGCCCTCGGGCAGTGACGTCGTCGGTGCGGCGACTATCGCGCCGGTCGGCGCGTATGAGAGCAACTTCAGGACCAGCTCTGACCGAGCCACCAACGCCGAGTTAGGTTGCGCCCACCGACGGTCGCGCGTGGCCTCCTTGTGTACCCAGCCTTGCCACGACTGCACCGTCTCGCGGAGAGCCGCCAGCGCCGCGTCGGCGGTGGGTCGTGGGGACGAGGCCAGGCCCGTCACCAGCACAAGCCGCTGACCGGCTTCCAGCGTCAGCCGCGCTCGGACCAGCGGTCCCTCATCGTCCACGATCTGGGCATCCGTGCCGTCCGGCAGACCGACGAGCCTGAGCTGCTGTCCGCCGGCCGATGCAGTGAAGCCGCCGTCGATCTGCTCCAGGTCCACAGCAGCGCGTGCGTAGTCGGGCCGTGGCGCCCACTCGACGTCGACTTCCAGCCCACCACCTTCGGCATGCAGCAGGCGCTGGATCTCGGGCGCGACGGGTGCGTCGGTCCGGCCATCTATGTCGCCCGCGAGTGGCATGAAATCGGTCAGGACGAGCCGGCCCGAAGCCGTCTGAAAGACCGTCTCGAGAACGTTCGTGCTCTCGATGTAGCGCTGCTTACCGTCGCCGGCGCCACGTGGCCGAACGCGAAAGTAACCGCCTCGACGGCGGTCGAGGATGGCACCGAAGACGCTGGGGCTGTCGAAGTCGGGCAGGCACGCCCAATCGATGGATCCGTCGGGGCAGATCAGCGCCACCGAGTGGAGATTGCCGATGGCCGCGTAATCCTCGATGGGCCGGTATTCCGCGCGGCTCACGCGACGACCGCCAGGCTGTCGCGGACCTGCGGCAGAACCCTCGCCCCGAAGGCCTCGATGAAGCGCTCCTGGCCGGGGCCGACGTGGTGCACATAGATCCGTTCGAAGCCCAGCTCCGCGTCTGCCTGCAACCACTCCGCGTGCCGTGCCGGATCGGCCGACGCCCGGACGTGCTGATCGACCAGCTCGGGCGCAACGAGCTCGGCGGCGGCGCTGAACTGGGCGGGCTGACGCAGATCGGCCAGCACGGCGCTGTCGAGGAACGTCGCCGACCAGTGCTCGAGCGCGATGCTGCGCGCCTCTTCGTCGCTGTCGGCGTAGCTCACATGGACCTGCAGCGCCAGCGGCTTGCCGTCGCCGCCGCCGTCACGGAAAGCATCGATTACCTGGCGCAGCTTCGCCGGCGGCTGATTGACGGTGATCAGCCCGTCGGCCCACGCCGCCGCCCAGCGGGCGGTCGCGGGCGTGATGGCGGCGGCAAACACGAGCGGCGGATCAGTCGGCCGCGTGTAGAGCCGGGCACCATCCACCGTGATCAGGCCGCGATGCGTCACCATCTCGCCCGCCCATAGCGCACGCATGACGTCAACGCACTCGCGCAACCGGGCGTTGCGTTCGTCCTTGGCCGGCCAGTGCAAGCCGGTGATCCCTTCGTTCAGCGCCTCGCCGCTGCCGACGGCCAGCCAGAAGCGGCCTGGAAACATCTCGGCCAGCGTGGCCGCGGCCTGGGCGACGATTGCCGGGTGATAACGGTACCCCGGCGCCGTCACCGTTCCGAAGCTCAGCTGCGTCGCCTGCAGCGCGGCACCCAGCCACGACCACGCGTAGCCGCTCTGGCCCTGCTGCTCCGTCCACGGGTGAAAGTGATCCGAGCACATGGCCGCATCAAAGCCTGCCGCCTCGGCGGCACGGGTCAGCTGAAGCAGCCGCGAGGGACTGAACTGCTCGTGGCTGGCGTGGTAGCCGATCGTCGTCATCCGCTGGTGGGTCTCCTCAGCCGCGGGGACAGCCGCCCACACAGGCAGTCGTCATCCCCCGGAGTCACCATGTTGGCGCCGTCCGCGCCACGCCCATGGCATCGCCGCCGGGGGATTGGCTAACAGTCAGGTGACACAGCAGCGAATGGTGCCCGGCCGGTGGACCGGGGCAGCGCAACGACAAACTGCGACCCCGCACCCTCAGCGCTGTTGACCGTGATCCGGCCACCGTGGCGCTCGACGATGTGGCGAGCGATGGCAAGGCCCAGGCCGGTACCGCCGTGGCCCCGCTGCCGCGCCCGGTCCACCTTGTAGAACCGCTCGAAGATGCGGTCCTGATCGGCGCGCGGAATGCCGACCCCGTGGTCCTCCACCTCGAGCAGCATCTCCGACGTTGCGGCCCGGACGCGGACCACGACTTCGCCTTCGCGTGCCGAGAACTTGATGGCGTTGTGCACCAGGTTGACCAGCACCTGGCCCAGTCGTTCCTCGTCGCCACTGACCGTTCTGTCGATTTCGGCGGCAGGCAGATCGGCGCGCAGCCGGATGCCCTGCCGCTCGGCGTAGGTTCGCAACCGCTCCAGGCTGCTCTCGACGACCAGTCCCAGGTCGACGTCGACCGGCTGCAGAGGCGCCTCGCCCTGCTCGATCCGGGACAGGTCAAGGAGCTCATTGACCATCTGCACCAGGTGGCCGGTTTCGACATCGATCTTGGCCATGGCGTCGTTCACCCGGGGCGGCAGCTCGTTTCGGACCTGCTCGCCGGCGAGCAGCTCGGTCAGCAGCCGGACCGTCGTCAGCGGCGTCCGCAGCTCGTGGCTCAGGTTGTCGATGAATTCGGTCCGTATGCGCTGCAGCCGGCGCAGCTCCGAAACGTCCTCCAGCAACATCCACAGGCTTCCCTCGCGGTCAGCCCGGCGGGCATGGACCATCAACGCAAGTGGCGGCTCTCCTCCGAAGCTCAGCTCCGTCTGCGCCGCTCCGCGATCCACAGCGTCGCGCGCCAACTCATCGATGCGATGGTCCACGAAGGCCTCGATGATGGTCAGGCCGCCCAGCGTGCCCGGGCGACGGCCCAGGAACTGATGCGCGGCGTCGTTGGCCAGCACTATCACTCCGCCCGCATCGATGCGCAGTAACCCGATGGACATCCAGTCGGCCATCGCCAGCAGGTCGTTCGTACCCGGCCGCGGGCCGGTTGCCCGTGCTGACGCCGCCTCGGAGGCACGCCTGCGGCGCAGCCGCTCGATCTCGCGGCCACGGACCACGGCCAGGCCGGCGAACAGACCGGCCACGGCAAGGGTCGCCACAATCAGGACATGGACGGCGTCGATGAGCACTCAACGAGTCTAGGCGGCACGGAACACGATCGAGCGCGCTCGCGTCGGTACGGCATGCGCGCCGGGTTCATTGCTGCAGTCCTCCTCCTTGCCGCATGCTCCGGCGCGCCAGACCCTACGTCGTCACCGGCTCCAGGCGCAACGCCGTCCGCTACTTCCACGCCGATGCCCGCCACGGCGGCGCCCGGCACGCCACCACCGGCGACCCAATCGCCGGCGCCGACAGGCGCCGTCGCCGATGGCTGGCGCGAGCTGGGCAGCGGCATGTGGCTGCAGGAGGATCCGTTTGCCGTGGCAGCTGCGGTAGATCAGCCGCAGTTCGATGAGCTGTGGGACAGGCTGGCACAGCGGCCGCCGACGCCGGCCGTTGACTTCGAACGCGAACTGGTGCTGTTCCTCGGAATGTCGGGCAGCTCTTCGTGCCCCGAACGCCTGGTCCGCCTGCTGGTCGACGAGGCAGCGGGTCGCGTACACGGCGACTGGGCCGCTCAACCCCCGGCGCAGCCCTGCACGGACGATCTCCAGGCACAGGGCGTCCTGCTGGCGGTCGATCGGTCGCT
>Ga0136624_1000199_pt1 | contig 20466 bp, 16 predicted proteins | sample AntDrymUQ4692206_2_FD_104802 | JGI IMG/M metagenome (GOLD analysis project Ga0136624, IMG submission 104802) | Polar desert sand microbial communities from Dry Valleys, Antarctica - metaG UQ469 (22.06) | ecosystem: Environmental > Terrestrial > Soil > Desert | place: Antarctica: Dry Valley... | reverse complement strand
TGCGTACGGCGATGTCGCACGGCTGCTCGAGAGCGGCGGTCCGCGCGCGGTCGGGTTGGTGATGTCCCGCTGGGGCGGCGGCGTGCCGTGGTGGCGGGTCGTGCGGGCGGACGGTACGCCGGCCGGATGCCACGCCGGGCAGGCGCTGCGGCGGCTGCGGGCGGAGCGGACGCCGCTGAGCGTCGACGGTTCGCGGGTGGACATGGCGACCGCGCGGTGGGACGGCCGCTGGCCTGCCCGCTCCTGAGACATGCCGCCCCGGCCCGCTGTCGTGCCGGAGCCCCGCAACCGATCCTGCAGCAGTGGGTAGGCGTCCTCGGCGGTTCGCCGGTCGAGTTACGCTCGTGCAACGGCGAGCGTGTGGAGGGAGCCGCTTGTGAGCGTCGAGTTCCTGCTGACCACACTGGTGATCGTCGTGACACCGGGAACCGGGGTGATCTACACGCTCGCGGCCGGTCTCTCGCGCGGCGCCCGCGCAAGCATCGTTGCCGCGGTCGGCTGCACACTCGGCATCGTTCCGCCCATGGTGGCCGCCATCACCGGCCTCGCGGCACTGCTGCACACGAGTGCGCTGGCGTTTCAGGTCCTGAAGTATCTGGGCGTCGCCTATCTCCTCTACATGGCATGGACCACTTTGAGGGCCAAGGGTGCCCTCGTCGTGGAGGAGAAGGCCGCCCCTCCTACAGCGACCAAGGTCATCGTCTCGGGGATCCTGATCAACCTTCTCAATCCGAAGCTCACGATCTTCTTCTTCGCGTTCTTGCCTCAGTTCGTGAGCGCCGATCAGTCAGGCGTCTTCTTGCGCATGCTCGGATTGAGTGTCGTCTTCATGGTGGTCACGTTCGTCGTCTTCGTCATCTATGGCGTGTTCGCCGCCTCGGTTCGGAACCACGTGGTCTCCCGTCCTCGCGTGATGACCTGGATGCGCCGTGTCTTCGCTGGTTCGTTCGTCACACTCAGCGCCAGGCTGGCGTTCACTGCCCGATAGCACGCAGCAGCCGCGGCATCCGCGGAGCAGGGCCGTCGCCACGCTCGCCGGCACGACCGCCCACACGGCTCCGCACACCAACACCGTTTTCTGTCGGTGGCTGGTGGTGTCATGAACGGCGTCGACAGCCACGACGACAAACGACGCCGACAGCAGGGAGGCGCAACCGATGTCCGCCGCTCCCCCGTACCAGCTGGTGCGTACCCGGTCGCGCTCGGCCGGAGCAGGGGCGCCGCGACTGGATGCGGAGCAGCAGGTGGTCGTCGACCACCCCGGGGGTCCGCTGTTGGTGCTCGCCGGCCCCGGCACCGGCAAGACCACCACGCTGGTCGAGGCGGTGGTGGCCCGCATCGAGCGCGATGGCGTCGACCCGGAGCGCATCCTTGTCCTGACGTTCGGGCGCAAGGCCGCGGCGGAGCTTCGCCAGCGGATCGTGGCGCGGCTCGACCGGGTGACCCGCGAGCCGCTCGCCCGCACCTTCCACTCCTACGCCTACGGGCTGCTGCGGCGGGAGGCGGTGCTCGCCGGCAACCCCCCACCCCGGCTGCTGTCCGGGCCGGAGCAAGACCTACTGATCCGTGAGCTGCTGCGCGGCGACCTGGCGACCGGCGGCGTCGTGTGGCCGGCGGCGCTGCGCCCGGCGCTGGCCACCCGCGGCTTCGCGCAGGAGCTGCGCGACCTGCTCATGCGCGCCTACGAGCGCGGCGTCGACCCGGCGAAGCTGCACCGGCTCGGCACGCTCCACGGTCGCGACGACTGGCCGGCTGCCGCCCGCTTCATGGAGCAGTACGACCAGGTCGCCGCCCTGGGCGACACCCCGGCGTACGACGCGTCCGAGCTGGTCCGGGCCGCCGTCGGGTTGATGGCCGGCCCCGCGCTGGGGGTGGGCGAACGGGAGCGGGCCGCCTACGACTGGGTGTTCGTCGACGAGTACCAGGACACCGACCCGGCGCAGGAGGAGCTGCTGCACCAGCTCGTCGGCCGCGGCGGCAACCTCGTCGTCGTCGGTGACCCCAACCAGTCGATCTACGCCTTCCGCGGCGCCGACATCCGCGGCATCCGGCGCTTCGCCGACGCCTTTTCGCAGGCGTCCGGGGAGCCGGCGCCGCAGGTCCGGTTGCGGACCTCCCGGCGCGCCGGCCGAGAGTTGCTGGCGGCGACCGACGCGATCGCCGCCCGGATGCGCGGCCCGCGGGCGCACGGCGGCATGGTGTCCGCCGCCGACACCCTGCCGGGAAGGGTGGACATCTGGGTGGCCGGCGGCGCCAGCCAGGAGGCCGCGATCGTCGCGGGCGTGCTCCGCCGCGCTCACCTGGTCGACGGGGTGCCCTGGTCCGGCATGGCCGTCCTGTTGCGCTCCACCACGAGGCGACTTGGTGCGCTGCGCCGGGCGCTGCTGGCTGCCGGCGTACCCGTCGCCGTGGCGGCGGAGGAGCTGCCACTCGCCGACCAGCCGGCGGTGCGTCCGCTGTTGCACGTGTTGGCGCTCGCGGCGCGACGCACTCCGCTGGACCCGGACGACGCGGTGACGCTGCTCACCGGGCCACTGGGCGGCATGGACCAGCTCGGCTTGCGCCGGTTACGGCGTGAGCTACGCCGGCTGGAGCTGGCCGCGGGCGGGCGTCGTACGTCGTTGCCGCTGCTCGTGGAGGCGCTCGACCATCCCGAGGACCTGGTGACCTTCCCGGACCGGGTGCGGGTGCCCGCCGAGCGGGTCGCCCGCGTTCTCGGGGCGGCCCGGGCGGCCGCGCAGTCTCCGGGTGCCACGGCGGAGACGGTGCTGTGGGCCGCCTGGTCGACATCCGGACTGGCCGGTCGGTGGCAGGCGGCAGCCGCCGGCGGTGGGCAGCGGGGAGCCGCCGCCGGCGGTGGGCAGCGGGAGGCCGCCGCCGACCGCGACCTGGATGCCGTGGTGGCACTCTTCGATGCGGCGGCGAGGTTCACCGACCGGCTGCCGAAGGCCGGGGCGGAGATCTTCCTCGACGACGTCGCCCGCCAGCAGATCCCGGCGGACACCCTCGCGCCGCACGCCCCGCGGGGGGAGGCCGTGCGGGTGCTCACGGCCCACGCCGCCAAGGGACTCGAGTGGGATCTCGTCGTCGTTGCCGGCGTACAGGAGGGGTTGTGGCCCGACCTCCGCGCGCGCGGCAGTCTGCTCGGTTCCGAGCAGCTGGTGGAGCTGGTCGCCACCGGGCAGCCGGTCCCCGCCGACCAGACCGGCCGGATGCTCGACGAGGAACGTCGGCTGTTCTACGTCGCCTGCACGCGGGCGCGCCGGCAGCTCGTGGTCACCGCGGTCGATGACAGCGAGGCAGGGGAGTCGCCGTCGCGTTTCCTCGACGAGCTGCCGCTCGCCCGCGACGACGCGGCGCAAGTAGTCCCCTCCCGCCATGTCGAGCTGCCGGATCCGACCACGCTGGGCCGACTCCGCCGCCGCAGCACCGTCGCCGAGCTGGTGCCCACGCTGCGAGCCGTGGTGGCCGATCCTGCGCAGCCGGCGGAGAGCAGGGTGGCCGCCGCCGCCCTGGACACCGCCGCCACAGAGCTCGACCGATCCCTCGACCTGTGCTCGCTGATCGCCGAGCTGCGCTCGGTCGCCGCCGAGCCAGCCGAGGCGCCGGCGTCCCGCCGCGCCGCCGGCGCGCGCCTGGCCGAGCTGGCGGCGGCCGGTGTGCCGGGCGCCGACCCGGCGGAATGGCACGGACTGCTACCGCTCTCCGACGACCGGCCATTGCGCGGCGCCGAGGAGAAGGTGCGCGTCTCGCCGTCGCGGGTCGAGTCTTTCCGTACCTGCCAGCTGCGGTGGCTGCTGGAAAGCGTCGGCGGCACCAGCGGTACGTCGATGCGGCAGAGCGTCGGCACCCTCGTTCACGAGCTCGCCGCGCTCAGCGCCGACCCGGCCTACCGCAGCGAGCAGATCCTGCTGGCCCGGCTCGACGAGCGGTGGGCGTCGCTCGAGACCGGCGGTGGCTGGTTCGCCACCCGGCAGCACGAGCAGGCTCGGCAAATGATCCGCCGGTTCGTCGCTTGGCTCGCCGAGCGACCCGACCGGGAAGTGCTGGGCACCGAGGTCGACTTCGCGGTGGATCACGGGCGCGCGGTGCTGACCGGTCGGGTCGACCGGCTCGAGCGTGACGCTTCGGGTCGCGGGGTGGTCGTCGACGTGAAGACCGGCTCGAGCAAACCCAAGGCTGGAGAGCTGGCGGAGCACCCGCAGCTCGGGGCGTACCAACTGGCCGTTGCCCTCGGCGCCTTCGCCGACGCCTACGGCGTGAGCGACCCTGGCGGCGCCAGCCTGCTGCAGGTCGGCAAGGCTGCGACGAAGCAGCCCGAGCAACGGCAGCCTCCGCTGGCCGACGCCGACGATCCGTCATGGGCGTCCCAGCTCCTTGCCGACGCGGCCGAGGGCATGGCCGGATCGGTGTTCACCGCCCGGGAAAACCAGTACTGCGAGCGCTGCCCCGTACGCACCAGCTGTCCGCTGTGGGACACCGGCCGGCAGGTGGTGCAGCCGTGACGACGCTCGTCCGCGAGACCCGGCTGGTGGGCGCGCGCGACCTCGCTCGGGCGCTCGGCCTGCCGCCACCGACCGACGAACAGGTGGCCGCCATCGAGCAGCAGGAGCCGGGGGGAGCGCTCCGCCCGACCCTGGTCGTCGCCGGCGCCGGGTCGGGCAAGACCGAGACCATGGCGGCGCGTGTCGTCTACCTCGTCGCCAACGGCGCCGTACGCCCCGAGCACGTGCTCGGCCTGACCTTCACCAAGAAGGCTGCCCGCGAGCTCGCCGACCGGATCCGCCGCCGGCTCGAGCAGCTGAGCGCCAGCCGCCTCCTCGGCTCGGACACCCCTGACCTGTCGGCCGGTGAACCCACCGTCGCCACCTACCACGCCTACGCCGGGCGACTGTTCGCCGAGCATGCGCTGCGCGCCGGCCGCGAACCGGCGGTGCGGCTGCTCAGCGAGACGGCCACCTGGCAGTTCGCGCTGCGCGCCGTCGATGCCTACGACGGCGAGATGAACGCCGTGGCGTGGCAGCCGCCCGCAGTCACCGGCGCCGTGCTCGCTTTGGCGGGGGAGCTCGCCGAGCACCTGTGTACGGCTGAGCGAGTGGATCAGGTGTGCGCGACGCTGGAAGCTCACATTGCCTCGTTGCCTCGCGGTGCGAGACAACGCACCCCCGACGACATCCACGCAGAGACCAGGGACTTCCTGACGCAGCTGCGTTCGCGTCGACAGCTGTTGCCGCTGGTGGCGCACTACACGCAACTAAAGACGCAGGCGGACGCGCTGGACTTCGGTGATCAGGTAGCACTGTCCGCGCGCATTGCCGCCGAGCATCCGGTCGTCGGTCAGCTGGAGCGTGACCGCTACGAGCTGGTGCTGCTCGACGAGTACCAGGACACCTCGCACGCACAGCGGACGCTGCTGACGTCGCTGTTCGGTGGCGGGCACCCGGTCACTGCCGTCGGCGACCCGTGCCAGTCGATCTACGGCTGGCGGGGCGCCAGCGCCGGCAACCTGCGCAGCTTTCCCACCGACTTCCCGGCCGCCGACGGGTCACCTGCCGAGCAGGTCGACCTCACCGTGAGCTTCCGCAACCGCAGCCGGATTCTCGCCGTCGCCAACCACCTCTCCGGCGACCTGCGCCGGTCCGGCGTCCCCGTCAAGGATCTGCGCCCCGGCCCCCACGGCCCCCCCGGCCCCTGCGACCAAGGCAGCGGCGAGGTAGTCGTCGCACTCCACGAACACGCCGCTGCGGAGGCGGAGTGGGTGGCCGACCAGATCGCCCGACTGGTTGCGCCGGCGCCGGCAGCGGGAGCCGCCCGTTACGCCCCGCGGGACGTGGCGGTGCTGGCCCGTCGACGCTCCCAGTTCGAGCGCATCGAGACGGCGTTGCGGGCCCGCGGTCTACCGGTCGAGGTGTCGGGCATCGGCGGTCTGCTCGCCACCCCGGAGGTCATCGACGTGGTGGCCACCCTCCAGGTGCTCGCCGACCCCACCGCGGGTGACGCCGTCGTACGTCTGCTCACCGGCGCTCGGTGGCGGCTCGGCCCGGCGGACCTCGCGGCGCTCGGCCGGCGCGCGGCGTGGCTCGCCCGGCGCGACCGCGACCTGCCCGCGCCAGCGAACGTCGCGTACGCCGGGTCGGAGGGCAGCACAGACCCGTCGCTAGACACAGAGCCGGACCCTGACCCCGACGAGGTCGACGAGCGCAGCCTGGTCGACGCGCTCGATGATCCCGGTCCCGCGGCGGCCTACTCGGCGGAGGGGCACCGGCGGCTGCTGCTGCTGCGCGCGGAACTCCGTGGGCTACGCGCGCGTGCCGACCAGCCACTCGCCGACCTGGCCGCCGACGTCATGGACACGCTGCGGCTGACGGTGGAGGTGGGCGCCCGCCCAGGCGTGCAAGCCTCCGCCGCCCGCGGGCACCTCGACCGGTTCCTTGATACGGCTGCGGAGTTCAGCGAGACGGAGGAGGAGCCGACGCTGCGGGCGTTCCTCGCCTACCTCGTCGCCGCCCAAGAACGAGAGCACGGCCTGGACACCGGACGGATCGGCGTACCCAGCAACGCCGTCCAACTGCTCACCATTCACGGCGCGAAGGGACTGGAGTGGCCGGTGGTCGTGGTCCCCGGCCTATGTGAAGGGATCCTCCCCGGGGAGCCGCAGACCTCGACCAGTTGGGTGCGCAACCCTCGGCTGCTGCCGTTCCCGCTGCGGGGTGACGTCGCCGACCTGCCGTCGCTGGACCTGGCGAGATGCCCGGACCAGGCGGCCGTCAAAGGCGCGCTCGCCGCGTTCGCCGGCGACTGCAAGGAGCGCGACCTGCTCGAGGAGCGGCGACTGGTCTACGTCGCCGTCACCCGCGCCCGGGACGTCCTGCTCGCCAGCGGCTACCACTGGGATCACACCAAGAAGCCTCGGCAGCCGTCGCGTTTCCTGCTGGAGGTGCGCGAGGTCTGTGATCGGCTCGGGCTGGGAGCACCAGACGTCTGGGCCGACTCGCCGGTCGAGGGTGCGGACAATCCACTCGACGCCGGACCGCGTACCGCGCGCTGGCCACTCGATCCGCTGACCCCGCAGCGGCGTGCCGACCTGTCTGCAGCGGCGGCGCTCGTCCGTCCGCCGGAGGACGCCGCAGTCCCTGGGCAACCCGAGATGGGAGAGGACGAGCGGTCGGCCCGCTGGTCCCGCGATGTGCGGCTGCTGCTCACCGAGCGAGCTCGGATGGCTGACGTCGGCCCGCGCGCGGTGGCGCTGCCCGCGCACCTGTCGGTGTCCCAGTTGGTGGCGCTGCACCGCGATTCCGCCAAGCTTGCCCAGCAGATCCGGCGGCCCATGCCGGTCCCGCCGGCTCCGCTGGCCCGCCGCGGCACGGCGTTCCATGCCTGGTTGGAGGAGCGCTACGCCGGCACCCGGCTGCTCGACCTCGACGAGTTGCCCGGGGCGGCCGACGAGGGTGCCGCCCCCGACGACCAGCTGACGTTGCTGCGGGAGCGGTTCCTGGCCAGCCCGTGGGCCTGTCGCACACCGGTCGAGGTCGAGGTGCCGTTCCACGCCGTCGTCGAGGGGGTGGTGCTGCGCGGCCGGATCGACGCCGTCTTCGCCGACGGTTCGGCGGGCTACGACGTCGTCGACTGGAAGACCGGGCGGCGTCCCAGCGGGCGCGACGCCGCCGCGGCGACCGTGCAGCTCGCCGCCTACCGGCTCGCCTGGGCGGCGCTCGCTGGCGTACCGGTGGAGCGGGTGCGAGCCGCGTTCCACTACGTGCGAGACGACGTCACCGTGCGCCCCGCCGACCTCATGGGCGTCGCCGACCTGGCCGCGCTGGTCCGCTCGGTCCCCGCGGACGGGCGGCCACAGTGAACGAGCGCCACGCCTTTCGTCCGGTCACAGGTCGATGTCCACGACCAGGGCGCAGTGGTCGGACACCGCCAACGGCAGTGCGGCGACCCGCATCACCGCTTCGTTGCTCAACCCGTCCGCGAGCACATGGTCGAACTGCACGCGCGGGCGTGGCGTCGGGTAGGTCGCCACCCGCGCTAGTCGCGTCCAGCCGCTGACCCGCCCCGGGAGCGCTCCGGGCAGGTTCAGGTCACCGAGGATGATCCGTGGCGCCGGAAAGCGGCGCGCCCACCGGGTGAGCCGACGCAGCTGCGCGAGGTTCCAACCCGGCGCGAACGACAGGTGGGTCGTGACGACCGTCAGCGGGCCCGCCGCGGTGTCCACGACCGCGGCCACTGCGACGCGCGGTTCGTCGGCGACGCGAATCAGCCGGTTCGCCCCCGGGACGAGCAGCGGCACCCGCACCGGCGCCGCCCGGAAGCGCAGGACCGCCCATTCGCGGACCGGTAGCCGAGACACCAGCCCCACCCCGTAGCTCGGCCCGTCGACCAGGCTGCCGTCGTCGACCGTCGCCGCCGTCCACGAGCGGGTGCCGTCCGGCGTACCGAGCAGCACCGGGACGAAGCGCCACGCCCGGGCGCCCAGCGCCGCCGCGACCACCGCCGTCTGATCGACCCCGCCGGACCGCTCCTGCCCGCGGTCCACCTCCTGCAGGCCGACGACGTCTGCGTCCAGCGCCCGGGCTGCCTGCTGCAACGCCGCCTGCTCCACCGAGCCGTCGGCGAGGGACACCCCGTGCAGCAGGTTGAAGGTCGCCAGCCGCAGCACGGTCATCCGGGGTCGACGGCCCCGGCGACGGTTTCGACGGTCGCGACGGTCTCTAGGGTCGCGACGGTTTCAACGGTTTCGACAGAATCTGCGGTGGCCACTGTCTCCAAGGCGAGCTCGGCCATCTGCGCGAACGTCCGCTCCCGGTCCAGCGCGCTCGTCTGCTCCCCGCTGGCCAGGTGGTCGCTGACCGTGCAGATGCTCAGCGCTCGCGCCCCGAACCGCGCCGCCAGCGTGTACAGCGCGGCGGTCTCCATCTCCACCGCCAGCACGCCGTACGCCGCCAATTGGGTCAGCAACGTCGGGTCGTCGGCGTAGAACGAATCCCAGCTGGCGATCTGCCCGACGTGCACAACGAGCCCCCGCCCAGCCGCCGCATCGACAGCGGCGCGCAGCAAGCCGAAGTCCGCGGTCGGCGCGTAGGAGACGCCGCGAAAACGCAAAGTGTTCATCGACGAGTCGGTCGCCGCGCTCATCGCCACCACCACGTCCCGCAACGCCAACGACTCGCTGAGCGCACCGCACGAACCGACCCGCACCAACGTGCGTACGCCGTACTCCGCCATCAGCTCGTGTGCGTAGATGGCCAGCGACGGCATGCCCATGCCGCTGCCCTGCACTGACACGCGCAGACCGCGGTAGCTGCCGGTGTAGCCGAGCATGTTGCGGACCTCGCTGTAGCAGCGCGCGTCGTCGAGATAGGTCTGTGCGATCCAGCGGGCCCGCAGCGGGTCACCCGGCATGAGGACCGTCTCCGCGACCTGGCCCGGAGCGGCGGCGATGTGAGTGCTCACCCGGTGATCGTGGCAGAGTGCCGACCATGCCTGAGCCCTCGGGAGGCGCCGTCCGCGCCTACGTCGAACAGCATCGCGACGACTTCCTCGGCGACCTCGACGCATGGCTGCGTATCCCCTCGGTGTCCGCCGACCCGGCCCGGGCCGACGACGTCCACCGCTCGGCACAGTGGCTGGCCGACGCGCTGCGGCGTACCGGCTTTCCCACGGTCGAAGTGTGGGAGCCGTCCGGTGGCGGCCTGCCCGCGGTCTTCGCCGAGTGGCCGGCGGCCGGCCCGGACGCGCCGAGCGTCGTCGTGTACGGCCACCACGATGTGCAGCCGGTCGACCCCGTCGAGCTTTGGGACTCACCGCCCTTCGAGCCGGAACTGCGCGACGGACCTGCTGGTCCACAGCTCCTGGCCCGCGGGGCCGCGGACGACAAGGGTCAGATCCTGTTCCACACGTTGGGTGTCCGCGCCCACCTGGCCGCCACCGGGCGCGACGCGCCCGCGGTCACCCTCCGGCTCCTCGTCGAGGGTGAGGAGGAGTCCGGCTCCCCCAACTTCCCCGCCCTGCTCCGGGAGCGTCGGCAGCGGCTGGGCTGCGACGCGATCGTGGTCACCGACACCGGCATGTGGGGCCGCGACGTCCCCAGCGTCACCACCGGCATGCGTGGTCTCGCCGACTGTCAGATCGACCTCCACGGGCCGGACATCGATCTGCACTCCGGCTCGTTCGGCGGTGCCGTACGCAACCCGGTGACCGTGCTGTGCGAGGTGCTCGCCGGCCTGCACGACGAGGGCGGGCGGGTGACACTTCCCGGCTTCTACGACCGGGTACTGCCGCTGTCGGACGCCGAGCGCGAGCTGTTCGCGCGGCTGCCGTTCGACGAGGCCGAGTGGCTGCGTACGGCGACAAGTCGGGCGCCGTACGGCGAAGCGGGCTACACCACCCTCGAACGGGTGTGGGCGCGACCGACCGCCGAGGTCAACGGAGTCTGGGGCGGCTACACCGGACCCGGGCACAAGACGATCGTGCCGACCGACGCGCACGCCAAGCTCAGCTTCCGGTTGGTCGCCGATCAGGACCCGGCCGAGGTGCAGGCGCAGCTGCGCGCCTATCTCGAACGCGCGGTGCCCGATGGCGTGACCTGGTCGATCACCGGCTTCGGCGACGGGGTGCGGCCCTGCCTCACTCCGCTGGACGCCCCGGTTCTCGCGGCAGTGCGGCGCGCGTTGGGGCGGGCCTTCGGCACCGACGTCCTCCTTACCAGGGAGGGTGGTTCCGGCCCGGAGGCCGATCTCGGCGAGATCCTGGACGCGCCGGTGGCCTTCCTCGGTGTCGGCCTGCCCGACGACCGCATCCACGCGCCGAACGAGAAGGTTGACGTCGACATGCTGCTGCGCGGGGCGGAGGCGGCGGCGTACCTCTGGGACGAACTCCTCGACGCCCTCCGGAGATGAGCCGCAAGGGGCCAAGAGGCGAGCTGCCGCTCGCACGCGGCGTGGTCGACCGGGTGGCACACCGGCGCGCCGACGACGAGTGGCTGGCGGCGGTCGGCGGCGACCCCACGACGCGGGTCCTCGTCGTCGACGATGGGCAGGTGCTCGTGCGGAACGGCGGCCAGAGCGGGGTGGCGCTGGCGCTGCTGCCGGCGTCGGATGCGCCGCCCGGCGAGCGCTACCTGCTCGGCGAGGACAGCACCGGCACGACGTACCTCGCCGTTGTCGCAGCCCTGCCCGAGCTGCCCGGCGCCCGCCCGGAGGGGTTGCGTGAGGTGGGCGCGCTACTCGCCGATCTCGACGTGGGTCTGCTCACGCACGCGGTGGCGCTGGAACGCTGGCACCGGGCGCATCCGCGCTGCGCGCAGTGCGGCGAACTGACCGAGCCGGCCGCCGCGGGCCATGTACGCCGCTGCCCCGCCTGCGGCGCCGAGCACTATCCGCGTACCGACCCCGCAGTGATCATGGTGGTGACCGACGACGCAGATCGCTGTCTCCTCGGGCACCAGACCCGCTGGCCGCCGCGCCGCTTCTCGACGTTGGCCGGGTTCGTCGAACCCGGTGAGTCGCTGGAGCAGGCGGTGGCTCGCGAGGTGCTCGAGGAGGTTGGCCTAGTCGTCACCGACGTGACCTACGTCGCCAGTCAGCCGTGGCCGTTCCCGTCGAGCCTGATGCTCGGATTCACGGCTCGCGCGAGCGGCGTCGAGTTGCGCCCGGACGGAGTGGAGATCGCGGAGGCCCAGTGGTTCACGCGCGATGAGCTGGCGGCGGCGATTAGCGCAGGCGACGTACGCTTGCCGCCGCCGGTCTCCATCGCCCGCCGGCTCATCGAGGATTGGTACGGCGACCCGCTGCCCGACCTGCCCGCCTGACTCAGGACGCGGTGTCGACCAGCTGCTGCTTGACCTGCGCCAGGCTGGGGTTGGTCAGCGCCGAGCCGTCCGGGAAGATCACCGTGGGCACCGTCTGGCTGCCCCCGTTGACCGACATCACGTAGTCCGCGGCGGCCGGGTCGCGCTCGATGTCGACGTCGACGTAGCCGATGCCCTCGCGGGACAGCTGGCCCTTGAGCCGGTGGCAGTAGCCGCACCACGGCGTGCTGTACATGGTCACCTGCTGGGCACCCGGCGGGCTTGCGGGCATCGACATGTAGTCCTCCGGGAGGGGGTTGATAGGTGTCACCGATCGCAAACGGCGCTCCTGAAGCACAACCCGCGCGGCGGTCGACAGCTTCCCGAGCGCAGCGTCGGACTGTCACTGGGCCCTGCCAGGATGGGAACCGTGTCCGCCGAGTCCGCCGAGTCCGCCGAAACCGCCGATCTCCCCGACGCGGTTCTCACCGGTCTCGACCCCGAGCAGCGCGTCGTCGCCACGGCGGTGCGCGGCCCGGTGTGCGTGCTGGCCGGGGCGGGTACCGGCAAGACCCGTGCGATCACCCACCGCATCGCGTACGCCGTACGCACCGGCGTGGTCACCCCGGAGCGCGTGCTCGCCGTCACCTTCACCACCCGGGCGGCGGGGGAGATGCGTGGGCGGCTGCGCCTGTTGGGCGCCGGCGGTGTCCAGGCCCGCACCTTTCACTCGGCCGCGCTGCGCCAACTGACCTATTTCTGGCCGCGCGCGGTCGGCGGCCAACTGCCCCGGCTGACCGCGAAGAAGGCGCCGCTGTTGGCGGAGGCGGCCAGCCGCAGCACCCCGTCCACGGCGGGCGGCACCGCACGCGGCATCGACCGCAGCCTGGTCCGCGACCTCGCGTCGGAGGTCGAGTGGGCGAAGGTGAGCGAGGTGCCCCCCGACGACTACGCCGGCGCAGCGGCGGCCGCGCACCGACGGCCGCCGCTGGATCCACCGTCCGTCGCCAAGATCTACGCCGCGTACGAAGCTCTCAAGCGCGACCGGGGCTTCATCGACTTCGAGGACGTGTTGCTGCTGGCCGTCGGCGTGCTCGCCGAACACGCCGACGTGGCCGAGCAGGTGCAGGCGCAGTACCGCTACTTCGTCGTGGACGAATACCAGGACGTCAATCCGCTGCAGCAGCGGCTGCTCGACCTGTGGCTCGGCGACCGCGACGACCTCTGCGTCGTCGGCGACCCGAGCCAGACCATCTACTCCTTTACCGGAGCGCGGTCGTCCTACCTGCTCGACTTCCCCACCCGCCATCCCGGGGCGACCGTCGTACGCCTGGTGCGCGACTACCGTTCCACCCCGCAGGTGGTTGGGCTGGCCAACCGGGTGCTCGGCGCCGCACCCGAGCGGGTCCGCGCCGCGCGGCTGGAGCTGCGGGCCCAGCGCCCCGGCGGACCCGAGCCTTCCTGCACCCAGTACGCCGACGAGCCCGCCGAGGCGGCGGGCGTCGCCAGCGCCGTACGCGCCCTGCTCAGCGAGGGGGTGCGGCCCGGCGAGATGGCGGTGCTGTTCCGCACCAACGCGCAGGCGCCGGCGTACGAGCAGTCGCTCACCGACACGGGGGTCCCCTACGTGGTCCGCGGCGGGGAACGTTTCTTCGAGCGCCCCGAGGTGCGGCAGGCGGTGGCGTTGCTGCGCGCTGCCGTCCGCTCCGCTGACGGGTCGGCCCCGCTCGACGGCGGACTCGACGCGTGGGTCCGTCACCTGCTCTCCAGCGCCGGGTGGTCTGCGGAGCCTCCGCGCGGCGGCGGCGCCACCAGGGAGCGCTGGGAGTCCCTCGCCGCGCTCGTCGCCCTGGCGGGGGAGATGGCGGCAGGGGAAGTGGCAGGGGAGACGGCTGCGGTCACTCCCGAACCGCAGGGCCGCGTCGAAGGGCTCGCCGCCTTTGTTGCCGAGTTGGAGGCGCGGGCGGCCGCTGCCCACGCGCCGGTCGCCGACGCGGTGACCCTGGCGTCGCTGCACTCCGCCAAGGGATTGGAGTGGCGCGCAGTGTTCCTCGTCGGACTGGCCGACGGCACGGTGCCGATCATCTACGCGGAGACGCCGGACCAGGTGGAGGAGGAGCGCCGGCTGCTCTACGTCGGGGTGACCCGGGCGCAGGAGCACCTTGCGCTGTCCTGGGCGCGGGCGCGGTCCCCTGGTGCCCGCGGCCACCGCGAGCCGTCGCGCTTCCTCGCCGGTCTGCTGCCCGGCGCAGAACCAGCGGCCGCCGAGGCGGGACAGCAGGGACGGCGGCGACGAGGCGCGGCGGGCGTCGCGCGGTGTCGGGTCTGCGGCCGACCGTTGCAGGTGGGAGCGGAGCGCAAGCTCGGGCGCTGCGCGGCTTGCCCCTCCGATGTCGACGAGCGGTTGTTCGCCGCGCTCAAGGAGTGGCGGCTCGAACGGGCCCGTGAGCAGAACGTTCCGGCGTACTGCGTCTTCACCGACGCCACGTTGCTCGCCATCGCCGAGGCACAGCCGGTCACCACCGGGGCGTTGACCCACATCGCCGGTGTGGGCGCAACGAAGCTCGACCGCTACGGGTCACAAGTTCTCGCGCTCTGCGCCGATCGGGAGACAGTCGATCGGGAGCCCCCCGCCGCAGCCGAACAGGTGGCGGCCGAATAAATACCTGGCGCGTACGCCGGGAGGGGTTTACGCTGCGTCAGCCGGGCGGCGACCGCCGTCCGCTGCCAACGTGAAGTGACGCCCTCAGCGTCGGACTCAGCAGGGAGGTGACCCGCGGTGAAGAACATCATGAGTGCAGCCGTGCCCGCGACGTCGTCTCTCGACGCAGGGCACGGCGCCCGGCGCGCGCTGGCTGGCGTGGCTGCGTCCGTGCGGACGCGTGTGCTCGTCCCGTCCACTGCCCTGCCCAGTGTCCCGACCGCCGCCCGGACGACCGACTCGATCGCTTACTCGGCCTTCGGCAATGGCACCTCGGATCCGCGTACTAGGAGTCATCCGGTCTAGCTCCACCGACCGGCATCTTCAAGGCCGCGGAACCCGAGACCCGGGATCCGCGGCCTTTTTCGTTGCCCGTATCCGACTCCCACCCACGAGGCCATGAGGAGGTGACACCGATGCAGCTCACGGCGATCGGCCTACCCGACGTCGACGATGTGCTGTTGCCGTGTCGCGAGTACGACCCGGAACTGTTCTTCGCCGAGTCACCCGACGACGTCGAGTACGCCAAGTCGCTCTGCCAGGACTGCCCGGTCCGAGCCGTCTGCCTGCGCGGCGCCCTTGAGCGGCGCGAGCCGTGGGGCGTCTGGGGCGGCGAGCTGTTCGCCCAGGGCGTGGTCGTGCCGCGCAAGCGCCCACGTGGTCGCCCCCGCAAGTCGGAGGTGGCGGCGTGACCGGCGCACGCGGGCGCAGATGCGCCGGCGTCAGGCCGAGGCCACGCAGCCGATAGCAAGGGCCCTGGTCCGCTTCCTCTCCCCGCTGCCGCCCATGCGGAGCAAGGGTCAGAGTGTGACGAGGGTAAGTGACGGATCCAGGTGTCGAAGATCGTCCGGGTCGCTGGTGACTACGGCCTGCCCGGCTCGCCGAGCGCACAGGACCACGTGGGCGTCCACGACATCTGCGGTGCCAGATGCTGCCAGCAGGCGTCCTACGCCAGCTGCATCCACGCGATCAAGAGCCACGACGTTCGTTGCCGGCTGGCGAACGAGACGCGCTAGTCGAGCTTGACGGGCGGGGTTGCGTACGGCTTGCGCGAGAGCTGTCGCCGGGATGGTGACGCGTGCCGAGGTTTCCTGTGCTCGGGCCAGCAGTGCGACGACTCGGCGGTCACCACGGTCCAAGCCGATGAGGGCGCCGGCGTCCAGCGTCACGCCGAGGGTCATGCCGCGCCAGCATGCTTCCCATGATCGAGGACGGTGTCTGCCCAGGCGCGTTCCTGCGCCGACAGCTCGCCACCGGTGCTGGCGAGCGCTTCGCTCAACGCCGTATCCCAACCCGCCACGTCGTCCAAGGCGACCCCCACGGCGTGCTGCACGAAGCCAGAGACCGATCCGGCTTGGCCCACTTCGACAAGCCGACGCACTGCCTCGAGCGCTGCGATCGACAGGGTGATGGTTACCTTCCGAGTGGCTGCCATACCGATCACCATACTGCCGGAAGTATCTCTAGGCCAGCCTTTCGTGCTGGATCATCGGTCGAGTCTGCGGTCCCCTGCCCGGTCCGCCGCGTGCGGCCGGGGTACCGGCATGTCGGCATGTCCGCGCTCCCTCAGGAACGGCGGGTGCGGCGCTTCGGCGCGGCGAAGCCGGGCAGCCAGCGTTCGAGCTCCGCACGCCAGCGGGCCTGCGCGCCGAGCTGGCACAGCATGCCGACGCCACCCATGGTGACCCGGTGGATGAGCAGGTAGGACGGGGGCAGGTTGAGATGGGTGCCCAGCTGATACGCCGGGGACCGTGGGTCAGCCACCCGGGTGGCCTGCGTGCGCAACCACGCCCGATCGAAGCGGAAGCTCGGCCCGCTCACCGGCTCGATCATCGGCGCCAGGTAATCCAGCAGCTCCTGCGCGTCGAGGTCGATGGAGGGCCGGACGAACCCCTCCGTACGCAGACCGCTGAGCACCGCGTCGGCGTCGCCGGCGAGGCCGAGCCGCAGCAGCCGGCCGATCGGCTCGGGCAGCCCACCGGGTAGCCGGTTGACTGCGCCGAAGTCGAGGACGCCGAGCCGTCCGTCGGCCAGCAGCCGATAATTGCCCGGGTGCGGGTCGGCGTGCAGCAAGCCGCAACGCTGCGGCCCGGAGAAGAGGAAACGCACGAACAGCAGCCCCGCCCGATTCCGCTCCGCGACGCTGCCGCGGTCGATGACCGTGGACAGCGGCGTACCGTCCATCCACTCGCTGACGAGCACCCGCTCTCCGTGGGCGACGACAGGCGGTACGGCGATGTCGGAGTCTCCGGCGTACGCGTCGGCGAAGGAGCGCTGCGCCGCCGCCTCGAGCCCGTAGTCCAACTCCTCCCCGACGCGCGCCTTGAGCTCGTCGATCAACGGTTTGACGTCGAGCCCCGGCATGAGTACGCCGAAGAGCCGGCTGAGCCGGCCGAGTTGGGTGAGGTCAGCCAGCAGGGCGTCACCCGCACCCGGGTACTGGATCTTCACCGCGACCGGACGCCCGTCCGCCCACGTGGCGCGGTGCACCTGGCCGATCGAGGCGGCCGCAGCCGGTCGGTCGTCGAAGTCGGTGAACCGCCGCCGCCACCGCGGGCCGAACTCCGCGGCGATCACTCGGTGGGTGACCGCCGCAGGCAGCGGGGGAGCGGTTTCCTGCAGCGCGCGCAGGGTGGCGCGGTACGGCGCAGCGATGTCCTCGGGCAACGCCGCTTCGAAGACCGACATCGCCTGCCCGAACTTCATCGCGCCGCCCTTGAGCTCGCCGAGCACGCGGAAGAGCTGTTCGGCGGTGCGTTGCTGAATTTCGAGGGCGACGAGTTCGGCCGGGCGGCCGCCGACTCGCTTGCCGACGCCCAGCGCGGTGCGACCGGCGAAGCCGAGGGGCAACGCGGCGAGCTTGGCGGTCCGGGTCACGGCCCGCCGCGGGAGATCGCTCACCGGCTCATTGTCGCCCCTCGGCAGCGACTTGCACGGTTCGAGGCCGCCGCGGCCTCGTCCACGGCCTCGCCCATGCCGCGCCCTGCTCAGCCGGCGGCTTCTCCCCAGTGGCAGCCGCAGGACGGGTGGGGCCGCCAGCTGCGCCGGCGTACGGCACCGCTCGGGAGCCGTATCTCCAACGTGCCGTCGATGGCCGGGACCTCCGCCTGCCCGTCGAGGTAGGCCAACGCCTGGAGCGCGGACAGTGCGCCGGCGGCCGTCGCCAGCACGGTGTCGCAGGCGGCGACGCGCCCGCGGCGGAGCGAGCCTTCGCCGGCGGCCAGCTGGGCGGCGACCTGCGGCCAGCCCGGGTCTCGGTCTGCCCGCGCCAGGTCGCAACAGCGCAGGCAGGCGGACTTTCCTGGCAGCACCAGCGGACCGACCAGCCCGATCGTCTCCCGTACGCCGACGAGCAGGTGCGCGACACCCGCGCGCATGAGGGAGGCGCGTACTCCGGGGTCGGCGGGGCGCTCGGTGGAGAGCACGACGAGCGACGGGGCCACCTCACCAGCGGGTGGGGTGGTGGCGGTGGACGGCGACGTACGCGCCAGCGCTGCCCTGGCCGCCTCCGCGCGGCTCGGCCCGGCGTCGCCGGGAGCGAACCCAGCGGGGGAGGAGTCGGACACCTGCGCTGCTTGCGGATCGTCCACCACGACACGGCCGACACCAGCCGCCGCGAGCAGCGAGGCGACTGCCGCACCCACCCGACCCGCCCCGTACACCGTGACCACCGCCCGTCGCCGCCGGGTCAACGCCGCTGCCCCGCCGTCGGGTGTCGCGTGGACGAGGGAGAGTGAGGCGAGGTCGGGCGCAAGCCGTTCGCGGTCCTCCCGACGCAACGAGTAGAGCGAGCGGCTAGCCATCGTCGCGTCGTCGAGTGCTCCCCCTGCGGCGAGCAGGTCGAGCAGGCGGGTGGCGGCGAGCTCGTCCAGCCCGGTCTCTCGCGCTGCGGCCATCACGCCGGCGCAGTCGCGGGTGCCGTCCAGCGATTCGACGAAGCGCGCGCTCGCCTCGTCCAGCCCGTGGAGGACGAGGGCCCTGCTCGGGTCCACCCCAAGCTGCAGGGTGGTGTCGTCGCGCCACACGCGGCGCAGCGCTGGCTTGAGGACGGGATGCACTGCGACCTCCGACGGACGGACGGGCTGGTGCAGGGAGGCTGCCAGAGCCGGCAGGTCGCTGCTCCGTTCGTCCACAGCACGGTCGGCGGACCGGCCGTCGTACACAGCGCAACCGAGCCCGCGCCGGCTGGCGCTTCAGGCCACGCCGCAGATGTCGAGCGCCAGCAGCGCCAGCGCGCCGGCACACGTCAGCACCTCGTCGATGGGTACCGCCTCGTCGCGGGCGTGAGCGAGCGCCGCATCGCCGGGTCCGTAGTGGACGGTGGGGATACCGCCGAGCCCGGTGAGCAGCCGCAGGTCGGTGCCGTACGGCGCGCCGTAGGTCTCCCGCCCAGCGCCGCCAGCACCCGCGTGCGCGTGGTGCACCCGCTCGACCAGGTCGCTGTCGCGGGGCAGCCGGCCGGGTGCGAACTGCCCGCCCCACCACTCCACGGTCGCCGGGTGTTCGGCCAGCCAGGGGTCGCGTGCGCACGCCGCGTCGACTGCCCGCTCGAGGCCTTCGCGCGCGTCCTGCACGGTCTCGCCCAGGGCGACACCCAGCCGGCCTTCGGCGACGAGCGAGTCGGGGACCGTCGAAGCCCACTCCCCGGCGCGGACGATGCCGATGGACAGCGGGTACGCCGGCGACCACCGCTCCATCAACGGGTCGACGCTCACGTTGCGCCGAGTCTCCAACGCCGCCAACTCCTCCCAGAGCGGCCAGAACTTCTCGACCGCGCTGACGCCTGCGGTCCGCCGCGCCGCGTGGGCGGCGAGCCCGGGCACCCGCAGCCGGAAGGTGAGCGCACCGGCGGCGGCCGGGACGACGTCCAGCTCGGTGGGTTCGGGGATGACGCAGGCGTCGGCGCGGTGACCGCGTCGTAGCGTGGCGAAGGCCCCCAGCCCGCCGTCCTCCTCGCTGACGACGGCGGCGAGCAGGACGTCGCCGGTCAGCGGTACGCCGCTGCGCCGCAGCGCGCGTACGGCGAGGATCGTGGCGGCCAAGCCGCCCTTCATGTCGCAGGCCCCCCGGCCGTACAGGACTCCCCCCTCGACGTGTCCCGAGAACGGGTCGGGGTTCGACCAGGACGCCGGGTCGCCGGAGGGGACCACGTCGACGTGGGACAGCAGCATGAGCGAGCGTCCACTGCCGCGGCCCGCGAGAGTGCCGACGAGCCCCCAGCCCTCGTCGCGAGGAGCTTCGGTCCCCGGATGGTCCGGATCGGCCGCCAGTTCCGCGAGCGGCAGCGGCCAGTGGTCGACCTCCAGGCCGTCGGCGGCGAAGTCGTCAGCGAGGCGGTGCTGGAGCGCGGTCTCCGCTGGGGAGCCGGTGATGCTCGGCGTACGCACGAGGTCGGCGAGCAGGCCGATCGTCTCCGCGGCCCCGGCGGTGACCTCGGCGCGTACGCGGTCGCCCCACATCACGGTCGGCTGCCTACGCAGGCGGCCCGCGTCACGACCGCGCCCGCGCCTCCAGCGCTCGGGGAGCCGGCGGAGGTCACGGGCGGACGGCCGGTCGTTGCGGTCAGGCCTTGCCGAGGATCCGGTTGAGCTTGGTGCCGCAGACCGGGCAGGTGCCCTTGGCCATCCGGCGGCCGGAGTCGCTGACGCTGACCTCGCCCTCGAAGTCCCGCTTTTCCTTGCACTTCACGCAGTAGGCATCGCCCTTGTACGTCTCGGCCATGCGTCCTCCTCGGCTGGGTTCGGCTTGGTCCCCGGGTCGGGGGCCCCGGGTCGGACCGGGATGGGTCCCGTCCGGGTCGGCGGCGCCGAGTCGACGAGGTTGTGGCCTCGGCCAGCACCGCGAGCGTGGCCACCCTACGGCAGGCGGGCGCGGCAGTCCTTCACGCTAGGGTCCGGCCATGTCCGGCGCGGCGGAACACAGCGGCGACGCGGCGCAGCCGTACGGCGACTTTGCGCAGCTGCGGGCGGAGCGG
>Ga0136624_1000198_pt1 | contig 20479 bp, 16 predicted proteins | sample AntDrymUQ4692206_2_FD_104802 | JGI IMG/M metagenome (GOLD analysis project Ga0136624, IMG submission 104802) | Polar desert sand microbial communities from Dry Valleys, Antarctica - metaG UQ469 (22.06) | ecosystem: Environmental > Terrestrial > Soil > Desert | place: Antarctica: Dry Valley... | reverse complement strand
CCATTGCCGTTTGCGGACGGCTCCCTCGACCTCATCTATGCCATGTCGGTCTACACGCGCCTGACCGACAACTGGAGCGCCTGGATGGTCGAGCACCACCGGATATTGAGACCCCAGGGCCTCCTAATCGCCTCGTTCGCCGGCCCCTCCATGCGGCGCTGGTTCGGCCTACAGGACTGGAATCCTCAAGCCGAGGGGAGGCGGATACTTGACGCGGGAATTGACTGGAATCACGGCGGGCCGGCCGTCTTCCATGCCCAGTGGTGGCTGCAGCGGCACTGGGGGCCCGCCTTCGAGATCGTGAACCTGGTCCCCGACGGGCTCACCCTCCCGGCGGGCAGCGGTCAGGGCTGGGTGCTGCTCCGCCGGCGTGAGGTCGATGTGAGCGTGGAAGACCTCGAGCGCGGGGCGAGCGAACCCGCGTGGGAGCCCGACTTCGCCCGCGCCGCCGATAGAGCTTGAGCTGCGGGAAGTCGCCGGGGCTGCAGGGTGCACCTGTGGTGTTTGAGCCTGGGACGATTCACAAAGCTGTCTCGCGCATTCGCCGCCCGCAGCCGGAGGGACGTGGTGAACGGGCGTTAGGAGGCGGGCGACTGCCCTGGCGGTGGATTCTGAGGTGGGAGCGAGAGGTCGGCCGTTTCTTGCCGCTGCTTCTACTGGGCGTCGTGATGAGCGTGGCTGCTGCGCTGCTTCTCCACGTGACGCGCGGCCAGTCCCTGTTCGCTGACGAGTGGGTCTTCTTCACCTATCGCAGCCACGGCTCAGCCGAGACGCTGTTCGCGCCCCACAACGGGAGCCTGGATCTCGTCTCGCTTCTCGTCTACCGGGCGGTGTTTGCGTTGTTCGGGCCCGACATCACGGTCCTTCGGCTCATCCTGGTCGCCCTCGAGCTGCTGTGCGCGGGGCTCTTCTTCGAGCTCACGCGACGGCGGGTCGGAGACTGGATAGCGCTCGGCGGCACCACCCTGCTGCTCTTCCTCGGCTCCGGCTGGCTGCTGGTTTCCACCGTCGGGATCGCGCTCTACCTGGCGGTCGCGCTCGGGCTGGCGGCGCTCATCGCGATCGAACGAGGGGACCTGAGCGGAGATCTGGTCGCGTGCGTGATCCTCGTCTTGGCCGTCGCGAGCTACAGCGCTGCACTGCCCTTCGTCGCCGGCGCAGTCATCGCAATCGCCCTACGGCCATCACCGCTGCGCTGGAAGCGCGCCTGGGTCTTCGCCGTGCCGCTGCTGCTCTACGGCGCCTGGCGCCTATGGGCCGCCCACTACACGCAGGACCCCACGTTGCCCTTCATTGCCGAGACGGTCATTGCGCCAGGAGCGATCACCAAGGCGCCCGGCCTCATATGGCAGGCCTTCGCCGCTGGCCTGGCGTCGGCGACCGGCCTCTCGGGATCGGCGCAACACAGCCGTTCCTCATCGATCACTCCTGGGGCGAGCCACTAGCCGTGCTCTGCGTAGCTGCCGCGCTGGCTCGCTTCGTATGGCCCGGGCGGCCACGTCTCGATCGCAGCGTCTGGCTCTTCCTTGCTATGCCACTCGTCTACTGGACCGCCCTTTCCCTCGTATCTTTACAGGCCGGCACCGAAATATTCGCACGAGGCCCCGCCATCGCTGGCTATCAGTACGCGAACGTGGTGCTGCTCCTACTTGCGGCGGCCGCGTTGGCTTCCGGAGCAAGGATTCCGCGACTGGCGCGTTTCGCTCTGGGGGCGGCCCTCCTGGCCTCTCTAGTTCCCAACCTGCTGACCCTCCTGCAGGCCGCCCGAGCCTTCCGAGCCAACGGCCCCATCGACCGTGCTGAACTGGCCGCGGTCGAACTCGTCGGCAGCCGCGCCGGCCGGATACCAATCGAGACACTGCGAACCACGCCAGACTTCACGTACGACCTTCCGATCCCGGCGCAGGATTACCTCGCGGCAGCGAAGCGGGTCGGGTCCGCCGCCGCCGCGGCCTCGTCCTTGACGACTGCGACTCCGGAGGCTCGGAGGGCGGCGGATCGAACCCTGATTCGGATGTATCGCCTTGCGCCGCGGCCGAGCGGCGGAACCGCGCCGCCGATCGCGGGCGCCAAAGCACCCGCACTCGAAAACCAAGCTGCCGGCTTCGCTCAATCCAAACGCGGATGCGTCAGCGTTCGGCCACGCAGGTCCGGGACGACCCCCTCCTTCACCCTCCCGCGCGGCGGGCTTAGCGTGCAAGCTGACGAGGGACCACCAGTCGCGTTGAAGCTGCGACGGTTCGCAGACCCGCCGGGCCTACGGACCGGCAGCGTCGCCGGCGGCACCAGAGCCAGGCTAAGAATCCCCGTCGACGCCTCTGAACAACCCTGGCAGTTACTGATCTCCCCCGCCCAGGCAGTTCGGGTCTGCGCCCTGCCCGACACCTCGCCACCGGCGAAGCCGGGCAAAGCATGAGCCGAAATCGTGCTCTTGGGAGCCGAATGTCGCGCGAGGGCTCTGAAGCGCGCAGGCTATCTGGTCGTTGCATCGATTCCCTGGACGCCCGTCAAGGATCGATCGGCGTAGCCGAAACCGGCGCTCTCGTGGAGCTTCAGCGCACGCTCTACTCGTCGCGCAACCCGACCCGTCGCTGGCTGCACCAGAGCCGACGAGAGCGCGTCGAGTCCGCCGTACGCCGCCTCGCCAAAGAGCGCGGCAGGGCCGAAGCACTCGAGGTGGGACCCGGAAGCGGCATCTACCTGCCGCTCTTGTGTGAGCTCTTTGAGCGCGTCACCGCGACTGACATCGAGCGTGCGTATCTCGACCACCTCGGGGGTATCGTGGCGCAATGGCCAAACCTCGAGCCCGAGATTGACGACATCGCCTGCTCCGGGCTGGAGCCTGAGAGCTTCGACTTCGTACTCTGCTCGGAAGTGATCGAGCACACACCGGAGCCGGCGCGGGTCGTCGCCGGCCTGCGCCGGGTGCTGCGGCCGGGTGGGACGCTCGTGTTGACGACTCCTCAAGCCCGCAGCACTCTCGAGCTGGCCTCTAAGGTGGCGTTCCTTCCAGGCATCATCGACTTGGTGCGATCGGTCTATAAGGAGCCGATCCTGCCTACCGGCCACGTCAGCCTCCTGACGGTGCGTCAAGTAGACGAGCTACTCACCAGCAACGGCTTCCGCGTGCTCGAGCACCACACGTCGGGGCTATACCTGCCGCTCGTCTCCGAGCTCGGCGGCCAGGTGGGCCTGGACCTCGAGCGCCGGCTCGAGCGCCGGATCTCCCGCGGGCGGCTCGACGGCCTGCTGTGGACCCAGTACTGGGTCGCCGAGCGAGCGCGATGAAGGCAGCGCCGGCTCCCAGCCTCTCGATCGTGATCCCGGCCTTCAACGAGGAGCAGCGACTGCCGCGGCTGATCGAGGAGCTGGAGACTAGCGCGGAGGCGACGGCCGCCCAGTCGGGGTTAAGTTTCCTGGAGGGGGTGATCGTTGACGACGGCAGCACCGACAGCACCGCCGATCTGCTGCGCGAGGCCGCCGCCGCGCATCCCTTCGTGCGTTTGGTGAGCGGTAACGGCAACCGAGGCAAGGGCGCCGCGATCGCCGCCGGAGTACGCGTCGCCCGCGGCGATTACGCGCTCCTGACGGACATCGACCTTTCGACTCCGCTGAGCGATCTGAGCCGTCTCGCGCGAGCGGTCCGCGAGGGAGCAGAGATCGCCATCGGCTCTCGCGTGGTCGGCGGCTCCGTGGTTAAGGACGCTCCGGCCCACCGCAAGCGCCTCGGGCAGGGCTTCAACCTCATAGTTCGGACGCTGACGGGGCTCGGCTTCGGCGACACGCAGTGCGGCTTCAAGCTGGTGGCGACCGCGGCCGCGCGCGAGCTGCTCGCGGTCCAGATCTGTCGCGGTTGGGCCTATGACGTCGAGCTTCTGATGCGCGCACGCCTCGCCGGCTTGGAGGTCGTCGAGGTGCCTGTCACCTACGTCCACGACTCGCGCTCGCAGATGAAGACCGTCAGCGCCTCGGTGCCGATGCTCCTGGACGTTATTGAGCTCTCGCTGCGTTTGCGAACACGGGGGCGACTAGACCGCTCGGCAGACGAGCCCGACCGAGACTCCGGCCGGGATGCTGACGCCGGCCGCGATCAGCCGCGCGTCGACCCGCATAGGCAGGGAGAGCAGCTTGTCGAGGGCGCGCGGGGTGAGCGCCAACTCGGCGCTCTCGCGAGAGCCGAGCGACTGTCGGAGCTTGCGGGCGACGGCGATCGGCGCCAGCAGCACGGTGTTGAAGTAGGTGTCGAAGATCGGCTCCCAGCCACTTCGCCGCGCGACGGCGCGTAGCGCCGGCCGCGTATAGCGGCGCATGTGGCCGAGGCACTCGTCCTCCTCGCTCCACAGCCAGTCATAGGCCGGCACGGTGAGGATCAGCGATGCCCCGGGGGCGGCTACCCGCAACAGCTCGCGCAGGCCGCGCCCGTCGTCGCTTACGTGCTCGAGCACGTCGGTCGCCGTGAGTAGGTCGAAGCTCGCTGCCTCGAAGGGGATCTCCTCCATCGTTCCCTGGCGCACGTTCTCGAGTCCGCGACGACGGCAGAAGGCGACCGCATCCGGGGAGGGGTCGAACCCCTCAGTGGCCCCGAGGCGGGAGTAGAGCTGCAGGTTCCGACCGGCGCCGCAGCCGGCGTCCAGGACTCGTGGCCGTGGGGGCAGATCCACCTTCCCGAGCAGGGCTGCGATGACCGCCTCGCGGCCGCGAAACCACCAGTGCCGACCCTCGAGCTCGTGCACCAGGCGGTAGACGTCTCTCTCCATCGTGCCGGCGACTCAGGATGGGCGCTTGCGAGCCGCGACCAGGTAGGCCCGAACCGGGGTCAGCGCCCGAGGCCATGGGCGCCCAAACTGGGTCACCCATCGGCCCAGCGGCAGCTCGTACGCCCGCTCGATCTCGAACCTCTCGCCGATCAGTTCGGTAAGCGCTTGAAAGGGCAGCTGAAGGGTGGCCGGGTGGCCGCCGAGCAGAGGGGTGCGGGCAAGGACCCTCAGCGCCCAGAACAGAAGCTTCTCGACCGCGTAGAACCACGGCGGCACGCAGGACTCGGCTACGACCAAGCGCCCGCCCGGCGTCAGTGGCTTCTCCGCCTCGGCCAAGGCCCTTCGCACATTGGTGACCAGATCGGCCGGGCTGTCACCCACCAAGTGGTGAAAGAGAAAGGTCTGCAGCACGGCGTCGTAGTGATCGGCCGGCTCGTCGAGCTCGAGGGCGTCACCGCGGCGGGCGGTGACATTGGGCGGGAAGTGAGACCTGGGCAGCTGGTCGAGGAACAGGTCGACGGCGACGATCGACTCCACCACAGAGGGGTCGTACTCGAACACCCCGCCGTTGCCAACGTCGAGTACCTGGCCGGAGCCGCTCACTTCGCGCGTGATCACATCGCGCATCAGGCAGTGGCTGTCGAGCTCCGCCGCTTGGCGACCGTAGTCGTCGCGAGCAAAGAACTCGGCGTTCTGGTCGACGCTGGTGGAGCTCTGACGGGCTTCTGCGGACCTCATGGGCAAGAGAGTAAGGTGTCGCTCGCTCTCGCACCTGACCGAAAGCCGGTGCCCTCCATGCGTGCTCGACCCATGGCTAGCCCGTCCTGCGCTCCACACCCCAGCGCGCCGGCGCGCTAGTTGTCCTGCGGTAACCGCAATCCGGCTCGATCGAGTCCAGGCCGACGGCAACAATGGAGCTGAGACGAGGCCGCTTCGGCGACGCCTTGGCCGCCAAGCTGCCGGCGCCGGCGGGCGGAGAACGCGAGGCTGTTCCGAGGTCGGCCGAAGCGGATCCGACGAGTCACCCTCCTCCAGGCGTCCTGCCGGCTGCGCTCGTCGTTTCTCTAAGCCTCTCGTTTGCCCTGCTGCTCGCTAGCTGCACCGTGCTCGAGCTGGTCGGGCCCACCCAGCGCGCGGAGCGCGCTCTGTATGTCGCCGCCTTCGTCCTTCTGCTGCCTGTAGCAGCGCTCACCGCCGGCCAGCTGGCGAGCGACGAGCACCGCCGATCCGTGTTGCCGCTGATGGCCATCGTCGCGGCGGCGGGGTTCGCGTTGCTGCTGGTGGGGTCGCGGTTGCTCACCTTGTATGCCGCGCCGCCGAGTTGGGCCCAGCCCGCGAAGCTGGTCGGGGTGGCGGCGCTGGGCGCAGCCCTTCTCGCGCTGGTCGTGCAGCCACGATGGGCTGCGCCGCTCGCGCGCTTTCCCGGACCCGCGCGTCGCGGATGGCCGGCGGCGCTCGCCGGCGCCGCGGCGCTCGCTGCCCTGCCCGCCGTCTTCCTGCCCGGCGTGGTCACCGCTTGGAAAGTAGCCCTATCGCTTGCAGTCGCCGCTCTGGCCGCTGTCACCTACCTCCGCGTCCCCCGCCGCACGCTGCCGCGCCCTCTCGCGCTGGGGGCCGATCTTCTCGTGCCTCTCTTGATAGTCCTAGCGGTCGTCGACCTTGCCGGCCCCTATCCTCCCGGTCAGGAGCTCTCCAGCGGTGGAATCCTCACGCCGGCGATGATCGTCCCGATCGCCCAAGTCCACCAATCCTTCTATCTCGGTCCGGCCAACGACGTACTGCATGGGCGCGCACTGCTGGTTGATGCAGGTGCCGTCTACGGGCCGGGCATCATATACGTGCTCACGCTTTGGTTCAAGCTGGCACCGATCGGCTACGGCACGCTGGCGATCTTCGGCGGGCTCGTCAGCGCCGTTCAGTGCGTGTTGGGGTGGGCGGTCCTGCGGCTTTCCGGGTGCGGGCGGATCCTTGCCGGAGGGACCCTGCTCGCCGCAGTCCTAGCCACCGTCCTCTCCGCCCTCGGCTCTCCAGGGCTCTTCCTCAACGTTGGGGGCCTCCGCTTCGCCCCTCCCTACGTGCTGATCCTGATCGCGCTTCTCGCGGCGAGGCGGGGCGAAGCCGGCCGCACGACCACCGCCGGCTTGCTCGTCGCGCTCGCGGCGACGTCTTTGCTCAGCCTCGAGGTGTTCGCGTACAGCGCCGCGACCTTCCTTGCGATCGTGGGCTTCGGCGCGGCAACCAGCTCGCGCTCGTTTAGCGAGGGAGTGCGGACCTTCGGCGGCGCTCTGGCTCGGGGGGTCGGAGCCTGCGTCGCCGCCCACATCCTATTTGCGCTGGGCACCTGGGCGTACGGCGGCGGCTGGCCCGACTGGGGCTGGTACCTTGCCCACGTCAGCACCTGGGCCAGGTCCGAGTTCCTCGGCGGAATGGTTGAGCCCTGGTCCGCCGCATGGGTGCTCGGCGGCGCCTACTTCGCCTCCCTGGCGGCGGTGGCGGTCCTCCTCGCGGTCAGCCGCCAGCAAGTTCGAAGGATGGCGGTTCCGCTCCTCACGATCTCCGCCAGCGCGACCCTGGGCGCGGTCAACCTCACGTACTTCATCACCCACCCCAACGACCCCATCCTCCCATTGATCGCCCTTCCCGCGCTGATAGTGTGCGCTGTCTGGGTTCGCGTCCTCGTTGCTGGCGAGGGGCTACCCGCGCCCGTTCGCGGGGCCGGAGTGGCGCTGGCCGCCTGGATCCTGGCAATGGTCGTGGCGACCAGCTTCTCGGGCGCCATGCACCGCTGGCCCCGCACCGCCTTAGCACACCTCATGCCGGGCGGTCACTCGTTCGTCGGGGACCTCCAGCGCGCGTGGGAATCACCGCCGCTGGACTCGCGGGCGACTCGAGCCGAGGCGCTGCTCAAGCGTTATTTCCCATCCGACAAAGCTCTGGTCCTGGTCGAGCCTGACCTCGGAATGGAGGCCTTGATCAGGAGCGGCCGGGCGAATCTGCTGCCTATCAGCTACCCCTACCAGGATCAGGTGGTGCCACGAGAGTCGCGGCCGCGCGTGTCAAAGGTGATCGGGCGGCTGACCGCTGGCACCCCGATGCTTGTCCAGCTCGGGCGACCGGGCTCCTCCGCCGCCTCACCAACCCTGCGCGTGCTGCGCGCTTTCCTGGCGGTCGGCCCGCGTGAGCGCCTGGGCCCGCTGCAGCGCTATGCGCTTCGTCGGATTCAAACCCGGTTCCGATTTCAGCCGGTGGCGGTCGGCCCTGACGGACTCGAAGTCGTGCGGCTGGTTCCTCGCGAGTGAGCGCCGAACCAAGGGGTCAAGGGATGCTGCCGCGGCTCGCCGGTTCAGCTCCCCTCGACACGCCGCGACGGGCCCCGGTCGCGGAGCTGCTCCATCGGCTCGACAATGTGGCAGGGGCCGTGAACGCAAGCCCGGTGGGCACTCGAGCTCCCGACACTCCGATCCGGCGAGTCGGGTCACGGGCGCCCGTCTCTTAAGCTCTCGCGCGTGCGTGGCGGAGCGCAGCCGAGTGCCCCTCCGGGCGGTCGAGGAGGTACGGGGGGGGTACGAGTCGGAGACGGGCCGGCCTCCGGCGCCCTGAGGTTCCCATGAAGGCCGTGATCCTCGCCGGCGGCGAGGGCACTCGCATCAGCGAGGAGACCCAGGTCAGGCCCAAGCCGATGATCGAGATCGGTGGCAAGCACATGCTCTGACACACCATGAAGACCTACTCCCACGGATCGACGAGTTCGTCATCTGCCTGGGGCACAAGGGCTATGGTATCAAGGAGTACTTCGCCAACTACTACCTAAATACGTGCGACGTGACCTTCGACATGACCTGGAACGCGATAGGGAAAACCAGGCGCGCGCTTAGCCTCGATTCGCCAGGAGCGCTTCGAGTAACGGCTGGCTAGAGAAGCGGAAACGTCCGCCTGAGCAGGGAGGATCGCGGTTGCGATTCGTCAATCCCCCCGCTCAGGAGGTTCACCTTGAAGGTGATGGGACGTTCCACCATCCGCACGGTAGATGTGAAGGCGGACGGCACCGGCCTCTCCTCGCGTGCGGGCACGGCGCTGCTGGCGCTCGTGGCGCAGCGGCTCGGCCTGGCGGACGGGTTGTGCGCGGCGCTCCTTGGCACGCGCGAGCGTCGCTCGGCGCACGAGCCGGGGCGGGTGTTCTGCGACGTCGCGGTGATGGCGGCGGACGGCGGGCGCTGCGTTTCCGACCTCGCCGCCCTCGCCGGCCAGCCGTCGCTGTTCGGGGAGGTGGCGTCGATCTCGACGGCGCGGCGCGTCGTACTCTCGATCGGCGACGCCGAGCTCGACCTGATCCGCCAGGCGCGCGCGCGAGCCAGGGAGCGGGCGTGGCGCGCCGGGGCAGCGCCCGAGCGGGTGATCCTCGACTTCGACGCGACGCCGATCACCGCGCACTCCGACAAGGAGCAGGCCGCCGGCCACTACAAGGGCGGCTTCGGCTTCGGGCCGCTGCTTACGTCCTGCGGCCGCGAGGTCCTGGCGGGGCTCCTGCGGCCCGGGAACGCCGGCGCGAACAACGCAGACGATCACCTGACCGCGCTCGAACTGGCGCTCGAGCAGCTCCCCGAGCCGGCGCTCGACGGCGACATCCTCGTCCGCGCCGATTCGGCCGGCGCAAGCCACGACTTCGCGTTCGCTTGCCGCGAGACCGCGATCCGCTTCTCGCTCGGCTACGCGATCACGGGCCGCGTCCGCGAGGCGATCCTGGCGCTGCCCGAGCGAGCCTGGAGGCCCGCCGCGGACGCCGACGGCAAGCCCCGCCAGGGAGCGTGGGTGGCCGAGCTGACGGGCGGGGTCGACCTCGACGGCTGGCCCGAGGGGACACGGCTGATCTGCCGGCGCGAGCGCCCCCATCCCGGCGCCCAGCTCACCTTCACAGACCACGACGGGCACCGCTTCCAGTGCTTCATCACCGACCAGGAGGGCAACGACCTCGCGGTGCTCGAAGCGACCCACCGACAGCACGCCGAGGTCGAGGATCGCGTCAAGACGCTGAAGGCGACCGGCGCATCGCAGCTGCCCTTCCACGCCTTCGCCGCCAACGCCGCCTGGTTCGAGCTCGCGCTCTGCGCGCACGACCTGATGGTCTGGACCCAGCAGCTCACGATGGACGGCGAGCACAAGGTCTGCGAGCCCAAGCGGCTGCGCTATCGCATCCTGCACGTCGCCGGCCAGCTCACCTCTCACGCGCGCCGGGCCACCCTCCACCTGCCGGCCGACTGGCCCTGGGTCGGGGCGATCATGCGCGCCTTCAAGCGCCTCGAGGCGCTCCCCGCAGACGGCTGACCCGCTAGCCGGTCATCTGAAGGAGTCCGCCCGCTTGCCGAGACCCGGCCGCTTGGGGCTGCGCCCATCCTCGCGCACAAGCGCCGATCGGAGAGGCCAGCCGTCGCCGGTCGCAGCGCCCGCCACCGCAAACGGCGCCGATCGCTCACCTCACACCCCAGATCTCACCAAGCGCGACGCTAGCGCGACCCTGCTGACGAATCGAGGCTAGACCGCACGGCTCCGTCATGGTTCACCTGCCCATCGGCTGCCGTAACCCTTGGGTGCGCCGCGTTCACCAGGAACTGGCCTCCGGGGAAGCAGGCGACGGCTGAAGAAGGGGGAGCGACATACCCGGGGAGGATGCGCAGCTATCCCGTCGAGCGAATTCCAGAGGTTCGTAGAACTGGGCTTCGAGTCGATCGAGCTGCGGGTTTACTCCTGGCCTCGAACGGGCTACCCGCACGTCTTTGGCTGGCCCGGTCTCCCCCCGAGCTACTGAGACGGCTCGGGGCAGGAGGATGAGGCCCCGCTGGTACGCTGCCGACGTGCTTCCCGTAGCAATCCTTTGCGGCGGCAGGGGGACACGCATCCGGGAGGCCGAGCGCACCCTTCCGAAGCCGCTGGTGGAGATCGGCGGTCGGCCGATCCTCTGGCACGTCATGTCCCTCTACGCTGCTCAGGGGTTCTCTCAGTTCCTACTCCTCTGCGGGCACGGCGCCAACCAGATCGAGGCGTTCGCGTCAGAGTTGCAAGAGGACTGGCGGGTGTCCTGCCTGGATACCGGCCTCGACACTCCCACCGGTGGACGCGTGGCGCGAGCCGCCGGCCGCCTTGCCGCGGGGACTTTCTGCCTGACTTATGCCGACGGCGTTGCCGATCTTGATCTACAAGCACTGCTCTCCTTTCACCGCTCTCACGGTCACGCCGCCACGATGACCGTCGCGCGGCCATTCAATCCGTGGGGCGTCGCTAGGCTCCGGCCCGACGGTCGCGTCGAGGGCTTCGAGGAAAAGCCGCGGCTCAAGGATTGGGTCAATGGAGGCTTCTTCGTCATGGAGCCCGCCGCGCTTGACGTCATTGGTCCAGAGGATGTGCTCGAGCGTGCGCCACTCGAAGCACTGGCCGCGTCGGGTTCACTTTTCGGCTTCCGGCACGAGGGATTCTGGGACTGCATGGACACCTACAAGGACACGGTGCTCTTGAACGAACTCTGGGAAAGCGGTCAGGCCCCATGGAGGCAGCTCGTCGAGGCATGAACGCGTCCGGCCGGTACGACGGCTGGAGCGTCCTGGTAACGGGAGCACAGGGCTTCCTCGGCTCCTGGCTGGCCGATCGGCTGCTCGATGAGGGCGCCCGGGTGGTTGTGCCTCGCCGGGACGTGCCTGCGATGTCGCGATTCCGGCTGGAGTGCGTGGAGGAGCGCTGCGACCTCGTGCAGGCGGACATACTCGACTATGGATCACTCGTCCGAATCCTCAACGAATACGCCGTCAGGGCAGTCTTCCACCTGGCCGCGCAGACGATCGTGGGGACCGCCAACCGCGCTCCGCTCTCGACTTACGAGGCCAACGTGCGCGGCACGTACAACCTGCTCGAGGCATGCCGGGCGATGAGCGTAGTCGGTGGCGAGATCGAACAGATCGTGGTGGCTTCATCGGACAAAGCATACGGAGCGCACGATGAGCTGCCGTACCGCGAGGACTTCCCGCTCAGGCCGAGTTATCCGTACGACGTTTCCAAGGCCTGCACTGACATGATCGCCCGCTCGTACGCCATGACGTACGGGCTGCCCACTGCCGTGACCAGGCTCGCCAACATCTACGGCGGTGGCGACTTCAACTTCTCGAGAATCATACCCGACACCGTGCGAGCGCTTCTTCGGGGTGAGCCCCCGGTCATCCGCTCGGACGGCACGCCGGAGCGGGATTACATTTACGTCGCCGACGCGGTCGATGCCTACGTTGCGATCGCGAGCTCACTTTCACGGCCGGAGATGAGAGGCCGAGCCTGGAACGCCGGCGCCGAGCGGCCGACCTCTGTCATAGACCTCGTGCGTAGGCTGATAGACGCGTCCGGCCGCGACCTTGAGCCGGAGGTGAAAGGAGGGGCATCCAAAGCGGCGAGATCGATCGCCAGCATCTCGACTCCACGGCGATTCGAGAGGAGCTCGGCTGGAAGCCAAGTGGGAGCTCGACCGAGGCTTGGACGAGACGTATCGGTGGTACGAGCGTGTCCTAACATAGAGCACGCGCTCGATCGCGTGTTCAATAGTCGGCCCTCTCGTTGAAGGCGGGCATCAGGGTCGAGAGCTCGCTCATGCCGGGCGCAGAGGGCACAGTGTCAGGGGCGCCGTTGCGACGAGTTGCAGGCGCCATGGCACGTTTGAAGAGTCGGGGGGAATCTTCACCACCTGGGTCTGGGTCGTGGCTGGCGAGGGAAGCTGAGTCGCGCTACGACGTCGCGCGCGCGGGCGACCAGAGCGCGATGTTCGGCCGGCAAAGCGGAGGAGGCTCAGCTCTGGCGGGGAACCCGGATCTGGCCGGACCGAGAACCCTCCCGGCGGCAGGCTCAACTCTGACGCGGCGCCCGGCCGGCGGGGGATCATGTGTAGACAGGGGCCGCGGACCTGCGTGTCGAAGCCGGTCGCGGCGCCGGGTGACAGCGCGCCCCCGACTTGGAGCGGGCCGCCGAGTGGCCGCGGCGCCAGCCTGAGGGCCCGGATCAACGCCGCATCGGCGGCCTTCCGGACGTGTTCAGGACTCGCCCGCAGCCGCGCGAGCGACATCGCCGGGGAGCCGTGGGCGTCGGTGGCCGCGAAGTACTGGCCGGCCGGAATCAACATGTCCGGCAGCGATATCGTCGGACCCGTCGACTCGACGACGAAGCGCGGATCGACGCGGTCGCGAATCAGCTCGAGCGCCGCCAGCTGCGCCCTGTTCTGATCGGAGTTGGCGCGTAAGCGCTGCCCGAACGTCTCCAGGGCGCCAATATTGCCAAGTGCGGCGAGCCCGAAGGCCGCGAGGATGACGGCGACGGCCCGGGAACTGAGGCGAACCCCCGCGGCGAGCTGCGCATAGACGAGGATGATGAAGATCGCGCTGAGCAGCTGATAGCGCGCCGCCGCCGGCGTGCGCGCGGCGGAGGATACCGCTCCGATCGCCGCCCAGTAGACCAGCGGCATCGCCAGCGCCGCCCAGATCCAGCGGTCGACCAGGCCGCGCCGGCGGCGCAGAAGCAAGACCGTGCCGATCACCAGCGGCGCTAGCAATGCCTGTCCCCAGCCCAGCGGGAGGACGCCGGGAGCATCGTTGCCCGTAAGGCCGATCAGGCCAGTCATCGCGGCCAGCGCCGCGGCGATCGATTCGAGGATCGAATTTGGCAGATGGAGCAGGTTCACGAGCGTCACGCGCGGTTCATCGCCCAGGCCCGGCGGGGACCAGAGGCGCCAGGCGAGGTAGAGCAGGAGCGGCACCCCAAAGACCCAGGTCCGGCGCCACTCGGGCCGCTCGCCGGCAAGCAGGATCACCGCAGCGGCGCCGGCGAGGAAGGCAACCGCCGGAGCGTACGTCGCAAGCGCGGCGGCCAGCAGCAGGCAGGCGCCGATGTCGCCGGCGAGGTCGCGACGCTCGAGGCAGAGCAGCATTGCCAAGCCGGCGACGATCGTCAGCACGATGGCGATCCCCAGCGTAGAGGCATACGCCTCGCCCCCGGCTCCAAACGAGAGCACGAGCACCGCGGGGCCGAGCGCGAGCCAGTCGCCGACGCGGCGGCGGACGAGCTCGTAGACGAGCCCTCCCAAGAGGAGGATCAGGGCGACGAGGATGAGCCTGAATGCGACGTCGCTGGGCCCCCACAACTCGATGACCCCCTTGTAGAGGACTATCAAGACCACCTGCAGGTGGCCCACGCGCGGGCCGAGCATCTCCTTCAGGTCAAACCCGGGGTAGCTCGCGTAGAAGCCCCACTCGTCCCCGAGGAAGCCCACGCCGCGGGTCACCCAGAGGACTGCTGCGGCAGAGCAGACCATCGCCAGGCCGAGGATGAGCCACGGGGTCCGGGACGGCCACCGCCTCGATCCGAGCCGGTCGAGTAGGGACCTCGAATCGCCCATTTGGGCCCGTGTCGTCCGCGGCTGCGACGTGCTCGCCTTCACGCGCCAGATCCGCCTCGGGTTTTGGTGCCACGCTGGAGCCAGACGACTAGCCCGGCTTTCGCCCGATCCCGACCAGGGTGAGCCCAGCGGGCGGGCGCCCGTGAGCCTCCACGTGCCTCCAGCCAGCCAGCAGCACCTCGTAGGCGCGCAACGCCGCCGGTCCGATCTGCGTCGAGCGACCGCGCCCCTTGGCCCACCACCCCGGGATGCCCAGGGCATTGAAGTGGTGGAGGTCGTCGGTCTCCAGCCCGGCGTGATCGAGGAGCTCTCGCACCATCGAAGGCGTGTAGCGGCGCCAGTGGCCGTAAGCGAGGTCGAGCGACCCGTAGAGACGGGGGTGGGCGGGCACAAGCAGCGCCAGCCGCCCACCCGGGCGCAGCGCGGCTGCCATCGAGACCACCGCCGCCGCGTGGTCCTCGATGTGCTCGAGCACGTTCTGGCACACCACCAGGTCGACCTCTCCTGCCCGGCGAGCGAGCGAGGGCGCATCCGGGAGCAGCTCCCGCGCACACGCCACCCTGGGGTCGGACGCGAACCGCGCCTCCAGGACCTCGGCGCAGCCGGGGTCGGGCTCGATGGCGAGCAGTCGTTCGGCGCCGCCCTTCAGCAGGCGACCGGTGAAGGTGCCGATTCCCGCGCCTATCTCGACCACCGTGCCGCCCACAAACCGGGCGAACTGCTCATACATCCAGTCGCACAGGCGGTCGGCGTCGCCCAGCAGCCGCAGCTCGTCGAGGATCGCCTCGCGGGAGGAGCGCGCGGGTACGCGCTTGGGATAGCGGGGCACCAGCGGCGAGCGCCCGGCCCGGACGCGGCACTCGCGGCGCTTGGCGTATAGAACGAATTTGGTGCGCGGGTCGAACTCAAAGGTCCGCTCCGCCAGGGCGCCGCCGAGTACCGGGGACATCCGCTCGGCCACGGCGGGGGCGGCGGGGGAGACATCGGCCGCGAGCGTGCGGACGGTGGAGGTCTTCCCCACAGAGTGCCACCCTAGCGCGTCGAAGCCGTGCCGGTCCAGCAGCGCCGTCATGCCACGGACGGAGAACAGGACGACGTGCTCGGGCGCCCGCTGGGCCTCGGGCCAACGCCGCCCTAGCAGGCGGCTGACCGGCGACCCGGCATCGGGCGTCAGGAGTGCCAGCACGCCGCCCGGTCGCAGCACGCGCGCCGCCTCTCCGACGATCGCTCCGGGCTCGAGGAGGTGCTCGATCAGGTCCATCATCGTCACGGCGTCGAGCTCACCGTCGCCGAGGCCCGCGTCTTCCAGCACGCCCACATGCACGTCGAGGCCCAGCTCGTCGCGCGCGAAGCGGGCGGCCCACTCGTTCACCTCGATCCCTCGAGCCTGCCACCCCCTGCCTCGGGCGGTGGACAGCAGGAACCCGGGTCCGCAGCCCACGTCCAGCAGCCGGCCCCGCTCGGGCAGATGCAGCTCGATGTGTTCCAGCACCTCGTCGAACTTCTGCTCGATGTGGTCGCGGTCAGCGAGGTAGTCCCTGTAGCCGAGGTACTCGCCACGGTGAGGTGCCCCGTAATCGGGGTTCACGAAGTAGCGCGCGCCGCGATAGAGATCGCGTGTCTGCTCCTGAGCCGGGGGCTCGGTCAGGTACAGCGATCGGCAGCTCCGGCAGCGTGCGAAACGGTGGCCGTCCACAGCGAACGCGTGGCGCGCGCGGGCCGACCCGCAGGCGGCGCATGGAACGCTCATCGCGCCCGCTCCGACGCTTCTCGGTGCGCGGTCACGTGCGCGAGCGCGAGCGCCGCCAGCAGCACCGCGGACGGCTCGGTCGGGATCCGGTAACCGGGGAACGGAGCGCGCCTCGTACTGGTGGTTACCGGCGAGGGCAATCCCGACTGGCTGCTGATCGGCATCGGTTGGTGGGAAACCACCGCGTTCCGGATCGTCCGTGGGGCGATGGCGAGCACGGCCGACCAGTACCGCGACGGCCGGCATCGCGAAGCTGCGTCTCGGCCGGGCGAACGACCGGTCGAGCGACCGGGATGAGCAGCAGCGCGCCGTTCAAGCGCCCGAGAGCCCGAGCCCGCAGCAGAGCGCCGCGGCGGCCGCCAGCCACCACTAAGGTCAGCGTAGGATGGCGAGGTCGCAGCGCTCGAGGCCGGCGAAGCGGCGGAGCCGCGCTCATGCGATCCGGCAGCGCAGGAGCGTGGCGAGCACGCGCCCCCCGGCCCGGGCGGTGAGCTTCTTGCCCTCCTCGCGCGAACGCGCGCGGTAGGTCACCGGCACCTCGTAGATCGTCATCTTGCGCTTGAGCAGCCGCGCGGGGATTTCTCCGTCGATCCCGAAGCCGTCCTCGCGTAAGTCGAGTTGGCGGAACGTATCGGTGGGCATCACCTTAAGGCAGTTGAGGATGTCCGAAATCCAGGCGTCGTAGAGCATGTTCGCCGCGGTGTTGATCACGCGGTTTCCCATCACGTACCAGAAACCGAAAGCGGAGTGGGACTGGAACATTCGCGTGCCGAACACCGCGTCCGCCTCGCCGGCCAGCAGCGGCTCCAGCAGGCCCCCGATCTCGTTAGGGCGGTACTCCAAGTCGGCATCGAGGATGGCAGCGTAGCGGCCGGTGGCCTCTCCGAGGGCCAGCCGCACCGCGTGGCCCTTGCCGCGGTTACGTTCCACGTGGACGACCTTCACCTCGGAGGGCCACTCACGACCGTCGAGGATCGCTCGCGTACGGTCCGTCGAGCCGTTCTCGACCACGACCAGCTCCCAGCTCTCCACCGGGTAGTCGGCGGCGATCACCCGCTCCACGGCCTCGAGGATCGTGTCCTCCTCGTTGTACGCCGGCATGAGGATCGACAGATCAGCCATGTGGGCTCCGCGGTGGCACGCCGGCTATTGTCCCACCAAGAGAAGGAGTTCGAGGACCGCGGCGAAGCGATGAGCCGAGCCTCCGCGCGGCTGGCGAACGTTTCGGCCTCGGCCAGATCGCTCGCTCCTCAAGCGCCCAAGCCAGCTCGGCCAGCTCCCTGTAGTCGAATAGGTTCCAGATGACCGCAACGCCGCGAAGCACGGGCAGCTCGGCATCGCCTGCAGCCGCGACCGTAAGAGTTTCACTGCCTTCGGCCGTCGCGATCATGCGTCCCGATGGTGTCCAGAACCTGCTCCCGCCGGTCGAGCGGAACCCGTCGTTGTCACAGAGCAGCGAAGCCAGGTGGCGTAGTGGCGAAAAGAGCGACATTCTTGAAGCGGGCGGAGAGGGCATCCCGGAGCTCGGACGCGGGTATTCCTGCACGTGGTACAGACCTCGACGTCTCGGCGCTGCTGCGCTTCCACGCCACCCATGGCACGATGATAGCCACGGCCACGGCCGTGCAGCCGGCCAGCGGCTTCAGAGCCATGGAGCTCACGGAAGACCCGATACATGGCCTCCCTGGCGCTCACCTACGAGGTGACGCATGGCACGGCCGCGATTGGGAGCTGGCCCGAATGCGCGGGCGCCTACCGCCTGGCGACCGCGAGCAGCGATCCTCGCCGCCTCCGAAGCCGCTCGACCTCGAAGCCGAGATCGCCGAGGAGCGTGGCGAGCGACCGCCGCGTGAAGAAGCGCAGGTGGGGGGAGAGCGAATCGAAGCGTGCCTCGAGGCCGCGGACGAGCACATCGAGCGCGGTCAGGCGCCCGTGCGCCGGCGTGGTGATCGCGAGGCGTCCGCCCGGCCGCAGTATCCGGCGGGCCTCGGAGAGCAAGAGCTGGACGTGGCGCACGTGCTCGAGGGTCTCGGCGCAGAGGACGAGGTCGTGGCTCGAGTCCGGCGGGGGTACCGGGGCGTCGGGGTCCAGCTCGAGCGCGCTCGCGCGCGGTAGCCGGGACCGGGCGCGGCGCAGCGCCGCGGGCGAGACGTCGGCGATCGTCAGCTGGCCGACCATGAGCTCGGCGCTCAGCCGGCCGTCCCCGCAACCGAGGTCGAACGCGCGGTCGACCGGGCCGAGTCCGCGGACGAAGCGGCGCAGATGGGCCGGTGGCGGCCCGACCTCCTCGGGCACCAGCCCCCATAGCTCGTCGTCGTAGCGGCTCGCCACTCCGCCATCCTCGCGCCTGGGTGAGACTGTCGCCTCTTCGCATGGAGGTGCTCGGCGTCGGGAGGCGGCTTGCCGCGCGACCGAGGGCACGCGCGGCGGAGCTCAGCCGACCAGGTTCCTCGCCCGCATCTCCGCCACCGCCTCGTCGCCCCGCTCGGTCACCGTCTGGCCCGCCACCCACTCGGCGAGCTCGGGCAGCCCGTCGGCGAGCTCGGTCTCGGCCTCGAACCCGAGCAGCTCCCGGGCGCGGGTCGTGTCGGCGAGGCAGTGGCGGATGTCGCCGGCCCGGAACTCCCCCGGCAGCTCGGGCTCGAGGTCCTCGCGGCCGAGCTCGCTCGCCAGCGAGCTCGAGGATCTCGATGCGACGACCGGCGGCGACGTTGATCGCGTGGCCGGGAGCGGCGGGCGCGCCCATGGCCGCGAGGGTGGCGCGCACGACGTCGGAGACATGCACGAGGTCGCGCACCTGGCCACCGTCCTCGAAGACGAGCGGCCGCCCGCCCGCTCAGCACGCGAGCGGCGAAGATCGCGGCCACGCCGGTGTAGGCGCCTGACGGGGCCGCGCATGGACGGAGCGGTCCGCGTGTGCGAGGTCCCGGTCGGCCACGGCGGGCGGGCCTTCCTCGTCAAGGAGCGGCTCGAGTCGAGGCCGCCCTCGACGGCCTCGTCGACGAGTACGTCCAGCGAAGCGGCTCGGCTACGCGCCGATGCACGGGTGGTTCTGAGTGACCCGTACAGGCGCTAGCGTTCGACAAGTGAGCGAGGCGCTGAACCTCACGATTCGCTACCAGGACGCCGGCGAGGGCTGGGTCACCGCCCAGGTGGTCGAGATCCCCGGAGCGATCAGCGAGGGGCCCAATCGCCAAGCGGCGCGCGAGAATGTCGTCGACGCGCTGCGCACGCTGCTGACTGCGGACGAGACGTCCGCTGGCAGCGACCGCGACAGCGAGGCGCTCACGCTCACCGTCGGCTCGTGAACCGACGGGCGCTCGAGCGACACCTGCGCCAGCACGGCTGCCGCTCCGTCGGCGAAGGGGCCCGCCACAGCAAGTGGCGCGGCCCGACCGGCGCCGCCGCGACCATCCCGCGTCACCGCGAGCTTCGTCTGCCGACCGCGCTCGCCATCTGCAAGCAGCTCGGCGTCCCGCGCCGCGCCCGCGCTGAGGCCGCTTTGCCGGAACGGCCCCAGACTTGGACCGACCGGCTTCGACGCGTTCGGCCCCGACTGCGCGGCGCCTATCGCCTGCCAACCACGAACAGCGATCCTCGCCGCCCTCCTGAGCCGCTCGACCTCGAAGCCGAGATCGCCGAGGAGCATCGCGAGCGACCGCCGGGTGAAGAACCGCAGGTGCGGTGAGAGCGGATCGAAGCGTGCCTCGAAGCCGCGAACGAGCACGTCGAGGGCGGTCAGGCGCCCGTGCGCCGGCGTGGTGATGGCGAGGCGTCCGCCCGGCCGCAATACCCGGCGGGCCTCGGAGAGCAGGAGCTGGACGTCGCGTGCGTGCTCGAGGGTCTCGGCGCAGAGGACGAGGTCGTGGCTCGAGTCCGGCAGGGGTACGGGGGTGTCAGGGTCCAGCTCGACCACGGTCGCGTGCGGTAGCCGGGACCGCGCCGCGCGCGAGACGTCGGCGATCGTCAGCTGACCGGCCATGAGCTCGGCGCTCAGGCGGCCGTCGCCGCAGCCGAGGTCGAGCGCGCGCTCGACCGGGCCGAGCCCGCGGACGAAGCGGCGCAGATGGCTCGGTGACGGCTCGACCTCCTCGGGAACCAGCTCCCACAGCTCGTCGTCGTAGCGGCTCCCCACTCCGCCATCCTCGCGCCTGCGGGAGACTTTCGCCTCTGTCTCCTCGCGCGAGGAGCTGGGGGCGGCGCTCAGCCGATCCGAGCGGGCATGACTTCCAGTCCTCGTCGATGTGCGGCCGTGTGAAGGCGCGCGTCCCACGTCGCCAGCACGGAGTCGGTATCGGCGACGGCCGCCGCCGCGGCGAGATGGATGGCATCGAGAGAGGGCAGAGCCTCTTCGACCGCGAGTCGAGCGGCGGCCTCGGCGAGCGCCTGGTCAAGCTCGACGACCGCGAACGCCGGCCACTCCGAATGGAAGCGCGGGGCCGGGGAGCCTCCCGGTAGGTGGCTGCGACCGAGCGCCCGCATCACCTCGACGTACGCGAGTCGGCACGCGATCCACGCGGTCGGGACTACGCGATGCCGGCTCTTGCTCGGCGAGCT
>Ga0136624_1000197_pt1 | contig 20513 bp, 11 predicted proteins | sample AntDrymUQ4692206_2_FD_104802 | JGI IMG/M metagenome (GOLD analysis project Ga0136624, IMG submission 104802) | Polar desert sand microbial communities from Dry Valleys, Antarctica - metaG UQ469 (22.06) | ecosystem: Environmental > Terrestrial > Soil > Desert | place: Antarctica: Dry Valley... | reverse complement strand
CGCTCGTCTTCTTGGTCCACACCTGACGCGCTCTCGGCGCGCCTTTTCCGCATCGCTTCCCACCCCGGCTTTTAACCGGCGCAGTATGCGGTGGTTTCAAGCCATTTCCTGTAAGACGACTCCGGAGGGCCTACCTCCATCTCCTGCCCAGTTACACACATCAGCAGAACCCGATCTACATCGGCTTCCCCTTTCCGTGCTCGCGGCACACGATCTTGGGTTGGTGGGTGTGAGATGGTACTCATGCGTTGGACCTCCGTGAGTCTCATCGACGGAGATCGTTTAGCAACCCTGTAACTGAGGTACTTACGCTCGTCCGTCGCCTGTGTTTTCCCAGGTCAGGACGGCGCTAGTGCTCTGATTGCTTACAAGCGGGGGGTCGCAGGTTCGAACCCTGCCGCGCCCACCAGGTCAGGAGGGGTGGTATGCCAATCTAAAGATCGCGATATCCTCATATGTAGCAGAGGCGCAGCAACGACAGCCCTGGAGGAACGGAAGACAAAAGGCCGCCTCTAGTGTTCGTAACGGCACAGATTTACGCGTGGCTGCCGCCTCCCGCAGGGGGAACCGGTAACTGCTACCCTCGTTCGCGTGCATCAGGATCAGGCGTTAATAGGCTCATCGATCGCAACGATGCGTTCTCTCACGTCCGTCGAAGGTAGGAGTCCGACGATCCGTATCAGCGCTTCGGTCGAACCGACGGAGCCGATCCACGCATCCTGGACAAGCTTGACGAAAGTCCTGGTGTCTATGTATCGGCCCTTGCTAACGTAGTGCACCTTGCCACCCCTTGGACCGGAATCCGGTGTCTTCAGCATCTCCTTGACCAGTGCCGCGGGCAGGTAGAAACCCGATGTTAGCTCGTCGTCAGCCAGTCCGCGCTGCGGATAGCCTTCGAGGAACTTGACAAAAGTGAAGCCAGGGCCCAGTCGATGATCTTCGATTCTTGCGGGAGCGACCAAGGGCATGGGTGATTCCAGATACGACAGGAGTCTGTCCAGTTGTCTGTAGAGCCGGTCATCCGATCGCGGACGATAAACCCATTCACCATCGAGCTGCTCGAGCATCTTGTACTGGACCAGGACGAAGGAATCTGGAGCTCGCCGAGCGTAGACCAGATCAGCGCCCGTTCGTGTCTCTTGGGTCGACACATTGATGTTTTTCAATAAAAGGCGACGACCATTGTTGCGGAACTCCCACCAACCTCGTTGAGATCGACTGGACCTGTTCCAACCCGGAAAGTTGGAGGCGTCGTCGCTGATCGCGTCGTTCTCCGTCGCGGGCATGCTCGAATCGATCTCATGTGCGAACGAGGTGACCTGGGCCTCAACGTGGGGTCGTAGGTCGCGCCATCGTCCGGCGAACATCCGCAACGCTGTCGCGAACGCATCACGACGTTCCAATGTTGGGTCCGCGAAGCGTCGGCGCTGCCGTGGCTGCGGCCACAGCTCTCTGATGGCGTCGGCGTAGCCGGCGACGAGGTCGGCAACGGCAGTCGAGACGGCATCGCCCGTTGCGGGGGGAAACGGGCGCGCGGGCTCGTTGAGGATCCTGTCGAAAATGCATTGAAGGCGGGGCGGGAGCAGGCCCTTGATGCTTGCCGACGAAAGACCGCCGCTCATGGCGCAGCACGGGCCGATAGCGAGGCGGCGGACTCCGCCGTCCCGGCCCCGGGGTCCCGCGGCCGCACGGGCCAGCCCGATCATCTCAAACTCTCCGGCATCGGGAGACAGCTCTTTGACCGCCGCCGGTACACGCGCGAACAACAGGGCGATCTCGCTGGAGCTTCTCCGCCAGTGTTGGGCCGCGGCCTGCCTCTCGAACCTCACATCGTTCGCCGGACGCAGATAAGGTTGCTCATCCTGACCTGCGGGCGTCCCTGACTCGGCGGCCTCGATCGTTGCTTCGACGAGAGTTCGTGCCTTGAAAGGCTCGTCGTCCGGTAGACCGAGATCGTCGTGGTTGCCGCTTGTGTCCCAAGGATCGGAGTCATCCCCACCGTGATCGAAGTCGGGGTCGGGGTAATCGTCTTCCTCTCTATCGTTCGATCCACCGGGAAACGGCCGATACCGCGGCTCTGGAAGACCGCCGTCGAGGACAATTCCTCGCTCTTCAGGTGTGAGGACGAGTACCGCGACCATTCGGTCATCTTCCCACCCCGTACCGTCGCCGACAACAATGGGTCGGGATCCTGCCGCTCCCTGGCTCTGTGCGGGCTCTGTGCCGCCCCAAACCGGCTCTACTGACGTTCCTGTGGGTTGATTTCATGATCGTCCGGGGAGTGGTGGGCAGAGGCCGCCGCGGGTGAGGTCGGCCATGGCGATCAGTGAGTAGGGGCTGTGGTAGCCGTAGGCGCGGCGGGTGAGCAGCCGCCGGGTGTTGGTGGCCTCGGAGCGGGCGTTGGACAAATCATGGGCGACGGCGTTGAGGATCAGCTGCTGGTACTTCTTGATCGTCTTGGCGAGGGCGCTGACCTGCGGCTTTGTCTCCGACTTGAGGCCGAGATCAACTTTTTCAGCGGCCTCCTAGACGAGGGGACGGGTGGGCTAAAAGATGGCAGCACTCGAACTGTGCTGGGCTCAGTAGAGCCCGATCAAGCGCCGAGCAGCGTGTCGCACAGGTCGATCAGTCGCTGCCGTAGCGGGACGGTTCGCGCGGCGAAACGAGCCTGTGCGGTGACGTACTCGGCTCGCCCGGCCGGGGTCTCGATCCGCACCGGTTCGTAGCCCAGCGCGCCCGCGCGGTGAGGTCGTAGGGGCTCGCCCGCATGTCCAGCTCGCGGACATCCACCGCAAGCTCCAGGCAGCCCGCCACCAGCTCCGAGGGGGTGGCGGGGTCGACTTGTACGCCCACTTGTAGCGGTCCATCGTAGCGTGCAGGCATCCGGGCTGCTCCAGCGCGACCTGGTCAGCCCGGGTCGGCGGCAGCACATTGCGGGAACGGGCGCCAGCGGTGAAGAAGCGGAACGCGTCGTGGTGGGTGCAGCGCACGGGCAGTGACTCCAGCACCGCGTCGGTGTAGCTGGATCCGAGCCGCAGGGGCCATGCCGCGTGCCGCAAGTGGTCGGACCGGTACACCATCGCCCACTCGTGCATCCCAAAGCAGCTCAATTGCGGCGACCTGGACGCGGTGGCGGCCAGCAGATCCCGCACGAACGACGTCGCGCGCCGCACCCGCCCCGGCACGTCCAGCACGATCCCGCCATCGACCCGCCGATGGCCGGGCGCATCGGGCGTCTCGGCCAGCACGATGCTGGGCCCCCGGATGCCAGTGCTCGAGCTTGGCGGGGCGGGTCGACTCGGCGCGGATTGGGCCGGCGCAGTCGCACAGCGGCTTGCCGTTGCCGGCTCACTGCCCGGCGATGATCTCGGCGGCTCGACGCCGCGGTCTCCTCGGCGGCCTGTGCCCGGGTCGAGCCCGACGGGCCTGGCCGTTCGGGCCAGTCCAACCTCGGTCAGCCCGGTCACGCGCAACTGGGGGAGCCGCTCGTCGTGGGTGCGTCGCGGCCCCAGCACGCTGGCGCAGGCGACCTCGGGCAGGTGTGACTCGATCGGTAGGCAGGACGCTACCCTGGATCGGCAACTCACGGACATGAACCCGGGCCTCCTCGACGGTCACGACCGCGAGGCTGACAAGGGGTTGTGACGCTGGGAGGGTGTCGCTGGTCCACGGGGACCTGGGATGCTCCTGGGCATGACCTCGGGGCGCCCGCTGATGGTGTTCCTGTCCCACACCTCGGAGCTCTGGTTGTACCCGAAGGACGACTCGTTTTTCGAGGCCGCCGAGGCCGCCGTTCGTCAGGCCGGGTGCATGAGCGTGCACATGCCGTTCTCACCCCAGGACAGACCCCCTGTGGACGTGTCACTGGACGCCGTACGGAGCTGCGATATCTTCGTCCTCGTCGCCGGCCACAGCTGCGGTTCGTTCGTCGATGGTCTTGACGAACCGAAGACCTACGTCGAGCTCGAGTTCGAGACCGCCAGCGATGCGGGCCTGGAGCGGTTGGTGTTTCTCCTCCACGACAAGGTCCCCGTGCCGCACGATCTTATTGCGAATGACACTGACCGCGAGCGCCAGCAGGAATTCCGAGGCACCCTCAGGTCCAGCGATCTCACTGTCGTCACCGTCAACACCCCGAATGAGCTCACGAACAAGCTGTTGCAAGCCCTCCACACCAAGGAGGTTTTCCGTCGGTTAGGCGGCGCGACGAACCTTCGGCCCCGGCTCCGAACGTTCCGCGGACGGACCGACCAGCTACAGCAGCTCGATCAGGACGACAGCGACGCGGAGGCCCCGATCATTCACGTCCTGACCGGGATGCCCGGTGTCGGCAAGACGGCCACGGCACTGCAGTACGCCCACGCCCATGCGCACGAGCTGGACATCGTCTGGTGGATCGACGCGGGAGACTCCGCACACCTGCGAGAGCAGCTCGTCCAGCTCGCCAGAATGATCTGCCCAGCCAACCGCCAGGAAGCGGGCGACGACGTGGACCGTCTGTTCACGGAGCTGCGCTCGCGTTCGAACTGGCTGCTTGTGTTCGACGACGTGGAGAGCCCAGAGGTGCTCAGCGACTGCTTGCCCTCACGTGGTCCAGGCCACGTGTTGATCACCTCGCGGGACACGTCCTGGCATCAGGTCGGCGTGCTGGTCGGGGTAGGCGTGTTCACGACCGAGGACTCGGTCGCGATGCTGTGCAGCGGACTGCCGGGCCTGTCCGAGGAGGCCGCTGCGCGGGTCGCCGCCGCACTGGGGAACCTGCCACTCGCCCTGGACCAGGCCATCGTGCTGCTGGCCGCCACCCACCACGACGTGGAGACCTACCTGGAGCTCCTGAGTGCGGGCGCTGACCGGCTGCACTCCCATGACGGCGGCGGCGTCTACGGTCGGTCGCTGGCCGCGACCTTCGGGGAGGCATTGCGGCGCCTTGCCAGGGATCACCCGACCGCGCTCCAACTGCTCACGTTGGCCGCCTATGCCGCACCCCAGCCCCTGCGGCTCAACATCATCCGTCGAGACCCAGACTCCTTCCGTCCCCTCCGACACCTCACGAAAGAGCCGATTCTGCTCGATCTCTGCGCCCAAGCCCTGACCCGCCGCTGTCTCGCCCAGCGCCACGCAGACGTCCTGGTCGTGCACCCCGTCCTCGCCGCGCTGATGCGGGAGTGGACGAGCGTGTCGACCCACGCTGCCGCAAGCGTCTGGCCAGGGCAGCGCATCATCCCCTCGGAAGCATGGTCGGAGATGGCGGACGTGCTGCGGCGACAGGGTGCCCTATTCATGGTGGGGCGCGAGATCATCGTCCTCTGGGACAAATTGACCGCAGCCGAACCGAGCGTGACCGCCAGCGCGAACCGGCTCCCCGTGATCCGTCGTGAGGGTGCCGTGGGGGTGCGAATCGCTGGTGAGGCCGAGTCGGGGATGGCGTTTGGGGCCGAGTTGGTGGTGGCGTCGGGGGCCGAGTCGGCGATGGTGCGGGAGCTGCGGCCATGGTGGGCAAGGTTCATGGAGCCACCGGCGCGGGAACCGCTGGAACTGCTGGAACTGCGGGAACTGCTGGAACTGCTGGCGCTCAAGGCCGATCTCGACGATGCGTTCCGTGGTGACGTTCCGACCAATGTCCATCCGGACGACCTCAATGTCTACAACGTCACTCTCGATCTCGTCGGTCGGGATCGGTCCAGGGAGCTCGGTGAGCTCGTCGCGCGAGCGCCGGGATTGCCGGTGTCCGCCGGGCCCGCGAGCCGACTCGACGACGCTCACGACTGGCGATGGACGCTGCGGGCATTCGTAGGCGACGTCCGGAAACGAGCGCTGTACCTGCACGAAGTCGGCGAGCACGAGGAGGCGGTCGTTCTCGTCCAGAGAACCTTCGCGCAAGCGACGGCGCCGGGCGGCGCACGACACGAGGTGACGCAGGAGATCGTCGACGGGTTGGCCGTCGTGCTGGAGGCCATCCAGGAGCCCGAACGGGCCGACGCGCTGCGTCGGCACGCGGTGGACGGCGGCGATGCGCCGTGAGACCACCACAGAGTGGCCGAACGGTCGGCGGTCGCGTTCTCCGGCCCCACGACAGGCCGCTCCGCGCTACGGTGATGTTTACCCGGATGGCGCTTCCGAGCCGACCGTCCGTTCCCTTCAATGTGAGTTTCGGTCGTCGGGGTCCAGGAGTGGCCGTGCAGCATCTGGCGTCGACAGCGGCCGACGTCGCCGTACCTACATCGTTGACGGGAGCTCGGTGAACACCCCGGCGGGCAAGGAGGCGGTCGCCACCGCACTGGCTCACCTCGAGCACGGGCACCGGGACATCGGGCTGCGTCTGCTGGCCGATCGCTTTCGGTCCGACCCGGCCGATCTCGTCGTTGCCCACACGATGGCCGTCATGGGATTGTGGGGGATGATCGAGGCTGGCTCGGCCGACGCGGGTGACCTCCACCTCGGGGTTTGGGCGAGCCTGCTGGCCGATCCGCGATTCTGGTCGTGGTTCCACGACGACGCGTCCCGGCGTTACCAGACCCCGATCGATGCGGACACCGTCGACCGGTCCCGGGAGCGATTCCGGACCTGGCTCGCCGAGCAGGTGCTCGTCACCGCAGGTTCGACGGCGGAGGTTCGCTTCGCCCAAGAGCTGCGGGCGGCTGAGATCTCGGCCACCCGCGGTGGGGTTCGGCTCGCCGGCAGCGAGCACTCCATTCCGTGCGGTCCGCTGCTCGCCGCCGAGCTCGGGCTGACCGACCAGATCGCCCGGACCGCCAAAGGGCTCGCCGGCTCGTCTCGGGCCGACGACCAGCGCGCCGCCTTGCTGTTCTCCTGGATCGGGGCGGCCGTGGTTCTCCTCGACCGGGGACGGGTGACCGAGGCGATCGCGACCGCCGAGGACCTGCGATGCCCTCAGTGCGCCACTACGAGGCCCAGCCGGTCCGCGGTGATCCGTACCTGCCATGCGCGGTGCTCGAGCTTCGAGCGAGCGAACCCCGCCTACCGAGGTGCCGCCGGTCGGCGCCGGTTCGACGCCGACGCCGGACGGGTCCTGCTCGGCGCCCGGCTGTGTGCGGTGACCACGGCCATCGGCGGCCGCGACCCGGACGTCGGTGCCGCCCAGGCCGGGCTGCGCGGGGTGCGGGCGCTTGTCCGGGCGCTCGGTTGCCCAGGCGAACTCGACACCTATCTCACCGGGCCATTCCTCGCCCGCGTCGACGTCCTGCGCCGGGACGGTCGCCTCGACGACGCCATTGCGCTGCTCGACGCTGTCCCGTCCGCTCCCGACCGGGCGCTCGACGGCGCCGGTGTGGGAGAGGTTCGGCGGCTGCTCGCGGCCCTGCTGGCCGCGCGTGGGGTGGCGCACAGCAACGATCACGACAACGCCGCCGGCCTGGCTGACCTGCGGCGGGCCCGTGAGCTTCACCCCGGCTCCCGTCACGTCGCCCGCAATCTCGCAGTGACGCTGGCGAACAATGCGTACGCCCGATCCGACACGATCGACGAGGCGACGCTTGCGGCAGCGGCCGACCGGCTGACCGAGGCTCGGGGCGTCTGCCTGGCCTATCTCCGTGAGGTTCCCGCGGACCCTGAGATGACCGAGATGCTCGAACAGGTCACCGAAGCGCTCGGCGACATGCAGAACGGTCGTGCGGTGCGCGCGCACGAAGCGGGGGATCACCGGCGAGCAGTCGATTTCGCCGAGGAGGCATGCCGCCTGTGCCCGGGACGGCAGGTGTTCTCCGACAACCGCACGACCATCCGGCAGGCGGCGCGGACCCCGGGCCTGGCCGCGGCCGCCCAACGCCGGGATCTCGACGAGATGGAACGCATCCTCGAGGCCGCCCGGCGGTCCCATCCTCGGGACGCCGACCTCGCCGACCAGCTGCGCGAAGTGCAGAAGGCGCAGGCCGTCGAGCTGAACGCCATGGGGGTGTCGGCGGCGGACCGCAGGGAGCTTGACCGTGCCAGGAGGCTGTTCGACCGCGCCCTGCGGAAGGACCCATCGTCGGAGACGATCCGGACGAACCAGCGTCAGGTCGTGCTGCTGCAGGAGTACCTCAACGGCGATCGGCCCGTCGACGACCCGTCACTTCCGGTGCCGGCACAGCCCGGCCCGCCTCCGCCCCGGCGGCCCAGCCGTTGGGAGCGGTGGATGGCCCACCTCCGGCTGCTCGCCTGGAAGTGGCGGATCAGGTGATCGAGTACGAAGAACTCCGGGTCCGGCTGTGGCGGCTGGCGCCCGCCCGTTACCTGGTCCTGGCCAACGGACACGCCCGCGCCGTCGCCTCCACCCGTATCGATCCCGAGGTCGACCTGCGTGGTCGGCTGCTCGCGCTGATCGAACAGGAGCTCCAGGACGGCGGCGACCACCCCGGCGACATGGCCGAGACCGCCACCCGGGAGGTCGGCGAGCAGCTGTTCGGGATGCTCTTCCCTGGCCGGGTCGCCGACTGTCTCGCGGAGAGCGCACGATGGGCCGAACGGAACGGGCGAGGTCTGCGGCTGCGTTTTTCCTTGCCCGCCGAGCTCTGCGACCTACCCCTGGAGCTGCTCGTCGCCCCGGAACCACACGGCCGGCTGGTCCGCCAACGACGCACGTCCCTGGTCCGGTCGGTCCGCGGGCTGGCGATGTCCGAGCACCGGTTGCCGGCCCCCGAGGCCCAGCGCACGGGTCTGCGGATCGTCGTCGTTGCCGCGGACCCGGAGCCGGACGGCAACGCGATCCCGCAGCGGCTGGAGCTCGACGACGAGGTCGCCGGGCTGCGGGAGCTGCGACGGCGGGTCCCGGGGGTCGCCATAGAGGTCCTCGGCGAGCCCGGCGGGAAACGGGCGTCGGTGGACGACCTCCGGGGGGTCCTCGAGCAGGACCCGAAAACCCCCACCATCGTCGTGGTGCTCGGCCACGGCGTCCCGCCCGGGCACGACCGCGCCGGCGCGGTCGTGCTGGACTCACCCGGCGGCCGCGCGCTACAGGTCAGCGCTCGCGCGCTCGCGATGGCGGTCGCCAACACCGCCAGCGTGCGGCTGGTCGTGCTCAACCTCTGCTCCGGGGCCGCTCCGCTCCACGGCGACCCGCGAACGGGAGTCGGGCAGGAGATCGTCACCCAAGGCGTGCCGGCGGTCGTGGCGATGCAGACCGACGTGGCGGACCGGGTGGTCGCCCACTTCACCCCGACCCTGCTGGCGGCCCTCGGCCGCAACGACCCGATCGACGAGGCGGTGGCCGCCGCCCGGCACAACATGGTCGATCCCGCCGCCACGACGAGCGTGGCGTGGGCCAGCCCAGTGCTGCTGCTGCACGAGCAGTGTGGTCACGGGTGGTTGTTCAAGGTCGTCGAGTTCGCCGACGGCCGCGACACCACCAACCACCACGCCGCGGACTGGCTGGACGACGGCCAATCGGCGGTCGCCACCGTGAAGAAACCCGAAGGCGTGCTCCACCTGGACACCCTGATACGCGCGAGCCGCTTCCTGCGCGTCCAGCGGAGATGGGAGGAAGCGGCCGGCTTGATCGACCTCGTCCCACCGAACCGCGACGCGGGGGACGAGCTGCGGGCTCTCACGGACGAAGCCCAGTGCGAGCTCGCGGTCGACGCCCTCGGGCGCTTCGTCGAGTCGCGGGAGACCCCGTCCGGCACCGCACCCCCGGTCACCCTGAACGACCTGGCCACGCTGCCCGCCGACGTCCGGGCTGGCCTGGAGGCCGAGCTCAATCTGATCGATCGCGCCGCCGCCGACCACCGGGAGCTCGAGCGGGCGGTCGCGAGCGAGGACTGGGAGCGTGCCGAGTGCCTCGCCCAGCAGATTCTGGAGCGGTTCCCGGACGGTTTCCGCGACACCACCCGGCTCAGGGAGACTGCGCGGCGCGAGCTCAGCCGGACCCGCGACCATCAGGAGGCCGTCGCGCTCGCGGCGAACTGCCAGTGGGCCGAGGCCGAAGCGGCCTTCGAAGCGCTGGGCGACTACCACGACACCCCGTTCCGTCGCTGGTACTGCGCCGGAAGGGTCGCCGAGAACGAGAACGATCCGCAGCGCGCGGCCGAGTGCTTCGCCCGGGCCGACGGGGTCGACGACGCCCCGCTACGGCTGGCACTGAACAGCCTCGCCGTCGCCGAGCGTGACGAGGACTGGCCCGAGGCCGCCCGGTGGGCCGAGGAGGCCGAGCGGCTGGGCGGGATTGACCCGGAACCGGCGGCGTACGCCCGGGCCCGCATGGCCCAGCAGGTCGCCGAACACGACGAGGACGGCTGGGCCCAGGCCGAGTCCGAGCTCTCCGGACTACCGCCGCAGTACCGGGACACCCGCGACCGGCTGCCCTACGTGCGCGGGCGCGCAGCCGCCGCCCGCGGTGACTGGCCGGCCACCATCGAGGGGTTCGGCCACCTGCCGGATGACCACGAGGACGGAGCTGTCGGGAGGTACCGGAATTGGGCCCGCGCGAAGGTCGCCGAGGCGAACGCCGACTGGCAGGCCGTTGTGGACGCGCTTCGCAGCCTCGGCGACGGGCCCGAGGTGACCTCGCTGCGCGAGCTCGCCAAGGGGCACATCGCGGCGGCGACCGACGACTGGGACGGTGCTCTGGCCCACTGGCGCGCAGTCCCTGAGCCCGATCCGGACCTGGGCGACTTGATCGCCTACGCCCAGGGACGTTCCGCCGAGAATCAGGCCCAGTGGGACGACGCTCTTGAGGTATACGACGCGCTCCCGGACGACCTGCGCGACGTCCCGGCCCGGCGCAACTACGTGCGCGGGCGGGCCGCCGAGGCCGTCCCCGACTGGTGCGCCGCAGCCGAGCACTACGGGCGGGCGCCCGCGGCGGCCGACGCCACCGCTCGCCGCCCGTACGCGAGGGCCCGCTGCGCCCTGGAACGGGAGGCGTGGGACGAGGCCGCGGCCCTGGCCGCCAGCCTCACGCACTCTGAGGCGCCTGTGCTGCGTGCATACGCGTCGGGCCGCGGAGCCGCCGCAAACCAGCGGTGGGCGGAGGCGGCCGAGCTGCTCGACACCTGCAAGGGCTGGCACGACGCCGCGGCGCACGCGAGCTACTGCCGCGCCCGGGACGAAGAGGAGCACGGGCGTTGGTCCGTCGCCCTCGCCCACCTCGACGGGGTAGACGTCGCCGACGGAGGAGACCGCAGACAGCGGCTGCGTTGGCTGCTTGACACGTTCCCGTGGGCGGACGTGCTCGGGGACGCGATGCTCGTCCCCGACCCGGCGGCCGCCGCGTCGGACTCCTACCCATACTTCGCACTGTCCGCGATCGGGATCGGGCCGGACGCGACGATGGCCGAGATGAAGAGCGCGCCGCTGCGGGCACTGCGGCGCGGGGACCCCGCCCTGGCCGAGATCGCCACCACGATGCAGGGCTGGGAACGCCGGCTGGCCACCGACCTGGATCTCTACCCGGTGCAGGACCCAGAGGCCCTGCGGCGTGCTCTGGGTGGGCTGGAGCCGGAGGTCGGGAGGGACCCCTTCGACGCACTCTGCGCGCCGCTGGACGCAGACGTGCCGCTACTGCTGCTGTGGCACCGACGGCGCGACGACGCCATCGAGGCCTGGGAGGCCCGGCTCGCCGCGGACCCGTCGGACCTCGCTGCCGCCCACTGCCTCGCGATCTGCAGCCGGTGGTCGGCGCGGGAGCTCGACGAGGCGGGAGCTCTCGAGCTCGGCGTGGTGGCCTGGCGGCGCAGCATCGGGTGCTGGGCCATGGTCGTCGGCGACGACACCTACGGTGAGCAGTGGCGCGCTTGGCGTGCCGCGACGTATGCCTTCCGGATACCCCCGTCGTCGCTGGCCACAGTCCGCCGGAATGTCCTGGGGGGGCTGCGGGACGAGCTGGAGGCCACGGCCGAACGCCACGAGCGTGACCAGCGGCCGTCGCTCGCCGCCCGGTACCGGCGCCGAGCCCTCGAGGTGCGGATCGAGTCGGTGGGGCGCGAGCTGCTCGCCCGGGTGGGCGGCCGGCTGCCGATCGACGGCGAGGGGGTCTCGATGGTCGCCTGCGGACCGTTGCTGCTGCCGCAGCTCGGGCTGACCGAGCGGTTCGCCCGGCTCGTCGCCGACCTGGTCCGGCGAGCCGAGGAGGATCTCACGGATGCCGAGGCGACCGAGGACCCCGCACCAGAGCAGCTCGTCGACCTGCGGGCGGCGTTCTCGCTGCTCGGCCCGGCCCTGGCGCTACTGAACGCGGGACGTCCGGTCGGGGCGCTGGCCAGCCTGCCGGACCTGGCCGCGCTGACCATCACTCCGGCCGGAGCTGCCTGCGGGGGGCCGGACGCGCCCCGACACCCGTCGCCCACCGAGTGCCCGGAGTGCCGAGCCTACCTGGACAGCAATCCCGCCTACGCCTTCCTCGAGGGCCGCGAAGCCCGCCTGCTGCAGGATTGGGCGCGGCTCGCGGTCCGCGGGCATCTCGGGACCGTGCTCGGCCTGCTGCGCGATGCCGGGGACGTCGGGGCGGCCGTGGACGCCGTGGACGCGGCCGTGGCCACCGGGGACCGCGCGGGCCTGGCCGCGCGCACGCGCGTCGAGGTCGCGGCCGGCGTGGCGGACGCCGCGCGCGCCGTGGTCGACGACGCCGAAGCCGTCCACGAGGCGCGGGTCGACACGGTGATCTCCTTCCTGGAACGGGTCGAGGGCCTCCGGTTGGGATCGCACGACCGCCTCCAGGCCGCGCTGGCCGAGGCCTGCTACCGGCGGGCCGGGCGCCTCGACGAGATCCAAGCACCGGACGTGCGGGACTACGAGTCCGCGATCCACGACCTCCGGCGCGCGATCGAGGTGCGACCGACGTACCTCATGGCCCGGGCGACGCTGGTCCGCCAGCTCGTGGATCGGGCCAGGGACTTCCCTGAGGCGGTGGAACCGGTTGAGACCGTGGCCGAGGCCGCCGCGATCGCGGCTGAGGGGTTGCGCCAGGGTTCGGGACACGAGTTCCTGCGGCTGGCCATGACCCGGACCGCCGACCTGGCCCGCAGCCTGGTCTACCGGTCGATGACCGAAGACGAGCTCGTCGAACGGCTGCAGCAGCCCCACGGTCCGAACCGGAACCTGCGCGACCGGGTGCTCGACGCCCTCACCGCGGTGGCCGACGATCCGGGGAGTGCACAGGCCCGCGATACGTTCCTCGTCACCTGGCGGCGATGGTCGGAACCCGAGGAGGGAGCGGGACGAGCATGATCGACCCAGCGGCCCGATGGGACGGGCCCTTCCCCTATGATGTGTTCTCGGCGGTCGGCATCACGCCGTCCTCCAGCCATCGGGAGGTCCAAAACGCCGTGTTCGCGATGCAGCGCCACCGGCTCTTCGACCAGCAGGTACAGGCCGCCCATGACGAGCTCCGGCTCCTGGAGCGCCGGCTTGTGCTGGACCTCCTCGTCTACCCCGGAGAGCCCACTGACCGGGAAGAGCCCGCATGAGCTCGTTCGACGCGATGGCCGATCACCATCTCGCACGGCTCGACCTGTCGGAGCGGCGACGTCTCGACCAGCTGCTCGAGGACCTGATCAACGTGCTCGACTCGTTCGATCGTCTCCTCGGGGGCCGCGACGCCGCCGGGAGTCCGCAGGACGGTGCGGTTCACGCGATGGCCCGGTCGGTCGAGGCCATTGCCCACCAGCTCGAACGCTCGGTGGCCGCCGCCGGGCTGCAACGCTTCGGCGCGGCCGGGGACCCCCTGGACCTCAATCGCCACGTGGTTGTCGGCACCGGTCCGGGGCAGCTCGACACGGTGACCGCCGTGGAGCGCGGAGGATACGAGAGGGAGGGCCGGGTGATCCGCCCGGCCGAGGTGATCGTCGGCCAGGACGGAGGGGGAGAACCACAGTGACCAGCATCGGGATCGATCTCGGGACGACGAACTCCGCGATGGCGCGCTACGACGCCGCGCCGGGCCGGTCGGAGATCCTGGAGAACAGCCAGGCCCAGCGCATCACTCCCTCGGTGGTCGCCGTGCGCCGGCAGAAGGACGGCCGAGAGCAGACCTTGGTGGGAGAACCCGCCGTGCGCGCCGGGACGAGCGTGGTGGAAACCGTGTTCTCAGTGAAACGGCTGATGGGTCGCACAGTCGGCGAGGAGGATGTCGAGCAGGTCTGCCGTCGCTTCGGCTACCGCATCGCCCCGCTCTCGGACGACGACGCAACGGTGACCATCCAGATGGGCGAGCACGCCCGGACACCCCAAGACATCTCCGCCGCGATCCTGGAGAAGCTCCGCAAGGACGCGACCACGAGGCTCGGCCAGGAGGTGAGCCGCGCGGTCATCACGGTGCCGGCGTACTTCGAGAACGCCCAGCGGACGGCCACACGGGCCGCGGCCGAGGCTGCCGGTCTGGTCGTCGGTCGCCTGATCGACGAGCCAACCGCGGCGGCCGTGGCCTACGGAATGAGCGACCCCAGCGCGGACGGCCGGCGGGTGCTGGTCTACGACCTCGGGGGCGGGACGTTCGACGTGTCCGTGCTGAACATGGTCGTCGACGACACCGGTCACGGGCAGTTCCAGGTGGTCGGCACCGGCGGCGACAACTGGCTCGGTGGGGACGACTTCGACGACGTCATCGCGCAGAAGGTCCTCGCCGAGGTCGAGGCCAAGCACCGCACACCAGCGCCGGAGGACGGCATGTTCCGCCGGCTGCTCAAGCAGGCCGCCGAGCAGGCCAAACGTCAGCTCAGCGAGGTCGACGTCGGCGAGGTCGGGATCCCGGCCGCGTTCCGGCTGATCGACGGCGGACCATTGATCGACGTCTGGGTGGAGGTGACCCGCGAGGAGTTCGAGCGAGGGATCGGCGATCTGGTCGCCCGCACCATGAACGAGGTCGACAAGGTGATGGCCGACGGGAACTTCGTGGCCGAGGACATCACCGACGTGCTACTCGTCGGCGGGTCCACGCTCGTGCCTGCGGTGCGGTCGGCGGTGAGTGCCCGCTTCGGGGCGGGCAAGCTGCGGGCCGGCGTGCCGCCCATGGAGTGCGTCGCCCTCGGCGCCGCAGTCGTCGCGGCGACCACCGGTGTCCAGTGCCCGGCCTGCGAGACCGACAACGACCCGGAGGCCACCACCTGCGCCTCGTGCGGCCACGAGCTCGAGGGCGGGGTCGCGACGGCACCGATGACCCTCTATGAGCAGACTCCGATGCACATGGGCATCGCCGCGGTGGACGGCGAGGACCTCGACGCCTTCGTGCCCATCATCCCCAAGGGCACGCCGTACCCGTTGCGGGAGCCCATGCGGCAGACGTTCACCGCGGATCGACGCGCAGTGCGGGTCCCGGTCTACGAGGGGGTGCACGACGTGGCAAGCCGCAACCGGCTCCAGGGCATGCTCGAGGTCACTCTGCCCGAGGGGCTGGAGGCCGGCAGCGAGGTCGAGGTGTCGTTCGGCTACGACCAAAGTCGGATCCTGACCGTCGCGGTGTCCGTGCCCGGCACCACCTTCCGGCAGAGCGAGACCATCCGTACCCAGGCCCCTGCCCCGGCGACCGCGAACCCCGACGAGTCGCGGGACGAGCTCGAGCGGACGATCGACTTCACCCAGGGGTTCGTCCACCGCTACGGGGACTACATCGAGCCGTTCCAGGTCCAGCGCCTGCGTCGCCGGTTGACCGATGCGCAGGAGGCGGCCGAGTCGCGGGACCCCGCGACGCACCAGCAGTCGGTCGACACCCTGCACCGGGACGTGGACAACTGCGGGCTGGCGACGAGCCTCTTCCTGGCCGACCTCGCGGCCGACCGCGCCGCGCCGGACACCGCCGCGCGGATCCGGGAGACGGCCGAGGTGGCCCGGAAGGCCCACCGGGAGGGGCAGAACCCGCAGCGGGCCGAGGCCGAGCGGACGCTGATGGACCTGGTACGGCGTGAGCTGGAACGGCCCGATCGCGGCGCCACCCCCCCCGAGGCCGCCGACCTCCTGCGGCGACGTCGATGACGGTGGTCGGGGTCGACATCGGGAGCGTCGGGCTGCGGGCCGGCTGGACCGATGGCGCCACCGGCCCGCATCGCCTCGAACCGGTGATCGCCGCGACCTCCTGGGTGAGGCCGATCGTCGGCACGGCCGCGGTGAGCTTCCGGACGGTCAAGGATCTCCTGCTCGACGGTCCGCCGCCGTCCCGCGACTCGGTGGACGCCGACACCGCCGTGGTGCTCGACGCGCTCCGGAGCAGCCGGGAAACCGCCACCACGGCCGGGTCCCGTATCGCGGATCGATTGGTCATGACCGTGCCCACCCAGGCCGGCACCGCGGGCCGGACGAACCTGCGCGAGCTGGGGCGGATGGCGGGGTTCGACGAGGTCCACATAGTCAATGACGTGGTGGCTCTCGTCGTGCCGGAGATCCGGGAGGGCAGCGGCCCGGCGCGGACGATCCTCGTGTACTCCATGGGCTATCGGGCGACCGAGATCGGCCTGGTGCGGGTGCTGCGCCGACAGCTGCGGGTGCTCGGCCACGCCACCAGCCCGCTCGGCGGTGCGCGGCTCGACGAGTGGGTCTTATCGCAGTGGTCGGCCAAAGCCGGGTACGGCCTCGCTGGGACTGCTGATGACTGGGCCGCCTGGCGGATCGAGGCCGAAGACGCCAAGCTCCGCCTGGTGGCCGGGGAGGTGGCGCCGTGGACGGCGCCGGGCGGCCAGCGAGTGGAGATCCCGGCCGACGTGTTCCGGGAGCAGGTGCGGGAGGGGGTCGCCCAGACGCTGGACCGGCTGGACGAGATGCTGCAGGAGGCGGAGGTGCGCCTCGAGGAGATCGACTCGGTGATCCTCGCGGGAGGCTCGACCGCCATCCCCGACGTGGCCGGGATGCTCCGGGAGCGCCTCGACCTGGAGCCCGTCCGGGCAGAGCCGACCCGCCCGGCCGACGGTGCCGCCGCCTACGGTCGGACGTTGGGCCGGCAGACCGCGAGCCCGCTGCTCGAGGACTCCCACGACCAGGCCGCCGCCCCGGTCGGCGCCTGGGCCTTGCCGCTGCGTGGGGGAGCCGGCACCGCTGGCGACGGGCCGATCGTCGAGGCCGAGCGCCTCGCCGCCGTCGGTCGGGTCAATGAGGCCACCGCGATCTTGCGCGGTGTGCGCGACCAGGTCGACGCCGCTCTGGCCCGTATCGGGGGCACATCGCCGTCTCCGGGCGCCGCCGCCCCGGAGTCGGCGGCCATGCCAGAGAAACCGACCGCGACGGGGATTCCGGTAGACGAGATCGCGCGGGCGCGGCGAGCGCTGAAGCGTTCGCGCCGCGCCCTACAGCGCGGCCGTCTCCAGGAGGCGGTAAGCGAATCGCACGCCGGGGCGCAGGTCTCCGCGGGCGAGCACGGTCTCTACGAGGAGATGATCGAGATCCATCTGGACGCCGCGGCGCGCTCGTCCTCGGACGAGAAGGCCGTGGAGTGGCTGGGTTGCGCCCACTTCCACGATCGCGACGACGCTCGGGTGAGATCTGCCCTGGCTGAGCGCTGGATGAGCCAGGCCCGCCGCGCGGCCCGGGCGGGTGACAAGGCCGCCGCCCGCCAGGTGGTCGATCGGTGCCTGGACATGGATCCCGAGCACGAGGACGCGCTCGCGCTCAAGAAGTCTCTCCAGGAGGATCGGTCGCCCTGACCTCCGCGTCCTCCCGCAGGGCGTCGTGGATCCGCGCCGCAACGTCGGGGGCGGAGAGATAGCCGGCGATGCCATGTCGGTTCGGCGTGTGGTTGTCCACAGTTGCGAGATCCTCGATCGGGGGCCGGACCGGGAACCGTGTCGCATCCAGCGGGTGCAGGGCGATGACGTCGCGGACGTCGCGGGCGTTGAGCCATCGACCGACACCGGGTGGGTGGGCCAACGGCCGCAGCGCACGGCGGATCACCGACACTCCCAGCGGCGAACCGAGCGTGATCAGCTTCCGTGCCGACAGGTCCTGACCGCGGAGCAGGCAGTAGGCGACGACCGACCCGAGCGAGTGAGCGACGACCACTGCCGCCTTGCCGGACGGCCCGAACGCTTCCCGCACGCCGTCGTCGATCCGCGCCGCGATCGCCCGCACGGTCAGGTAGGTGTGCACGTCTAGCATCACTCGGGCGATCAGGGCTCCGCCGAGGGCGGGAACGCGGCGGTCGAGGACCGCGAGGAGGGTTCGGAGACGTTCGGTGTGCACCATTCCCCGTCCGGTCAGGCTCCCGGAATCCACTCCGGACAGCTCGTTCTCCTCCGCGCCGGTCGCCAGGGCGGCCTCGTGCAGCGCTGCTACGAGGAAACGCGTGTGGTGCGGATCGAGTTTCGATCCGTCGCCGCGGATGACGATGTCGGCCACTGCGACGGCTTCGTCGGCCCGATCCGTCATGTCGCGAAGCGCATCGCCATAGAAGGGAAACCGGATCGCCGACTCCGGGATCGGTAGCGTTAGCCCGCACCGGCCGAGCCCCTTATGGAGCGCCTCCACCCACTCCGCCTTAAGCTCGTCCGGATCACGGTCGTGCTGGGACCGGCCATGCACGAGCACGAGCTCGCGGGTCATCGGGAGCCATCGATCGCCTGAAGGAGGAGATCCAGGCCGGCCGCGTCGAGCAAGCTCCACAGCGACGCTCGCAGGTGGGGCCGCAGGGTGACGGACAGCTCGTCGAGGCCTCCGGCTATGTCGAGCAGGGCCCACCCGCGGGCGAGCAGGGGAAGCCGGGGGCGCGCTCCGTCGATCGTGCCGCCGCCGAGTAGCTCGAGGTCGGGCAGCCGCAGCCCGAGCTGCTCGCGCAGAACCGCGCGGGCGTGCTGGAGCCGGTCGGTGAGGTTCAGGGCCTGCCATTCGTACGCGGCGAGCACCGCCAGGGCGGGGTCCACCGCATCGCCGAACCGGATCTGGTCGGCCCACCAGGCCGCCTCCGTGGTGGTCATCGTGAGCTCCCCACCGCGAGTCGCCCGCGAGGCCAGGTCCGCCATCGCGCGCAGTGTCTCGCGACGAGCCACGTATGGCGCGTACCACCCCGAGCGGGCCGACGGCTCAATGGCCAGATCGACCAGCTCCCCCTGGTAGAAGGTCAGCGTCGTTCGGAAGTCGCGGACCACCGGAAACAGCCCGCCCGTCGGGCCGACGGACACGACGACCTCGGCCACATCCGTCCCGGCTGGCAGGAAGACGTCGAGGGCCTCGCCGCTTCGCCGGTCGATCGTCGCTGAGGCGCTCACCCCGGTGGCGATCCGGGCGCCCCGCACCTCGAGAGCGGCGTCGTGCGGGAGCTCCGTGAGCGTGAACCGACCGACCCGTGCCCGCGCCTCGGCAAGCACCTGCGGCTCCGGGGAGGCCCGAAGCCGTACCAGGTCGTTCGCGGTCTCAGCTGGGCGGGTCAACCGGTCGAGCGCCTCCCGCGCGTCCTGCGCCGCAGTGACCGCCTCAGCCCTACGGTCCGGGATCCCCCGGTAGGCCCGGCGTCGTCGGACTCCGCCAACCCCGTCGCGGTGAGGCCGATCGGTTGGCGGCCCTGGCTGCGCCGCCAACCGAGACAGCCAGACCGTCTCCGGCGAGCAGATGCGCGCGTCCGGCCGCTGCGTCGGCGAACCACCGGGCGCGAGCTCGGCCATCCGCCGCTCCACATCCCGTTCGAGGTGCCATTGCAGACCCCGAGGGCGGACGACCCGGATCGGACTGTCCGGAACGCCGTCGGGCTCCAGGATGTCGGGCACGTTGCCGCGCAGGGCCTCGATCAGGCTCTGTGTGTAGAGCCCGGAGTCGGGGGTCTCGAAGGCGGGGCTGCCCAGACCGCAGGCGAAGAACATGTCAACCCATCGTTCCGGTCCTGCGTCGAGCGGGGCAGGGAAGATGCTGATCCCGCTCAGGAACTGCTCAGCGAACGTATGGGGCATCCGGCGGCACGTGTCGGAGATGAGCACGACGTGCGGGATGCCGCAGTAGCGGGCGAGCAACTGGCTGCTGGCCACATTAACCGCGGCCCAGGATACATCTGGCGCCTCACTGAGTAGCCAGTACTCGTTCTGGTGCGCGAAGAGGCCGTGTCCGGCGAAGTATACGACGAGCTGTTCGGTCGTGCCGGCCTCGACGACCTCGCGGACCGCGTCACTCACGTCTTGGGGCCGCACGCGGTCGTCTTGATCGGTGAGCCTCGTCACCGGCGAGAAGCCCTGTTCGGTCGCCCACGCCGCCACGGAGTGGACGTTCTTGTAGACCGAGGCCAGCGGGGTGGACTCACCCGCACGCCGCACTCCGATAAGGATCGCCGCGCGGGTCATCGTGCTCCGAGTGGTCGTGTGACGTACCGAGGGCCAGACATCAACATGGTATCGACGCGGAGCTCGTGCCACGGCGACCGGAGTTAGCTCACTTGGGGTCGAACTAGGCCGGGCGCTCGCCGCCGCCGGTGCGAGACACGTGGGTGGCGTCGCGGACGGTACCCACGTACTCCTCGACGAGGTCCTCGAGCGCGACCACACCGACGGTGACGCCGTGGGGGCCGACGGCCCGGGCGAGGTGGCTGCCGGAGCGGCGTAGCCCGGCCAGAGCCTCGTCGAGCTTGGCGTTCGCCGGCACCTCGGGCAGCGACCGGACGCTGGCGACGGGCACCGGCGTGT
>Ga0136624_1000195_pt1 | contig 20546 bp, 20 predicted proteins | sample AntDrymUQ4692206_2_FD_104802 | JGI IMG/M metagenome (GOLD analysis project Ga0136624, IMG submission 104802) | Polar desert sand microbial communities from Dry Valleys, Antarctica - metaG UQ469 (22.06) | ecosystem: Environmental > Terrestrial > Soil > Desert | place: Antarctica: Dry Valley... | reverse complement strand
CGTCGCGGCCTACGTCGCGTCCGCGGCCGCGGCCCCCGGGGATGACCCGGGCCGCCTCGCCGACGCCGGCCGGACGCAGTCCGACGCGGTCGCGATGGCGGAGGGTGGGACGCTCGACATCCCGGCCGTTCCGTCGGGCGCCCTGGCCTACGAGTTCGGCAGCGCGGAGGCCGCGGCGGGCGCCGTCACGATCAACTCCGTCAACGAGTCCGCGATCCCACACAACATCGCCGTCGACGGGGGCGGCGTGGACGAGCAGGGCGAGGTGGTGCAGGACGGCGCCACGTCCACCGTCGAGGTCGAGCTCGAGGCGGGCGAGTACGAGTTCTACTGCTCCGTGCCGGGCCACCGCGAGGGCGGCATGGTCGGCAAGCTGACAGTCAACTAGCGCTAGTGGCGCGCGCCGCCGCCTCGTCGCGGTCGTTCTGCTGCGCCGCATGCCAGAAGAAGAAGGCGAGCGCGAAGACCATGATGAGGATGTCGAGCGCGACCATCATCGCCCCCGCGGTCTGCTGATCGGCCAGCGCGTCGAACCCCCGCCGCTCGCCGCTGGAGTACACGCCGGTGTAGACCGGCTCGCGGATCAGGACGAAGGCCATCCCGAGGAACATGCCGATCATCCGCGCGGCCAGGATATGGGCGATCTTCCACAGCTCGCCGCGGAGGCGCCGGCGCTTGGGCTCGATCGCCGACCACCACACCAGCACCCCGGCGAAGATGAAGCTCGCGTGCTGGGCCACGTGCACCAGGTCGTGCCGGACGGCGCCCTCGAACGCGAATCCCAGATGCCAGCCGTAGAGCACGAGCGCGTAGACCGCGATGGCGACGAGCGGGCGGCGCAGCGTCCGAAACGCGGCGCGCAACCGCTTGCGTCGCGCGAGCGCCACCAGGACGTCGCGCGGGAGGAAGAACGCAAGCACGGGGTTGCGCACCCCGGCGAGCAGCAGCGGCGCCCCGAGGTCGGCGAGCAGCAGGTGCTCGGCCATGTGGGCGCTGAGCAGGTCGTCGGCCAGCGACCCGAGCGGGGAGAGCAGGGCGACGGCCTGCAGGCCCAGCCCGAGGTGCCAGCACGCGACCTGGCCGCGCGGCACCGCGACACCGCGCCGCCCGAGCACGCGCAACGCGCGCACGTAGAGCGCCTCGGCGACGATCAGCCAGACCAGGATGCCCATCCACCTCAGTCTGGCGGGTGGCGGACCCGCTCAGAGCGCGCGGACCAGCAGCGCGATCGCCACCACGACGACGGCGACGGCGATGACGTAGAGCAGGAAGCGGAACGCGCCCGCCTCCGAGCGCAGCGGGTTCTCCAAGACCGCTAGAGGATGTAGACCGTCACGTACACCACGATCCACATCACGTCGACGAAGTGCCAGTAGATGCCGGGCACCTCGATACCGCGGTGATCCCGCGCCGTGAAGTGGCCGCGGAACGCTCGTATGGTCACGAACAGAAGCAGCGTCAAGCCGATGAACACGTGCGCGCCGTGCAGGCCGGTGAGGCCGTAGAAGATCGACCCCTGGGCGTGGTCGGCCGGGGCGAAGCCGATGTGCACGTACTCGTTGATCTGGACGAACAGGAACGTGGTGCCGAGCAGCAGGGTGGTGAGGATGCCGGCCTGCAGCCCGCGCCGGTTGCCCATCTTGTGCGCGTGCTCGGCCCAGTGCAGGGTGAACGAGGACGAGATCAGGATCGCCGTGTTGACGCCGGCGATCAGCTTCGGCAGGTGGGTCCCCTCGGCGGGCCAGTCGGCGCCCTGGACGACCCGGATGAAGAAGTAGGCGGTGAAGAAGGCCCCGAAGACCATGATCTCCGAGATGATGAACAGCAGCATTCCGAGCAGCGAAGGATCCACCCGCGAGGAGCGGTTGGCCTCCGGCGGGCCGTGGTGCTCGTGCTCGTGAGTTTGTCCGACGGCGGGCCCGTGGCCGGCCGGAACCGCGCCGGCTGCCATCAGGCGCCCGCCTCCACCGGCTCAGGGGACGTCTCGACGTGCTCGACCGGCTTGCTCGTGGCGTCGTGGACGCGATCGACGAGCTTCTCGGCCATCCAGCTCGACGTCCCGGCCGGCAGCGTCGAGATGACGATGTCGGAGATGTGGAAGAACTGGACGGCGTTCATGGTCGCCGTGTACGGGTCCGGGTCGCCGATCAGCCCCGCCGCCACGATGCCGGACTCCTCGAGCGAGGCGAGCAGCTTCGCGAGCCGCTCGCGCGCCGCCCTCACCGCGCGCCCGTCGCCGTCGTCCTGCGGGACGACGATGATGAACCGCCGCGGGCCGTCGGCGGCGAGCGCCTCGAGCCGATCCACCAGCTCACGGCCGGCCACGGTCTGGTTGGCGACGACGAGCGTCACGTCGAACGGCAGACCCTCCTTGGCGAGGTCGACCACGACGTGGGAGACCTCGAGGCCGGTCGCGTCGCGCAGCGCATCGATCAGATCGCGCTTCATCCAGCCCGAGGACTGCGCGGGCAGCGTGGAGACGATGATCTCGGTGATCCGGTGCGCGGCGATGGCGTCCATCGCCGCGTTGAGGGGGTCGCCGTCGCCCACCTCGCCGGATCCCTCGATGCCCTCCTCGCGCATGAACGCGAGCGCGAGGTCCACGCGGACCTGGGCGGAGTCGCGCACCGCCTCGTCGTAGATGACGCTGCCGTGGCGCGGCCGTGTCTTGGGGACCACGACGTGAAACTGCGCGTCACCCTGCGCGTGGCGCTCGCGCACGGCGTCGAGCAGCTTGGCGCCGCCGATCGTCTCGTTGGCCAGGACGAGGATCTGTGCCATTCGGCAGCCTCCCTACTCGCGACTCGTGTCGCCGCCGGCGACGGCGGACGGTTGGGGTGTCCTGGCCTCCTCGCCCGCGGGACGGAAGATACCGTGGACGGCATCGGGCACGCCGTACTCGTACGGCCCGCCGACCACGGTCGGCACCCGGTCGAAGTTGAAGATCGGCGGCGGCGAGGTGACCTGCCACTCCAGCGTGAGCGAGCGCCAGGGGTTGGCCTCCGCGCGCGGGCCCGTGCGCCAGGCGCGGACCACGTTGTAGACGAAGATCAGCGTGGAGAGCCCGAGCACGAACGAGGCGAGCGAGATGAACAGGTTCCAGGTCGCGAACTGGTCGGCGTAGTCGGCCACGCGCCGCGGCATGCCCTGCACACCGATCAGGTGCATCGGGCCGAACGTCAGGTTGAAGGAGACGAACGTCAACCAGAAGTGCAACCGGCCGAGCCGGTCGTCGAACATCCGGCCCGTCATCTTCGGGAACCAGTAGTAGACGCCCGCGAAGATCGTGAACAGCGAGCCGCCGTAGAGCACGTAGTGGATGTGGGCGACGATGAAGTAGGTGTCCGAGACGTGGATGGTCACGGGCAGCATCGCCAGCATCACCCCGGAGATCCCGCCGAGCGTGAACATGGTCAGGAAGCCCAGGGCGAACAGCATCGGCGTGTCGAGGTGCAGCACGCCGCGCCACAGCGTCGCCAGCCAGGAGAAGATCTTGATCCCGGTCGGGACGGCGATGATCGCCGTGGTGACCATCATCGGTATCCGGATCCACGCCTGCATGCCGGACACGAACATGTGGTGTGCCCAGACCGTGAACCCGAGCAGCACGATGGCCAGCAGCGAGAAGGCCATCATGCGGTAGCCGAAGATCGGCTTTCGAGCCTTGACGGACAGGATCTCGGAGACGATCCCGAAGCCGGGCAGCATCATGATGTAGACCGCCGGGTGCGAGTAGAACCAGAAGACGTGCTGGTACATCAGCACGTCGCCCGAGCGCTCCGGCACGAAGAAGTTGAAGCCCAGCGCGTAGTCGAGCAGGACGAAGAACTGCGACGCGGCCACGAACGGTGTCGCGATCACGACCAGCAGGGAGGTCGAGAAGTTGGCCCACACCAGCAGCGGCATGCGCCAGAAGCTCATGCCCGGGGCGCGCATGGTGATGATGCTCACCAGGAAGTTGAGCGCGGTGGCGATCGAGGACGCCCCGGCGAACTGCACGCCGATGGTGAAGAACAGCTGCCCCATCGGCACCGACGTCGACAGCGGCGCGTAGGCCGTCCACCCGGTGGCGAACGAGCCGCCGGGAGCGAAGAACGACGCGGTCATCATCGTGCCGGCGACCGGCAGCATCCAGAACGACAGCGCGTTCAGCCGCGGGAAGGCCATGTCCGGCGCGCCGATCATCAGCGGCAGGACGTAGTTCGCCAGTCCGGCGAAGACCGGGATGATGAACAGGAAGATCATCAGCGACGCGTGGACGCTGAACAGCCCGTTGTAGGCGTTCGGGTCCACGAACTGCGCGCCCGGCGCGGCGAGCTCCGCCCGCACCAGCATGGCCAGCAGGCCGCCGACCAGCATGAAGAAGAACGAGGTGACGACGTACTGGATGCCGATCACCTTGTGATCGGTGTTGACCCGGAAGTAGTCGCGCCAGCTCGTCGCGCCGTGGCTGGAGTGGTCTTCTGGCCGCGTCGGTCGCCCGGAGGCCCAGTAGAACCAGTAGTCGAAGCAGCCGATGCCGACCAGGAAGAAGAGCGGGGCGGCGAGCAGGGCGACGATCAGGACCGCGTTCTGCCAATTGGCGTCCCACCCGTCGGCGCCGTCGAAGGGCGTGGAGAAGCCGTAGGCGAGACGGGCGACCGTGACCAGCGCGGCGGCGAACAGCACGCCGCCGACGAGGTAGGCCCCCGCCCGGTACCAGCCCGGAGCACGCAGCTTGGCGGTCAATCGACGTCTCTCCATCATCCCGACACCTCGGCAAGGTACTCGACGAGCGCGTCGAGCTCAGCCGGTTGCAGCGTCTCGCCGAAGTTGGGCGGCATGAGCCCGGGCGTGTAGCCCTCGGCGATCTCCGCGTCCGGCTCCACGATGCCCTGCTCGATGAACGCCTCGTCGCGCTGGGCGAGCGAGTCGTCGAGGTCGGGCCCGACCCCGCCCGTGGTGCCCGCGTCGGCCAGCGCGTGGCAGCCGCCGCAGCCCGCGTCGGTGAAGATCGTCTGCCCGTCGGGCGCGCCCGCCTCGCCGCCTGCCTCGTCGGTTCCGCCGCCGCCCCCGCCATCGGCCGCGCCGCTCGCGCGGTCCTCGAGCCACTGCTCGAACGCGGGCGGGTCGACGACGTGCGCGGTCTGGCGCATGACGGCGTGACCGAGGCCGCACAGCTCCGCGCAGACGACGGGGTAGCGGCCGTTGGTCTTGGGCGTGACGCGCAGGTGCGTGTCGACGCCCGGCACGGCGTCGATCTTCATGCGAAAGGCCGGGACCCAGAAGTCGTGGATGACGTCGAGCGACTGGACGGTGAAGTTGACCTGGCGCCCGCGTGGCACGTAGAGCTGGGGCGAGGCGACCTCCTCCCCCGACGCGTCCTTGTAGTAGAAGGTCCAGGTGAACTGCTCGCCGACGACGCGCACGTTGAGCGCGCGCGCGTCGGCTTCCTCGATGTCGGTCAGCACCACGTACGAGTATGAGCAGAGCGCGACGAGGATGATCGCCGGGATCGCCGTCCAGATGATCTCCAGGCGCGTGTTGCCGTGGATCGGCGGCCCGTCCTTGAGCTCTTCGCCGGGCTTCATCCCGTAGCGCCACACGCAGTACAGGACGACGACGACGACGAGGACGAAGACCGGGACGCTGAAGACGATCAGCACGTCCCACAGCGTGTCGATCCGCTCGGCCTCCTCGGAGGCCTGCGTCGGGAACCAGTCGATGGCGATCCCGAGCACGACCCCGATGACCGACGCGATCAGGCCGATCGCCAGCAGCTCCTTGAGGTGGCTGCGGCTTTCCGCGCTCGTCGTGATCTCCTCGCTGCCCATCAACTCTCCCGACCCATGGACGCGGCAAGTTACAGAAGAGCCGGGACAGAGGGAACCGATGGCGCCGTCCTGCGGCGCAGGGGCGCTACGCGGCCAGGCGGTCGCCGCCGCCGAGCAGCGGCCCGCGGGCGCTGCCGCCGGCGCGGAAGTCCGACGGCGCGACGCCCAGGCGCCGCCGGAAGGCCTTGGCGAACTGGGCCGGCTGGCGGTACCCGACGCGGTGGGCGACCTCGCGGACCGTGACGCTGCGCCGGGTGAGCAGCTCGGCGGCGCGGTCCATCCGCACCCCTGTCAGGTGATCGCGGAAGGTCGTGTTGCCGATCTCGGCGTACGCGCGCTGCAACTGGCGGCGCGAGGAGGCCACACGGCGCGCGATGTCGTCGAGGGACAGCTCGCTCGCGTACTCGCGCTCGACGATGGCCACCGCGTCCTCGTACAGGCTCGAACGTAGCTGGACGGTGGCGGGTCGTTGCGTGGGCACATGGTTTCATACGCACCCGAGGTCCTCCGGAGATGAGCGGGGAGGCGTCCCTGCGTCCGATTTGGCGCGTCGGCACTCCTCCGGCGCGATCGGATGCATCGGATAGGCTTTGTGCCGATCGTCGCTTTGAACTAGCCGGAAGGGTGGATGGCCATGCAGGTGCGGGAGGGCATGAGCACGTCGGTGCTGACGGTGGGGCCGGGGCACACGCTTCGCCAAGCGGCTGCGCTCATGGCCGATCGCCGCGTCGGCGCCGCGGTCGTCATCGATCCCGACGGCATGGGACCGGGAATCATCACCGAGCGCGACGTCCTCGTCTCCCTCGGTCGCGGCGAAGATCCCGACACGGAGAAGGTCGCCGATCACCTCACCTCCTCACTGGTCTTCGCCGCGCCGGAGTGGTCGCTCGAGGAGGCGGCGGTGGCGATGGTCCGCGGCGGCTTTCGCCACCTCGTGGTGATCGAGAACGGCGAGACGGCCGGCATCCTCTCCGTGCGCGACATCGTGCGGTGCTGGACCGATGACGGGGCGAGCTGCGACATCCCGCAGTCGCCGAGGTTGGCGCGGGCGGGGTAGGGCTTCGGGCTTCGCCGGGGGCGCCATTTGAGGGAGGGTCGGATCGGGGTCGCCGGCGCCCCGATTACGAGTTCGCGTCGATATCCGACGCGAAGTCGTAATCGGGAGCCGCCACGAGCCACCTCACTCCCTTCCGTCAAAGCCGTTGTTGACGTAGACGCCTGAGCCGCGCGAGACGGTCGGCCCCGCCGCCTCACTCGCTGCCGCCGTTGACGAAGACCCCGCGCGAGCGTGAGCGCCCTAGTGCCCGGCGTGATGGTCCATCGGGAGCGCGTCCATCTCCCGCCGCGAGTCCCGGATCCAGATGGCCGCCGTGATCAGGAACACGAGCAGCCCGACGATCACCGCGTAGATCGAGAGCGGGATGGCGATGATGGCGATCGAGAGCCCGACAGCGTTGATGATCGGGATGATGCTCGGGGCGGGCATGTGGATCGACTCGCCCGCGGGCGGAGCGTCGACGGAGTCGTCGCGGTCGCGGTCGGCCATCACTGCGTGTAGATCAGCGCCGCGACCCAGGTCATGGCGAACATGAACAGCATGATCACGCACACCACGAACGCGGTCCGGAGGTTCTTGCGGGCGAGCTTGCGGTCCATGTCGGCGGCAGTCTACAAGCGCGCGTCGAGCACCATCGCGCCGAACAGCAGCGCGAGATAGGCGAGGGAGAACAGATACGCGCGCAGAGCGCTCGAGCGCTCGGCCTCGCGCCACAGCCGCAGGGAGAGCCAGATGAACACGCCGCCCAGCGCGGCGGCGATCGCGCCGTAGACGACGCCGAAGTAACCGAAGACGACGGGCATCAGCGTCAGCGCGACGAGCAGGACCGTGTAGAGCACGATCAGCTGGCGTGTCTCGTTCTCGCCGCGTACCACCGGCATCATCGGTATGCCGACGCGCGCGTACTCGTCCTTCATCAGCAGCGACAGTGCCCAGAAGTGCGGCGGCGTCCAGTAGAAGACGATCGCGAACAGGTACAGCGCGGTCAGCTCCACCCGGCCCGTGACCGCGCTCCACGCCACCAGCGGCGGCACGGCGCCCGCCGCGCCCCCGATGACGATGTTCTGCGGCGTCGTCCGCTTGAGCCACATCGTGTAGACGAAGACGTAGCCGAGGAAGCCCAAGAGGGCGAGCACGGCGCTCAGCACGTTCACCGTGAGGGAGAGCTGCACGAAGGACAGCGCCGCCAGGGCGATGCCGAACGTCAGCGCGGCCCGCGCCGAGATCCGCCCGGCGGGCACCGGACGCGTGGCCGTGCGCGGCATCTGGGCGTCGATGTCGCGGTCGTACCAGTGGTTGACGGCGCCGGCGCCGCCGGCGGCCAGCGAGCCCCCCAGCACGGTCCAGAGCACCAGCGCCAGCGAGGGATCGCCGGCCACGAACATCGTCGACACCGTGGTCAGCAGCAGCAGGGACTGGACCCGCGGCTTCGTCAGCGTGACGTAGTCGCCGACCAGTTGGCGGATGCCGCCGGCCGCCAGCGCGGCCGGGGCGGTGGTGGTGGCGATGCGGGAGGCTTCCAAGACGTGCGCCCGGCCTCAGACGTGTGCCATCGGGCGGCCGGACTCTAAATGCTGCTGGGCGCCCGTGGCCTCCTCGACCTGGCGCCGGCAGTCCTTCATCGGCTCGACCGAGCGGATCCGCGGGACGGCGTCGAAGTTGTGCTCCGGCGGCGGGGACGTGGTGAACCACTCGAGCGTGTTGGCCTTCCACGGGTCCGGCCCGGCGAGCGTCCCGACCTTCAGCGAGCGCACGACGTTGACGATCGTGACGAGCACGCCGAGCGCGATGATGAAGGCGCCGACGGTGGAGATCAGGTTGTACGCCTGCCAGCCGGCGTCGATCGGATACTCGAACACCCGCCGCGGCATGCCGCTCAGGCCGGCGGAGTGCTGCACCAGGAAGGTCGTGTGGAAGCCGACCAGCGTCAGCCAGAACGAGACCTTGCCCATGCTCTCCGAGAGCATCCGGCCGGTCAGCTTGGGGAACCAGAAGTAGAGCGCCGCGAACATGGCGAACGCGCTGCCGCCGAACGCCACGTAGTGCATGTGCGCGACGACGAAGTACGTGTCCGTCAACTGCCAGTCGACCGGGAAGACGGCGAGGAAGATGCCGGTGATCCCGCCGATCAGGAACGTCCCGATTCCGCCCACGGCGTACAGCAGCGCGACGCGGAACTCGATCGTCCCGCGCCACAACGTGGCGATCCAGTTGAAGATCTTCACGCCCGTGGGCACCGCGATCACGAAGCTCGAGAGCATGAAGAAGGCGAGTACGACCGTGGCGCTGGGGGTGGCGAACATGTGGTGCGCCCAGACGAGCATGCCGAGGAAGGCGATGGCGGCCGTCGCCGCGGCGATCGCCTTGTAGCCGAAGATCGGCTTGCGCGCGAACACCGGGATCACCTCGGAGAAGACTCCGAAGGCGGGCAGCACGAAGATGTAGACCTCGGGATGCCCGAAGAACCAGAACAGGTGCTGCCACAGCAGCGCCGATCCGCCGTTGGCCGGATCGAAGAAGTTCGTCCCGAAGTGACGGTCGGTCAGCAGCATCGTGACCGTGGCGGTGAGCGACGAGAGCGCGAGGACGATCAGGTAGGAGTAGATGAGGATCGTCCAGACGAACAGCGGCAGCCGGCCCCAGCCCATGCCCGGCGCCCGCATGTTGTGGATCGTCGCGATGAAGTTGACGGCGCCGAGCATCGACGACAAGCCGGTCAGGTGGGCCATGAAGATCCACGCGTCCTGGCCGCCGCTGGGCGAGTACTCCTTGGTGGAGAGCGGCACGTAGGAGAACCAGCCGGCTTCCGGGGGCGTCCAGAAGAACGACGCGTAGAGCGCGAGCCCGCCGAACAGGAACATCCAGTACGACCACGCGTTCAGGCGCGGGAAGGCGACGTCGCGCGCCCCGATCATCAGCGGCAGCAGGTAGTTCGCCAACCCGGCCCACACCGGCACCACGACGAGGAAGATCATCGTCGTGCCGTGCATGGTGAAGAGCTGGTTGTAGCGCTCGGGCGACAGCAGCGTGTTCTCGGGCGCGCCGAGCTGCACGCGGATCAGCAGCGCCTCGACCCCGCCCAGCACGAAGAAGATCGCGACCGTCCAGAGGTACAGGATCCCGATCCGCTTGTGGTCGGTCGTAGTGATCCACGACAGCCAGCCCTTGGGCTCGGGCCGCACCTTGTCCGTGACGATCTGCGGCCGGGGCGCCTTGCGCGCCGCGTAGTCCACTGAAGCCATCGTGTCTGCCTACTCGGATTCGCCGTCGGTGTTGGTGGCCTGGCCGCCGCCGGTGCCCTCGACGGCCTCCTCGCCTTGCTGCTCCTCGAGCTGCCGACGACCCTCGGCCGCCTCCTGCTCGGCGGTCTCGATGTCGGCCGCCTGCTCGTCGTACCAAGCGCGCCACTCCTCGAACGGCAGCCCGATCACCCGCGCGTACATGTTGGCGTGGTTGCGACCGCACAGCTCGGCGCACTGGCCCCTCCACTCGCCCGGCTCGGTCACCTTGAACCACGTCTTGTTGACGTAGCCCGGCAGCGCGTCGGCCTTGCCGCCCAGCGCGGGGATCCACCAGGAGTGCTGGACGTCGTTGGAGCCGATGTCCAGGGTGACCGTCATGCCGACCGGCACGTAGAGGTCCGTGTAGGCGAAGACCTTCTTGTCGTCGATCGACGGGTAGGTGTACTGCCACACGTACTGCTGGCCGTCGACCTTGATGTTCAGGACGTCGCCCTCCGGCGGAGCCCCCTGGTCGGTCGCGGCGAAGGCGGCGTTGGCGGCCACGGGGTTGCCGTTCATGTCCACGTCGGACGCCGCCGGGTTCTTGATCCCCGGCAGCATCACGAAGGTCGCGATGGTCAGGAAGACGAGGATCACCGCCGCGCCGACGGTCCAGCCGATCTCCAGCCGGGTGTTGCCGTGGATCTGGGCCGCGACGCGTCCCTTGCGCGCGCGGTACTTGAACATGCAGAAGATCAGGACGCCCTCGACTCCGACGAAGACGATCACCGCAAGGATCAGGATGATCCCGTAGAGGGTCCGGATGTTCTCGGCGTTCTCCGAGGGCCCCGCCTCGGGCAGGACCAGCCCGGCGCCGGCCGGCGCGGCGGTGACGAGCAGCGCCAGCAGAGCGGGCGCCAGCGCGCGTCTCACGAGGGTGATCGAGGCGAAGCCGGCCATCGCGGTGCGCAGTGTATTGACTGGCCGAGCGGGACCGCTCAGTCGCCGGTGAACCTCGGCGCGCGCTTCTCCAGGAAGGCGAGGACGCCCTCCTCGAAGTCCGTCGAAGCCGCCGTCTCCTCCTGCAGCGAGGCCTCCAGCTCGAGCTGCTCGTCGAGGCCGGCGTACATCCGGGCGTTGACCTGGGCCTTGGCGGCCGCATAGGCGCGAGTGGGGCCGGTGGCGAGGCGCTCGACCAGGGCGTCGGCCTCGTCGGCGAAGGACTCGTCGGAGGCGAGGCGGTCGACCAGGCCCCATGCCCGTGCCGTCGGCGCGGGCACGCGCTCGCCGAGCAGTGCCATCTCGGCCGCGCGTCCCGCGCCCGCGCGCGCGGGAACGAACACCGACGAGCCTCCGTCGGGAACCAGGCCGATGTTCACGAAGGCGAGCTGGAGATAGGCGGACTCGGTGGCCAGCACGAGGTCGCAGGCCAGCGCGAGCGAGCACCCGATGCCGACCGCTGGCCCGTTCACGGCGGCGACCACGGGCTTGGGCATCCGCCGCACGCCCGTGATGATCGGGTGGTAGCGCTCGCGCAACGCGGCGCCCACGTCCGGCCGCCCGTGCGCGGTGCGGTCGAAGCCGGCGCGCAGGTCGGCGCCCGAGGAGAAGGCGCGGCCGGCGCCGGTGATCGTCACGACGCGGACTTCCTGGTCTCCCGCGGCCAGCCCGACAGCCGTCAAGAGGTCGATGCCGAGTTGCTTGTCCCACGCGTTCATGCGCTCGGGGCGGTTGAGCTCGATCCGCAGCTCGGCGCCGTTGGACGCGCCCCGGCGCAGGGCGATCGTGTCGAGCTCGGGCAGCGACGCGTTCACCGCGCCATCCTATGCGCGCGGCGTGGGCGGGTCGACGTCAGAGCGCGATGCGGCGGCTTGACCGCCGATCTGACAAGTCCGGCGCGGCCTGAGGGCGTCTTCTGCCCGATCGGCTGGAAACCCGCGCACACCCGCCCGCTGCACGGTGCCGCCGGTCTCGCCGCTGGGCGGGTACGACCGCGATCGCTGCATCCGGGTTAGAATCGCGGCCGCCGTTGCGCCTCTCGACCGCCATCCGCGGGGCCGCCGTCACGGTGCTCGCCGCCGGCGTGGCGGCTCCGCTGGCCCGCCGCCGCCTGCGGTTGCCTCCGCCCGTGGTCACCGGAGCCGCGGCGGCCGCGCCGTTCGCCTTCTGCGTCCTGTTCCCGCGCTCCCGCGCGCGCGACGGCGCCGCCTGCGCGCTCCAGATGTGGGCGTACGTGGCGACGTACCAGATGCCCAACGACGATCCGGCGGCGCTCGAGCGGCGGGTCCGCGTGTCCTATCCCGTTCGCGCCGACCGCTTCATGGGCTTCGGCACCACGCCGACGCTGCGGCTCCAGCGCGCGCTCGGCCGCCCCGGCGCCTTCCGCCGCTGGGAGAAGGTGCTCGTCTGGTCGCACTGGCTGTGGTTCCTCTTCCCCCACGGCACGGTCGTCTACCTGCTGCTGCGCCACCCGGCGCGCTTCCCCCGCGGCGCCGTTCAGATCTACGCCACGTTCGACCTGGGGCTGATCGGCTACTGGGCCATCCCGACCGCACCGCCGTGGTACGCCGCCGCGCAGGGGCTCATGGAGGACGGCCGGATGCCGGAGCTGCGGCGCATGATGGTCGAGCACGGGGAGGACTTCTGGGGTTCCCGCTGGGGCCCGCTGTACGGTTTCCTGGGAGGCAATCCCCTGGCCGCCATGCCCTCGCTGCACTTTGCCACCTCCGTCATGGCCGCCCATTTGCTGGCCGAGACCGGCTCCGTAGCCGGGAAGGCCGCGTGGGCCTATGCCGGCACGCTCGGCGTCGCCCTCCTCTACCTCGGCGAGCACTACGTCGTGGACCTGGCGGCGGGCCTCGCGCTGGCGGAGGGGATACGCCGCGCCGCTCCGGCCGTCACGCCCCTGCTCACGCGGGTGTCCGCGCAGGTGCAGGCGCTGGAAGCCAGAGCGCGTCCATGACCGGCGTGCCGGGGCGAGCGGGATCCGATCCCCAGGTCAACCCGGAGGCGATCTACGACGACGATCACGAGGAGCGCCCGGCGCTCACCGTCACGCGACGCAACGTCGTCGGGCTCGGGGGCTTCCTGCTGGCCTCGCTCGCCGCCCTCTACTTCCTGCTCCCGCAGGTGGCCGGCCTGGACGACACCTGGAAGCGGATCGAGGACGGCCGGCCGGCGTGGACCGTGGCGGCGCTGCTGCTGACGTTCGGGATGTTCGGCGGCTACGTCGCGATGTTCCGTGGCGTGTTCGTCCGTGGCGGGTCGCGGATCGACTGGTCGGCGAGCTATCAGATCACGATGGCCGGGCTGGCGGCCTCGCGACTGTTCGCCGCCGGCGGGGCCGGCGGCCTGATCCTCACGGCGTGGGCGCTGCGGCGCTCGGGCATGCGCAGGCGCGCCGTGGCCGACAAGACGATCTCGTTCCTCGTGCTCACGTACCTGCCCTACGTGGCCGCGGTGGTGATCTGCGGCTTCGGACTGCACTGGGGGCTGTTCAAGGGCAACGATCCCTTCTCGCTGACCTTCCTGCCCGCCGTCGTCGGCGTCGTGCTGCTGGGGATCGCGTTCGGGATCGCCTTCATTCCCACCGACCTGCAGCGACGCCTCAAGGGGTTCGCCGCCCGCGAGGGCAGGGTCGGGCGCCTCACGCAGAAGCTGGCGACCGTGCCGGCCGCGACCTCGGCGGGCGTGCGGGACGCGCTGGAGCACCTGCGCTCGCGCGATCCTGCGCTCCTGGGTGCGGTGCTGTTCTGGGGTTCCCAGATCGCGGTCCTGTGGGCGGCCTTCCACGCGTTCGGCGAGGCCCCGCCGGTCGCGGTGCTCATCCAGGCCTTCTTCCTGGGCATGCTCGGCAACCTGCTGCCGATGCCGGGCGGCGTCGGCGGGGTCGAGGGCGGCATGATCGGGGCCTTCGCCGCCTTCGGCGTCGACAGCGGGCTCGCCGTGGTGGCGGTGCTCGTCTATCGCGCGTTCACGTTCTGGCTGCCGATGCTGCCCGGCGTGATCGCGTATTTCCGCCTGCGCCGCACGGTGGACCGCTGGAAGCACGAGCGCAGGGCTCCGGCCGCGTGGTGACGCGTCGGCGTGCGGCTATACTATACAAAGTGAAGTGACACGGAAACGGGTACGGAGAGACGGTATGGCAGAGCAGGTCATCATCATCGGCAGCGGCCCCGCCGGCTACACCGCGGCGCTGTACACCGCGCGGGCGAACCTGTCCCCGCTGGTCGTCGAGGGCTTCCTGTGGGGCGGCCTGCTGCAGCAGACGACCGAGGTGGAGAACTATCCCGGGTTCCGCGAGGGGATCATGGGCCCTGAGCTCATGCAGACGATGCGCGACCAGGCCGAGCGCTTCGGCGCGCGCTTCCTCACCGACAACGCGACGCGCGTGGAGCCCGCCGCCGACGAGGGCGGCCTGCACACCGTGTGGGTCGCCGACGAGGCGTTCCAAGCCCGCACCGTCATCCTCTCCATGGGGGCGGAGCACAAGAAGCTCGACGTCCCGGGCGAGGAGGAGCTGGCCAACGGGCGCGGCGTCTCCTACTGCGCGACCTGCGATGCCGCCTTCTACAAGGACCGCGAGACGATCATCGTCGGCGGCGGCGACTCGGCGATGGAGGAGGCGATCTTCCTCGCGAAGTTCTCCTCGAAGGTCTCGATCGTGCACCGCCGCGACGACTTCCGCGCCTCCCAGATCATGTTCGACCGCGCCAAGGCGACGAGCAACATCGAGCTGCTGACGCCGTACGTCGTCGAGGAGTTCCTGTCCGGCGAGAACGGCATGCTCGGCTCGGCGCGCCTGCGTCACTCCGAGACCGGCGAGAAGCGCGAGCTGCCGATGACCGGCGCGTTCGTCGCGATCGGGCACGTGCCGCAGTCCGAGATCGTGGACGGCGTCGTCGCGACGGACGAGGACGGCTACGTCGCGGTCGACGGGCGCTCGACCCGGACCGACGTCGCGGGGATCTTCGCCGCCGGCGACCTCGTCGACCACACCTACCGGCAGGCGATCACGGCGGCCGGATCCGGCTGCCAGGCGGCTCTCGACGCCGAGTGGTACCTGCGCGACAACCCGCGCGTGCCGACGCCCGCCGCGCTCGAGGGAACCGGCGACCTCGCCCAGGAGCAGTGGGCGCACCACGAGCCGGTCGCCGGCGGCTGAGCCGCTCGGGCTCAGCGGGCGCGCAACTCGTACGTCGCGTTGAGCAGCGTTCGTGACTTGCGGGAGCTGAAGCCGACGGCGACGTAGAACGTCGCTGTCCGGCGGCCGCGGTTGCGGACCGAGACGCGGTCGATCCGCGACCCGCTCAGCGACGAGCCGGCGACCTGGCGCTGCCGGCTTACGCTGCGGGCGTTGGCGCCGAAGACGAACAGGTCAGGATCTCCGAGCTTCGGGAGCAGCGCGAGGCGGAGTCTCCGCCCGGCTCGGACCCTCACGCGGTAGACGTCGATCGGGTCCTCGGCGACGTCGGTCACCGCGGTCAGCGACCGCGGCCTGCGGCCGTTGTGGAGGGGAGGCGCCGCGCCCGCGAAGAAGCGCCCGTCGACGTAGCGGATGTCGTCGTTGGGCTCGAGCGGATCGTCTACGGGCGCCGGAAGTCCGAGGGCGCCGCCGAGGTCGAGCACGCCGAAGCCCGTCGCCTTCTCGTACCCGGGCCGTCCCACGTCGCGTGCGCCGAGGCGGACGACCTGCGCCGCCTGGCCTTGGGAGAGCTGCGGGCGCGCGGCGCGCACCCAGGCGACCGCAGCGGAGACCATCGGGGCCGCGAACGACGTGCCGTTGACGTACGCGAAGCCGAGCCCGTGGGCGGCGCCGTCGGAGTCGAACGTCGCCGGCACGCCGGTGAGGATCCCGATCCCGGGCGCGGCCAGGTCGACCGCCGCGCTCTCGTTGGAGAAGAGCGTCGGCTCGCCGTCCGCGTCGATCGCGCCCACGGTCAGCACGTGGGCGAGGCTTGCCGGGTATTCGAGCGGGCTGCCCAGCTCGCCCTCGTTGCCGGAAGCGGCGACCGGCACGGCGCCCGCCCGGACCGCCCGCTGGATCTGCTGCTCCTCCGTGATGCACCTCGACGGCGACCCGTAGCTCATGTTGATCACCGCCGCGCGCGCCTTGACGGCCGCCGCGATGCCGCGGGCGGAGTCGGCGCACGTGATCCGCTCCCCGTCCGGAAGGGTGACACCGAGCACGCGAGCGCCGGGCCAGATACCGAGCATCCCGACCTTGTTGGCCGGCGCGGCGGCCACCGTGCTGGTCGCGGTGCCGTGATCATCGGAGACCGGGAATCCGGTGCCGGGCCTGATGTTCGAGCCCGCGATCTCGGGATGGGCGGCGTCGATCTGCGTGTCGACGACGGCGATCAGCGGGCTGGCGAGCGTGACCGGTGGCGGCACCTGGCCGCCGACCACGAAGTCGCGCCAGGCGGCCTGGGGCGAGAGCGGATCGGGAGCCGGTGCCTGCGCGCGGTGGCCGATCCGGTTGGGCTCGGCGTACTCGAGCAGATCGCGGACCCGCAGCGCCGCCGCGAGCGCACGGGCGCGGGAGCGAGGGGCGAGCCAGGCGGCGCCGGCGATCGGACGGCCGCCGTGAGCGCGGGCGATGCGCCGGGCGGCACGACTGCCGGCGCGCACGCCGACGATCCAGGTGCGCGGATCGGCCCGAGCGGCGGACGCGCTGACGGCTCCCGGAAGCACCACTTCGGGCGTTGCGGGAGCGTTGCGGAGATCGGCCCCGAGCGCGAGCCCCGGAGCCACTGCGGCGACGGCGAGCAAAGCCAGCGCCGTCAGGGGGATCCGGGCCTTCACGTCGCCCAGCGTAGAGCGGGCGCGGCGATCCCGAGGCAGAGGCTCACGCGAGGGCGTTGATGCCCGTCTCCGCGCGGCCGATGATGAGCTTCTGGATCTGCGACGTGCCCTCGTAGAGGGTCGTCACGCGCACGTCGCGGTAGTAGCGCTCGACCGGGTGATCGTCGACGTAGCCCGAGCCGCCGTGAACCTGGATCGCCAGGTGCGAGCAGGTCTGGGCCGCTTCGGTCGCGTAGAGCTTGGCGATCGAGGTCTCCGTGGTGGACGGCATGCCCTGGTCCTTGACCCACCCGGCGCGGAACACGAGCAGCCGCGCCGCGTCCGTGAGCACCCGTTGCTCGGCGATCATCGCCTGCACGAGCTGGAAGGCGGCGATCGGCCGACCGAACTGCTCGCGCTCCTTGGAGTAGGAGACCGAGGCGTCCAGCGAGCCCTGGCACACGCCGACGCAGCCGGCGGCCACGGAGTATCGGCCGGAGTCCAGCGCGCTCATCGCGATCTTGAAGCCGTCGCCGACCTGTCCCATCAGCGCGCTGTCGGGAACCTCGACGTCGTCGAGCGAGAGCGACGCCGTGTCCGAGCCGTGCAGGCCCATCTTGCCGTGGATCTCCTGGTGGCCGAAGCCCGGCGTGTCCGTCTCGACCAGGAAGCAGGCGAGCCCACGGTTGCCTTTCTCGGGATCGGTCTGCGCGAAGATCAGCGCCAGCTTGGCGTGGTTGCCGAGCGAGATCCACATCTTGGTCCCGCTGATGGTCCAGCCGCCGTCGGTCTTCTTCGCCCGCGTCTTCTGATTGGCGGCGTCCGAGCCGGTGTCCGGCTCGGTCAGCCCGAAGCAGCCCAGCCACTCGCCCGTGCACAGCTTGGGCAGGTACGCCTGCTTCTGCTCCTCGGTGCCCCAGTGGACGATCGACGAGCACACGAGCGACGTCTGCACGGACACGACGGTGCGCATGGCCGAGCAGCCCCGCCCGACCTCCTCGGTGACGATCGCGTAGGTGAGGTAGTCGAGCCCCGCGCCGCCGTACTCCCGGGGGACGATGGCGCCCAGGTAGCCCTGGTCGGCGATCAGGCGCACCAGCTCGGTGTCGAAGTGGTGGTTGCGGTCGTTCTCCCGCGCGCGCGGGACGATCTCCTTGTCCGTGAAGGCCCGCGCCACCTCCTGGATCATCTGCTGCTCGTCGGTGAGGGCGAAGTCCATGAGCCGTACCTTATGAGGGTGGACCTCTTCGGCTGGGTGATGATGGGGATCGTCGTCGTGTTCCTGGGCGGAATCGTGCTGCTCGGGCTCTACTCACCGCGGTCGGGCGCCGACGTGCTCGGGTGGCGGCCGACCCGCTCGCCCGAGGCCGAAGCGACCGACGACGCCGACATCGAGATGGGCCGCTGAGGTGGCCCGCGTGCTGATTGTGGGCTGCGGCTGCCGGGGCCAGGCGCTCGCGCGTGAGCTGCAAGCCGCCGGGCACGCCGTGCGCGGCACCACGCGCGACCCGGCCCGCGCCGGGGCCATCGCCGCGACCGGCGCCGAGCCCTACGTCGGGGACCCGGATCGCATCGCCACGCTGATGGAGGCGCTGACCGGCGTCACCATCGTGTGCTGGCTCATGGGCACGGCGACGGGCGATCCGCAAAAGGTGGCCGAGCTGCACGACGGCCGCCTGCGCATGCTGTGCGAGAAGCTCGTGGACACGCCGGTCCGCGGGCTCGTGCACGAGGCCGCCGGACCGCTGGCGCCGGCGGTGCTGGCCCGCGGCCGCGGGGTCGCGCTGACCGCGCACGAGACCTGGCGCATCCCCTTGGAGCTCCTCGACGGCGACCCCGCCGACCACGAGGGGTGGCGCTCGGCAGCGACCGGCGCCGTCGCCCGATTGCTGATGGACCCTCCACCGGCCGTTGAGAAGTCCGTCCCAGTTGATAGGAATGCCTCCGTGGATCGCGAGGAAGTCGTCTTCACGGTGGAGGTCGGCGAGGGCCCGCACGGGGCGCTCGTCACGCCACGCGGCGAGCTCGACATCGCCACCCAGCCGGAGCTGCGCGCCGCCCTCGAGCAGCAGGCGGCGAACGGTGGGCTGACGCTCGACCTGTCGGGTCTGCGTTTCCTGGACAGCTCCGGGCTGCGGCTCATCCTGGAGACGGCCGAGGCGGCGCGGCGCGAAGGCTTCGCCTTCCACGTGTTGCCGGGCAGCCCGGCCGTCCAGCGCCTGTTCGAGGTCGCGGGCGTCGTCGGGCTCGTGCCGTTCTGTGACGCCGGGGACCGAGGCGCGTCCTGACCGCGACCACCGGCGAGGCCCAGGCGACCCGCCGGTTCGAAGTGCTGATGGCCGCCGGCGAGCTGGTCGACGGCGTCACGCCACTCGACGAGGTCGTCCCGCGGCTGCTGGAGGTCGTGGTCCCCGCCATCGCCGACGCCTGCATCGTCTACGACGGGACGGGGCGGCTGCTCGGCGTCCGGGTCGACGGGCCGTCGGGACCGGAGCTGGAAGCCGCCATCCGCACCCGCGGGCCCCGGCGCGCAGGCCGCCGCCGGACCGGCCGCGAGGTTGCGCAGTCAGGGAAGGCGCTCCTCGTCGAGCACGTCACGGACGACGTCCGCCGCGCCGTGGTCGCCGACGAAGACGAGCTGAGGCTCGTCGAGCGGTTCGATCCCCGCTCGGCCGTGCTGGCGCCGTTGCGGGTACGCGGGAGGCTGATCGGCTCGATCACCTTGGCGACGGGTGCGTCGGGCCGCCGCTACGAGCCGGACGACCTGCGCTTCCTCCAGGTGCTGGCCGGGCGACTGGCGGTGGCACTCGACGGCGCGCGCCTCCTGATCGCCGAGCGCCAGCTCCACGCGCTGGTGGCCGGCATGGAGGACGCGGTCACCGTGCGGGACCTGCAGGGCGCGATCTTGCTCGCCAACCAGGCGGCCGTCGACCTGCTCGGCGCTGAGTCGCTCGAGGATCTCCGAGGCCTGCGCGTCGACGAGATGTGGTCCCGGTTCGCTCTCTTCGACCCCGAAGGCCGGCCGATGGGCGGCGAGGACCTGTCCTGGATGCGTGCGCTCGAGTCCCGGCGCAACTCGCCTCCGCAGCTCTACCGGCAGGTTGTCCGTTCCAGCGGGGTGCAGCGCTGGCTCGTGTCCAAGGCGTCGATAGTCCGCGACGACCAGGATCATCCCGCCATGGTGGTGAACGTCACGGAGGACGTCACCGCAGCCAAGCGCGCCGAGCTCGGCCAGCGGCTGCTGGTCGAAGCCGGCCGGCTGATCAGCTCGACGCTCGACCTCGACGCGACGCTGCAGCAGATCGCGGAGCTCGTCGTGCCGACGCTGGCGGACTGGTGCGCCATAGACCTCCCGGGAGCCGGCGGGATGCTGCACCAGGTCGCCGTCGCGCACATCGAGCCGGGCAAGGTGGCGCTGGCGCACCGGCTGCGGGCGCGCCACCCCGTTCCCCTCGGCGACGACGGTGCGCTCGCGGGCGTGATCCGGTCGGGCGCCCCCCTTCGGCTGGACAACATCACCCCGGAGGCCGTCCGGGCGGCAGCGGTCGACGCGGAGCACCTCGAGATGCTCGAGGCGCTCGGGCTCTCCGCGCTGCTCGTCGTGCCCCTGCGCAGTGGCGACGACGTGCTCGGCTCGCTCTCCCTGATCGCCTCCCAGCCGCACCGGCGCTT
>Ga0136624_1000194_pt1 | contig 20583 bp, 23 predicted proteins | sample AntDrymUQ4692206_2_FD_104802 | JGI IMG/M metagenome (GOLD analysis project Ga0136624, IMG submission 104802) | Polar desert sand microbial communities from Dry Valleys, Antarctica - metaG UQ469 (22.06) | ecosystem: Environmental > Terrestrial > Soil > Desert | place: Antarctica: Dry Valley... | reverse complement strand
TTGCCCGATCCCTGAAGGCCGGCCATCAGGATCACCGTGGGGCCCCCGCGCGTGAAGACGAGGTCGCGTCCCGCGCCCCCCATCAGCTCGGTCAGCTCGTCGCTGACGATCTTGACCACCTGCTGGCCCGGGTTCAGCGACTCGAGCACGTCCGCGCCGAGCGCGCGGTCCTTCACCGCGCCGGTGAACTGCTTGACGACCTTGAAGTTCACGTCGGCCTCGAGCAGCGCGAGCCGGACCTGGCGCATGGCCTTTGCGATGTCGTCCTCGGTCAGCTTGCCGCGCGAGCGGACATCGCCGAGGGCGTCCTGGAGGCGGTCTGAGAGCGTGTCGAACACTGGGCCTCTCGGAGGCTAGACGAGCCTCGTCATTCGCGTTCTAGGTGACCGGCGGCCGCGGCTAGGTGACCGGCGGTTGCGGCTCACCGGCCGGCCGCGACGCACCGGACTGCGGCGGCTGCGGCGACGGCCCCTCGCCCCCGCCACCCGACTCTCCGGGCTGGATCATCGAGCTGAGCCCGCCGAGGGCCCGGGTGAACTCTGACGGGATGATCCACACCTTGTTCGCGTCCCCCTGGGCGATCTGCGGCAGGGTCTGGAGATACTGGTAGGCGAGCAACTTCGGGTCGGCGTCGCCGCGGTGGATCGCCTCGAAGACCGTCTCGATCGCCTTCGACTGGCCCTCGGCCTGGAGGATCTGCGACTCGCGCTGGCCCTCGGCGCGCAGGATCGAGCTCTGCTTCTCGCCCTCGGCGGTGAGGATCTGCGACTGCTTGACGCCCTCGGCCGTGAGGATCGCGGCGCGCCGGTCGCGCTCGGCGCGCATCTGCTTCTCCATCGCCTCCTGGATCGACGGCGGCGGGTCGACCGCCTTGAGCTCCACGCGGTTCACGCGGATGCCCCACTTGCCCGTCGCCTCGTCGAGGACGACCCGAAGGGCCGTGCTCACCTTGTCGCGCGAGGTGAGCGTGTCCTCGAGGGTCATGCCGCCGCAGACGTTTCGCAGTGTCGTGACCACCAGCTGCTCGATGGCCGCGATGTAGTTGTTGATCTCATACGTTGCGGCTTTCGCGTCGGTGACCTGGAAGTAGATGACCGTGTCGATCTGGATCGTGAGGTTGTCCTCGGTGATCACCGGCTGCGGCGGGAACGAGACGACCGTCTCGCGCATGTCGAGCAGCGGCTTGACGCGATCGACGTACGGGACGACCAGCGCCAGCCCCGGATCGAGCGTGCGCTGATAGCGCCCGAGGCGCTCGACGATGCCCGCGCGCGCCTGGGGCACGATGCGAACGCTGCGAGCGATGGTGACGAGCACCACCAAGCCGATCACGATCAGGACGATGACGGCGGCCATGGCTCTACCTCCTTGATGGCTCTAGTCGAGCCCGTTGGAAACGAGCGCCGTGGCGCCCTCGATCTGCATCACCCGCACGCGCTCGCCGGGCTCGATCACCTCGTCCTCGTCGAACGGCCGGGCCGTCCAGAGCTCTCCGCTGAGCTTGACCTGGCCCGCGTCGCCGCCGACGCGCTCGGTGACGAGCGCCGTCGAGCCCACCAGCGCCGCTGTCCCGGTGCGCAGTTGGGCCGGCGTGCGCAGGTGGCGGCGGGCGACCGGGCGCAGCACGACCAGCGACGCGATCGAGGCTGCGATGAACACGGCGATCTGGAGCGCGAGGCCCGCCCCCGCAGCCGCGGCCACGGCGGCGAGGACAGCCGCGACGGCGATCGGACCGAGGAAGAACGAGAGCGTGAAGATCTCCCCGACGGCCAGCGCCCCCGCCGCGATCATCCATATGACCCATTCGGGCATGACAGCATCCTAGAGCGAGTCGAGCGCCCGCTCGACGTCCTCCAGCAGGTCGCCCTCGCCCATCGGTCAGCCCCCGTCCAGGATCGCGCGCGCGAAGTCGTCCGGGTCGAAGGGCCGCAGGTCCTCGAGGCCCTCGCCGATCCCGATCAGCTTGACCGGCAGGCCCAGCTCCCTGGCGATGGCCAGCGCTATGCCGCCCCTGGCGGTCCCGTCGAGCTTCGTCAGCACGATGCCGGTCACATCGGTGACCTCGCGGAAGAGCATCGCCTGGCGCAGCCCGTTCTGGCCGGTGGTGGCGTCGATGGTGAGCAGCGTCTCGTGGGGCGCGTCGGGGATCTTGCCGGTGATCACCTTACGGACCTTGGCCAGCTCGTCCATCAGGTGCTGCTGGGTGTGCAGCCGCCCGGCGGTGTCGCACACGATCACGTCGTGGCCGCGCGCGATGCCCGCCTCGACGGCGTCGAACATCACCGCGGCTGGATCGGACCCCGAGACGCCGCGAACGAGCTCGCAGCCTGCGCGCTCAGCCCAGACCTCGAGCTGCTCGCCGGCCGCCGCCCGGAACGTGTCGCCGGCGGCCAGGAGCACCGACAGCCCCAGCTCGCGCTGGAGGTGCCACGCGATCTTGCCGATCGTCGTGGTCTTCCCCGTGCCGTTGACGCCCACGACGAGGATCACGGCCGGTCGTGCGGTGAGGTCGATCGTGTCGTCGGCGTGGCGTGCGGTCTCGGCCAGCAGCTCGCGCAGGCGGCGGGTGAGGTCCTCGCCGCTCTCCAACTCTCCCGAGCCGGCCTCGTTCTCCAGGCGCTCGACTATCGCCGCCGTCGTGGGAGCGCCGACGTCCGCGTAGATCAGCGCCTCCTCGAGCCGCTCGAAGGCCTCATCGTCGAGGCGCTCGAACATGGTGGCCTGGATCTCCGCGCCCAGCGCCTGGCGGGTCTTTGACATGTTCTCCCGCAGGCGCCGGAAGAAGCGCGGGCGGCGCTGCGCCTCGGACTCGGGCGGCGGCGATTCCGGCGGCGGCTCGCGCCCGGTGACGAACAGCTCGTTCCACTCGCGCGCCATGGGCGCGACAGCCTAGGACCTACCGGGCCGTGACGGCCCGGCGCGCCCGCCGCGCTGCGGAGGGCAGGCCTACGCCGCGCGCCAGAGCCTCGAACGACGGCTTCTCGCGGTAGCGCCGGTCGAACAGCAGCGGCAGCTCGCTGGGCCGTCTCCAGGTGGTGTTGTCGGTGAAGCCCCAGGCGGTTATGCGCGAGCACGCGGCGACAGCCCGGCACGCCTGCTCGGCGGCCGTGAACGCGAGCGCCTGCTTGCCGAGCTCTACCGTCCGGTCGCGGCGGGGGTTGGTCACGACGTCCATCTCGGTCACCTCGACGCGCAGGCCGAGGTCCGCAAAGCGCCTCATCGTCGCCTCGAGGGGCTTGCGCCGCGGGTAGATCACGGTGTCGGTGTGGTTCTGCAGACCCACGCCGTCGATCGGCACCCCCCGCCACTTGAGTCGCCTCACCAAGCGGTACAGGGCGCGCGTCTTTGGGCTCGAGGCCAGCTCCGCCGAGTTCTCGTTGATGAACAGGGCGGCGCGGGGATCGGCCCGGCGCGCCGCTCGGAAGGCGTGCTCGACATAGCTCGGCCCGATCGCCCGAAACCACGCGTTGCGAATGTAGCGCCCGTCGGGCTCGAAGGCCTCGTTGACCACGTCCCACTGCGACACGCGTCCGCGGTAGCGGCCTACGACCTTCGTGATGTGGCGTCGCATCACCGCCAGCAGCGCCCTGCGCGTCCAGGGCTTGCGCGGACTCTCCACCCAGGCGGGAAGCTGGAGCCCGTAGACGAGCGTGTGGCCGCGCACGGCCATCTCGTTGCGGCGCGCGAGGCGGACCAGCGCGTCGGCGGGCTCGAAGTTGAACTGGCCGCGCCGGGGCTGGAGGAAGAGCATCTTCATCTCGTTCTCGGGCGTCAGCGAGTCGAAGTTGCGCACGAGCGTCCGCGCGTACCGAGGGTCCGAGACCCGGTCCGCGCGGGCGGCGGCGCCAAGCTCGATCGAGCGGCCGAGGGGGCGCGGGCGCCCGCGCAGCACCACCTTGCACAGGGGCCCGCCGCGGGGAGCGAGGAAGCGCAGGCGCAGGCGATGAGCGCCCTCGGCGAGCGGCATCGCAACTCGCGTCCAGCGCCGGGGCCGCGAGACGTCGAAGACCAGCCGCCCGCCGCGCGGTGGTCGCACCGACAGGCGCCCGCCGCGCCGGCAGCCCACGGCCTCGGCCCGCACCTCCAAGCGGCCCGCCGGCCGGCTCGGGCGCACGACAAAGGCCCGCGTGCGCCCCGGCGCGAGGTGGAAGCGCTGCTCCACCTCGCGAAGGGCCTCGGCTCGCCCGGCGGTCGCCGATCCGGGGCCGAACGACACCGCGGCCACGGCGGCGACGCCGGCTGCCACCACCCATATCGGCTTCCCTGCCCGCACGCACGAGAGCTTCGCACGGTCGCGGCTTCGGGGTGTCACCGACCTGTGAGGGCGGCGGGACCCGCGTGGTGCCCCCGGCTCCGGGGGCGTATCTCCACCGGCGCTGGTCGATCCAGGCTCAGGCGCCGGCGACGCGCTCGACGGCGGCGGCGCCAGGGGGTTCGGCCACCTCGACAGCGCGCCCGCCGAGCTTTCGCGAGACCACCTGCGAGATCCCGTCGCCGCCCATGCTCACGCCGTACAGGATGTCGGCGGCGTCCATCGTGCGCTTCTGGTGGGTGACCACGATGAACTGGGCACGGTCGGAGTAGCGGCGCACGAGCTGGAGGAAGCGGTCGATGTTGAGGTCGTCGAGCGCGGCCTCGACCTCGTCGAGGATGTAGAAGGGGCACGGGCGAGCCAGGAACACCGCGAACATGAAGGCAAGCGCCACGAGCGACTTCTCGCCGCCTGAGAGGAGGGACAGGCGCTTCGTGGACTTGCCGGCGGGGGTGACCTCGACCTCCACCCCCGGCTCCTCGCCCGCGGGTTGGGCCTCCTCCTCGGGCTCGGTCTCGTCGCCCGGGTCGACCGTGCCCCCTCCGAGCACGGGCCGCGGTGTCTGGTCGGCACGGACCAGGCGCAGGCGTCCGCGACCGCCGGGGAAGAGGTGCGCCGTGACCTCCTCGAAGTTACGCGCAGCCGCCGCGAAGGTCTCCTCGAAGCTCTCGCGGATGCGGCGGTCTGTCTCGCGGATCAGGCCTTCGAGCTCGGCCAGCGCGCCTTCCAGGTCGGTGCGCTGGGCCTCGAGCTCCTCGACGTGCGCGACCGCCTCGTCGTACTCGGCGGCGGCGAGCGGATTGATCGGGCCGAGCTGCTCGCGCCGACGCGCGAGGCGCTCGATACGCGCCTCCAGCTCCTCACGCCGTTCCGCTGCGAGTGCCTGCTCGGAGGGCGCCGCTTCCAGCTCGAGCCGCCCGGACACCTCGGCCAGCGTGCGCTCGGCATCGGCCGCGGCGTCGCGGGCCTGCTGAGCCAGCACCTCAGCCGTCGTTACGCGTCCGCCCGCCGCGCGCAGGCGACCCTGGATCTCAGCCTCCTCGTGAGCACAGGCGCGTAGCGCCCGAGCCGTCTCCTCACCCGCCTGCGCCCCAACAGCGCGCTCGCGCTCGAGCGCGGCGGCGCGCTGGTCGACAACCTCGCCCGCGCCGGCCAGTGCCTCCGTGGCCCGCGCGGCGGTGGCGGCCAGGGTCTCGTCGCGCACGATCCGCGCCGCCAGCGCGTCGGCCCGCGCCTCCCGGCCCAGCCGCTCGCGGTGCGCGCCTTCGGCCATCCGGCGCTCGCTGCGCACCTCGGCGGCCAGCTCGGCCCGGCGCACGGCGTCGGGCCCCTCGTCGGGGGCCTCGCGGCGCCGCTCCATCAGCCACTCGGCGCGACTGACATCCTCAGCCGCCTCCTGCACCTCGCGCACCGCGCGCCGCAGCGCGACCTCCGCCTCTTCGCTCCCGCCGTCGGCGGCGGTGACCGTGCCGGCGGCCTCCGCGAGCGCGCCGCGCGCGTGTGCCTCGTCGCGAGCCGCGGCCTCGGACGCCGCCACCAGCTCCGTCTGGCGGTTGCGCTGCTCGAGCAGGCGCTCCGGCCCGCCGACGGACGGCTGGCGAAGCTCACGCGAGCGCGCCGACCAGACCCGGCCCGGCCGCGTGACCGCGACGCCTTGGAAGCTCGCGGGCAGCGCATCGAGCGACGGCACGACCCAGACGTCGGCGAGCAGCCGCTCGACGATCGCCGCGGCGGCGCCCGAGCCCGCGACTCGCGCGAGGAGGGGCTCGGCGCCCGCACACGGCGGAGCGGCCTCGGTGGCTGCCGGCGCGCCGGCCTGCGCCGCCGCCGTTCCTGCGCCGGCCTGCGCCGCGGCTGTCCCTGCGCCGGCCGGCGCGCCGGACTTACCCGCGCCGGCCCGGGGCCGCTCGGCGACCACCAGCACGCTCCCGCCGTCCTCGCCCGTGCGGTCGAGCAACCGCTGCCCGTCGGCGAGCACCTCGACTACGCCGGCGCGCAGTCTCGGCCCGAGCACTGCGGCCACCGCCGTCTCGTAGCCGGGCTCCACATCCAGGTGCTCCGACAGGGACGGCGCGCTCGGGCCCTGACCGGCGCCCGCCGCGGTGCGCACGAACTGGTTCACCGCTGCGAGCTCGGCGCCCGCCGCCGCAGCCGCGGCCCGCGCGGCCTCGGCACGGGCCTCTGCGGCTCTGCGTCCGCGGCGCGCGTCGTCCGCGGCGGCCTCGCACGCCGCCAGGCGATCGCGCAGCGCGGCGGCAGCCGCCTCCAGCTCGTCGCGGCGGGCAACCGCCTCGTCACGCTGGGCCTCCAGCTGGACGAGCGCGTCGCGTACGCGCTCGTCGCGCTCTCCGTCCAGCGCGGCCAGCTCGAGCTCCAGCGCGGCAATCCGCTCTTCGAGCCCCGCGGACGGGTCGTCGCCGTCCGCCAGCTCGCGCCGAAGGAGCGCAAGCTGAGCGCTTCGGCGCTCACCGCCGTCGGTCGCCGCCCGTGCCTGGTCGCGGGCGCGCTCGAGACGCAGGCCGATCCGCTCCGCCGCCGAGCGGGCGGCATACAGCCGCGCCGCCTGCTCCTCGCGCTCGCGGGTGATCGTGGCGAACGCGTCCTCGGCCGCCTCGCGGCGGCGGGCGACTCCGGCGAGCAGCCGCTCCGCCGCCTCACGCTCCAAACGCGCCGCCGCCGCAGCGGCCTCGGCCTGCGACAGCCGGCCCCGGGCCTCGCGCAACACGTCACGGGCGAGCTCGTAGCGCGCCTCGTCGCTCTGGCGCTGGATGCGCTCGTGCAGCTGCGCCGCCTCGGCCTGGCGCTTGAGCGGACGCAGGCGCGAACGCGCCTCACGTTCGACGTCGAGGGCGCGCGCGAGGTTGTCGGACGTGCGCTCGAGCTTGAGCCGGCTGGCGCGGCGGCGCCTGCGGTGCTTGCCCAAGCCGGCGGCCTCCTCGATCAGCAGCCGCCGCTCCCGCGGGCGCGAGAGCACGATCGACTCCACGCGCCCCTGGGAGACGACCGAGTGCATCTCCTTGCCGAGACCCGTGTCGGAGAGCACCTCCGCGACGTCGACGAGGCGGCAGCGTGCGCCGTTGAGGCGATACTCGCCCTCCCCGTCGCGGTCGAGGCGGCGCACGATCGAGATCTCGGAGAAGTCGCTCCCAAGCCGGCCTTCGGAGTTGTCGATCACCACCTCGACCTCGGCGGCGCTGGATCCCTTGACCCCCGCCCCGCCGGCGAAGATCACATCCTTCATCGTCTGGCCGCGGACGGCGAGCGGGCTCTGCTCTCCGAGTGCCCAGAGGACGGCGTCGGTGATGTTCGACTTGCCCGAGCCGTTCGGGCCGACGACCACGGCCACGCCCGGGGAGAACTCGAGCTTCGTTCGCTCCGGGAAGGACTTAAAGCCCTTCATGGCGATCGAGCGCAGGTGCATCAGGCGGCGCCCACTCAGATCGACAGTCCCTCGAGTGCCCGCTCGGCGGCCTCCTGCTCGGCGGCCTTCTTGGTCGTTCCCTGCCCGCGCCCCAGCTCGCGGCCCTCCACCTCTGCGACGGCCACGAACGTTCGCTCGTGCGGCGGCCCCTCCTCCGAGCTGATCCGGTAGGCGACGATCTCCGCCCGGCGGGCAAGGCGTTCCTGGAGCACCGACTTGTAGTCGACCGGGCGCTCGAGCGCCTCCTCGATCAACTCGTCGAACGCGGCCACGACGGCGGGCGCCACCCGTTCGATCCCAAAGGCGATGTAGGCCGCGCCGATCACCGCCTCGCACACCGAGGCCATGACGCGCTCGGACTCGACGAGCACCGCGTGGTTGCGCCCCGCCGCGGCCGGCGCGGCGGCGGCCAGGCGCTCGGGCACGCCGAGCGCGAGCGCCACGCGGGCGCACGAGGCGCCGCTGACCGCCTGGGCGCGCACCTTGGTGAGCCGCCCCGCCCCGTAGCGCTCGAAGCGCGGGAACAGGTGTGTGGCCACGGCCAGGCTCAGGACGACGTCCCCGAGGAAGGCGAGGCGCTCGTAGGACTCGGCCCGGTGGTCGACCCACGAGGCGTGCGTGAAGGCCTGGCGCGCGAGCTCGTCGGGCAGGTCCTCGAGCAGCTCGCGAAGGCGCTCGACGGTGCTGCCATCCTCAGCTCTCGTCGTCTTCGACATGTGCGGCCACGAAGTCGGCGGCCTGGCCCACCGTGAGGATCTTGGCGGCCTCCTCGTCGGGTATCCGGATGCCGTAGGCGTCCTCGAGCTCGACCGTGAGCTCGACGAGGTCGAGCGAGTCCGCCTCAAGGTCCTCCCTGAAGCGTGTGCCGTCGCTGATCATCGCCGGGTCGGCCTCGAGCTCTGTGGCCAGGTGCTCGCGGATGCGACCCAGCACCTCGTCGCGGGTCATCGAGAGTCGACGCTAACAGCGGGTGCGGATCGCAAAGCCCCGGCGGCCGCGAGGGACTCCGCCGTGCGCTCGACCATCCGCTCGTCGACGGCCTGTCGCGCGAGCCTCACCGCGTTGGCGATCCCGGTCGCGCCGAAGCTCCCGTGGGCCACGACCACGGGCCGGCGCAGGCCCAGCAGGATCGCCCCGCCCACCTTCTCGGGGTCAAGAGCATCGCGAAAGCGCGCAACGGCGCCGCGTATGAGCACCCCGCCGAGGCTCGACACCGGCCCCGAGCGCACCGCCTCCGTCATTCCCGCGCCGAAGGCCTTCGACGTGCCCTCCATCACCTTGAGCGCGACGTTGCCGGTGAAGCCGTCGGTCACCACAACCTGCGCGGCCCCCCCCGGGATGTCAAAGCCCTCCAGGCTTCCCACGAAGTTGAGCGGGCCGTCCTCGAGCCGTGCCCGGGCGGCGATCACGTCGGGCGTGCCCTTGCCCGACTCGGCGCCGACCGAGAGCAAGCCGACCGTGGGGCGCGTCGCGCCGGTGAGGACCTCGACGAAGGCCGCGCCCATGTGCGCGAACTGGACCAGGTGCTCGGGGCGCACCTCGGCGTTCGCGCCCACGTCGAGCAGCACGACGGGGCCGGCCGGGACGGGCAGGACGGCGGCGAGCGCGGGCCGGTGCACTCCGTGCAGGCGCTTGATCGACAGGGTCGCGGCAGCGAGCGTGGGGCCCGTGGAGCCGGCGGAGACGAGCGCCTCGGCGCGGCCCTCGGCCACCGCCTTCGCGGCCTGGACGATCGAGGCCTCGGGCTTCGAGCGCACGCCGCGCACGGGCTCCTCGTCGCCCGCGATCCGGACGGGGGCGTCCACGACCCCCGAGCCGCCGCCGAGCTCGCGGGCGGGCCCGAACAGGAGCACCTGCTCTGCGGACGCGCGCGCGCCCTCGGCGACCAGGCGAGGGCCGCCGTCGGCGCCGTTGCAGTCGACCGCGATCACGGCCGCGGCGCTCTACTCGTCGTCGATGTCCGGCGTGGCCACTACGACCTCGCGCCCTGCGTAGGTGCCGCACTCGCCGCAGACCCGGTGCGGGATGCGGGGGGCGGCGCAGCGCGGGCACACCGCAAGCGCGGGCGCGGAGATCTTGTGCTGCGAGCGCCGCTTGTTGGTGCGCGAGTGCGACTGTCGCTGCTTGGGGACGGCCATGGCGGCGACGGAGGCTAGCGCACCTCGATTCTCCGTCTCACTCGAGCTTGAGCTCGGACAGCTTCGCCCAGCGCGGGTCGGGCTCGCGCTCGTGCTCGTGCGAGGGGGCCTCGTTGAGGTCGGCCCCGCAGATGGCGCACAGCCCCCGGCACTCCTCGCCGCAGACGATCTGCACCGGCAGCGCGAGCACCAGCGCATCGCGCACCCAGGCGCGCAGATCCAGCTCGTTCTTCTCCAGGTACTCCGAGGTGAGGTCCTCGTCGTCGTCGGCGAGCTGGTGCACCTCGCGCAGGTCGACCCCGACCGGCGCGCCCGCGTCCCCGAGACAGCGCATGCAGGGCCCCGACAGGCTCAGGTCGAACCGCAGGCGCAGCGCATAGCCCGCGCCCGTCGTGCGCGAGACGTCCAGGCGGGCCTCCACCTCGCCACCGCCGACCGTGTAGGTCTCGCCCCCGAAGGCGAGCGGATCCACGGGCACGGTCAGGTGGACCGAGCGGGCCTCTCCCGACGAGAGGCTCAGGCGTCCCAGGTCGAAGGTGTCAGCCCGCTGCGCCACCGCGATTCGAGGTTAGCGGCCGGGCACGCCCGCTCCGGTGTCAGCGGACTTCGGCTTCTTCGCGTCCTTGGAGCCGATCGCGGCCCCGCTGCACCGCCGCTGTGAACTTCTCGAGGTTGATCTCCAGCGTGTTGAGGATGTCGTCGGCGTAGTCCTCGGCGCCCAGGCGGATCTCGCGCTCGCGTGCGCGGGCGTCCTCGACGATCTCGTCGGACTGGCGCTCGGCCTGCTTGACGACCTCCTCGTCGCCGATCAGTCGGATCTGCTCCTCACGCGCCTCCTTGACGATGCGCTCGGCCTCGCGCTTGGCCTCGGCGAGCATCTCCTGGCGCTCCTTGACGATCCAGCGGGCCTGCTTGATCTCCTCGGGGATGGTGGCCCGCATCTGGTCGAGGATGTCGTAGATCTCCTCCTTGTCGACCCGCACCTGGTCGGTGAGCGGCACGGGCTTGGCGTTGTGCACCGTGTCGTCGAGCTTGTCTATGAGAACCAGGACATCCATCAGTGATTACCTCCGCGATGCATCCAGCCTCGCGTCTTGATCATCTCGCTCGCCATCACGGCTCACATCCTTAGTTTCTAGAACGCTTCAGCGCTTCCTGCAAGCGCTCAGCCACCTCGGGGGGCACCAGGCCGCTCAGGTCCCCACCGAACATGGCCAGCTCCTTCACGCCGCTCGAGGAGAGGAAGCTGAACTCGGGGGCTGACATGAGGTACATGCTCTCGATGTCCGGGGCCATCTTGCGGTTGAGCTGGTTCATCTGGAACTCGTACTCGAAGTCCGAGATCGCACGAAGGCCCTTGACGATCGTCCTGGCCCTGTTCTCGCGCACGAAATCGACGAGGAGGGTATCAAAGGGTTTTACCTGCACATTGCCGAGTTTCGCCGTCTCGGCCTCGAGGAAGCCCACCCTCTCGCCGGCGTTGAAGGCCGTCTTCTTGCGCACGGGCTGGTCGACCACGCCGACGACGAGGTTCTCGAACACGTCCGCCGCGCGGGCGATGATGTCCAGATGGCCGTAGGTGACCGGGTCGTATGACCCCGGGTACACCGCCGTGCCGCCGTTCTTAGCCAACGCCGTGGACCGCGATGCGGGTGTCGCCGTAGGTGCGCTCGCGAAGCAGCGCGAAGGGGAGGTCGAGCGGGGCTCGCTTGTCGGATTCGGTCACGATTCGGGCGTCTTTGGAGAGGATCCCCGGCAGGTGCTCCCCGAGCGGGCCGGCCAGGCTTCGCGAGAGATCATAGGGCGGGTCGCAGAAGACGAGCTCGAAGGGAGCTCCCCCGTGTGCGTCGCGGAGCCAGGTCAGAGCGTCGCGGCGGTGGACGTCGGCTGCGAGCCCGAGGGCGGACAGGTTGGCGCTCACCACTTCGGTCGCGGCCCGCGCCCGGTCTACGAACACGGCCGCGGCGGCGCCGCGCGACAGGGCCTCGACGCCCAGGGCACCCGAGCCGGCGAACAGGTCCAGCACCCGCAGCCCCGACACGTCCCCGAGAATCGAGAAGAGCGCTTCGCGGACGCGGTCGGCGGTCGGTCGGCTCGCGGCGGGCGCCTTGAAGCGCCGGCCCCGCAGCTCGCCGGCGATGACCCTCACGCCGGAATCGGCGCGAGGTCCGAGCCGAAGCGGTCGAGCACGGCGTCGCGAAGCAGGTCGTGCTCGGGCGACTCGAGCTGGGGGTCGGCCGCGATGAGGGCGTCGGCGTGGGCCCTGGCCCGCTCGAGCACCTCCTGGTCCTCGGGCAGGCGGGCCACGCGGAACTCGGGCAGCCCCGACTGGCGGACGCCGAGCACTTCCCCCGCGCCGCGCAGCTCGAGGTCGACCTCGGCGAGGCGAAAGCCGTCGCGCTCGGAGGCGATCGCCGCAAGCCGGGGGAGCTTCGGATCGCCGAAGAGCACGCACAGCGAGGCATGCTCCCCGCGCCCGACGCGCCCGCGCAGCTGGTGCAGCTGCGAGAGCCCGTAACGCTCGGCCGCCTCGATCAGCATCACGGTGGCGTTCGGGACGTCGATGCCCACCTCGATCACGCTCGTGGCGACGAGGACGTCGACCTCCCCCCCGGCGAAGGCCCTCATCGCCGCTGCCTTCTCAGCGGCGGGCATCTGCCCGTGGATCAGCCCCACCCGCTGCTCGGCGAACTCGGTCCCGGCGAGGCGCTCGGCCTCCACCGTGGCCGCGCGCGCCTGCAGCGCGTCGGACTCGTCCACCAGCGGGCAGACCACGAAGCACTGGCGCCCGGCGGCGATCTCCTCGCGGATGCGCGCGTAGGCCCGCGCGCGGGCCCGAGCCCCGTCGACCACGTAGGTCTCGACGGGCTGGCGGCCGGCCGGGAGCTCGCGCAGGACGGTCGCGTCGAGGTCGCCGTACGCCGTGAGCGAGAGGGTGCGCGGGATCGGCGTGGCCGTCATGTGCAGCACGTGCGGTGCGAGCCCCGCGCGGGCCTTGGCGTCGAGCGCGGAGCGCTGGCGCACCCCGAAGCGGTGCTGCTCGTCGACGACGCAGAGCGAGAGATCTGCAAAGCGCACGGTCTGCTCGATCAAGGCGTGGGTGCCCACCACGAGCGAAAGCTCGCCCGAGTGCAGCCGGCCGAGCAGCTCTCGCCGCCGCCCGGCGGGGGTCGAGCCGGTGAGAAGCTCGACCGAGGCGATCCCTCCGAGCAGCCGGTCGAGGGTGATCAGGTGCTGCTCGGCCAGCGTCTCGGTCGGGGCCATCAGGGCTGCCTGGCAGCCGTTCTCCACCGCCCGCAGCATCGCCGCGAGGGCGACCATGGTCTTGCCGGTTCCCACTTCGCCCATCAGCAGCCGCTGCATCGGATGCTCCGACGCGAGGTCGCGATCGATCGTCTCGCACGCTCTGCGCTGGTCGCCCGTGGGCTCGAAGGGAAGCGACGCGAGCCACCGGTCCACGAGCGCGCCGCCGTCGGGCAGCGCCTGGGCGCGCCGGCCCTCGCGCCGGGCGCGGCGGCGCCCGCCCAGCGCGACCTGGGACAGGAAGAGCTCCTCGAAGGCGAGGCGCCGGCGGGCCTCGGCCTCCTCCGCTTCGGAGTCGGGGAAGTGGGCGCCGGCCACCGCAGCCGGGCGGTCGGCCAGGCGCTCGGCGACCCGCAGCGCCGACGGCAGCGGCTCGAGCAGGTGTCGGGTGTTGGCGTACTCGGCCCAGATCAGCTTGCGCAGCGTCACGGGCGAGAGGCCGTGGGCGGCCGGGTGGACGGGCACCAGCCCCACGCTGTGGCCCCCCGCGGCGCCCGCGCCGATCACCTCGTGCTCCACCACGTGGAACTCGTTGCGCCTGCGCATCCGTCCGTGCAAGACCACCTCGGCACCCTCCGAGAGGTCGCGCGCCACCCACGGCTGATTCCACCACACGGCGACCGCCGGCCCGGTCTGGTCGACGACGCGTGCCTCCACGCGCTTGCGCCGCCGGTCGCGCATCGGCTTGACGGACACGCTGCGTACGACCACGGCGATGGTGGCGTCCTCTCCCACGCCCACCGAGGCGACCGTGCGCGTGTCGCGGCGGTCGCGATGGGCGTGCGGCAGGTGCTCCAGCAGGTCGCCCCGGGTGGCGATGCCCAGGGCCGCGAGGCCCTTCCGGGTGGCGCCCTTCGCGGTCAGCCGCTCGGCGAGGACGCTCGGGCGCGGGATGGAGCGCACGCCGGCGGTGCGCGCCGCGGCGAGGGTCAGCTCCTCCGAGGTGCCAAAGACGGTGGGGATGGCTTCGTAATAGACGGTGAAGCGGACGCTCAGGGAGCAGCGCAGCCCGACGTCCGCGAGGAACGCACCCCGGCTCTCACTCGGCGGAGAGAAGCCACCACCACGCGGGCTGGCCGCCGTCGTGCACCTCCAGCTCGACACCCGCGGGCATCGCCGCCGCGACCGCCTCGCGGCCCAGCGGCGCGCCGGCCCCCTCGAGGCAGGTCACGAGCTCGGCGCCGTCGGCCACGGCGGCGAGCGTCGTCCGGAGCGTGCTGGCCGGGTCGCCGAAGGCCACCAGCTCGTCGCCCGAATAGCCGACCGCGTCGCCCGAGGCGAAGCGCCCCTGAGGGTCCTCGCGCGCCGATTCGGCGACCCCTCCGGTGCGCACGGCGCCCGCAGCCGCGACAACGGCCTCGTGGTTCTCCGCGGCGGAGCGCTTCGGGTCGAAGGCCAGTAGCGCGGTCAGGCCCTCCTGCTGCGCCCGGGTGGGCACCACGCGGGCCGGCTTCTCGGACAGCTCAGCCGCGCGCTCGGCGGCCATGATCACGTTCGGGCTGTTCGGGAGCACCAGCACCTCGTCGCCCTCGGCGGCGTGGATGCCGGCGAGAACCTCGTACGTGGACGGATTGAGCGTCGGGCCGCCGTCCACGACCAGCGTCCCCAGCTCGGCGTACAGGCGTGCGACGCCCGCGCCGCTGGCGACGGCAACCACCGCGCAGCGCGCGCGGGGCGCGCCCGCCGGTTCGCCGCCCGCCCCGAGGCGCGCCGCGCGCTCGGCCACCTGCTCGCGCATGTCGGCCACGTCGAGCCGCGAGGCCTCTCCCACGCCCGCGAAGATGGCGAGCGCCGCCTCGGGCTGGTCGGTGTGCACGTGGACCCGGATCGTGCGCTCGTCGCCCACGACGAGCACGCTGTCGCCGATCCCCTCGAGCAGCCCGACGAAGGACTGGGGCTCGAGGGAGGCGCCGGTGACCGCAAAGTTCGTGCAGTAGCGAAAGCTCGACGACGAGTGCTCGGGCAGGTGCCCGGGCCGGCCGGGAGCCGGCTGGTGGGCGAGGTCCGGCGCCTCCTGGCCGCGCAGCGCCGCGACCACGCCCGCGACCATCACGGTCAGGCCGTACGCGCCGGCATCCACGACGCCCGCCTCCCTGAGCACGGGAAGCTGGTCGGGACCGCGCTCGACCGCCTCCCGGGCGGAGTCCAGGGCGCGCTCGAGCACCTCGGCGAGCAGCTCGTCCTGCTCCTGCGGCGTCGCGTCGAGCGCGAGCCGCGGGGTGTCGAGGTGGGCGAGGTCCTGGGCCACCCGGTGGGCCATCGCCCGGACCGCGCTGAGCATGGTGCCCTCGGCCGGGTCGCGCACCGAGTCATACGCCGCGTCGACCGCCCGCGCAAGGGCGGCGGCCACGAGCACCGGGTCCACCAGCTCGCCGGGGCGCGAGGCCAGCTCCTCCGCGGCGCCGCGCACGATCTGCGACAGGATCACGCCGCTGTTCCCGCGCGCTCCGAGCAGCGCAGCACGGGCGACGGCGGAGACCAGCTCGTCGCGCCCGATCTCGTCGATCAGACGGCCGTTGAGGCCGTCCAGCTCGTCGAGCACCGCCCGTAGAGTCATCGACATGTTGTCGCCGGTGTCGCCGTCGGCGACGGGGAACACGTTCAGGTCGTTGACCTCGGCTCGCCGGCTCTCGAGCTCGGCCAGCGAGGAGGCGACAACCTTGCGGAAGCGGACCAGGCTCTCGTCGCGCACTGAGGTCACCTACACCGCCCGGTGGATGGGTTTCAGGGAGGAGGCCGCGGCCGGGCGGCCTCGGGCTAGACGGACTTCGTGACCTTGCCCGCCTTGAGGCAGCGCGTGCAGACGTACTCGCGCGAGGGAGAGCCCCCCACGTCGATGCGCACCTTCTGGAGATTCGGGTTGAAGCGGCGCCTGGTGGCGACCATCGAGTGGCTGCGGCTGTTGCCGAACGCCGGACCCTTCCGACACGAGTAGCAGACCTTGGGCACGGCGCGAGAGGCTAGCAACGCAGCGCGGCGGCGAAGGCTGCGATCGCTGTGTCGACCGCGGCACGATCGACGTCGAGGTGGGTCACCGCCCTAACCCGGCGGGCGTCGAGCGCCCCGACCTCCACGCCGTGCTCGGCGACTGCGGCGGCGAAGGCGGGGGCATCGGCCACCTCGAAGATCACGATGTTGGTCTCCGCACCCGCGGGGTCGATCTCCGCGCCGGGCATCTCTGCGAGGGCCTCGGCGAGCAGCCGGGCGTGCTCGTGATCCTCGGCCAGGCGCTCGACGTGGTGGTCGAGCGCGTGGTGGCACGCCGCGGTGAGGACGCCCGACTGGCGCAGGGCGCCGCCGAGCATCTGCTTGTAGCGCCACGCCTCGGCGATCAGCTCGCGCGACCCGGCGAGCACCGCCCCCGCGGGAGCCCCCAGGCCCTTGGAGAAGTCGATCCAGGCGGTGTCGAACCCGGCGGCGAAGGCCGACGGCTGGTCGCCGGAGGCCACCGCCGCGTTCATCAGCCGCGCTCCGTCGAGGTGGGCGCGCAGGCGGTGGCGCCCGGCGGCCTCCAGCACCTCGCGGACCGCGGCGAGCGGCCACACCCGCCCACCGCCCATGTTGGTCGTCTGCTCGACGGAGACCATCCGCGACCGCGGGGCGTAGCGGTTGCCGGGCTCCCGGACAGCGGCGCTGACCTGCGCCGCGGTGAAGATCCCAGTGGGTGCGTCGAGCTGGCGCGTCATCGCGCCGTTCACGGCCGCCGGGCTGCCGGCCTCGAAGCCCACCGGGTGCGAGTTCGCGGCGAGGATCGCCTCGTCCCCGCCGGGGCGCAGATGCAGGCGAAAGGCGATCAGGTTGCACATCGTCCCGCTCGGCAGGAACAGCGCGGCCTCGTGCCCGAGGAGCTCGGCCACGCGCTCCTGCAGCGACAGCGTGGTGGGGTCTGCGAGCTTCTGCTCGTCGCCCACCTCGGCGGCGGCCATCGCGCGGCGCATCGCGTTCGTCGGGCGCGTCTGGGTGTCGCTGAGCAGGTTGACGGCGGGCACTGCGGCCAAGGTAACGGGACCCACGTCCCGCGCGCCGCAACAGTCCCGGCTCATGACCATGGTAAGATGACCGGTCATGGCGGCGCGTGAGGTCAACGCGAGCACCTTCAAGGCGAAGTGCCTGGGTCTGCTCGACGAGGTAGCCGAGACTGGACGGGAGATCACGGTCACGAAGCGGGGCAAGCCGGTGGCGCGTGTGTTGCCGGCCGAGGAGGCGCCCGACCTGCGCGGAACGATCACCTTCAACGTCTCCGACGACGAGCTGGTCGAGGCCCTCGACGAGGCCTGGGATGTCGATCGCCCCTGGTCGCGCGGCCCCGCTCGCGGGTGATCGTCCTGGACACGCATGCGTGGCTCTGGTGGGCCGCCGCGCCGGATCGCCTTGGGGCGGGGGCGCGCCAGGCGATCGACGAGACAGACCGGCTGACGGTGAGCACTGTGTCCTGCTTCGAGGTGGTGGCGCTCGCCGAGCGAGGAAGGATCAGCCTCAGCCTCGACGCGCCGACCTGGATCCGCCGGGCGCTCGCCCACGCTCGCCTGGACTGGCTCGCGCCCGACCCCGCGACCGCCGTGCGCGCCGCCCTGCTTCCGCGCGACCGCTTCCCCGGCGATCCGATCGATCGCCTGATCTATGCCACAGCCTTGGAGCTCGGCTGCCCGCTGCTCACGCGGGACCGTGGCATACGCAGCTTCGACCCGGCACGCACGGTCTGGTAGGACGGGCGCCCCGAGCGCACACTCGCAACGATCGCGGCGCTTGACCTGTGACTCAGGTCGTGAGGCGCGCGATCGCCCGCGAGAACTCGGCGAGATCCGTAAGCCCGTCGGGCAGCGACGAATGCACGATCAGATCGTCCACGTCCTCGTAGACGTGGACGAGCCGGTTTCGCAGGCCGGCGAGCGCACGCATCCGCTCGGCCAGCCCGGCGTCGAGCACCCCGTTCTCCTCGAGCACGGTGAACCCGTCGCGAAAGTCGGTGGGCACGCGCCAGCCAGACGAAGCGATCACGTGGTTCGCGATGTCGATGCACGCCTGAGCCGAAGCCTGGACCAGGTAGCGGCCGGCCAGGGCGCGCTCGCCGCGGTAGTCGCGCGCCGCCGAGTCGCGCAGCGGCTCGAGTGCGTCGCGGTAGTTCCCGAGGGCACCGAGCAGCCGCCGGAGGCGACCGGGGTCGACCATCACACGCCGCGAGCGGCCACGCGCGACAGATAGCCGCGTTGCGCGGCCCGCAGCGCCGGCAGGAAGTCGAAGTACTCCGAACGTGTCCGCACCTCGAAAGCCACGCGCGCGGGCTCGTCGGCCGAGTAGAGGAGGCGCCCCTCCTGCACGACATGACCACGGAGCTCAAGCCCCGCGCGGTCGAGCCACACCAGGTCGACGTCCGGTGCCCCGAGCGCCCTCGCGAGATGCGCGGCGAGGCGCTCGGAGTCGAGCAGTCCGAGCCGGCGGCCCGGCATCGCGGCGACGTCCGCGTCGCTCTTCTGCGTCTCGGCGCCCGCCGCCCGCGAGCCGAACAGGTACGCGAAGCGCACCCCCGCTGCGGAGAGCGCGGCTTCGACAGCGCGGCGGCGCTTCTGGTCCACGAGCAAAAGTCTACGATCGGGCAGTCGAGTCCAGCTCGCGTCGCAGCGCGGCCATCCGCAGGACCGCCTCGGCGGCGTCCACGCCCTGGTGGCGCTTGGCGCCACCGGCGCGGGCCAGCGCCTGCTCCATCGTGTCGACGGTGAGCACTCCGAACGCGCACGGCACGCCGGTGTCGAGCGAGACGCGGGCGATCCCGCTCGCCGCCTGGTCGCACACGTAGGCGTAGTGCTCGGTCTCGCCGCGGATCACCGCGCCGAGGCACGCCACTCCCTCGTAGCGGCCCGAGCGGGCGCAGTAGGACGCGGCGAGCGGCAGCTCGAACGCGCCGGGGACGTCGTGGACCTCGACGGCAGCGCCGGCGGCGGCGAAGGTCCGGCTCGCGCCGTCCACGAGCCGATCCGCGAGCTCGCCGTAGAACCGGCCCACGGCGATCGCGAACAGCGGGAGATCATTCGAAGCATTTGGCATCCCTGCCAAATCCTTCCCGGGATCAGCCATCCTCGGCGTCGCGGCGGCGATCGTGCTTTCGCTCCTCGTGGATCATCTCCTCGTCGAGCGCGAGGCCCTGGTGGTGGAGCAGGTGGCCGAGCCGCTGCGCCTTCGTGCGCAGGTACTCCTCGTTGTGGGGGTTCGAGACATGCTCGATCGGGACCTGGTCGGTGACCTGGAGCCCGTAGCCCTCGAGGCCGACGATCTTCTTCGGGTTGTTGGTCAGCAGGCGAAGCGAGCTGAGCCCGAGGTCGACGAGGATCTGGGCGCCGATCCCGTAGTCGCGCAGGTCGGCGGGCAGGCCGAGCTTTAAGTTCGCGTCGACGGTGTCGAGACCCTCCTCCTGGAGCTTGTAGGCGCGCAGCTTGTTGAGCAGGCCGATCCCGCGGCCCTCCTGGGCGAGGTAGAGCAGCACGCCTCTGCCTTCGCGTTCGATTCGCGCGAGCGCGTCCTCGAGCTGCTGGCCGCAGTCGCAGCGCAGGGAGTGAAAGACGTCGCCGGTCAGGCACTCCGAGTGGACGCGGACGAGCACGTCCTCGGCGCCCGCGACCTCCCCCTTGACCATTGCGACGTGGTGCTTGTCGTCGACCAGCGTGCGATAGCCGACGACGTGGAACTCGCCGAAGGCCGTCGGCATGCCCGTCTCGACGACACGCTCGACGAGCTTGTCGTGGGCGCGCCGGTAGCTGATCAGGTCGGCGACCGTGACCAGCTTCAGCCCGTGGCGCTCGCAGTAGACCTCGAGGTCTGGCACGCGGGCCATCGTGCCGTCGTCGTTCATGATCTCGCAGATCACGCCGGAGGGGCTCAGGCCCGCGAGCCGGGCGAGGTCGACCGCAGCCTCGGTCTGCCCGGTGCGCTCGAGCACGCCGCCGGGCTTGGCCTTGAGCGGGAAGATGTGGCCGGGCTGGACGAGGTCGCGCGGCCGCGTGCCTGCGTCGATCGCGACCTGGATCGTCCGCGCGCGGTCGTGGGCGGAGATCCCAGTCGAGACGCCCTCACGCGCCTCGACGGACACCGTGAACGCCGTCTCGTAGGGCGACTCGTTCTTCGCCGCCATCAGGTCGAGGCCGAGCTCGTCGCAGCGCTCGGGGGTCAAGGCGAGGCAGATCAGGCCGCGGGCGTAGGTGGCCATGAAGTTGATCGCCTCGGGCGTCGCGAACTGGGCGGCAAGCGTCAGGTCGCCCTCGTTCTCGCGATCCTCCGCGTCGACGACCACGACCATCTTGCCATCGCGGACGTCCTCGATCGCCTCCTCGATCGTCGCGAAGGTCGCTCGTTGCGTGCTCATGCGGCCTCCACGCGGCCGGGCACGAGCTTCTCGACGTACTTGGCGAGCACGTCCA
>Ga0136624_1000192_pt1 | contig 20683 bp, 17 predicted proteins | sample AntDrymUQ4692206_2_FD_104802 | JGI IMG/M metagenome (GOLD analysis project Ga0136624, IMG submission 104802) | Polar desert sand microbial communities from Dry Valleys, Antarctica - metaG UQ469 (22.06) | ecosystem: Environmental > Terrestrial > Soil > Desert | place: Antarctica: Dry Valley... | reverse complement strand
TCAGCGCTGAGAGCCGGGAGCTGAAGGCTGAAAGCCGATGTCGGCGAGCAGCCAGATATCAGGATCGATCGTTACGGCCGACGGTGAAACATCGAGGGGCAGCGTGACCGTGGCCGAATCGGTCTCGAAGCGAATTGTTTCGCGGCGCGGGCCCGCCGGCGTGATGACATCCACATCCACGGCCAGCACGTACGGGTCGCCGGGCTGAGTCTGGCGCAGGGTGAGGGCGAGCGCCTTTCGCGCGGCGTCGTAGGTCCAGCTCGCCTCGACGCGTGGGTTGCCGCCGCGAGTGAGCCACTGCGCAAAGAACGTTCGCAGATCACGCCCGCTCACCTGTTCCATCACTTGGCGCAGATCGTCGGTGGATGCGTTGCCGTCGCGGTAACGGCGGTAATATTCGCGGATGCCCGCCCAGAAAGAGTCCGCACCGATCTCGCGGCGCAGCATGTGCAGGACCCAGCCGCCCTTTTGGTACACGAAGGTGTTCAGGACGCGCGCCATGTCGCTCAGGTTGCGGTGGACGACCGGCGTGTCGGGCAGCTTCCGGGCGGAGTCGAGAATCGAGGCGCGGCTGCGCCCGAGCGCCGCCGCAAACGCGTCGCGGCCCTCGAACTGCTCCTGATACAGCAGCGCGAAGTAGGTCGCGAACCCTTCACTCAGCCACACGTCGTCCCAGTCGCGCTCGGTGACCGAGTTGCCGAACCACTGATGGGCGATCTCGTGGACGACCGGCCCCAGTCCCGAGGCGACTCCTTTCTCGCCGTAGAAGATCACCGTGGCGTTCTCCATGCCGCCGCCGAACCCGCTGGCCTGCACGTTGGCGAGCTTGTCGTAGGGATACGGGCCGACGCGAGCAGCGAAGAAATCCATCGCACGGCGCGAGGTCTCCTCGAACAGCGCGCGGGCCGCCACCCGATCCTGTGGAAACGCCCACGTCTGAAGCGGCACGCCCTGCACGCTGCCGGCATGGTGGGCATCGAACCGCGCTACCCCGAGAGCGAAGAGCCAGGACGCGATCGGAACGCTCTGCTTCCAGTGCGTTCGCCGCCGCCCGTCGTCGACATCGACCTGCTCGACGAGAACGCCGTTCGACACCACCTGCCACTTCGCCGGGGCGGTGACGACCATCTCGCCGGACGCTTTGTCATACGGATGATCAATCAGCGGCAGCCAGTGCCGGGCGCGGTTCGGCCACCCTTCGCTGAACATCACGCGCTCGCCGTGCATGTTGGTGAACACCTGCAGTCCGTCGGCGGGTGTTCCACCGTAGGTAATCGTGTAGGTCACCTCAGCGCCGGCGCCGACGTCCGCCGCCACCGGCAAGCGCAGGCGATTGGCCGTGTGGGTGAACGCCACGGGGGCGACGCCGTGGGTCACGGACTCCACAACCATCCCCCGCTCACCCTCGGCGGAGATCAGATCGAGCTCGATGGCGTCGACCGGCGCCAGCACGCGAAACGTCGTTGTGGCTTCGCCGCTGATGCGGGCCGATCGCTCGTCGAGAAGGATGGCAAAGCGATAATGCAGCGCGTCGACCGCCGACTGACGAGGGTACGTGTCCGCCGCGGTCAACGACGCGAAGGACAGCAGGAGCACGACAGGAGCGAACGCACGCATCGGGGCAGTATAAGGGCGCGCGCCTCAGGCCCGGCACGCCGGGCGGGCGGAGACCGCGGGGCTGTCCGCCACCATCGCACGCCACTGACGGTCGGTGCCGACCCTGATGCCGATGCGCGGGCCCCACGTCACGCCCGTGACACGGCCGCCCCGGTCCTCGATGACGAGGGCACCGCGTGTCAGGGGCTGCTCGTTCTGCGCCAGTGTGATGCCGAGGGCGGTGGTGAGGTTCCCCGGGCCGCAGCACAGCGCGTGGTCCGGCGGAACAGGTTTGCCTTGCCGGCACTTCGCGCGGGCACGTCGTACGCGCATCAGCCGCAGCCCTTCGAGTGGCTCGAGCGCGCGAATCAGCACAGCCGCCGGCGAGCCCTTCTCCTCGGTCACGGCGTTCACCAGGTAGTGCAGCCCGTAGTTCAAATACACATAGGCGACACCGGGAGGTCCGTAGAGCGGGCGGTTGCGCATGGTCGGTCCCGGAGCCGCGTGACACGCCGGATCGTCTTCGCCGATGTAGGCTTCGACTTCGACGATGCGTCCCGACGCCACACCTTCGGGACTGCGGTGGCGCAGGACCTTGCCGAGGAGATCGCGCGCGACGGCGAGGGTGGGCCGCGCGTAGAAGTCGCGCGCGAGGATCACCGGGTCACGGTGTGCAGGAGCTTGCCCGACGACAGCATCTCCTGAAGAAATTTGCCGGTGTGCGATTCGGCGACATGGGCGACCTGCTCCGGCGTCCCCATCGCGATGACACGCCCGCCGTCTTCACCCCCCTCGGGGCCGAGGTCGATGATCCAGTCAGCGACTTTGACGACGTCGAGGTTGTGTTCGATCACGACGAGGGTGTGGCCCGCGTCGAGGAGCTTGCGAAACGCCGCGAGCAGCTTGGCGATGTCGTCGAAGTGCAGACCGGTCGTCGGCTCGTCGAGGATGTAGAGCAGCCGTTCGCCGCTGAGCGACGTCAGGTGCGCGGCAATCTTGATGCGCTGCGCTTCGCCGCCGGAGAGGGTGGTCGCCGGCTGGCCGAGGCGCAGGTAGCCGAGGCCGATCTCGTCGAGCACTTGCAGCCGGCGCAGCACCTTCGGGGAGTTTCCGAAAAACGTCAGCGCCTCTCGGACGGTCAGGTCGAGCACCTGCGTGATCGAGCGGTTCTTGTATTTGACCTCGAGCACCGTCTGCTTGAAGCGGCGGCCGTCGCACTGCTCGCACGGGACGAACACGTCGGCCAGAAACTGCATCTCGACGCGGACTTCCCCTTCGCCCTGGCACGCCTCGCACCGGCCGCCCGGCACGTTGAACGAGAAATGGCTGGCCGTGAGGCCGCGCGATTTCGCGTCCTTGGTCGCGGCAAAGAGCTCGCGAATGGCGTCGAAGGCCTTGAGATACGTGACGGGATTGGACCGCGGTGTCCGTCCAATCGGCGTCTGGTCCACCAGGACGACATCGCTCACGAGTTCGTGGCCGTCGAGCCGTTGATGCGAGCCGACCTTGCGGTCCCAGTCGCCTTTGGCACGTTTGACAGCCGCGTACAACACGTCGTGGACGAGCGTGGACTTGCCCGATCCGCTGACTCCGGTCACCACGGTCAGGGTGTTGAGCGGGATCTCGACGTCAACGTTCTGGAGGTTGTGCTCGCGCGCACCATGCAGCCGAATCCGCTGCGGCGTGCCGCGGCGGCGCACCGCGGGGACAGGAATACTCAAGTCGCCGCGCAGGTACTTGGCGGTGAGCGAGCGCGGCTCGACCATGAGCTCGTCGAGCGTCCCCGAGAAGATGACCCGGCCGCCATGTTCGCCGGCGCCGAGTCCCATGTCGATGACGTGGTCCGCCACCAAAATCATGTCGGCGTCGTGCTCGACGACGAGCACGGTGTTACCCTGATCGCGCAGCTGTCGAAGAATCCGAATCAAGCGCTGATTGTCGCGCGTGTGCAGCCCGATTGACGGCTCGTCGAGCACGTAGAGCGTGCCGACCAGGGCCGAGCCGAGCGACGTCGCCAGGTTGATGCGCTGGGCTTCGCCGCCCGAGAGTGTCGACGACAGTCGGTCGAGCGTCAGATAATCGAGCCCGACGTCGGCCAGGAATCCAAGCCGGCGCTGGATCTCTTTCAGGACCTTGTCCGCGATCGCGGCTTCCTTGTCCGACAACCGCAGCGTGGCGAAGAACCCCTGCGATTCACGCACGGTCAGCGCCGACACGCGGTCGATGGTCTTGTCGCCGATGCGGACGTCCCGGGCCTCCCGCCGCAGGCGCGTCCCGCCGCAATCCGGGCAGCTGAGATATCCCCGATACCGGCTCAGGAAGACCCGCACGTGCACTTTGTACTTCTTGCGGTCGAGCCACGCGAAGAACCCGCGGATGCCCTCGTAGTCCTTGCCGTCTCCTTCGACGATGACGCGCCGGTCATCGTCGGACAGGTCCCGCCACGGCATGTCGAGCCGCAGCCCGCGCGCCTTCGCGGTCCGCTTGAGCTCGGCGAGATGGGAGCGGTAGTGCGGCTTCGTCCACGGCTCGATCGCGCCCTGATTGACCGACTTGGCCGGATCGGGCACGACCAGATTCATGTCGAGCTCGATGACGTTGCCGAAACCATGACAGGTGGGACACGCGCCGAACGGGTTGTTGAACGAGAAGAGGCGCGGTTGCGGATCCTCGTATTGCATCTGACAGCGCCGGCACTCGAAGCGTTCGGAGAAGGTATGCGTGACGGCGCCCACTTCCAACGCCCAGGCCGCGCCGCCGCCTTCCCGGTACGCGGCCTCAATCGAATCCGTGAGACGGGCACGCAGATCACCTTCGACCTTCAGGCGGTCCACGACGACCTGCAGCAGCGGCGCGTCGCCGAGCGCGGCGGGGTCGACATCCTCGAGCACCACGGCGTGTCCGTCGATCAGGAGCCGGCCGAAGCCCTTGCGCCGCAGCGACTCGAGCGCCGCACGGATGGCACCCTCGGTATCAGCGGGGCTGCCTGGCGTCAGCGGCCGATCGGCGTCGTCCGCGTCCTCCCCGTTGTCGGCCGCGGCTTTCGCCTCCGCGTCGCGCGGTGCGAAGGGCACGATCGGCAAATCGAAGCCGAGGATGATCCGCGCGCCTTCGGGGAGCGCCAGCAGTCGCGTCGCCACCACTTCGGCGGTTTCGCGAATGACCTGCTCGCCGCATCGCCGGCAGAACGTCCGCCCGACGCGCGCGTACAGCAGCCGCATGTAGTCGTGAATCTCGGTGCCGGTTCCGACCGTCGACCGGGGGTTGCGCACCGTGTTCTTCTGCCGAATGGCGATCGACGGGCAAATGCCGTCAATACGATCGACGTCCGGTTTTTCCATGCGCTCGAGAAACTGCCGCGCGTAGGCCGACAGCGACTCGACATAGCGCCGCTGGCCCTCGGCGTAGACGGTGTCGAATGCCAGCGAGGACTTCCCGGACCCGCTCACGCCGGTGACGACAATCAGCCGGCCGGCTGGCAGGGTGACGTCCACATTCTTCAGGTTGTGAGTGCGTGCGCCGCGCACGACGATGGCACCGGCGTCCGGCGCGACAGGGGTCATGGTCTTCGAAGACAGTCAGTCGCGGCCCCGAGGGCGCGCGTAACGTTCCATGGTAGCAGACCGGCCCATCCACCACGGCTGTGGCGGACGACCACCCAGCGCGTCAGTGCGAACGGTCTAGAGAATGACTCGGATTCTGTGGGTTCTGCGGATCGTGGCTTGTCATTTGCACTGACTCCGGCGGATGGAAGTTCCTCACGAACTCATACCAAGGAGTCCAACGCAATGAAGTCACGGTTGAAATACATGGGACGGACAGCCCTGCTGCTGGCCTTTCTCGGCGGCATCGCCACCCCGGCGTCAGCCGACTGGTTACTCACCCCGTACGTCGGCGTGACGTTCGGAGGCTCCGCGAATTTCGGCAACTTCGGGAATTTTGACGACAACTTCGAGCGCAAGGTCGCTTACGGTGTCAACGCCGCCTGGATGGGCGCGGGCGCCATCGGCTTCGAAATCGACTTCGGCACGACGCCCAACTTCTACGAAAACACAGTGGGCACCGGCGACTTCGACTGGGGCGACAGTAACGTCACGACGTTGATGGCCAATCTCGTCGTGGGCGCGCCAATCGGTGGCCAGTCCGGCCTCGGCTTCCGCCCCTATGGGTCGGCCGGTATCGGCCTGCTGCGCAGCAACGTCAGCTCGCGCGGCATCTTCGATGACGTGAGCACGAGGGAGTTGGGCGTCAATTTCGGCGGCGGCGCCCACGTGTTCTTCAGCGACAACCTCGGGCTGCGCGGCGACGTGCGCCATTTCCGCGGAATCCAGAGCAGCGACGACGACGGCCTGTTCGATCTGCGAGCGCGCGATTTGAATTTCTGGCGCGGCACGCTCGGCGTCACGTTCCGCTTCTAGCCGGGCCACAGGCCCCAAGCGACAGGGCCGCGGCTGTAGGTAGGCCGCGGGCCCGCGCCAGTGCCATCCCCCGGCGCTGGCGCGCGTCGCTCTGTCGTGCTTCACTTCCACGGATTCACAGGACATACTGAGTTGGTGATTACCTCCGACAAGCGGATCGACAGGGATCAGGCGATTGCTTGGTACAAGAAGAATCGCGCACGCACGGCCGAGATATTCGACCTGCTCACCGACGAGGCGTACTACGATCAGCCCATCGCGTTGCGTCATCCGATTGTGTTTTACGAAGGTCACATCCCCGCCTTCAGCCTGAACACGCTCGTGAAGAAGGCTCTGGGCAAGCCCGGCCTTGACGAGCGGCTCGAGCGCCTGTTCGCACGCGGGATCGATCCCGACGAGAATCACGCGGGCACGCCCGCTCCCTTCACCTGGCCTGAACGTGCGCAGGTGCGCGCCTTCGTGGAAGCCGCGGACGCGATAGTCATCGACGCGCTCGGGAATGACGTCGTCGACGTACCGGGGCATCCACTGCTCGACCGCGCCGACGCCGTCTACACCATCCTCGAGCACGAGGCGATGCACCAGGAAACGCTGCTCTACATGTGGCACCGCCTGCCCCACGACAAGAAGCGCCGCCCCTCGTCCTACCGCGTCACGACCGACACGACGCCCGTCACACCGGTGGACATCGGCATCCCTGGCGGCCCCGTGCGGCTGGGGGCGCGCCCGGGCTCGATCCCATTCGGGTGGGACAACGAGTTCGGCGAAGTCACGGTCGATGTGGCGCCGTTTTCAGTCGGGAGGTTCAACGTCACCAACGGCGACTTCCTCGAGTTCGTGCTTGCAGGTGGATACTCCCGGCCGGAACTGTGGTCCTCGGCAGACTGGACCTGGGTTCAGGAACAGGGACTGCAACATCCCACGTTCTGGGAGCAAGAGGGCGAGGAATGGCGCTGGCGCGGGATGTTCGAGTCTCTTCCGCTGCCGCGACAATGGCCCGTCTACGCGAGCCATGCCGAGGCCAGCGCCTACGCGCGTTGGCGCAAGCGGCGGCTGCTGACCGAGGCGGAATACCAGCGCCTCGTCACGCCCTATCCCGCCGGCGGGTATTACGACTTCTCGGGATACGAGCCCGCGCCAATCGGCAGCCATCCGGAAGGGCGATCGTCTGACGGTGTGGACGACCTCGTCGGCAACGGGTGGGAATGGACGTCGACCATCTTCCGCCCATATCCCGGATTTCAGGCCAGCGCCTCGTACCCGGAATACTCCAGTGACTTTTTCGACGAGACGCACTACGTGATGAAGGGCGCGTCTCCGGTGACCGCCCGAGAATTGGCCCGCCCGACGTTCCGCAACTGGTTCCGTCCTCGGTATCCGTATGTCTATGCCAGCTTCAGGCTGGCGGGGAACCCTTCATGATCGGCGTGACGAAAGCCGATGGGGCGGCTCTCGCCACGGACCTCGCGGTGGAGGTGCGGCACTACCTCTCGCAACGCCCGCGGCAGCTGCCGTCGCGGGGGTTGTACGACACGCTGGGTTCGGCGCTGTTCGACGCCATCTGCGAGCTACCGTGGTACCCGGTCACGCGCGCTGAGCGCCGGCTCATCGCCGGACGTCGCGACGAAATCATCCGCGAAGCGGGTTCGCCGGCACGCATCATCGAGCTGGGCCCGGGCAACGGCGCCAAGCTGGATCTGCTGCTCGGCGCCCCCCATCACGCACGCTACGTGCGACGCATCGAACTCATCGACGTGTCGCCGTCTGCGCTGCGCGATGCCGCCCGCCGCGTCAGGGAAGAGCGCAACGTCACCGTCGTCACGCATCAATCCCGCTACGAAGACGGCCTGGCGACGGCCGCGCGCGCGCCCCTGGCCGGGGAACGCACGCTGGTGCTGTTTCTCGGCTCCAACATCGGCAATTTCGATCGCCCCCGGGCCGCGGCCTTCCTGGAGACCATCCATCGATCGACCGCCCCCGGTGATGCCCTGTTGCTGGGCGTCGATCTCGTCAAGAGCGAGCGCGAGCTCCTGCTGGCGTACGACGACCCGCTTGGCGTAACGGCGGCGTTCAACAAGAACCTGCTTGTCCACATCAACCGGGAACTCGGCGGATCGTTCGAACTCGACGCGTTCGACCATCGCGCGGTGTGGAATGCCGACGAGACGCGCGTGGAAATGCATCTGGTGAGCCGCCACGCCCAGCATGTGGACGTGCCAAAGGCTGGGCTGGCTATCGACCTCCTGACCGGCGAATCCATCTGGACGGAGAGTTCGTACAAATACCGTGTGGCGGACATCAAGCAGATGCTGGCGACTGCCGGGTTCGACACCAAGGCCCACTGGATCGACCAGGAGGGGCAGTTCCTGCTGGCACTCGCCACACGCTGACACAGGAGCGGTTTTGCCGGCTACGACATCTATCTCCGCATCAGCCGGCAGTTTCCGGTGGCCTCCCATAGCGCGGTGACGGTGGACTATCGGCAGCACGCGGACAACATGTCGCGCGACCCGGTACTCCTGCTCGACTCCACACTTGCCGTGCTGCGTGCGCAACAGCCGCACGTCATCACGCGCGCCGCAGCATCGCCCGTGATCGGGGGCCCGTGACCGACCCCGAGGATGTCGGCGCTGCCAAAGTCGGTGAGTATCTGAACCGAGCGGAAGTTCTCTCTGCAGCGCGGCCAGTCCACCAAGTGCGACTTGTGCGCATGCGTGAGAATGATCTGCTTCAAGTCCGCCTGTTCTAGACGAATGCCGGGCGTAATCTGCATGAGCCGGTTCCTACCCGCCCTGTGGGCGCCATGGTGCGAACGGATTTTCCACGCCGGCGAGCGCCGGACCCAGCGACGGAAAGTGCCGGTTCAACAGCGTGAGCATGTTGTTCTGACGGATGTAGTCGAGCCCGAACTCGGTATACACCTCTTTGCGATAGTCATCGGTGAAGAAGCGATCGCTTTTGAGGCGGCGCGAGGCCATCAGCACAAAGATACGGAAAGCCGTTTCACTGAAGCCAAAGCCCTCGGGCAAGGGCTCAGCGTAGAGACCCGTCATCAAGTCCACTTTTTCGAGGTCGTCGCCGTAGACGCGCCGGATCTGCCGGCGCCATTCAGCGTTGTCCGTCAGCGCATCGATCGACGTCAGCGGGTCTTTGCCAAGCAAGCGGCGAAACTGGTTGTAGCGTGGGATACCGCGTTCGCGATCGCGCAAGATGTCGACTGCCGCCAGGTCGAAGCGCTCGCCGTTGTCGCGTTCGAGGTTCTGCAGATGCTTGGGGTAATTGTGCAAGGTGATGGCGCCCGGATGCGAGACGCCGAAGGAGTAGAAAAGATCCGGCATCGACACCCGGGACACGAGCGACCGCGTCTTCTTGCCGGCCAGCGCGGGCAATTCCTGCCGCTCGAGGACGGCGCCGTTAGCGAGTGAGCGAAACGTGACTTCGTCGGGTATGAGCGGGTGCATGCGGTAGACCGCGACAAACTCTTCGGTCAACGAATACGGTGCTGCGTGGTGGTCGGCCTTCGAGCCGAGGATGCCGCCCAAAATCTCCTGGTCGTTGAGAAAGCGGAAGATGTCCTGCAGGTCTTCTCCGAGCACGCCGGACCAGTTCGCCTTCATGGCGATCTTCACGACGGGGTGCGGGACGATCGCGCAGGTCCACTCGAGCGTGTGGATCTTGGCGAGGAGCGCCGAGTTGACGAGCTTTGCCTTCGCGTACAGCCGATCGTCCGTCCATGCCGGCTGCTGCCTCGCCAGCTCGCCGCAGATGTGGTTGTGCTCGAGCGTGAAGAGCGTGTGGAGCATCGCGAGTCCGACCCACCAGTTGTCGCTGAAGCCGGTGAAATCGATGCCGGTGTCGGGGTCGACCGGTAACAGCCCGGACGCATCGACGTTCAGCCGGCCACCCTCGCCGCTCCGCAGTCGCGCGGCAAGGTGGCGCTCGGTGCCGTAAACCTGCGAGGCGTCCCACCAGTGACTGTTCTGGTTGACATAGGCCGGCGGCCGGGTCGAGCCAGCAGGCGCCGCGTCCGGAACGGTGCGGCCCACCGTCATCGGCCCGTGGGACCAGTCGTCGCCGGGCGCGAGGGGAATGTCGATGCCGTCACTGATCGGCGCGGTTTCGTGGACGACCCAGTCGTGCACCATGAACTGAATCCAGGACGCGGCCATCAGGTTGAGCGTCGTGGCGGGCGTGAATGTCTCGCGCGTCATCAGCTCTCGGCTGACGACGCGTGGGCTGGGCGTGAGCAGTTCGGCCGTGGCTGGAAAGGTGTGCTCGAGGGGAACGTTGCGTCCGAACCTCGCTCCGGCGCATCCCATGCGTGGGAAGCGCAGGTCGTTGTGGGTGCCTTCGAGCGTGCGCTCTTCGCGCAATCGTGGGTCGAGATCCGGCGGGATCTCCTCTTTCACAAATGGCGGTTCCTCCGTGTCGTGGAGGTTCTTCTCGCGCAGGGCGTTGCGCATCTCGATGAGGCGCGGCATGGCGAGGAGGCGAGGCAGTTGGTACCACGGCCGTCGCCGCAAGAGGTCACCAATTCGACCGAGTAGACCGTCCGCCATGAGTTCCTCCTCGCGATGAGTCGCTGGCTCGCGTATCTGACAAAGATCCCGGCGCAGTGTCAAGCATTCACGTTCGAGACGTGGCGCCCGCACGACAATCTCTGTGCAGCACCTCCACGTTTATGGTTCAACGATGGCCCGATCTTGTCAGTCGTCTGCTCTTTCCAGCGGTAGCGGCGAGGCGCGCCCGGCCGCGTGGGCGGGCGTGCGGAATGGTGCCGCAACAATGCCGAGCTTGCGCATGCGCGCGCGCAACGTGTGGGGATTGATGTTGAGACGTCGTGCCGCTCCGTGCGGCCCCTCGACACGACCCGCCGTCGCCTGCAGCGTTCGTCGGATGTGGTTGGCCATGGCAGCGTCGAGCGGCAAGGCCGGCTCGTCGACCGGTTCGGGAGCCATCCCCCGAAAGCTGCCGCGGGATATCCCGAGTTTTCTCATGCGGGCCCGCAGCGTGTGCGGGTTGATCTGCAGCCGACGCGCTGCCCCCTGAGATCCCTCGATGCGGCCCCCGGTTGCCTGCAGCGCCGACTCGATATGACGGCGCATCGCCCCATCGATGGTATCGGTCGAGGCTGTCACCTCCTGAGCGGTCTGCGGTGCAGTCAGCGCCGTCGGGGCAACAGCGTGCGGCGCCGCAGCCCCCAAAGCCGCGCCAATCCGAAGCGTTCTCCCGGCTCCCAAGATCGCGGCGCGTTCGATGACAGCCGCAAGCTCCCGCACATTGCCGGGCCAGTCGTAGCGAAGAAGCTGATCCAGATCGTCCGCCGTCGGCATCAGCGGGACGCCGACGAGTCGAGTGGCCGCGCGTGCGGCGAAATGGGCGGCCAGCCCCGGGATGTCTTCGCGCCGTTCGCGCAGCGGTGGCAAGTGAATCGGGAAGACGCTGATGCGATGCCACAGATCGTCCCGGAACGTGCCCTGGGCCACCATGGCCCGAAGGTCGCGGTGCGTGGCCGCGATGATGCGCACATCCACGGAGAGCTGCTGCCGGCCGCCCACGCGTTGAAATGTCCCGCCTTGCAAGACCCGCAGGAGCATGACCTGGCCCTCGAGCGACAGCTCGCCGATGTCGTCGAGAAATAACGTCCCACCGTCGGCGCGTTCAAACCACCCTTGCCGGGCGGCGGCGGTACCCGACGAGCCTCCGCGCTCGTGCCCGAGCAGTTCCGAATCGACGAGGCCTGGTGGCACCGCCCCGCAGTTGACGCGCACGAGAGGCGAGCGGGCACGGCGCGAGCGTTCGTGAAGCGCACGCGCCAGTACTTCTTTCCCGCTGCCGGTCTCGCCGATGATCAGGACCGGCACATCGCTGCCCGCCACGTGGTCGACGCGATCCATGACTCCGCGCAGTCCGGAATCGGCGCCCACGACGGCGTCGGCGACGTCGTAGCGGCCGAGTTTGGCCAGCAGTGCCTGCTTGTCGGCTTCGAGCGATTCGCGCAACCGTTTCAGTTCCCGAACACGCGCGGTGTTGGCGAGCGCGATCGCGATGGGCTCGCGCAGGCGCGCCAACAGGGCACGATCCGCGGGCCTGAATGGCGACTTCCGGGAAAGCAGGAGCAGAACGCCGAACGGCCCTTCGTCAGCGTGCAACGGTGCCGCGACACACTCCCCGCGAAACTCCGGAGGGCTCACCAGCGCCAGAATCGGGTCAGGGCCCGGCACGGGCCCGCTCGCCGCCACGGAATCCCGACACCAGGCAAGAAGGTCTTGCACCGCCGGATTGTTCAGGTCGGTTCGGGTGGTGGCCACAGCAGGCGCATTGGCTCGACACGCCGCCGCCGCCACCGTCTCCAGGCCACTGTGCACAAGGTCCAGCTGACGGACCAGCAGATGATCGGCCACGACGTGCGACGTCAGCAGGAGCGCAATGCGCTCGAGCGATTGCTCCAACTCGAGGTGACGGCACGCCTCACGCCACACTTCCAACAAAAGCTCTCGTTCGGGCAAATCGAATACAGGATAGCCGTGGTCAACGCTTTCGACCAACCACCGGGCATCATCGACGGTCGCAGGCTCCCTTCGACTTCATTTCACCCTCGTTCCAAGATGTGGACGCACGTAACTGGGTCGGCCCCTTTGCCATCGAGCACGGTGCCGGCCTGAGGCAGATTCACCCGATTGGAATCAGTGCACGAGGCTGCCGTGCTCAGAGAGCCGCAAGTGGTGTGACAGGCCGCCGTCGCGACACGGCGCGGTGATTGCCCACGACAAGTTCCGTCGTCGTTGACATGATAGTGTCGCAGATGCGTCAGGATCGTCGCACAGCCCTCATGTGTCTTGGCTTCGTGGTGCGCGCCGCGGTCGTCCTTGCCGTTGTGACCGGACTGGGCTGCTCATCGCAGGCCACGCCGCCCAGGGTGGCCGCTGCGTCGGATTTGCAATTCGCGCTCACCGGGATCGCCGACCAATTCGCGAAGGAGACCGGTGAGCAAGTCGAGCTCGTCTTTGGATCCTCCGGGACGCTGGCCCGTCAGATCCAGGACGGCGCACCCTTCGCCCTCTTTCTGTCGGCCGATGAGTCGTTCGTCGAACAGGTGGCGCGCGCCGGGCGCACACGCGATCAGGGCACCCTGTACGCCATCGGCCGCATCGTCTTGTTCGCGCCGCGTGGCTCGCCGCTCGTTGCCAGTGAAGGATTCGACGGTCTTGCCCGGCTGATCGAGGACGGACGCGTGCCGCGGTTCGCCATCGCGAACCCGGAGCACGCGCCTTATGGCCGGGCCGCGGAGCAGGCGCTGCGGAAGCACGGCTTATGGGATACCCTGCGCCCGGCCTTGGTGCTGGGCGAGAACGTGTCACAGGCGGCGCAGTTCGCCACGACGGGTAATGCGGTCGGCGGCATCATCGCCTACTCGCTGGCGCTCGCGCCAGCGATGCATGATCGCGGGGCCCACTTCCTGATCCCCGTTGGCGACCACGACCCGCTGAGACAGCGCATGGTGCTCTTGGAGCGGTCAGGACCGGTCGCCGAGCAGTTCTACCGGTATCTGCAGCAGCCGGCCGCCCGCTCGACCCTGGCGCAGAGCGGCTTCGTGCTGCCCGATTAGACGATGGATTCCGTCGCGCTTCGCGTTTCGTTGTCACTGGCCATCGCCACCGTGCTGGTGCTGCTCCCGCTCGGCATCTGGGCGGGTCACGCGCTGGCGATCCGATCCTTTCGAGGAAAAGCGTTCGTTGAAGCCCTCGTCGCGGTGCCACTGATCCTTCCGCCGACGGTGCTCGGCTTCTATCTGCTCGTGACGTTCAGCGCGCGTTCGCCGCTCGGAGCGGCCTTCGAAGCTGCGGTCGGCCAGACGCTGGCCTTTTCCTTCGCTGGCCTGCTGGTCGCGTCGATCATCGCCAATATTCCGTTCGTGGTGCAGCCGATTCAACGTGCCTTCGAATCCGTGCCGCAAGAGGTCCGCGAGGCGGCCTCGTGTTGCGGGCTGACGCCATTGCAGCGATTCATCCGCATCGAGATACCGCTCGCCTGGCCCGGCATTCTGACAGCCGCTATCCTGGCGTTTGCACACACGCTCGGAGAGTTCGGCGTCGTGCTGATGGTCGGCGGCAACATTCCCGGAGAAACGCGCACGCTGAGCATCGCCATCTACGACCGCATGCAGGCCTTCGACGATCGCGCCGCCGGCATCATGGCGGCCTCACTGCTCGTGATCGCCGTCGCTACGTTGAGCGCCACCACCTGGCTCGGTTCCTCCGTCGGTCGTCGTCGTGGCTGATCGCGCCCTCGTCGTGACCCTGCGGCAAGCCGGACCGATCCCGCTCGACGTCTCTTTCACGTGCGAACCGGGGCAGGTGCTGGCCATTTTCGGTCCCTCCGGCAGCGGCAAGACCACGATCCTCCGCAGCATCGCCGGTCTCTATGCCCCCCGGGAGGCGCTGGTGAGATCCGGTGCCGAGACGTGGCTGGACACCACTTCCCTCCAGTCGGTGCCCGCGCATCGCCGCAAGGTTGGTTTTGTCTTCCAGGAATACGCGCTCTTCCCTCACCTCACCGCAGTTGGCAACGTGACGACGGCACTGGGGCATCTCCCGCGCGCGGCGCGCCGCGCCCGGGCGGAGGCGTTGCTACAAGCGGTCCACCTCTCCAGCCACGTGGACCGTCGTCCGGCGGCCCTGTCTGGCGGTGAGCGTCAGCGTGTGGCGCTCGCCCGGGCGCTGGCGCGCGAGCCCGCGGTCCTATTGCTCGATGAGCCGTTGGCGGCCGTGGATCGCGCGGTCCGGCGGCGCCTGCAGGACGAGATCGATCAGATTCGCCGATCGCTTGATATCCCGCTGATCCTCGTCACGCACGATTTCGACGACGTGGTGCGGCTGGCGACGCACCTGTTGATGCTGGACCGGGGGCGGACGATCGCCGCCGGACCGCTGGAGGAGCTCACGAGCCGGCCCGATCTCACATGGCTGCGCGAAGCCGCGGGCCTCGGAAGTCTCTTCGAGGCGACCGTCGTACGAGTGTATGACTCACGCGGCCTGGCGGAGTTGGCCTTCGAAGGTGGGACGCTGCTCGCACCGAGCCGCGCGCTGATCGAGGGGACGCGCGTGCGGCTGAGGATCCCCGCGCGCGAGGTCATTCTGGCGAGAGAACAGCCACGCGGCCTGAGCCTGCACAACGTGTTGTCCGGCCAGGTCTCGGCGATTCACGGCGACGCGGGCGCGGATCACGTCATCGTGCAAATCGCTGTGGGCGAGGTCCGACTGCTTGCCGAAGTGACACGGGACGCCGTGACCCAGCTCGAGATCGCGACCGGCATGCCGCTCCATGCGTTGATCAAGTCTGTGTCGCTCGAGGTGCTGGCCGCCCCGCCCGCTGAGAGGCAGGTGCGCGGGTGAGCGGCTCACGAATCCGGTCGGGTCGCGGCTGCCCTCGCCGAAGGTTCGCTCCGGCGACGGGCGTACGAGGCCGCCCCGACTGCCGCTGCGCCGACGTCATGGTGGGTGCGCGCGCCCGAGTACGACACCCCTTCAGATCGAGCCACGTATCTGGAGGGCGAAGACTTCTCGTACCTGCAATTTGTCGGACTCGAGGGCGATGGCATGTTGTCCCAGGTGGACCTGCCCGCGCTGGGACGCACGTTCGCGGTGTCGGTGTTCATCGCCCAGGGCGCGGAAGATCTTGTCTCCGTGCCGGACGTCGCCCAGCGGTTCTTCGACGGGATCGAGGCACCCGAGAAGCGCTTCGTGCTCGTCCCGCGCGCCGGGCACGATCCGAACCGGCCGCTGCTGGATGCGGTGTTCGAGCTCGTCAGCCGGTACGCTCGACGATAACCAGCGCGGACTCTCGAGACGAGTGACCGGTCCCCCTTTCGACGGACCAGTGCAAGAGGCCGAGAAACACCTCGAGAGGGGCGCGTACGCGTCGCGTGGCTCGCGGTCCTCGGCGGCGCCTTCTTCGGCATCGACCTGGCGCTTTACAACACAGCCGTCATGATGACGACGGCGACGGAGGCCACGCTGTTCGGCAACAACGCGCCGCTGTTCGTCGGGCTGGGCACCTGGCTGATTTTCCGCCGACGGCCGACGCGCGCGTACTGGACAGGATTGGCGCTTGCGGCAACTGGCGGCGCGATGGTCATGATCGGCGGCTTCTCAAGAGAGGCGAGCGTCGGGAGTCTGGCTGGTGATCTTCTCGCGCTGACCGCGTCGATCTTCTTTGCGGCGTATCTTCTCACCACGGAGCACGTTCGCGAGGTGCTCGACACACTCACTTTCAGCACGCTGTCGATCGCGGGGAGCGTCGTTACCTTGCTGATCGTCTGCCTCGTGCTCGGCACCCCGCTCGGTGGTTTCTCGCTATCAACATGGACGGCACTGCTCGGCCTCGGCCTGGTGTCGCAGCTTGCGGCGTACTTTGCCCTTGTTTACGCGCTGGGACACCTCCCCGCCACGCTGACGTCTGTCGGGCTGCTCGCCCAGGTACCGTTGACGGCGTTGCTGGCGGTGCCGCTTCTTGGAGAGCCGCTATACGCCACGCAGGCGGCAGGCGCGGCGCTGGTCCTCGCAGGGATCTACATCGTCAACCGCCGGCGCCCTCTTGCTTCGTCGAACACTCAGGCCGGTGACCGCACGTCGAACATCGCGTAAGCGGCGAGGACGAGGAAGCCTGTTGCGGTTATCCATCAAATTAGCTGAGGTAGTCAACGGTATCGACCTGTCGCACTGTGCGCCGGGCGATGTGATCGATGAATCCGAGCGCGATGCGGCCCTGTGAATCGCGGAACAGTGGGCAGATCCGGCGGCTGGTGCGACGGCAGTGACCTCTCACCCAAGCGCGTCCAACGAGAAATTGCCGCAGATCGCGGATACTGTGGATGGGACAACGAGTTGTCGATGTTCTTGACAGCGCCAGCTGCCGCAGGTAGAAACGCCGCACCAATTACAAGGAGTCGTCATGCAACGTCAAGCAGCGTTCCTCGTCGTCGTCGCACTGGTTGCGGCGGCGGCTATTCAGGGCCAGACGCCTGCGGCGCAACCGCCCCCCACACCTCAGACAGGAGCGACAGCCACGCCCGCCGAACCATTCAACGTCGGCACCTTCGAAATCGAAGGTGTGCCTCGTGTGGCTCTCGTCCTGCGCGACAACCTCGTCGTCGATATCGAGCGGGCGAACCGCGCACTGCAGAACCACCCGGCATACGCGACGGTGGCCGCGCCCCGGGACATGCTCGAACTGATTGGGCAATACGAATATGGTCTGCGATACCGCTTATACGAGATCGTCAATCATCTGGCCGCCAGCGATCGCCTCACGGCGAATCGCCCGAACTATGTCCATGACCTGAAGGCGGTCAAGACACTTGCGCCTATCTTGTACCCGAGCAAGGTCCTCAATGCCGCCGTGAACTTCTACAGCCACGTCAACGAGGCGGGCACGCCCGAGGAACAAGCAGCAGCGCGGCGACAGCGGCGCGAACAGCGCGGCGTTCCCTACCTCTTTTTCAAGCCTGGCCGCGGCGCCGTGATCGGCAACGGCGAAAACATCATGATCCCCTATGGCCGCGATCAGATCGACTGGGAGGTTGAGCTCGGCATCGTCATCGGACGCACGGCCAAGTACGTGGACGCGAACAACGCACAGGACGTCGTGTTCGGGTACACCGTGCACATCGACGTATCCGATCGCGGTGGCCGGCCGCCGGGGGGATTCGGCTCCGGATCGGATTGGTTTGTCGGCAAGGGCCACGATACCTTCGCGCCGCTGGGTCCCTGGATCGTACCGAAGGAATTCTATGGCGATCCGATGAAGAACCTCCGCCAGACGCTGAGCGTTGGCGGCAAACAGCTCCAGGAAGCGCGCGCGGGCGACATGATTCACTCGCTGTGGGAGCTGATCGAGTACGCCTCGTCGATCATCACGCTCTATCCGGGTGATGTGATCAACAACGGGACGTCGGGTGGCACCGCGGCAGGTTCAGCCGGCACGCGAGAGGGCAGCCGATTTCTCAAGCCCGGCGAAGTGATCGAGGCAAGCATCGACGGCATTGGCAGGCTCCGAATGCCGGTCGTCGCCGGTCAACAGCCTACTGGCGGCACGGGGTCGAGGCTGCCTCCGATCAGCAGCTACAAGAAGCAGTAAGCGACAGCGAGCACGGATGGCGGCGAACGTTCCGCCGCCATTCGTCTGGCAACTCCAACGAGGACGCGCGGCGCTGGAGGAGCGCACCTCGGGAGCGCACTCATAACGTCATCACCTGCGGAACTTCCCTAGGGAACTTCCACAACAGGCACGCGCGTCACCAGCGAAAACGTGCCCCCCACGAAGCGATACACATCCGTCGTCGTGCCCGCACCTTCAGCAGCAGTGACGAAGAGATATGGTGGCGCCGCACCCGCGATACGACCAACGGCGACATGTGCGCCGCGGACGTTGCCTCCCCGGGAAGGGACGGAACAGGCCGAGCACCTGCCCCGACGGGTACGACATCACACCAACGATTGGTTCCGCCGGCGAGTCCGTCGACAACACGAGCTCCGCCGTCCCGTTCGCATCAAGATCGGCAACGCGCGCGAAGCCTCCAGAGGAATACCCCGCTGCCGGCACAGGCTCCGCACATGCGATGCCGCATTGCCGGCCACGCGCCAGGCAGATACTTCGAAGAGCCGGCCCGCACCAGCCGTCGCGAGGAAGTGGAAGTCCACACCCGCCGCCGCACCAAGCGATGCAGGCGCCGCCGCCAGCCGCACGCCGCCGACGAACGACGGCGAACCAGCGCACGCGACGGAAACGCCATCCGGATACTCGCGCTCGAACGCGTAGAACCCGACGTCTCCTCGACGTGGTCCCGCTCCGACGATGAGCTCGTCGTGCCGCCGACCCGCGCTTTTAGCGCAGCGTATTGACGACCGCGGTCAGCTGCGCGGTTTGTCCGTCTGTGTCTTGTTGTCGTCCAGCCGCTTGATCGACGCCTCGACGCGCTCGATGTACTCGCCTACGCGCTCGGAACTCACGTCCCACCAGGCGTCAGGAGAGGCGCTGCGCAGCTCGTCGAGATCCTCCTGCAGCTTGTCGATGCGCGCCTTCGTATCCTGCCGCTCGGTTTCGAGCGCGCCTTTCGCCTTCGTTTTGTCGAGCTGCTCTTCCATCGCGTCCAAACGCGCGCGCAGACGGCTCACGAACGCGTCGCGCCGCTCTGCGAATCCTGCGGCGGTACCGACCGGCTCCGCTTTCTCCGTCGGCTCGGGCATCGTCTTCTGTTTCGTCAACCGCTGAACGTCAGCCTGTACGTCGCTGACGGACCGTTCGAGGGCACGTTCGTGCCGTTCCCACCAGTTCTCCTGGGTCGTCGTCTTCAAATCTGCGACGGCGGCCCGCGCGTTCTTCACGTCCTCCTCCACCTCTTCACGCAGCCCGGCGGTCGCGGTCCGCTCCCTCGTCTTTACTTTCGTCTGCATCTCGGTCCACTGGCTCTCGAGGTTGGCGGCGCGCCGGTCCAGCTCGGCGGCTTCTTCGCTACGCTCGCGCTGTTCGGCAGCCTGCTTCTCGGCAGCCTTTTTCTCGGCCGACTCCACGTCTGCTCTGTTGGACTCGACAGCAGGACCCGTGTCGCAGCCCATGACGGTCAGACCTGCTACGACGGCCACGCTCACCAGAAATGTGCGATGCATCGTCTCCTCCAGTCTGCGTTAGAGAGCAAGAGGGATGCCAGTCAGCCGCTCATCCCAGATAGCGCTCGGTGGTCTGAATCGACGTGCCCCAAGAGAAACTGGATCTGGTCCAGTTCCGACATCCCAAAGCACCTGGGTGACATGCCGTCTCGCCACACGCGCGAGGGATTACTTTCTGGTGAAGAAATGACCGCGTAGGAGCCGTTCATCTGCCGATCCGGCGGCCGGCCCGCTGTCCGATCGTTTCATTTCAGCAGTTCGCTATGCGGTGGCCCGCGCGTTCACGAACGTCGCGGTGCTCACCAGGTTATTCGCAATGACGCCGAGACCGACCCAATGCGCCGTTCCGTCAGGGCCTTGGTAACGACAGCGCCGCAGACCATGCCGTCGTTTGATGACACTGATCCGGCCTTCACAACCGACGCGCCATCGTTGCCCGGCGAGACCATCGTTGGCGCTCATGCGCGCGCCAGGCTCCGCCGCCGAGGACTTGCTCGAGATCATCATGCGCCGCTATGAACGGGCGTCCACGTTGCTCACATTAAACCGACCGGTCGATGACTGGGGTAAGCTGCTCGGCGACACGGCCGCCGTCACCGCGCTCCTCGACCGCCTCCTCCATCACGCGCACATCTTGAAATGCGGACCCCGGAGCTGGCGCATGAAGGTCCACACGGACTTGCGCACGGAGGAGGCCACGAACTAGAACTCACTCGTCTCGGTCAACGGTCAGCAATGGCCGGGTTTGCCCGTCGACGAAAGGGCCGGTTTTAACCCGTCCACCGAGGGCACCCGAATGCCGGGCGGTGCTGCGCGGCCTCAATCTGCATTTCCATGATCTGCGGTGACAGTTTGCCTGCACGCTGCTCGAATCGGCGGCGGACCTCCACGATGTGCGTGATTTTCTGGGCCACGCGAACATCACGACCACGAGTCGCTATCTCGCGAGTTCCCCTGTTCGGCTGGCGAAAGCGCTGGCGCGTTTGGAGGGGGACGCGCACG
>Ga0136624_1000191_pt1 | contig 20698 bp, 16 predicted proteins | sample AntDrymUQ4692206_2_FD_104802 | JGI IMG/M metagenome (GOLD analysis project Ga0136624, IMG submission 104802) | Polar desert sand microbial communities from Dry Valleys, Antarctica - metaG UQ469 (22.06) | ecosystem: Environmental > Terrestrial > Soil > Desert | place: Antarctica: Dry Valley... | reverse complement strand
CGCCGGTCTGCTCGTAGAAGCCGGCGCGGGCGTCGACGGCGAGCGTTTCGGGCACGTCGATCTGGACGTGATCGATGTGGTTGCGGTTCCAGATCGGCTCGAACATGCCGTTGGCGAAGCGCAGCGCGATCAGGTTCTGCACCGCTTCGCGACCGAGAAAGTGGTCGATGCGAAACACGCGCTCGTCGGGAAAGACGCGGTTGACGAGCCGGTTGAGGCTCAGGGCGCTGTCGAGGTCGGTGCCGAACGGCTTCTCGAGGATCACCCGGGCATCCTCGGCCAGGCCGCAGTCGCCGATCGCCTGCACGAGCTCACCGGCAGCGCCCGGCGGGACCGAGAGGTAGTGCAGGCGCCGAGTGGAGCCTCCGAGCTCACGCTCGGCACGCTCCACCGCCCGCTCGAGCGGCTCGGTCTCCTCGAGGCGGAACGGGGCGGAGGACAGGCAGGCCGCGAAGCGCGCCCAGGCCTCGGGGTCGGCCGCGTCGTCCCCGATCGCGCTGCGCGCGAGGGCGCGAAAGTCGTCGTCGGAGCGCTCGCGACGCGAGGTGCCGATGATGCGGAAACGGTCGGGCATGAGCCCGGCCCCGGCCAGGTGGAAGAGCCCGGGCAGGAGCTTGCGTCGCGCGAGGTCGCCGCCCGCGCCGAACAGGACGATGACGTGGTCATCGGGAACCTGGTGGTTGGGTGCGGCCCCCCCGGTCGCTGCGGTCACGGCGCTAGTCGGTGACGAGGATGGCGCGGTAGTCGTTGAGGTTGTGGCGGGTCGGGCCGGTGCGGATGAGGTCGCCGAGTTCGGTGAAGACATGGTGGGCGTCGTTGCGCTCGAGGCTGCGCTCGGGGTCCAGTCCGCGCGCGGTCGCGCGGGCGAGGGTGTCAGGGGTGATGATCGCGCCGGCGGCGTCGGTGCTGCCGTCGATGCCGTCGGTGTCGCAGGCGATCGCCCAGACGCCGTCGTCGCTGAGGTGGTGAGCGAGCCAGAGCAGGAATTCCTGGTTGCGTCCGCCCAGGCCGTCGCCGCGGACAGTGACTGAGGCCTCGCCGCCGGAGAGCAGCACGACCGGGGGAGCAAACGGCGCGTGGTGCGCCCGGATCGATTGGACGACGTTCGCGTGAAAGCGGGCCAGCTCGCGCGCCTCACCGCCGAAGCGGTCCGAGAGGGTCGCGACCGCTGGGGCCTCAGGGGTGTCGCTCTGGGCGACTTCGGACCGCCAGCCGTCGGCGCGCCAGAAGTCGGCGGCGGCGTCAAGCAGCTGCCAGCCACCGGCGATCAGCCGGTTCTCCACGCGCGCGAAGCGCGCGTCGCCGGGCTTAGGCGTCTCGGGCAGCTCCCCGTGCGCGCCGCGCTCGAGGTGCGTGCGGGCGGCGGGCAGATCGAGCGCGTAGCGATCGAGCACCGCGAGCGCGTCGGCGAAGGTGGTGGGGTCGCCGACCGTGGGCCCCGAGGCCACGGCGGCAAGGTCGTCACCGGGGACGTCTGAGAGCACGAGCGCGAGGATGCGCGCCGCGGTCGCGGCAGCGAGCTGTCCACCCTTGATGCGCGAGAGGTGCTTGCGGACGGCGTTGATCTCTCCGATCGCTGCGCCGCTGCGCAGCAGCGCCTGGTTGGCCGCGCGCTTGTCCTCGAACGGCAGACCCCACGGTGCCGACAGCAGGGCGGAGCCTCCGCCCGAGACGAGCACGAGGACGAGGTCCGCCTCCGACAGCCGGTCGATGCGCTCGAGCGCCTCTTGGGCGGCCGCCTGGCTGCGTTCGTCGGGCACGGGGTGCGCGGCCTCGCGCACCATGAAGTGCCCGGCCGGCCCTCCGTAGCCGTCGCGGGTGACGACGAGGCCGGGCACGTCCGGGTAGGCCTCGGCCGCCGCGCGCGCCATCGGGACGGCGGCCTTGCCGACGCCCAGGACGAGCGCCGGCGGCTCGTCGGGAAGGTGCGCCCGCGTGAGCGCGTAAGGGTCCGTCGCCTCCAGCGCGGCGCGAAAGGACGCCTCAAGCGTTGCGCGCATACGCCTGGTCGAGCACCTGCAGGGTGTGCACGACGGGGATCTCGTGCCCGAGGGCGCGCAGGTGGGTCTGGATCTGGGTGAGGCAGCCGATGTTGCCGGTCGCGATCAGCTGCGCTCCGGTGGCCAGCAGGTTACGCGCCTTGCGCTCGCCGAGCTCGGCGGCGGTGTCGGGCTTCTCGACGTTGTAGGTGCCGGCCGAGCCGCAGCAGATCTCCCAGTCGTCGGGCTCCACGAGCGTGAGGTTCTCGACCGCCTCGAGCAGCGCGCGCGGCGCGCCGCGGACGCCCTGGGCGTGCGCGAGGTGGCAGGCGTCGTGGTAGGCGACCTTCGTCGGCACGGGCATGGCGGGCGGCGCGGCCGAGAGCCCGAGCGCGTCGAGAAAGACGCTGACGTCGACCACCCGGTCGACGAAGGCCTCGGCGGCCTCCTGCTCCGGTGCGCCCTTGAACAGCAGCCCGTACTCCTTCATGCCCGACCCGCAACCGGCCGCGTTGGTCACGATCGCGTCCACGTCGGCAGGGAACGCCTCGAGGTTGCGCCGGACCAAGGGCTTGGCGCGCTCGGACGCCCCGGAGTGCATCGCCAGCGCACCGCAGCACGCCTGGCCGCGCGGGATCACGGTCTCCACGCCGTTGCGCGCCAGCACGCGCAGCGTGGCCCATCCGATGTCGGGCTCCAGCACCTGCTGCGCGCAGCCGGCGAGTAGCGCGACGCGCGCGCGCCGTGTGCCTTCGGCGGGATGGACCTCGGGCAGCGGCTGGGCCTTGGGCAGCGTCGCGGGCAGCATGCGCAGCATCGCGGCCAGCTTGTCCGGCATCAGGCGAGCGAACGGGCGTCCAAGCCGACCGAGCCGCGCGGCGAGCCGGAAGCGCGCCGGGTAGGGCAGCGTGCGCAGGATCATCTCGCGCTGCGCTCGCTCCATCGGCGGCCGCTTGCGACGCTCCTCGGCGTGGGCACGGAACGGGGTGATCAGCTCGCCGTACTCCACGCCCGACGGACAGGCCGTGACGCACGCCTGGCAGCCCAGGCAGTTGTCGATGAACGGTAGGGCGGTCTCGAGCTCGAGGCCGCCCTCGAGAACTTCCTTCATCAGGAAGATCCGCCCGCGCGGGGAGTCCATCTCCTCGCCCATCGTGACGTAGGTGGGGCAGGTCGGCAGGCAGAACCCGCAGTGCACGCACGAACCGATGGCGGCGGCCATGTTCTCGGCCTGCGGCCCGAGCTTGTCCACCGGGATGGCGTGCTGCATCAGTCAGACCTCCAGGAAGCGGGCGTGGGGATCGAGCGCCGCCCGGACACGCGTGGCGAACGCCCCGCCGCCGATCCGGCCGAGCAGGACGCGGCCCGGACTTCCGGTGAGCGCGACGCCGGCGAGCTCGAGCGACCGCAGAGCTCCGTCGAGCTCGGCGATGTCCCGATCGCCGGGCCAGGCCAGCCAGCCCAGGTTTCCACCCAGGCTGTAGCGCGTGCGAGCGCCGCTCTGGGCCAGGGCGGCCTCCAGGCCGGGAATTCGCCGCGCGGTGAGCCCGACCTTGACCAGCGTGCCTCCGGTCGACGCCCAGCTCAGCTCGGCTGCCTGGCGCCACTCCTGCACGTCGGCCTCGTCATCGAGGCGCTCGGCCGGCGCGCCGAGCAGCGACCCCAGGCGGTCGGCGCGTGCCGTCAGCGTCTCCTTCGCCCCGCCGAGGCGCAGCAGCAGGCGGCCAGGTGGCTCGAAGTCGAGCGCGTCGAGATCGATCGGGCCGAGGCCGAGCGCCGCCATCGTCTCGAGGGCGGCCTCGGTGGAGCCGAGATCGACGCGCAGCGTCGTGGTCGCCTCCGGACGCGGGAAGACCTTGAAGGAGAGCTGCACGAGCACGCCGAGGCGCCCGAGCGAGCCGATCATCAGCTTGGCCAGGTCGAAGCCGGCGGCGTTCTTGACCACCTTGCCGCCGCCGCTGACCAGCCGGCCGGTGCCGTCGATGAAGCGCACCCCGATGATGAAGTCGCGCACGCCGCCGTGGCGGAACGCGTTGGGTCCCGAGGCGCCCGCGGCGACCACGCCGCCGAGGGTCGCCCCGGCTTCGCTGAGGGGCGGGTCGAACGGGAGGTACTGGCCGTGCTCGGCGAGCGCCGCGCTCACTTCCGCGACGGGCGTCCCGGCCAGGGCGGTGCAGGTCAGCTCGGCCGGGTCGTACTCGAGGATGCCCGACAGACCGGAGACGTCGAGCGCGACCGCGTCGTCGGGCGGAGTGCAGAGCGCCGGCTTGGTGCCCGCACCGTGGGGCAGGACGCGCGGGCCTTGGCGCACGGCCGCCTGCAGGGCCTCGACGCTGCCGGCGGCCACGCTCATGTCGGCGCCCCCGCGGAGGGGACGGCGCTGGGCGACGTGCCCGGCCCCTCGTCCTCGGCGCCGGTGTCCGGTTCGGGCGCGTGGGTGGGCTCGAGCATCTTGCCGCGGTTGGCGAGCTCCCCCGGGTCGACCGCGGAGCGCACGCGCCGCATGAGCGCCATGTCGTCCTCGGCGAACATGAGCGGCAGGTAGGAGCGCTTCTCGATCCCGACGCCGTGCTCGCCGGTGATCGACCCGCCGAGGCGCACGCACAGGCGCAGGATCTCGGCGGCGAGCTCCTCCGCGTCGTGAAGGGCGTCCTGCTCGCGGCCGTCGAACAGGATCAGCGGATGCAGGTTGCCGTCGCCGGCATGGAAGACGTTGGCGACGCGGATGCCGGCCTCGGTGCTCATGCGGTCGATCTCGCCCAGCGCCTCGCCCAACCGGCTGCGCGGCACGACGCCGTCCTGGACGATGTAGTCGGGCGCCAGCCAGCCGACCGCCGAGAACGCGCTCTTGCGGCCCTTCCAGATCAGCGCGCGCTCCTCCGCCTGCTCGGTGACGTTCACCTCGGTGGCGCCGGAGGCGTCGATGACCTCGCGCAGGCGCGCCGCGTCAGTGTCGACGACCTTGCGCTCACCCTCGAGCTCGACGATCAGCAGGACGGGCACGCCCTTGGGGTAGTTCGGCTTCACGGACGCCTCGGCCGCCTCGATGGCCAGCGCGTCCATGATCTCCATGGCGACGGGCAGCAGTCCGGACGCCACGATCTGGCCGACGGCTTCACCCGCTGCCTGCAGGCTGTCATAGGCGGCCAGCACGGTGCAGGTGGTCTCCGCCACCGGGACGAGCCGCAGCGTGATCTCCAGCGCGATGCCGAACAGGCCTTCCGAGCCGCAGAACATGCCGGTCCAGTCCGGGCCAACGGGTTCGGTGCTCTCGCCGCCGAGCTCGACGACCTCGCCGTCGGGCAACACCGCCCGGATGCCGAGCACGTGGTTGCTGGTCATGCCGTGCTTGAGGCAGTGCGCGCCGCCCGAGTTGAAGGCCAGGTTCCCGCCGATCGTGCACACGGACTGGCTCGAGGGGTCCGGTGCGTAGTACAGGCCGTGCGGGGCGGCGGCGCGGGTGACGTGGTTGTTGATCACGCCGGGCTCGACCACGGCGATGCGCTGCTCGGGGTCCAGGCGGATGACCTTGTTCAGCCGGTTCAGGGCGATGACGATCCCGCCCTCGACCGGCAGCGAGCCGCCCGACAGCGACGTGCCGCTGCCGCGCGCGACGAACGGCACCTCCTCGCGATGACAGAGGCTGACGGTGTCGATGACCTCCTGCTGGGTCTCGGCGAGGACCACGGCCTCCGGGCGGGCCCGGAAGGCGGTGAGGGCATCGGACTCGAACGGCGTGACCTGCGCCGGCGTGGTCAGCAGGCGCTGGGGCGGATAGAGCTCGCGCAGCGAGGTGAGCAGCTCGGGGACACCCATGGTTCTCCTCCTCCGACCCGAGGCTCAGGCCGAAGCGGGCTCGGCCGCGGCGCTGAGCTGTTCGTAGAGCGTGGCCAGCGCGCTGTGGTCCCGCCCGCCGGCGCCCTGGGCGATGAGGGCGCCGAACAGCTCGGCCGCCTGGGCGGTGGCGAGCAGCGGCACGCCCTCCTCACGCCCGGTCTGCAGCGCGATCGCCAGGTCCTTGCGGTGCAGCTCGATCCGGAACCCCGGCTCATAGCGGCCTTCGAGCATCCGCTCACCGTGCATTTCGAGGATCTTGCTCTGCGCCAACCCTCCGAGCAGCGCCTCCCGCACGCGCGCGGGGTCGACATCCGCCCTGCGCGCGAGCGTCAGCGCCTCGGCCACCGCCTGGATGGTCAGCGCCACCACGATCTGATTGGCGGCCTTGGCGACCTGTCCCGCGCCGGGACCGCCGATGTGGGTGGTGGCCTTGCCGAGCTCGTCGAAGACAGGCTGGGCGCGCGCGACCGCGTCCTCGTCGCCGCCGACCATGATCGAGAGCTCGCCGTCGACGGCGGCCGGCTCGCCCCCGGACACCGGGGCATCGAGGGCTTGCACTCCGCGCTCGGCCAGGGCCTCGTGGATGGAGCGCGTGGTGGCGGGCGCGATAGTGGACATGTCGACGAAGAGCATCCCCTCGCGCACGCCGGCCAGGACGCCGTCGTCGCCGAGGACCACCGCCTCCACGTCGGGCGAGTCGGGCAGCATCGTCACCACGACATCCGAGCCTTCGGCCACCTCGCGGGGCGAGCCGGCCACCTCCGCGCCCTCGTCGGCCAGCTCGTCGGCCGCCTCGGAACTGCGGTTGTGAACGATCATCGGAAATTCGGCGCGCACGAGTCGCGCCGCCATGGGCTTTCCCATGATCCCCAGGCCGATGAAGCCGATGCGTTCCATGCTGGTCACGCTCCTCTGTCTCAGACGGTGGACTCGAGCCGCTCGCGCCACGCGAGCGACCCCGCGGTGTCGGGCTCGGGGACGTACTCAAGGCCGACGAACCCGTCGTACCCGAGCCGGTCGAGCTCATCGAACAGGAACGCGTAGTTCAGCTCGCCCGTCCCGGGCTGATGGCGCCCGGGGTTGTCGGCCACCTGCACGTGAGCGGTGCGCGGCAGCAGCTCACGCAGCCGCGCGGTGACGTCGCCCTCCATGCGCTGCGCGTGGTAGATGTCGAACTGCAAGCGCGGGTTGGGATGGTCGACCGCGTCGAGCAGCCGGATGGCGTCGGTGGTGGTGGGCAGGAAGAAGCCGGCGACGTCCTTGTCGTTGACCGGTTCGACCAGCAGCGTCCGCCCGGCCTCGGCCAGGCGGCTGGCGGCATGGCGGACGTTGTCGACGAGCACGTCCCACTGCGCGGCGTGCTCGACGCCCTCGAGCCGGAGGCCCGCCAGGCAGTTCAGCCGCGGGCAGTCCAGCGCGGCCGCGTACTCCAGCGCGTGGTCCACGCCGGCCCGAAACTCGTCGACCCGGTCGGGGTCGGCGGCGGTACCGCGGTCCCCGGCCTCCCAGTCGCCCGCGGGCAGGTTGAACAGCACCTGCTCGAGGCCCGCCTCGCGCAGCGCGGCCCGCACCTCGTCGACGGGATGCTCGTAGGGGAACAGGAACTCGACTTGGTCGAACCCCGACTGGGCGGCCGCGGCGAAGCGCTCGAGAAACGGGTGCTCGGTGAAGAGCATGGTCAGGTTGGCGGCGAAGCGCGGCATCACTAGTCCCCTACGGTAGTGGCGGTGGCCCCGGTGCCGACCGGGTCTCCGGAGTCGGCGGGCTCCCATTCCTCGATCGCGTCCAGCGCCGTGCCCATCGCGGCGTTGGCCTCGCGCTCGATCAGCACTTCCACGAGCACCGGGCGCCGCTCGCGCTCCGCGGTCTCGGTCGCCCACGCCAGCGCCGGGGCGATCTGCTCGGGCTCGCTCACCCGGCGCCCGAACGCGCCCATGCCCTCCATCACCTTCACGTGGTCGATGCCATAGGACTCGTCGAAGGCGATATCGACCCCGTGGTTCATCTCGAACTTGAGCTCGGCCTGGCGGATCAGCCCGAGATAGGCGTTGTTGAGCATCACGAGCACGAACGGCACCTCGTACTGGCATGCGACGGCGACCTCCTCCATGAGGAACTGGAAGGAGTAGTCGCCCACGACGCCGACCACCGTCTTGTCCGGGTCGGCCAGCTTCGCGCCGAGGCAGGCCGGGATCTCCCAGCCGAGCGGTCCGGCCTGGCCGCAGATCAGGTAGTGGCGCGGCTTGTAGACCTCCTGGAACTGACCCGACCAGATCTGATAGAGACCAATCGCCGTCACGAACACCGTGTCGGCGTCGAAGGCCGCGTTGATCTCCTGGAAGACCCGCTGGGCCTTGACCGGGACGTCGTCGTAGTCCGTCCGGCGCGCGAGCTGCGCGCGCCGCTCGGGCACCTGCGCCGCCCAGCCCGACACGTCGCGCCGTCCGACGCGCTTGCGCGCGGCCTCCAGCAGCGCCTCGAGCGCCAGCCGAGCGTCAGCCACGATGCCCAGGTCGGGCGAGAACATCTTGCCGAGCTGAGTGGGCTCCACGTCGACGTGGATGAAGCGGCGCCCCTTGCGATAGACGTCCAGATCGCCCGTGTGGCGCTCGGCGAAGCGCGCGCCGACCGCGAGCACCAGGTCTGACTCCAAGAACGCCGCGTTACCCGCCCGCGTCTGGGTCTGGATGCCGGCCAGCCCCACGTAGAGCGGATGGTCGTTCGGGATCGCCCCCCAGCCCATCAGCGTCGGCAGCACAGGGATCTGCAGCAACTCGGCCAGCTCCACGAGCACGCCGGAGGCCTCGGCGGTGATGACGCCGCCGCCCGGCATCAGCAGCGGCCGCTCGGCACTCAGCAGCAGGTCGATGGCACGCTCGACGGCCACCGGGTTCGGCGCCTGGCGCTGCACGCGCAGCGGGGCGTCTGTGTCCGGGTCATAGATGATCAGCTCCTGTTGGACGTCGACCGGCAGGTCGATATGCACCGGGCCCGGGCGGCCCGAGCGCATGATCTGAAACGCCTCCCGGAACACCCAGGGCAGCTGGGCGGCCTGGCTGACGAGGTAGCTCTTCTTGACCACGGGCCGCACGATCTCGGCGATGTCAACCGCCTGGAAGCCCTCGCGATCGAGCTGGTCGATCGGCACCTGCCCGGTGATCGTGAGGATCGGCACCGAGTCCGCCATCGCGGTGTAGAGCCCGGTGACCATGTTCGTTCCCGCCGGGCCCGAGGTCCCGGCCGCGACGCCGATCCCGCCGGTGGCGCGCGAGTAGCCGTCGGCGGCGTGCGTCCCGCCCTCCTCGTGGCGGACCGTGACGTGGCGGATCGAGGAGCCGATCAGCGCCTTGTAGAACGGCAGGATCGCCGCGCCGGGGATCCCAAAGACGAGATCGACGCCCTCGGACTCGAGGACCTTCACGACCGCGTCCATGGCGGGCATGCGGGTGGTGGACTGGGCGGGCCGGTTCATGGGGAGCCTTCCGGCGGTGGGTTCCGGTTCACGGGACCATCCAAGAGAGCAAGGCGGTCGATTGCAGGTAGACGAGCGCGCACATCACCAGCAGCAGCCCTAGGCTCCAGCCGACGACCTTGCGGAAGATCTCGCCTTCCTTGCCGACCATCCCGACCGCGGCGGCGCAGATCGCGAGGTTCTGCGGCGAGATCATCTTCCCGAGCACGCCGCCCGACGAATTCGCGGCGGCCATCAGCGTGGGCGACAGCCCCGCGTCGCGCGCGGCGGCGACCTGCAGGGCGCCGAACAGCGAGTTCGACGACGTGTCCGAGCCGGTCACGGCGACGCCGAGCCACCCGATGATCGAGGCGAGGATCGCGAAGAAGCCGCCGGCGCCCGCCAGCCACAGGCCGAGCGTGATCGTCTGGCCCGAGAGGTTCATCACGAAGGCCAGCGCCAGCACGGCCATCACGGTGAGGATCGCCCACTTGAGCTGGTCGAACGTCTCGGCGTAGGTACGCAGCGCGCGCCCGGCGTTAACGCGCAGCAGCGCCATGGTCAGCAGCCCGGAGACCAGCAGCAGGGTGCCGCCCGCCGGCAGCCAGTTGAACTTGAACACCGTGTCGACGGCCTCGCCGTCCGGCTTTGAGATATCCAGGCCCGGCCAGGCAAACTCCTCGACGCCGTTGGCCAGCGCATCCTTGACGAAGCCGAGCTGGGCGATGGCGAAGACGGCGATGATGATCAGGTACGGCGCGTAGGCCTCGAAGATCTCGCGTCGCGTGTCCTTGTGAGAGTCGTCGCGGCGCTTGATCATGTCCTCGAAGCCGCGGTCGGTCGCCTCCGCCGCGCCCGCGATCGCCGGGCGCGAGCCGAGCGCCGGCGGCTCGACCAGCAGCGGCTCGGACGGCGACCACACGCGCAGCAGCAACACGATCGCACCGGCGCCCAGCAACGACGCGACGATGTCGGTCAGCTCCACCGAGATGTAGTTCGAGCACAGGAACTGACCGAGCGCGAACGCGACACCGCCCACGACCGCGGCCGGCCACACCTGCCGCACGCCGCGCCGCCCGTCAACGAGGTACACGAGCAACAGCGGAACGAGAAGAGCCAGGAACGGGGTCTGACGGCCGACCATCGTGCCGAGCTCATCCTTGGGCAGGCCGGTGACCTCGGCCAGGGTGATGATCGGCACCGCGATGGCGCCGAACGCCACCGGCGCCGTGTTGGCCACCAGGGCGACGGTGGCCGCCTTGATCGGCTTGAAGCCGAGCGCGATCAGCATGACCGAGCTGATGGCCACGGGCGTGCCGAACCCGGCCAGCGCCTCGATCAGGCCGCCGAAGCAGAAGGCGATGATGATCGCCTGGATGCGCTGGTCGTTAGAGATCGTCTGAAACGACCGGCGCAGGACCGCGAAGTGGCCGGTCTTGACCGTGAGGTTGTAGATCCAGATCGCGTTGACGACGATCCACATGATCGGAAAGAACCCGAACACCGCCCCCAGCGCGGCCGCGTCGACGGCCTGACCGACCGGCATCGAGTACACGATCACGGCGACGAGGACCGCCACTCCAAGGGCGGTGAGGCCGGCCCACTGCGCCGGCCAGCGCAGCCCGCCCAGCAGGACGAACAGCGTGATCAGCGGGAGCGCCGCGAACAGCGACGAGAACGCAAGCGAATCCGTGACCGGATCGAAGACCTGCTGATACATGCCGATTCCCCCTCACGACGCAAAGGTTCCGCAATACGGAAACCATTTTTCGTCCCACGGCGGTTCTATCAGGACCACTGACATCCGTCAAGTGGTGTATGGTTTCCGTATGCCGGAAGCTGTCGGGCGAAGTCCTCGGTCGCAACCCATCGTGCACTCCGTCGCCAGAGCGCTGACGCTGCTCGAAGCCGTGGCGGCGCGCGATGAGGTCGGCCTCACCGACCTCAGCCGCGAAACCGGGCTGCAGCCCAGCACCGTGCACCGCCTGCTCACCACGCTGATCGCATGCGGCTACGTCGTGCAGAACAAGCGCGCCGGCCGCTACCACCTCAGCCACAAGGTCGTCGCGCTGGCCGGCGGCCCGGAACTCCGCATCGCTCGCCTGCGCGTGGTCGCGCACCCGCACCTCAAGGCGATCCGCGACCACAGCGACGAGACCACCAACCTCGTCGTGCTCGAGCGGCTCACCGCCGTCTACGTCGACCAAGCCGAGAGCTCACGAGCCGTCCGCATGTTCACGCAGATCGGACTGCGCGCGGTCGCCCATGCCACCGGCGGAGGCAAGGCGATGCTCGCCTTTCAGCCCGACGAAGCCCGCGCCGACCTGCTCGCCACCGAGCCCTTCAAGAGCCTCACGTCCCACACGATCACCAGCGCCACGACGATGCGCAACGAGCTGGACCGAATCTGCGCGCGCGGCTACGCCATCGAGAACGAGGAGTACGAAACCGGCGTCGGCTGCATCGGCGTGCCCGTCCTCAACGACAACCAGCACGCCACCGCGGCGATCAGCGTCTCGGCACCCCTCGCCCGCCTCCAACAGCTCGACATCCCCAAGCTCGCGACGTTCATGGCTGGCCACACCCGCGAGATGTCACAAGAACTCGGCTACGAAGATCCCATCCCGGCCGTCGGATCCGCCGCCCAGAGGGACTGCCCCGGCAGCTGACATCGGCTTCGGCTCACAGCACCAGGCGCACGTCCGAGAAGGATGGCATGTGACGGGCGCCGTCCGACTGGCGTTGGACGCTGATGTCGACGCCGTCCCACGAGGTCGAGGAGGACCCGCATGAGCATCGTTGTCGGGCTCGACGTGCATCGCGCGCAGATCACCTACGACGCCCTGAACACCGCGACCGGGGAGGTGGCGACCGGCCGGATCACGCCGGCTGACCGCGCGACCCTCCGCACGTTCCTGCGCCGCTGGGCGGGCGAGGACGTCGAGGCCGCCGTGGAGGCGACCACTGGCTGGCGGTTCGTCGTCGAGGAGCTCCAGCGCGCCGGCGCCGCGGTTCAGCTCGCCGAGCCGGCCGACACGACGGCGGCGCGCGGTCCGAAGCGGCGCGCCAAGACCGACAAGCGCGACGCGCGCCACTTGCGCGACTTGCTGATCGAGCGGCGGCTGCCGCAGGGTGGATCGCGCCCGAACACATCCTCGAGCTGCGCGCACTGGTGCGGCTGCGCAAGACGCTCGTCGACCAGCGCACCGAGTGGCTGCAACGCATCCACGCCGTGCTCTTTCACCACGGCGTGCGCCTCGCCGTCGCCCGGCTCGATCGGCGCGACGCCCACCAGCAGCTCGCCGCGCTTGAGCTCTCGCCGGCCGCGCAGCGCCAGATCACCGTCGCGCTGGCCATCATCGCGCACGTCAACGGCCAGCTGGGGCCGCTCGACCGCGACCTCAAGGCGTTCGCGCGTGCCCAGCCGGGCTGTCGGGCGCTGATGCGCCACTACGGGATCGGCCCGCAGGTCGCCTCCTGCATCCGTGACAAGGCAGCAGCGACGCGCTGACCGCCCCTATCCATGCCATGCAGGGGCGCCGCTTATTGAGGCCGCATCGTCGTGGGCTGCTCCTTTCGGCGACGGAGCGGTAGCGCGGACCGCACCAGGGTCGGGCACGGCAGTGTCAACAGGAACCGAAAAGTGCACCACTTTCAGGAACTGAAAAGTGCTCCACCTGAGGGAGGGACGCGAGCCGGCGTAGCCGGCGAGGCTCGGCCCGTCGGTCATGAGAGTGCTTGTGGTCGGGTGGATCGCCGGGCCGGTCGCCGAGCGGCTGCCCGACGCGGTTCGCTGCGTCGACCCGTTTCATGTCGTGATGCTGGCCACCGATGCGCTGGACGAGAAGCACGGCCTGTCCAACGCCCGATTCGAAGCGATCAACACCCAGATCCGACTGATCACCCGCCGCGCGTTCGGCTTTCACAGCGCCGACGCGCTGATCGCCCTGACGATGCTCACGCTCGCCGACCTCTGCCCGCCGCTACCACAGTGAACGACCACGGAAACGTCAGGAGACCCCATTTTCCCTACAGCGATAGTGCGAGCATCCCTCCCATCCGGGATTCGGCGCGGGTTCCGGACGCGGTCGCGCTTCCTGGGCGGCGGGATCGCCTGACATGGGGTGAAAGTACGCTGCGCGGATGGACGATGCCCCAGCGGCCGTCGCGCCGTTATCGCACTGCTCGTACTGCGGCCATCGGTTTTCGGCGGGCGCCGGGTGGCCGCGCACGTGTGCCTCGTGCGCGCTTGTCTCGATACCGCAACCCGGTGCCGGTCGCGGTGCTGGCGGTCCCGGTCGACGATGCCGGCGTCCTGATGGTGCGGCGGGTCCATCCCCCGGCGGGATTGGCGCTGCCGAGCGGCTACATCGAGTACGGCGAGCGCTGGCCGACGCGGCGGTGCGCGAGCTCGCGGAAGAGACTGGCATCCGGATGGACGCTGCGGAGATTCGTGAGCTGACGGTCCGCACGGGCGAGGACGGCACGCTGTTGGTGTTCGCGACCGCGCCTGCCATCCCGCACGCCGCCCTCAGGGTCTTTATGCCGTCCGCGGAGGTGTCCGAGCTCGTGGTCGCCGCCCCGCGCGACGATGTCGTCTTCCCCTTGGACGCGGAGGTGATCGCGGCCTTGCGACCGTCGACCGACCGGGATGCTGCCGGCTACTGCTGGTCGTCCCGCTCGAGGCTGCCGTCGACGGGCATGGCCGCGGAGAGGAGCGGCGACGGCGTCTTCGGGTCGTCCTGGTCACAGACGAAGAGGAAGTCGACCACGCCGGTGTCGATCGAGGCGTGCACGCCCTCAACCTTGTACCGGCGGTCGATGGTTCGCAACCGCTGGACCTCGCCGCTGCGGTCAAGCGTGCCGACGACCGACCCCAGGATCCCGCCCGCGTCGGCCTCTGCCGAGGCCGTGAAGACGAGCAGCTCGTCGGCCAGCGGCGTGGCGTCGCTGAAGGTCAACGCGACGCCCCCGAGCGTGCCGAGGTCGTACGCGCGCATGGCCGTGAGCTCGTGGGCGTCGAGGCGCAGGTCATTCTTCAACGAGTCCATCACGTGTCCGAGCGACAGCTCCGCGACGATCCCGGCGGCCCCCTCTTCCCCGCCGCCCCGCTGCAGCAGCCACAGCCGGTCCCGGATGACCGACGCACCCTCGATGTTCAGCTTCGGGAGGCGGTCAGACAGCCGCCGGTAAAGCGGCGCGAGGTCCACCAGCCGGGCCGTGCCGCGCAGCGATCCGTCGCTTTCCAGCGCCCAGACGAAGCCGCGGTCCCGGCCGGGCCCGGACCCGGACCCCAGGCCGAACAGGGCGCCGTAGGGATGGCCGCCGAACGGCGGCAGAACCGTCAGCGCCTCGAGGTCGGGCTTGGCGTCGGCGCGGGAGTCGGCATCGAGCGGTAGGTCGCCGTCCAGCGCCCGCCGCAGCGTGCCGGGTTCGTTCCCCGCCGACACGCGGAACACGGCCAGGAACAACTCGTCGTCACCGATCACGTAGACGAAGTCGCCGCGGCGCACGACGCCGCTGGCGGCCGCCACGTGCGCCGGCCGTCCTTCCGTCGACGGCTCGGCGAGCCGGAGCTCGCGGAGCATGCTCAGCTCGAGCGGCGGCAGATCCTCGGATGTGGCCCGGCGTCGTTGCACCGCAACGCGCTCAGCTGCCGCGTTCCATGGCGCCGATGCACACGGTGATGGCGATCGCGAACACCGCGTCCTGCTCAGGTGTCACGGACACTCCGTACGCGTCGCGCACGGAGAACCACCTCTTGCTCACCTCGGCCATCTGCGGGCCGTTCTCCCATTCAATCGTGAACTCGTGGTCAAGGAGATCGCCCCTGACCTCGAGTCGCGCGCCGTGCGCCAGCTCGACGGTGAACTTATCGCGCAGAGGCGTGATCAAGGCCTTCTGCACCGTCGCCATCTCCTCGCCCTGCCGTTCGATCACCATCGTGTCGCGCAGCCGCAGCTTGCGCTCCTTGACCGTGACGAGCTCCTCGCCGTCCGGTGTCTCGATCACGAAGGTCTTGCGCAGGCGCATCGCCTTCCCGTCGACGTGAAAGACGTGGTCGCCTTGCTCGTCCTCGACCCAGAAGTCCTCGCCAAACGCGATCAGCTTCTTGCGAATCAGGTACTCGGGCACGACACGGTGTTGTCCTGTACGCCGCGTCCACAAACGCGATGTCGACCTGCCAAGTCGTCCGCCTCGATGTAGCGCAGCCAGGCACGTCGAACGATCCGTCGGCCCCACTTCTCGGCGCTGTGCCCGTCGTCGGCTCAGAGGCGGGGAGCAGCCCGCCGTCGCTTTCGCGTGGAGGCGGCAGCCAGCGCTCGCGGTGACGCGCACGACGCGGTGCTCGGCGGGCTCGCGGCGCACTCGTCCAGCGTGATGGTCTCGCCGTGCGAGATCTCGACGACAGCGGCTTCGATTGCGGCGATCGCATCGGAGTCGGAGAGGATCTCGGCGGTCTCTTCGAGGGCCTCGTACTCGGGGATGTCAGCCGCACTGCGCCGCTCGACGAGATCCCGTCTCCTGCGCGAGGCCGCCGCCCGCCCCTCGCGCTCGGTTCTGCGAGCCGCTCAGCGCCGCAACACGATCCTCGTCGTCGCCGTCTGGCGGCCGCCGCCGCGCGGCCTGACCGTCACCCGCAGCGTCGCCGTCACACGCTGCGCGCGGCGGAGGGCGCGGCGCGCGGGGCGGGAGGGCCGCAGGCGCATCCGCAGATCGCCGGCCGGGGCGCGGCGCACCTTGGCGCGGGCGAGCAGGCCGCGGCGCACCCCGCGCAGCCGTGCGCGCAGCTCGGCGGTCACCGTGCTGCGGTCGGCGGCGACGGCGACGGTGATTCCCACGCCGCGCAGGGCGCGCGCGATGCGCAACGAGCGCGGCGCCCGGCGCAGCAGGCCGCTGCTGTCCATCGGGGAGGGCGTCGCGCCTGCGCCCGGGGCGACGGTGAGGGCGTTGTAGGGGACGAGCCACGGGCTGCCCTGGCCGTCGATGACCTGCGAGGCGACCTGGAGGCTGTCGCCCGCCTGCTCGGGTCGGCAGGGGAAGGCGCCGCGCTGGCGCCCGCAGCTCGGCGTGCCCCCGCCCAGGCCGGCCAGCGGGCGCGACGAGCGCAGCGGGATCTTGAGGGCCAGTGACACGCCGAGAGGCAACTCCCACAGCCCGTCGGCCCGGGTCGTGCGGTTCAGGGCGGCGCCGAACTGGACGGTGGCAGCGGCCTGCGGGCAGCCCTCGGCCGCCGGCACCGGCGTCGTCGTCGTCCCGTCGCCGTACTCGCAGACGATCGGCGTCTGCGCGGAGATCGCCAGCTCGACGCCGACCGGCGGGATCACCTCGACATGGGCGAGCTGGCCGACGCAGGAGTCGGCCACGGCACCGATCAGCGCGATCGCGTAGAAGACCTCGCCGACCTTCGGCGGTTCGGGAAGGACGGGCAGCAGCACCAGCCCCTTCGCGCCCTCGACGGTGATTCCCGACCCGCCGAAGAAATCGGTCCCGCACAGCAGGACCTGCGAGCTCTCGCTCACGCCCGGGTCGACGGGGATGTCAGGGGAGGGCACTTGAGCGGCGGCGGAGGCGGGCAGCAGGGCGAGGGCCGCTAGGGCGGCGGCCAGGAGGAGGCGCGCAGGAGGCATGGCGCCAACTCTCTCACGTTTCCCGCCCCGTTATCCAGGAGAAGGAGGGAACGGGGCGTCGACCACGCAACGCCCACGCCAGGACCCAAGCCGCTCTGGGCACCTGATCGATCAGGGGTTGCTGGTCGGCCCGACGAGGGACGTGTCGAACGCACGCTCGACGTCGAGCGGCCCGCTGAGGATGCCGAAGCGCTCGTCCCAGCGCGCCCAGGCGCGCAGCACCCCGGGCCGCAGCTCCCCAAACGTGCGCGCGCCGGCCGTGAACGCCTCGTCGACGGCGTCGAGCTGGCCCGCGAGCGCGGCCTGGTCCAGCCGCGGCTCGGCCGCCAGCATCGCGGCGACGGCGCTCTCCGGATCGCGCTGCGCCTCCCCGTAGCCGCGCTGCAGCGCGCGGATCGTGGCGCGCACGACCGGCTCGTCGTCTTCCAGCGTCGCGCGGGTCACGCACAGCACCAGCTCGGGGTACGGCGGCGCGCCGAAGTCGTCGACGCGGAACTCCCGAATGCCGGGCCGCCGCTCGCGCAGCGCGACGCCCTCGACGCTCCAGAACGCCGTCGCGGCGGCGACGCGTCGCGCGAGCAGCGCCTTGACCGCCTGGAAGCCGATCGTCGTGGTGCGCACCTTCGCGGGATCACCGCCGCCGCCGGCCACCACGGAGCGCAGCACCGCCGCGTCGGAGGGCAGGCCGCTCACGCCCGCGCGCTCGCCCTCCAGGTCCGCGGGCGAGCGGATCGACGGCTGGGCGAGCACCGCCGCCAGCGGCCGCTGCACGAACGCCATCACGCCGACGATGTCGCGGCCCCGCTCGCGGGCGAGGCCGAGGTCGTGGATGTCGAGGATCGCCATGTCGGCCCGCCCGGCCTGCAGCAGCTTGAGGGCATCGGTGGAGGCGCCCGGCTTGCGGATCTCGAGCTCGACTCCCTCGGCCTCGTCGAAGGCCCGCTCCGTCGCGAGATAGAGCCCGGCGTGGACGGCGTTGGGCGTGAAGTCGAGCAGCAGCGTCGCCTCCGCCCCCGGCCGATCCTGGCCCGTGGTGGAGCCGCAGCCGGTGGCCAGGAACGTCAGCCCGGCGGCGAGCGCGGCGGTGAGGAGGGCGAGGAAGCAGCGCACCGGAGCCCAAGCAGGCTAGCCGCCTAGACTCCGGCTCTCATGCGCCGCCGGGTCACCTTCTCGCGCAACGTCACGCTGTCGCTCTCGCGGACCTGCGTGTCGCATTGCAAGTACTGCGCGTTTGCCACGCACCAGCCGCACCTGCACGAGCCCGAAGAGGTCGACCGGCTGCTCGACGGGGCCGTCCGGCGCAACGTCAAGGAGCTGCTCGTGCTCACGGGCGACGAGCCCGGCCACCATCCCGGGGTCCGCGAGCGGCTCGCGCAGCTCGGCTTCGCCGACTTCGTCGCCTACGTGTCGTGGTGCTGTGAGCGTGCGCTCGAGCGCGGGCTGCTGCCCCACACGAACCTCGGCGCGCTGGGCGGCCCCGACCTCGCCCGCTTGCGCGAGGTGACCGCCAGCCAGGGGCTGATGCTCGAGTCGCTGCGCCCGGACCTCGTCGCCCACCAGGCCTCGCCGACCAAGGACCCGGCGCTGCGGCTGCGCACGCTGCGCGCAGCGGACGCGCTGAAGATCCCGTTCACCAGCGGCATCTTGGTCGGGATCGGGGAGACCGAGGCCGACCGGATGGCGGCGTTGGAGGCGCTCGCCGGGTTCGGGAACCTCCAGGAGATCATCCTGCAGAACTTCGTCCCGCACCGTCGCTACTTCGGCGAGGAGCCGGCGGAGATCGCCACGAAGTCGGCCGAGGCCTACTGGCGCACGGGGCTTCACGACGGACCTGACGTACCCGCGCCCGCGTGGTCGTCTCCCGTGACCGTGCAGGACATGGAGCGCCTCGTCGCCGAGGCGCGGAGGGTGATGCCGGGAGTTGGCATCCAGATCCCGCCCAACCTCGCCGACTCGTGGCCGCGCCTCGTGGCGGCGGGCGCGACCGACCTCGGCGGGCTGAGCGCCAACGGCGACCACATCTCGCCCGAGCACCCGTTCCCGTCGCCCCACCAGGTGCGCAAGCGGCTTGCCGCCGACGGCGTCGCCCTGACCGAGCGGCTGTGCGTGTATCCGCAGTTCATCGACCCCGAGTGGCTCGCGCAGGGCGTGCTGGACGTGATCAAGGCGCGCTTCTGGAGCTTCATCCCCCGGCGCGGCTCCGGTCGCATCGACGGCCCGAAGGGCGCGCTGGCGCCCGACACGATCACCCGCGCCGTCGCCGGCGCGGCGCTGGACGGCGGCGAGGTGACCGCCCTGTTCGCCGAGTCGCGCCCCGAGGCGATCGAGGACATGCGCCAGGCGGCCGACGAGCTGCGCGCCGATCTGGCCGGGGACGACGTCACCTTCGTAGTCAATCGGAACATCAACGTCTCCAACGTCTGCATCGTGGGCTGTGCCTTCTGCGGCTTTGGCCAGGGCCGGCGCTCGCCTGATGCCTACACGCACGCGCGCGAGGACTTCGTGGCGCGCATCGCCGGCGCCGTCGCTTACGGGGCGACGGAGCTGTGCATCCAGTCGGGCATCCACCCCGACTGGACGCTGGAGGACTACGAGGGCTGGCTGCGGCTGGCCAGGGAGACCGCGCCGCAACTGCACCTGCACGCCTACAGCCCGATGGAGGTCGCGCACATGTGCGATCAGTCCGGGCTGACGCCCCGCACGGTGTTCGCCCGCCTGCGGGAGGCCGGCCTGGGCTCGGTGCCCGGAACGGCGGCCGAGGTGCTCGATGACGGCGTCCGCCAGCGCATCAGCCCGAACAAGCTGCCGGTCGCGCGCTGGGTGCAGATCATCGAAGCCGCCCACGCGAGCGGGCTGCGCTCCACGGTGACGGTCATGTTCGGCCACATCGAGGAGCCGCACGAGCTGGCGGAGCACATGCGCGTCGTGCGAACGCTGCAGGAGCGCACGGGCGGCTTCACGGAGTTCGTCCCGCTCTCGTTCATCCCGTTCCACACGCTGCTGGGCCGCACGCACGGGATCGAGGAGATCACGCGCGAGGAGAACCTCAAGCACACCGCCGCGTTCCGGCTGGCGCTCGGGCGAACGATCCCGAGCCTGCAGGCGAGCTGGGTGAAGATGGGCCTCGACGCCGCCACCGAGGCGCTGCGCTGGGGCGTCAACGATCTCGGCGGCACCCTGATGGAAGAGAGCATCTCCCGGCTGGCCGGCTCGTACCACGGCGTCAAGCTCGATCCCGAGGACCTCGTCGCCGCCGCGCATCGCGCCGGGCGCCCGGCGGCGGAGCGCACGACGCTCTACGAGCTGCGCCGCAGCTACCCCGTGGTCGCCGCGGTGGCGTGACCCAGCAGCAGGTGGCTGTCGCCGAACTCGTGCCAGCGATAGCCCGCGACGAGGGCCGCCGCGTAGGAGCGCTCCACCAGCTCCCGGCCGGCCACGGCCTCGAGCAGCAGGAGGTGGCTCGCATCGGGTTCGTGCCAACCGGTGAGCAAACCGTCGATCGTGCGAGCACCGTTCTCGGGGGTGATTGTCAGCGAGGTCCAGCCGGAGGCCGCAGACACCGTCCCGTCCGGTGCCGCGACGGTCTCGAGCGCACGGGTTACGGTGGTGCCGACGGCGATGACCCGTCCGCCGGAGGCATGTGCCGCGTTCACGCGCGCGGCGGTCCTGTCCGAGAGAACGACGCGCTCAGGGTAGGGCCGCTCGCCGCGTTCCTGCGAGCTGACGCCGGTGTGGAGCACGAGCGGGGCGATCCCGACGTCGCGCGCGGCGAGGCTCGCGAGCACCGGCGCGGTGAACGG
>Ga0136624_1000190_pt1 | contig 20722 bp, 28 predicted proteins | sample AntDrymUQ4692206_2_FD_104802 | JGI IMG/M metagenome (GOLD analysis project Ga0136624, IMG submission 104802) | Polar desert sand microbial communities from Dry Valleys, Antarctica - metaG UQ469 (22.06) | ecosystem: Environmental > Terrestrial > Soil > Desert | place: Antarctica: Dry Valley... | reverse complement strand
TCGCCGCCGCGTACACGTTGGCTTACGTCGGCGTGTGGATGGCTTTGCTCACCCCCACCTCCCTCCCCCTCGCCCTCAAAATCCGGCAGGTGGACCCCGAGGGCGCGGTCGTCAGCCTCTCGCTCGTGGTGGGGGCCGGAGCCTTCATCGCGGTCGTGGCGAACCCGTTCTTCGGCAGACTCAGCGACCGCACGACATCCCGGTTCGGGATGCGAAGGCCGTGGATCCTGGGCGGCGCGGTCGCCGGAACCCTGGGGCTGCTCATAATCGCCGTCGCGCCGAACGTGCCGATGGTCTTGGCGGGTTGGTGCGTAGCCCAGATTTCGTTCAACGCTCTTCTGGCGGCGCTCGCGGCGTTGCTGCCGGACCAGGTTCCCGTGGAGCAGAGGGGCCGCGTCGCCGGCCTCCTCGGCGTCAGCCTCTCGGCCGGGCTGGTCGGCGGCGCCTTCCTCGCCCAGACGGTCTCCGAGTCCGTCTTCCTGATGTTCATGGCTCCTGCGGCGGGCATGGTGTTCGTCGCGGTCCTCGCCGCCGTACTTGACGACCGGAGGCAGTCCCCCGAGTACATTCCGCCACCGTACACGCTGCGCGAGTTCCTCGGCAGCTTCTGAGTGAATCCGGCTCGCCACCCGGACTTCGCGTGGGCCTGGCTGAGCCGCTTCCTCCTCTATATGGCGACGGCCATGCTCATCACCTACCAGGTTTTCTACCTCATCGAACACCTCGGCATAAGCGAGGAGCGAGTGTCTCGCCTCGTCTTCATCACCGTCCTCGTCCTCAACGCGGGCATCGTCGTCTCCAGCGCCGCGGGCGGCTCGCTCTCCGACTTCGCCGGCGGCCGGCGCAAGGTCTTCATCTTGGTCTCCGCCGCCGTCTTCGCGCTCGGAACCGCCGTCATCGCTTTCGCCGGATCGCTCGACGCCTTCCTCTTCGGGGTCGCGGTCTGCGGCCTCGGCATAGGCATATACCTCGCCGTGGATCTCGCCCTCGTCTCCCAGGTTCTTCCCAACCCCGACGATGCTTCCAAAGACCTCGGGGTCTTCAACATCGCCAGCACGCTGCCCCAGTCCCTCGCCCCGGCGATAGCCCCCGCTTTCCTGGCGATACCGCTCTTCGCAAGCGGCGGGGGAGCCAACTACACGGCTCTCTACCTGGTCGCCGCCCTGTTCGCCCTCGCAAGTGCCCTCGCCATCGTGCCAGTGAAAGGAGTCCGCTGAGAGCGGCTTCGCCGCGCACGCGATCCACTTCGTTTCGCGCTCGCCGGCTTGTCGGCATTTCAGCCTGTCAGCCAAAAACAAAAAGCTGAAATGCTCGAATTCCGTGAGGAATGATCCTCCCGGAACCCGTTGCGGCGACTCGCGGCGCCGCAGAAATCCAAAGCAGCTTTTTCCTCGAATTTCCCGGAACCCACCCTCGATTCCAGCGATTTCCCCCGATCCGCACAGCCATCCACACAGCAATTCGCACAGCGCCTACGGCTAACCTGCCCTCCGTGTGGACGGCCGAGGAGGATGAGAGGGACAAATCGAAGTCCCGCAAAGAGAGGGTGAGGGGCGTGGATTTTCGCAAGAGACGGCTGATGATGGAGATGGGAAGAGAATCCATGGGGGCGGCGGACGACTATCCACGGACGATGTCGGTCGGCTCCGACCCCCCGCTCGAAGCATGGGGGAACCCTTGTCTCTTCCATGCCCCTCGAACTGTCCGGGGGGATTGCCGGTCGCCAAACGACACGGAATCCGCCCCGCTGGCTCCGCCCGCTTCGGGGGGGTATCCGTCTTTCCCGACTCCCCGGAGCGAAGCGGAGCGTAGCCTCTGGCGGCTGGGCTGCTTATCATGTGTGCGGGTCGTTGATGCTCCGAGGGGAAAGTGATGCAAACCGCCCAGGTGAAAACGACCGGGAGGTTCGGCGCCTTCCGGGCCGCTCTGGCGGCGGGACTCGCCTTCTGGGTCGTCATCGTCGCGCTCTTCGCCGCCTCGTCCGTGGACTCCGGCGGGGCGGACGCCGCGATCAACGCCGCTTTCGTGGCCGCCTTTCTTTTGGCCGGAGCCGGGTTCGCGGCCGCGATATGCAAGGTCGGAGGGGCGGCGGGTTTTCTGGATTCTTTTGGCTGGAGGGCTTCTCGCCCGCGTTGCGGGGGCTTTGATCTGGGAGTACGGGTCTTTCAGCTTCGGCCCGCCCGCCCACCACCTCCTCGCGTACACGGTTTCGTACCTGCTCCTCTTCGGCGCCATGCTGTGGCTGCTCCGATTGATGCGCGAGGAGACGGCCCCGGTCGCGATGCTCGACGCGGCGGGGACGATGACGGCCTCCGGAATACTCGCTCTTTACCTCGTCCTCAATCCGGTGGTCTCCGCGGTGGAGTTCGACGGGTGGGGGGACCTCTCGTGGATACTCTCCCGTCCGGTCTGCGACTTGGGATTTTTGTTCCCGCCCGTCCCATCTGACCCACGCTCGACTCGACGACCGGATTGCCGAAGGGACTGACGTTCGGCTCGACGCCCGGATTGCCGTCGGGATCCGCGCTTCTTTCGGCCGCTTGCCCGCACGACGTGCAGAAAGAGTCCCTCGCATCCGTCCTCGCGCCGCAGAAACGTCCGCCGGACACGCCCTCCGGCGCCGCGCCTCCCTCATTTTCCATGCCCATCTCCCTTCACGCTCGCCTTCCGACGACATCCATTCTCGAATGCGGGATCGTTCCCGCCATCGAACGATGGATTGAAAAGAAGTAGCCGAAGGTCGAGACGTTTTGGTTCGAAAGAGACTCCGCCGTTTCCATTTCGCCTTCCACCTCGATCCGACTCGCCCTCTCGCCTCAATGATAGGAGCGTTCCGAACGCCAATGCAAGCGATTCACCAAAAGATCACCCCCCAGGGGTGATGCGCCCACCCGCCTCGCCTCGCTAAATTGGTTTCAGAGGAAAGCGGTGGAAAGTGGGAAGTTTATGCGGGGAAGCAATTCCATGACTCCGAGGCTTTCGAATGAAGACACGCCTTCGGTGTCTGTGCGGCGAAAGCCATCTTCAAACTTTCGGACATCCCGATTGGAACTTATGGCTGAACCATGCGCGGGCCGCCCGCATTAACCTGTGCCAAAGCTACCGGAAAGCAACCGTGTTGAATGTCAAGGAGTCAGGGCATGAGGACACCTCCAAATAGAGCGATCGCGCATCAGGGCGTCGAGGATCGACAGCGGCCTCCCCATGCACGCCACCAGAGCCACCTTCTTGGGCTTGCCGGCGTCGAGGAGTCGCTGGTAGAACTCCTTGATGGCGGGGTTGTGTCGGGTGGCAGCGAGCGCGCCCATGTAGAGCGCGGCCCTCGCCGGCGCCCTCCCGCCCCACGCCCCACGCCTCCCGCTTCTCTGGCCGGAGTCGCGGTTGAAAGGGGCTGCGCCCACCAGGGCGCACGGGCGCCTGTGGGTAACCTCCCCCAGTTCGGGCAGCTCGGCGAGCAGCGCGCGGGAGAGGGCTCGCCCGACTCCGGGGACGCCTCTGGGGAGACTCTCGCTGGCCTTGAAGGCGGCGTTGTCCTCGATGGCGCCGTCGAGGTCGGAGCCGGTGCGCCCGATCTCCTTCCCGAGCCGCCCGACGTGCGCCCGGATGCGTTTGGCGAGCGCCTTCGGAGCCATCCGGAGGCGCTCGCCCTCGGAGACGAGCATTTCGACGGGCTGCCGCCTCCTGGCGAGAACCCCCCGCGAAGCGGCGGCGTCCCCGTCGGGGGTCGCGCTGGCCTCCGGCTCGATGGCCTCGGCGAGGCGGGCGAGGACGAAGGCGTCCATCCCGTCGGTTTCCGCGGGCCTTCCCATGGCTTCGGCGAAGCCCCTCGCCTGCCGGGGGTTTATGACCGCCGCGGATATTCCGGCGGCGGCGATGGAGGTGGCGGCGAGGCGCTCGCATCGTCCGGTGGCCTCCATGACGACGAGTTTCGGGCTTCCCCCCGGCTTCGCCAGCCGGGGGAGGGTCCCGTCGACGCCCTCCTGGTCGTTCGCCGCCACGAAGGACTCCCCACGGGGGGCGCCGGCTTCGCCAAAGGCGCTTGCGCCGGGAAGGACGCACACGCCGAGGGCCCTCTTGGAGACGTCGATGCCGACATGGGTTTCTCGCGCGGAACCCGTCATTCGTTTCCCCCTTCATCTTCGTGTAGGCCCGGCCTTGCGGATGCGAGCCTGCCCGGCGTAGCTGTGGCAGAGGCTCAGGCGACCGTTCGGGCTCCCCCGAAACCAGGGGCGGCGGCGAGTGCTGTCTCGCGGTCTTAGCGGAAGGCATGGACCGAGGAGGAGTCGGTCTGTCGTGCCCGTTGTGGCCGCATTGTGAACGACCGAAATCAATATACAAGGAGGAGAAGATGGAGGAAAACGGAATCGCCGGAACCTCTCCGAACTCGGTCTCCGAGGAAGGGCGAGTGGCGCGGACAGGCAATGGAAGGAGGCGCGCGATGGGCATCCGCGGACGAGGTTGGCGAACGCTCGCGGGCAAATGCGTTCTCGCGCTTTCGGTCGGCGTTGGGGTGGTCGGCTGTTCATTCGGTGGATTCGACCTGTCGGAGTTGCAGCCGGGCGAGTGCATCACGGGTAATGTGGAGTTTTATCCGCCAAGAAGCATCGAGGTCATTGACTGCGCGGAGGCGGCGCCGTTCGCCGACTACAAAGTCGTGTTCACCGAGAGCGCCACAGGCGACTTTTATCCTGGAAACCTTGACGAGATCAACGTCCGCTGCCAGAGCGAGGGCGGTCGCATCCTCACGCCTTCGGACAGTACATGGGACGACGGCGACCGGGTGGCTCTGTGCTACCAGAATCCCGACATACCTTCATGGTGATCGGCGAAACGAAAGAAAGGAGAAGGACACGATGAGCGCGCAAGAAAAAGTCTCAATGCAGGAATTCACGGTGGACACGGCCCTCGACGCGGAGGCCATCCGCGAGGCGTGCGGGCGGGCCGCCGAGGCGGGGACGCGCTTCCTCGACACGAAGGTCGTCGAGTATGCGGCGACGGACACGGCCATCGGCTATGTGATCAACGGCGTCAACCTCCTCGGCACGCAGCTCATGGACCTCGCGGTGGGGTGGGAGGAGATCGGCGACGGACGGCGGCGCGTGACGCTCGAGGTCGGCGACTTCGTCACCGATCGGTGGGCGCTTTGGGGCTTCATCCCGCTCAGCCCGAGGTCCCCGGTCGCGATGGGTTCTTTGAAGCGGTTCTCCGCCAGTCTCAGAAAGGAGCTCTCATGGATGGACTGAACGGATACAAGATCGCCCAAATCTGCGGCCTCGCGCTCGCCGCGATCATGTTCTTCATGCTCACGGTCGTCGGGTGGTACGAGACGTCCACCATGATCACGTGGTTCGTCCTCATGCTCATCGGAACGGGAGTCCTTTACGGCGCGGCGACGGCGAGGAGCGCGGCGAACTTCACGCCCTTCGAGAACGTGGATGAGGGCTTCTTTTCCGTGCGGGATTTCGGGGATTTCACATCGGTTCCTTTCCGTCGTTTACGAGAGTGGAATGTCCATTTGCGAGAGGGCGAGGAGCGCGGCGAGCGACATCCCGTTGAAAGTCATGTGCGCGACGACGGCGGGCCATATGGAACCGCTTTTCTCGTATGCGTATGCGTTCAAAAGCCCGAGTGCGAAGGAGGCCGGGAAGACGAAGTTTATTCCGTGGGCGGCTCCGAAAAGACCCGCGCTTATTATCGCGGAGAGCCAGAAACCCCACTTTCTCAGCCAGCCGAAGACCATTCCCCGGAAGAACATCTCCTCGGCGAAGGGGGCGAGGACGCCGATGGCGAGGGCGAAGAGGATGATCTGAAACGCCGATCCGGCGATGAGATCCTCGAACAAACCTTGCTGGGGATTCGACGAGTCGCCCGTTATAAGGATGTATATCGGGACGATGATGAAGGCGAGCATCCGGCTTGCGAACGCGATGCCGACCCCGATCAGGATCCACTTCCACGTCGTCGAAACGAACCCGAGAGAGGCGAGTCCGATCCGCCGCACCCCGACCGCTGCGACGATGCCGACGAGAGCAGCCACATATACCGCGACTTGCGAGAGGGCGATCAAACTCACCCGCCCGAGTTCGAGGAAACTTAAAGCGAAAACCCCGCCCGCCCCGAGGAGTATCGCAACCCCCGCGGCGATGAGTATGTCCGTCAGCCCGACGTTCGGTGTTTTCCGCTTTTCGTGGTGTGCGTCAGGATTTTCCATGAAACGGTTCCTTTCTGAAATTTCGGGACGAGGCGTTCGAGACGGCGAAAGCGCACCGCGATCCGCGGCTTCCCATCCGCTCTCCCCTCGAAGACCGGGACTCCCGACCGGACTCCGTGTCACTCATTTTTCTCGTCTTTTTCGTATTTTCCAGATTCGGCTCTTCCGGCTTCGGCCTTTCCGCTTTCGGCTTTCTCGGTTTCGGCTTTCCCGGGTTCGGCCATTTCGGCTTCGCGCATTTCCATGAGATCCCAGAAATCGGTGTCCTCCTCGGTCTTCGGGAGTCGGTCGTATACGATTTTGAGGACGAGGCCCATGACGACGACGAGGACGAGAGCTTCGGGGATGGCGATGGCGAAGCGGGCGATGGCGTTCGCGCGGGCGACTTGCAAATTGAAGGCCTCCGTCCCGAACTCGGCGACCACAATCCACAGATTCAAAAAGAAGTTCGCGACCGTGGTTATGACCGAGACGATGGTGATGGCGGCGGTTCCCATCCACATCGCCCGCCGGACGGGGAACTCGTCGAAGAGGTTTTTCAGCGAGCTTTCCTGCCTCGGCGTCCTCGGGTCGAAAGCCTGTGTGATGAACGCTCCGATGAGAGGCCGTCCGAAAGCGAGGGACGCGCCGAAAATAACGACCCAAAGGAGGCTCGCGACCGAGTCTTTGAACGCATACGCCACCCCGTCCACAAACCAGAAAGCGAGGATGCCGCGCACGACGGCGTTCAGTCCGAGGAAGGTCGTTATGAAGTTGAAACGCTTTGTGATGAAAAGCAAATCTATGGCGACCCATGCCACCGGGATGAGCGCGGAGACGACGTACGCTGTGATGTTCCCGAGCGAATCCGAGAAGCGCGAGAGGATTATGATCGGGATGATGAGGCCGAAGAGAAAATCCAGCCCGAGTTTGAGGGAGCGGTTCACGAATCCCCCCGTCGAACATACCCCGCGCCCATCCCCGCGACCGCTCCGAGAACGGCGAAGACCGCGATGGCGAAAACGCCGAGCGAAGACATGAACGCCACCCCGATCCCGGTTCCGAGGGCGGCTCCGATCCCCGCGAAAAGAGCAGCTTTTTCGCCGCGCTTGTCGTTGTTTTCGTTTCTCATCTCGCGCTTCTTTCTTTCGTGTTCCCTTGTGCGAAACGGATGCCGTGGTTCATGTGTCTCGCCCTCTCTGGCGGACGAGTTCCACGATCATCCCGATGGCGGCGGCGCCGAAGGCGAATGCCGCGATGGCGAAAACTCCGGGCGGATCCATGACCGCGAACGCGACCACCGCCCCTGCGGTCGCGCCGATGATCGCATAGCGCACCGACTTCCCGCCACGCTCGCGTCCCTCGCTCACCTCGCGCTCCTCGCTTCTTTCCTCCGGCGCATGAGATGCGAAAGGATTTCTTCGAGATCGAGGGTTCCCATTCGGACTATGCGGATGTTTTCCTTCGCGAGCGCGGCTTCGGTCTCGTCCGGCGAGTCGGAGACGACGCGGGACGGGTTCCCGGCCTCGACTTCGACGATTCCGGGGAGGGAGGTTCCCGGCTCTCCGTCGGTCCAAAAAGTTTTCCATTGTTCGAGGAGCGCGTCTTTTTCATATAGTCCGAGGAACTCGCCGTCCACGAGGAAGGCGACATAGTCGGCGAGGCGCCGGACTTCCTCCATTACGTGGGTGGCGAATACCACCGTTTTGTCGCCGCTCTCCATGAAGCGGGAGATGTCTTCGAGCATCGCTCGGCGGGCGAACGGGTCCACGCCGTCGGTCGGCTCGTCGAGAAGAAGGAGTTCCGCTCCGGTCGCCGCCGCGAGCGCGAACGTGAGCCGTCTTTGCATGCCTTTGGAAAGTTTGCCGAACTTTTTGTTTCCCTCGATCTCGGAGCGCGACAAAAGCTCGTCGTACGTTTTTTGCTCCCACGTCGGGTACCAATGGGCGACGAACTCGCCGAGCGCCTTCGCGCTCATCTCGTCGTGGCCGACGGAGCGTTCGGGGACGTACCCGATTTTCTGTTTTATCTCGACTTCCTCATCGGGATACGCGCCGTCGAAGAGGGAGAGGCTTCCTTCGTCGGGGCGCGCCAAATTCATGAGCATTCGGAAGAGGGTGCTTTTCCCGCTCCCGTTCGGGCCGACGACGGCGACGACGTATCCCGGCTCCACTTCGAGATTCACCGGGCCGAGTTCGAAGCTCCCGTATGATTTCCGCACGTCTTTCAGTGAGATGACCGGACGTTCCATCATGAGTTTCCTCCTTCGAGATTCGTGTTCTTTTCGAGCGTCTCTTCGAAGATTTCCCGGATCTCCGCCTCCGAGAAACCCGCCCGCTTTCCGGCTCGCACCGCCTCGTCGAACGCCGACTCGACGGGTTCGATGCGGTGTCGGGACATCCTTTCGGCGGCGATTTCGGCGACGACCGTACCCATTCCCTGGCGGGTGCGGATGAAACCTTCGCCCTCCAAATCCTGATACGCCCGCCTCGTCGTGATCACACTGCATGCGAGATCCTTCGCCAAACCCCGCACCGAAGGCAGTTTCGTCCCCGGCGGCAATTGCCCGGAGAGAATGAAGTCCCGCAACTGGCTTTCGATCTGCCGATACATCGGCTCCGGATCGTCCATCGAAAGTTGTATCGGGATGCGAGCCTCCGCCGACTCCGCGCTCATACGGCGAACTCCCGACCCGCGACGCGCCGCTCCGTCGCTTTCGCGAAGAGCGCGAAGACGATTCCTCCGGCGAGGAGCGAAATTCCGGCGATGAGCGGCCCATATTCCCCGGCGAGTCCGAAGGTTGCGAATACGATGCCTCCGCCCGAAATCCATACGGCGGCGATGATCGCCGCGAACCACACGAACTGGAAAACGAGGGCGAGCTTCCCGCTCACGCCGAGTTCGAGGATGAGGTTCATTCCTCCGGCGGCGAGCGCGTATCCGAGCCATATTAATGCGAACCATAAATATTGCGCCGCGCCGAAACGAGCGTCGAGAAACGGTGAGAAGACCGTGAGCGGCGCGAAGAAAAGCGCCGTCAAAACGGCGGTCGCCGGGAGCATGATGAGCGAGCGGGCGAGGATCATCTCCCTCGGGGATACCGGGAGGCTCCGAAGAAAGACGAGCCATCCATGAAACGGGTCGCGGTGGATGAGCATATAGCTCCGTGAGAAAACGTTTATGGAGAGTATCGAAATTATCGCGAGGAAAATGAGATCCACGGCGAAAGCGCCGCTCCGCGCGCTTTCTTCGAGCGGCACGACCGCCGCGAAAAAAGCGGGAATCGCGACAAGCCCGAAGAATACCGCCGCCATCGCCGTCACCGCATACGAGACGATTTTCCTCGAAAACTCCTCCCGCACTATATGGACGACGCGCTTTTTTCGAGTGTCCGGTTCGGGCGCCTCGGCCGCTTTCGGAGCGTCGGTGGTTTGGTTCGTCATGAGAGTTCCCTCCTCTCGACGCGGTTTTTGGTTTCCCTCGCGAGGAGCGCGAACGCCGCGCCTCCGATTACGAGGGAGACGACGGCGGGTATCGAGCCGTGTTCGAGGGCGAGGGAGGCGGCTCTCCCGACGAGGTTTATTTCGACGATCCATTCGAGGAGGACGAGGGCGGCGATGAGTCCGAAGACGAGCACGAAGGTGAACCATACATAAACTTTTCCGCTCATGGCGAGTTCGCCGAGGAGCGAGATGCCCGCCAATATGAGGCTCCATCCGAGCCATGTCCCGGCGAACCACACGTATGAAAGGCCGAGTTCCCCGAGGTCGGAGATGAAATATATGGGGATGAAGAACGCCGGGACGGTGAACGGGACGGCGAAGAGCATGGACATCGCCCGGCTCGCAACGAGGGTTCCGGGCGAGGCGGGGAGGCTCCGGAGGAAAGCGAGGCGGTGGGAGAACACATCGTTATCCAACCACACCCTCATATAGTCCATCGAGATCGAGTTCACCGCGAGGAGCGCGCCGAGGATGAGGAACATATAGTCGGCGAAGAAGGCGTTGAAAAATCCCTCGGCGCCCCGCCCCGACTCCCCGAAGCCCTCCATCACGAAGATGCCGTCCACCGAGGAGGCGACGAGGAGCGATATCGCGAGTATGAAAATGCCGCTCGCCGGATATGAGAGCCACGCTCGCCGGATGTCTTTATTCGCGAGCCACATCGCCTCGGAGAAGGCGTTCGGGCTTTCGTTTCGGTTTGCCATTGTCTCCTCCGATATGCGTGTCGCACCCATACCCGGCTCCAATCCTCGAAACTATCGCTTATACGAAGATCACAAACGCCGCGACGGCGACGAGCGCGAGAATGACGAGGGCGACCCCGACTTTCGACTTCGGCCACAGCCTCCGGAGCGACCCGGCGACTTTCTTCGCCACCTTCGCGACCCGCGTATACAGCCGCGCCGCCCAGTCGAATTCGAGGGCGAGGAGCCGCAGCCCGAAGAGAAGCAAAGGAAGCCCGAACTCCGGCGTGACGATGGAAAGGAGAGCCGCGAACAAACTGACAGCCCCGCCCGCGACGACCACCCCGATCCGAAAAAAGATCGACCGCTCCCGATGCCTCTCGCGCCTCTCGAATACCCGCGCGAGCGTCGCATCCATCTCGGTGGAGTCCGCGCCGCGAACCTCCCCGTCCACCCGACGCTCTTCCTTTTCCTCCATCCTCATGCCCATCTTCGCCTCCTTTGATTAATGTGTATATTTAATATGCACAATAGAACAACGTGATCGCGTATTTGTCAAGGAGGGGAGAAATTTTTATGAGAAGATAGTTTCGTTTCCGAGCATGGAGGTGTGGGATGGGTGCGGGGCGGGCTTTGTTGGCGGTGCCGGGGTCGAGTGTGAAGATGGCCGGGAAGGCTTTGTCGTCGGAGGCGGACGGCGTCTTCCTCGATCTCGAAGACGCGGTCGCGCCGGATGGAAAGGCGGAGGCGAGGGGGAGCGTCATCGAGGCGTTTCGGGGGATGGAGTGGGGAGGAAAGCCTCGAATATTTCGCATGAACGCGATGGACACGCCGTATTTTCACCGGGACATAGTCGAGGTCGTGGAGGGGGCGGGAGGGAGTGTGGATGCCATTCTCGTCCCGAAGGTTCGGTGCGGCGGGGATTTATACGCGCTCGACGTGATGCTCGCCGCCATAGAAAAGTCCATCGGGGTGGAGGTTGGGAAAGTGAAACTCGAAGCGCAGATCGAGAGCGCGGAGGGTCTGGAAAATGTCCGTGAAATCGCACGTTCGACGGCTCGGTTGACCACGCTCCACTTCGGGCCGGGGGATTATGCGGCGAGCGTCGGGATGCCGCAGGCGAGCATCGGGGTCGAGGATGAGTGGGACGAGGTTTATCCGGGGCATCGTTTCCAATACGTGATGCACCGGATAGTCGTGGCGGCGAGGTCTGCGGGATTGCGGGCTTTCGACGGCCCCGTCGCGGATTATGGCGATGAGGAAGGTTTGCGGAGGAGTTCCCGGATCGCCCGCTCGCTCGGCTTCGACGGGAAATGGTGCATACATCCCGCGCAAATAGACATCGTGAACGAAATATTCTCGCCGACGGAAGGGGAGATCGAGTGGGCGAGGAAGGTCATTGCGGCTTACGGGGAGGCGAACGAGGCGGGGTCGGGGGCGATCACGGTGGACGGGCAAATGGTGGATGCGGCGTCCATCCGGATGGCGGAGGTCTCGCTCGAAAAGGCGCGGTCGGCGGGGCTTTTGTGAGATAGTTTTGGGAGATGGGCAAACCCACTTTCTCCAACGACGCTTCGACGAACATGGACGCTCGGACGGCGTGGCGCGTCCGGGCCGCGCTCTTCGTTTCGGCGGCATTGTTTTTCGGCCTCCTCTATTTCGCATGGGGCGGCTTCCGGGCCGAGGTGAACGCCGCCGCCGGAATTCTCAGCCGCGGAGACATCGAAGGTTTGCGCGACTATATATTGTCATTCGGGATACTCGCGCCCATTGCCTCGCTCTTTCTCATGGTATTTCAGGCGATCGCCGCTCCACTCCCGTCGTTCCTCATCACGTTCGCCAACGGCCTCGCTTTCGGCGTATTTTGGGGATGGATGCTCTCTCTCGCCGGACACACGCTCGCGGCTGCCGTATGCTTCAGTATCTCGCGCGCTCTCGGACGCGCCCCGGTCGAAATACTCGTCGGGAAGGCGGGCCTCGAATCGGCGGACCGGTGGTTCGCGAGGTGGGGGATGTACGCGGTGTTCGCGGGGAGGCTCGTTCCGGGCATTTCCTTCGATGTCATCTCATACGCCGCCGGACTTACGAAGATGAGGTTCCGGAGCTTTATCTTCGCCACGACGCTCGGCGTTATGCCGCAGACTTTCCTTTATTCGTTCCTCGGGCGGCAAGCGCCGGAGTACGTCGGGCTTTTCTTTGTGACGACGGGAATCGTCATCGTCGGGTTCGTCGGGTACGTTGTTTATCGGCGGAGGAAACGGAGTCGTCCGAAGCGGAATTTACGGTGAGGCGTCGTCCTTCATCGTTTCGACTTCGCCGCTTTGACGGCGGCCTCGAATTCGGTCTTCGCGTCGCCGCGGTATGGTTCGATGCCGGACAGGTCGTAGTTCGAGGCTCCGGACATGATCTCGATGAAGTCAATGGTTCCGGCTTCGTCCACCCAGATCAAAGTCGATCCATCGTTGAGTTCGATGTATCGTTTCTCACCGACTATCGTTCGTGGCTCGAAGTCCACGATCATCGAGTCGGTGTCGTCGAAATATTCTATCTTCATGCTCTCATCTCCTTCCGATCGGCTTGTCCGCGTTGAATGCGTTGTGAAGGTTCTTCCCATCCTCCGTCATGATAACCCGTACCGTATAGTCAAGCTCCGGCGCATAGACATTGAACTGCCAGTAATTGTCTTTCGTTTGCTGGAAGAACTCCCCATCGAAGCGGTTGTCGAGGATCCACTGGCATTCGTCGTCGGTGATCTCCCACCGCTCCGGCTCCCGCGCGATCATGCGCCAATAATAATCCGTATGCCCCATTATCTCGAAGCGCCCCATACTCCGCATTGTACGCCCGCCGGAAATCCCGCCCCCGAAACTTATAAAATCCCACCATGCCCATACGCGCCCCCGAAACCCTCTTCGACATCGCCGGACTCGTCCACGGCTCGCTCACCGTCATAACCGGCTCGATGTTCTCCGGCAAAACCGAGGAACTCATCCGCCTCGTCCGCCGATCTTTATACGCTCGTAGAAAAGTACAAGTTTTCAAACACGCCCTCGACACCCGCTCCGAGACGGGCGAGGTGAAGTCCCACAACGGCCTTCTTTACGAGGCCGCCGCCGTCTCTTCGAGTGAAGAACTCTTCGAGCGGATACACCACACGACGGATGTCATCGCCATCGAGGAGGTTCAGTTTTTCGACGAGAGGGTCGTGGAGGTTTGCCGACGCCTCGCCGACGGCGGATACGATGTGATCGCCGCCGGACTCGACATGGATTTCCGCGGACAACCCTTCGGTCCGATGCCCCGCCTCCTCGCCGAAGCCGACGACGTTTTGAAGCTCCACGCCATATGCGCCCGGTGTGGCCGCGACGCATCACGCTCGCAACGCCTCATAGACGGCGAATCGGCCCCCGCCTCCGCCCCGACCATTCTCGTCGCAGCCGAGGAGAAGTACGAGGCGCGGTGCCGCCATTGCCACGAAGTGCGGTGAGCGAGTCGCTTCACTCCTCCCTCAAACCGAGCTCCCAATTTTTCTGACGAGGCTGCGGATTCGCTAACTTCGATCCTTCTCGGGGAAGAGGGAGGAGATGAGGAGCATGCCGACCCCGACGACGATGGCGGCGTCGGCGGCGTTGAAGATGTACCAGAAAGAGAAGTGGACATAGTCCGTCACCTCGCCGGAAGTGATCCGGTCATGGAGGTTTCCGGCGGCTCCGCCGAGGATGAGGCCGCATCCGACGGTCGTGAGTTTCGAGGGGGGGCCGGCGAGGAGCATCCACAAAACTACGACGACGGCGACCGCGCTCCCGGCCATGAGGATTATCTGGCTCCCGCCGAAAATACCGAACGCGCCGCCGTCGTTGAGGATATATGTGAGGCTGAAGAAGTCGCCGACGAGCGGGATGCTCTCCCCGACAGACATCGTGTTCTCGATGAGGATCTTTATTATTTGATCCACGACGTACACGAGGACGGCGAGGGCGAGGGCGGGCAACACGACCGACGTTCCTTTGGCGCGTCGCCGTCTTTTCGGGGGGGTGTATACGGGATCGGTCATCGGAGGAGTGATCGTAGCATACCGAGCATCGCGTCGTGTCTGTGGTTCGAGGGGCGCATCGAAACTCATCCCTCCGACCGATGCGAGAGCCTGAGCGGACGGCTATATTCTCCCCATACACCGGCCCGGCGCTTTTTATCTCCCCCTCCAAAAGCGTCGGTCCGGTGGTTTTTGTCGCCGCGGCTTCGCCGCCTCATCCCAAAGGCGCATCGTCTTTGGTTCCACAGTTCGATGCCGGGGAAACGGCGCGAAGATAACCTTTTCCCAGACAAAGCCACCGACGAAGGAGAGAAGATGGACACGGAGAGCGTGCGGAGTTATGGAGCGGTGATGAGCGGGCGGGACGAGAGGATGTGGTCGGGGCTGGCGCATCTCAGCGTCTTCCTCAATTTGTTCACGGGTTTCCTCGGGCCGGTGGCGGCGTTCGTCATATGGCTCGTGTACCGCGACCGCTCGGAGACGATCGCTTTCCATGCTTTGCAAAGCACGTGGTACCAGATTCCGTGGCTCGTCATTTTGTGGGTCGGATGGACGCTCACGTGGCTCCTCACCGCCGTCCTCATCGGCTTCCTCATGATGCCCGTCATGCTCGTCATCACGGCGATACCGTTCATCCACTCAGCGTACGGAGCGTACCGCATAAGCGAGGGCGACGACTTCCGGTACCCGCTCGTCGCCGACGTGATCTCCCGCCGAACCGAATAAAGAACTTCGAGAAAGCCCGGACTATTTGGTTCGGGCTTTCTTTCACGGACGTTTTGCGGGGCGCGGCGGATACTCCCCCGGACGTGCCGTGATTCAACCTTTCGACCGATGCGCCGCCACCGCCTCGCCCATAGAGTTTCGCCGTGAACCAGAGAAACGAGAAGGAGAGCGTCTTGTCCGAGAAGGGTGTGTCCGGGAGCGACGGAGCGAAGAGAATACCCGCCATCATCGAGGCTTCGGGGGTTCGGAAATCATACGACTCCGGCGACGTGAAAGTGAACGCCCTCAAAGGACTCGACCTCGACATCGCGAAGGGCGAGATGGTCGCCGTCATGGGGCCGTCGGGATGCGGGAAGACGACGCTCCTTAATTGCCTCTCCGGCCTCGACGAAGCGGACGACGGCGAAATCGTCATCGAAGGCGAGTCCATCGTCGGGATGTCCGACCGGAAAAGAACCCGCTTCCGAGCCGAGCGGATGGGCTTCATTTTCCAGTCGTACAATTTGATGCCCGTGCTTTCGGCGACGGAGAACGTCGAGCTTCCGCTCCTCGTGGCGGGGGTGAAGCCGAAGAAGGCGCACAAGCTCGCCCTCGCCGCTTTGGAGATGGTCGGACTCGCGGATCAAGCCCGGAAGCGGCCCGCGCAAATGAGCGGCGGCCAGCAACAAAGGGTCACCGTAGCCCGCTCGCTCGTCAACGAACCCGCCATCGTATGGGCCGACGAGCCGACCGGCGCCCTCGATTCCGAGACCTCGAAGGAAATCATGGACCTCCTCGTCCGCCTGAACCGCACGCAAAAACAAACCTTCGTCCTCGTCACCCACGACCCGGCGGTCGCGAAGCGCGGACACCGCATAATCCGAATGAGAGACGGCGAAGTCGAGAGTGAAGAGAAAAACGCCGGGACGGAAGACCTCTCGAACGTCGGAGCGAGGATCGAGACGAACGCCGAAGCGTACGGCTCTTCGAACGCCGGGAAGAATTAAATGGACACTCTCTTCGGGGTCGAAACCACACAACTCATGTGGACGCTCCTCGCGGTCTTCGGTTTCGGTGCGGCGGTTCTCCTTCTTTCCGCGCTCCGGAACCGGGTCGCGTTCAAAATGGCGGTGAGAAATATCCCCCGCCGCCCCTCGCAAACCGCTCTCATCGTCCTCGGACTCATGCTCGCCACGCTTCTTTTCTCGGCCTCTTTCACGACGGGCGACACGCTCACGAGCTCGCTCCGGGCGGAGTCCCTCCAGCAAATCGGCGAGGTGGATGTCGTCCTCTCCGCCGAAACCCCCTCGAACCCGAACCAGTTCACCGGCCCCGCCGTCTCACGCGACGACTATTTCGACGACGGCGTCGTGGAAGAAGTCCGAAACGAACTTTCGGGCGACGAGGAAGTCGCGGGAGTCGCTCCCTTCGCCACGGAGACCGTCTCCGTCGTCTCCGAGGAGAACGATGAGAGCGAGCCTCGCGTGGACGCCCTCGGCTTCGACGAGGCTTCGATGGGCGGCTTCGACGAAATAGTGGACGCTTCGGGGAACGCGCTTTCCCTCGGCGACTTCGGCGGGAACGAGGTGTATATGAGCGCGACCGCCGCCGAGGAACTCGGGGGTCTCGGCGAGGGCGACGAGGTCGAGGCGTTCTTCGGGAACGGCCCGTCGAGCTTCGAGGTCGCCGGAATATATGAGAGCGGGGCGAATCCGGGTTCGGAGACTTCGCTCGCGATGGGACTCGCGGATTTGCAAAGCCTCGTCGGGGTGGAAGGGGAGATAAACAATGTCCTCATCTCCCACGCCGGAGACTCGCTCGAAGGCGGAGAGCGGACGGATGAGACGGTCGCCGCCGTCGAACCCGTCCTCGAATCGAACGAACTCGCCGCCGCCGAGGTGAAGCGGGACGCCATCGAGCGTTCGGACGAGGCGGGGGCGCAAGTTTCGAGCATCTTCCTTCTCTTCGGGCAGTTTTCCATCGCGGCGGGTATTCTTCTCATCTTCCTCATTTTCGTGATGCTCGCCGCCGAGAGGAAGCGGGAACTCGGAATTGCCCGCGGGGTGGGGATGCAAAGGAAGCACGTCGTGCGGATGTTCGCCTTCGAGGGGGCGGTGTATGCTTTCCTCGCTTCGGTGGTCGGGAGTTTGCTCGGTGTCGGTGTCGGGTGGGTGATGGTGAGGATCGTCGGCGCGGCTTTCGCGGAGTCGGGCTTCGACATGGTTTTCTCGGCGAGGCCGGAGAACGTCGTCATCGCCTTCGCGCTCGGGATGGTTTTGACGTTCGCCGTCGTCCTCATTTCTTCGTGGCGGGTGAGTCGTTTGAACATCGTTCGCGCGATACGCGACATCCCCGAGCCGGACAAAAAGGGGCGCACGGTGAAGGGTGTTCTTCTCGCGCTTCTCACGCCCGTGTTCGGCGCTTTGGCTGTGTGGGGCGGTTTCGAGGTCGGGCAAATGGGGCTTCTCCTTCTCGGGGTGTCGCTCCTCATCATCGGGGTCGCGCTCGTGGCGAGGGTCGCCGGGGTGCCGGATCGGGCGTCGTTCACGTTCGCGGGGGTGGGGCTTTTGACTTTGTGGCTTTTGCCCGTGGATTATCTCCCGACGGGGCTTTCGCAAGGAATTGACCTTTTCTTTTTGTCGGGCATCATGATCGTGGTCGGGGCGGTGTGGGTCGTTATTTACAATTCGGACATCCTCCTCGGCGCGATCGTAAAGGCGTTCGGATGGATACGGGGGCTTCCCCCGGTTCTGAAAACGGCGGTCTCGTATCCGATGCAAGCCCGGTTCCGGACGGGGATGACGCTCGCGATGTTCTCGCTCGTCGTCTTCACGCTCGTCACGATGAGCTTCATAAACAAATCCTTCGCGACGATCTTCGACGACACCGAGCGTCTCGCCGGAGGATACGACATCCGGGCCGATGCCGGATACGCCGCCCCGATCCCGGACATCGAAGCCGCTCTCGCCGAAGCCGAAGGCGTGGACGAAGAAAAAATAACCGACATCGGGAGCGTGAACGGAATCCCCACCGAGGCGAAGCAGCGCGGGTCGGAGGGGGAAGCGGAGAGCCTTTACGTTCAAGGCGTGGACGAGGGGTATTCGGAGAGCGTGGGGTACGGTTTCAACATAGTCGCCGAGGAATATGGGACGGATCGGGAAGTGTGGGAGGCTCTTCAAACGGAAGAAAACGTCGCGGTCGTGTCGTCGAGGCTCGCCCCGACGAGGAACGATTTCGACATCGGCGCGCCGCCTCCACCCGTCGAATTGTCCGGCTTTTTTCAGGAGGACGAGTATTTGCCGGGCGATCTCTTCATAACCGTCGAGGAGCCGGAGTCCGGGGAGAGCCGGGATCTCCGCGTCATCGGGGTGGTCGAGGACTCGGCTTTTTACGCGGGGGAAGTCACGACCTCGCAGAGTACCCTCGCGGAGCTTGTCGGGTTCCCGATCCCCGCACAAAGTTATATGTTCGGCCTCAACGACGGGGCGGAGGCCGGGGCGGTCGCAAGCTCGCTCGAAAACGGGTTCCGGGAGAACGGTTTGGAGGCGAATCCGCTCGCGCAGGAAATCGAGGACGGGGCGGCGGCGAACGACATTTTGAGCAATTTGCTCGTCGGGTTCATGGGGCTGGGATTGCTTGTCGGGATCGCCGCTTTGGGAGTGATCGCCGCTCGCTCGGTGGTCGAACGTCGGCAGCAAATCGGGATGATGCGGGCGATGGGCTTTCAGCGCGGACAGGTTCGGCTCGCGTTCCTCATCGAGTCGTCGTTCATCGCGCTCGTCGGCATCGCGCTCGGAGTCGCGCTCGGCGGGGCGTTGTCCGGGACGATCATCGGCTCCATCGAGCAGGATTTCGCGGGGATCACATATCAGGTTCCGTGGCTGACCGTCGGACTCATCGTGGGTGTCGCATACGTCGCCTCGCTCCTCACGACTTTCCTCCCGGCGAGGAGCGCGTCGAAGGTGTATCCGGCGGAGGCGTTGCGGTACGAGTGAGGGAAGCGGCGGGGTTCGTTCCGGCCTCACCGGTATAATTCCGGGTACTTCGTTCGGATGAGGAGGTGTGTCGGGAATGGATATAAACTCGGTCGTTTCACGAGACCCCGAAGTGGTCGGAGGAGAACTCGTTTTCTCGGGGACGCGGGTTCCGGCGAGGGCGCTCGTGGATTATCTCAAAGCGGATCACACGCTCGAAGCCTTCCTCGACGATTTCCCTTCGGTGAGCCGCGAGAAGGCAGAAAGGTATCTCGAAATCTCCCTCGAAGCCGCAGATCTTGCGCGTACTTCTTGACGAGAATGTTCCGAAGCGTCTCAAGCGAACCTTCGCTTCGGATATCGAAGTGATGACCGTCGTGGAGCGCGGATGGTCTGGAAAGAAAAATGGGGAATTGCTCCGCCTCGCCGAAAAGGATTTCGACGCTCTCGTAACCACGGATCGAAGCATTTCATATCAGCAAAATGTGCCGGGATTCGATCTCGCGATCCTCATACTCGAAGGCATGAGCAACGACTACGGGGATCTCGAACCTCTCATGCCGGAGGTGAACGACGTGCTCCGGGAAATGCCGCCCGGAACGTCCCGGCGCGTCCCGGAAAACTAAACCCAACGCCGAACCGTCGCTTTGTACCGCCTATATTCCTCGCCGAACTTCCCTTCGAGATAACGTTCCTCCCTCTCGATGACTCCCCGCCTCATGACGGCGAGGATGAAGGGAAGAAGGATTATGGATGGGAGTGAGTTTTTTATGGAGGCAGTTCCAGCGAAGATCATGGTCATCGCGAGGTACGCCGGATTCCTCGTATACCCGAACGGCCCATCGGTGGCGATGCGGTTGACGGATCGGCGCGGATCAACGGGGGTGTCGACCCGCTTCATCGTGAGAAAGAACCACGCCCCGAGGGAAATCCCACCGACAACGAGCGGCCATCCGAAGAGACGGTTTATCTCTCTCGGGAGAAATGGGAGCTTCGCCTTCCGGTTCAAAAGGAGGCTCAAAATTAGCGGGACGCCGAAGATGAGCGGCGGCGGGGCGATGACTCCGGGGTTGTCGTTTTCGTCCGGCATTTCTTTCTCCTTTCCCGTGGGTGGCGTGATTTTATACGCGATGAGGGTGGAGGATTCCGTCGTGCGTGGCGTTGTGAGCCGCGACGCTTCGTGAGCGGGCGAGGCCGATCTTCCCGGCTCATACGGTGGTTCCGGGGAGCCGGACTCCGACCCTTTCGTGAAGAAGACGCGCCCCCGGCTCGTTTCCAGCTGGCGCGTACATGCGCCGGAGAGCCGCCGTCCCGAAAGAAGACCGCCGAGCCGTCTCCACGGCGACGGGGATGTGGACGCCGCAATGCCGAGAAGCGACCGCCCGGCACTCCGTATCGCGACTCCATGGACGAAAGGAGCCGCGAACCATCCACCCGGTTCCCGCACTCCCTCGCTTTTCATTCTCCGGGCCGATGCGGAGGATCCGGTGGCGGGGGTAGAATTTACGCCGATGGTGAAGCTCATGAAACGCGGCATTTCTTCTTTGCGTCGGCTTCAATGGAAGCTGACGCTCAGTTATACGCTCGTCACCGTAGCCGCGCTCCTCATTTTGGAACTCATTTTGATCGGGGTC
>Ga0136624_1000189_pt1 | contig 20829 bp, 20 predicted proteins | sample AntDrymUQ4692206_2_FD_104802 | JGI IMG/M metagenome (GOLD analysis project Ga0136624, IMG submission 104802) | Polar desert sand microbial communities from Dry Valleys, Antarctica - metaG UQ469 (22.06) | ecosystem: Environmental > Terrestrial > Soil > Desert | place: Antarctica: Dry Valley... | reverse complement strand
CGACGCGGCCGTCGTGCACGAGCACACCCTCGGCTCGCAGCAGCGCCGACTGCTCGCCGCGGTTCGCCGGAGACAGCCGGCCGTCGGAGTACACCACCCGCCACCACGGCAGATCAGCGCCGCTGCGGGCCAGGATCCGGCCCACGGCGCGCGCGGCGCGGGGCCGACCGGCGACGGCGGCCACATCTCCGTAGCTGACCACCTCACCGGCGCCGAGCATTGCGATGACCCTGATCAGGTCGTCGTCGAAGCTCGTCACGGACCGTCGAGGCGCACGATGCCGAACGCCTCGTGGCGGCCGAGCTTGGCTCGCACGCCGAAAACGACGGCGGCACCGACAGGGAGGGCGCGCGAGCCGTCGGCGATGTCGACGCAGTGAAACTCGTGCGCGGCACCATCGTGCTCGGCGACGATGCCCAGCCCAACTGCCTCGTCGAAAGCCTCGACCCGGCCGCGGCGAGTGCTGGAGATGACGTTGATGGTCAGTGGACGATCTTGCTGATCGACAGCTCGAGCAGGTCGGTGGCACCCGCCTCGAGCACTGCAGGGATGATGATGTTGACCTTGGCCTTGTCGACCACGGTCTCGACGGCGAAGCCACCGTTGGCGAGTTGGCCGATGGTCGGCGACTTGGCCGACGGGAGGACGGCCAGCACGGCATCGAGCTGCTCGGCGCTCACGTTGAGCTTGAGCAACACCTTGCCCCTGGCATCGAGCGCTCCGTTGAGCAGCACCATGATCTGGTCCATGGCGCGGCGCTTGTCGGGATCCTCGAACGAGGTCGGGTTCGCCACGACCTCGGTGTACGAGGTCAGGATCGTGTCGATGACGCGTAGCCCGGCGGCGCGCAGCGCCCTGCCCGTCTCGGTGATGTCGACCACGGCGTCGGCGATGTCGGGCACCTTGGCCTCGCTGGCACCGTAGCTGAGGCGCACGTCGGCCTCGATCCCCTGGGCGGCGAAGAACCGCTTCGTCAGCTCCGGGTACTCCGACGACACCCGCACTCCCTGGGGTAAGTCGCTCGTGCGTTGCACGTCGGAATCGGCAGCCACGGCGACGACCACCTTGATCGGATCGGTCGTGGCTTTGGAGTAGGCCAGCTCGCCGAGGCTGATGACGTGACTGCTCGTCTCCTCGACCCAGTCACGTCCCGTGATGCCCACGTCGAACAGGCCCTCGGCCACGTACGCAGGGATCTCCTGGGGCCTCAGGATGCGCACCTCGTCGATGCGCGGGTCGTTGATCGACGCCGAGTACTGCACGTCCGAGGGGCGCCGCACACTGAGGTCGGCGGCGTCGAACAGCTCCATCGTCGCCCGTTCGAGCGAGCCCTTCGGCAGCACCAGTCGCAGCACGGGCGGGACGTTACCGGAGGCCGCCGAGCGAGCGTCAATGAGATGTCGGGGCGTCGCTGAGCAGGCGGAGCGCGTGAGGCAGCACGTCGAGGATGGCACCGAGCTGTTCCACGCAGCCGTTGGGCGAACCGGGGGTGTTGCAGATGATCGCCTGGCCGCGGATACCGGCGATGCCGCGCGACAGGCGTCCGAGCGGGCTGACGAGATGCATCGCCTCGGCCAGCCCAGGTGCCTCCCGCTCCAACACGAGCCGGGTTCCCTCAGGGGTCTGGTCACGCGGGGCGAAGCCCGTTCCCCCCGTCGTGACGATGAGTCCGCAGAACTCGTCGGCGAGATCGGTGAGCGCGACGGCGACGGCGGTCGCGCCGTCCTCGGTGACCCGATGCTCGACAACGTCGAGACCGGCCCTAGACAGCTGCGCTACGAGCGCTGCGCCCGCCGTGTCCTCCCGGGTGCCGCCGGCGACGCCGTCGCTCACGGTCAACACCTTGGCCAACAGCGCGCTGTCGTTCATCGCCCGACCGTATCGTCGTTGTCCGCCTCGGCCGCCTCGTCGCCGAAGCGCTCCCCGTCGGCCGGTCGAGCACCGTTGGCGAACGACTGCCAGCTCATACGAGGCGATCCGGCCTGCTGCACCTGCACGGGCCGCAGCGCTTGGCCGTCGCCGGCCGTGATCACGTCGCCGACCAGCTCGCCCGGCGCCGCTGCGCCAGGCGCCGCTGTCCGGTCAGCGGCATGCAACTTGAAGCGTTCGCCGCGGAACGTGGTGAAGGCGTTCCCCACACGCACCACGCGGTGCAGCTCGACCGCCGGCCGGCGCCAGTCGAGACGCCGCTCGTCGGGCGAGATCTTGTGCGCGTACGTGACGTCGCCGTGCTGGGGCTCAGGCTCGCCGAGACCGGCAGCCAGCCGATCGACGAGCAACCTCGTCCCGAGGTCCACCAGTTCCCTGCGCAGCTCATCGGCGGTCGTCTCCGAGCCGATCGGAACCTCGGCCATGGCGTACACGGCACCGGTGTCGAGCCCCTCCTCGACGTCCATCACGCAGACGCCGGTGACGTCGTCGCCAGCGAGAATCGCACGCTCCACGGGCGCTGCTCCGCGCCAACGGGGCAGCAGCGAGAAGTGCAGGTTCACCATCGGCAACGCGGCAAGCACGGCTCCAGGGATGATCCGCCCGTAGGCGACTACGACTCCGAGCTCGGAACCGGCGTCGACAAGATCGGCCATGTCGTGACTGACGCGAAGGCCGAGGTCGAGCGCCGCCTGCTTCACCGGGCTGGGACCGATACGGCCACCGCGCCCCCGGCGGGCATCCGCTCGCGTCTCGACGAGGGCGATGTCGTGGCCGGCCTCGTGCAACGCCAGCAACGGCGGTACCGACATCTCAGGCGTGCCGAGGTAGGCCAGCCGCACGGATCAGCGCAGGCGGAGGCGGCGACGTTCGGGCACCGGCGCGTCAGGAGCCTCGGAGATCGAGCGGAACTCAGCCAGCGCCGCCTTGCGCTGATCGGGCGTCATCCGGTCGAACATCAGCACCCCGTCGAGGTGGTCGATCTCGTGCTGGAACAGCCGGGCCTCCAGCTCGTCGGCCTCGATCTCGATCGTCTCGCCGTCGAGCCCGACGCCACGCATCAGCACCTCTTTGGGACGCAGCATCTCGACGTACAGCCCGGGGATCGACAAGCACCCCTCGTCGTAGAGCCACTCCCCCGACGACTCGACGATCTCGGGGTTGAGCACCACGAGCGGTTGCTCGCCGAGGTCCCAGACGAAGATCTGTTTGCGTACGCCGATCTGGGGGGCGGCGAGGGCAATGCCGTTGCCCAACGAGTACAGCGTCTCGAACATGTCGTCGACCAACCGGACCACCTTGGCGTCGATGTCGTCGACGGGCGTTGCCGCCGACTTGAGCACCGGGTCCCCGAACGTCCGGATCTGGTACGACATGCGTGTCAGGCTATCCGTCCGATGCCGCACTATTTCGACGAGCAGCCGGCGTCGAGCTCTGATCCACGCACCGTGGACGTCGACCTCGGCGACGTCCGTTTCGCGCTGACCACCGATCGTGGCGTCTTCAGCCACGGCACGCTCGACACCGGCACCGCCCTGCTGCTGAGCGACGCCCCCTCACCGCCGGGGCATGGGGAGCTCCTCGACATCGGCTGCGGCACAGGCGCCATCGCCCTGGCGCTGGCCCTGCGATCACCGTCCGCCCGCGTGTGGGCCGTCGACGTGAACGAGCGGGCCCGAGACCTGACGAGGGGCAACGCCGAGCGCAACGGCGTCTCGAACATCCGTGTCGTCTGCCCCGCCGACGTGCCCCTCGACATGCGCTTCGACGCCCTCTGGTCCAACCCGCCGATCCGCATCGGCAAACCGGCGCTGCACGAGCTGCTCGCCGGCTGGCTGGCCCGGCTCACCACCGAAGGAACGGCCACGCTGGTCGTGCAGCGCAACCTCGGCGCCGACTCGTTGCACCGCTGGCTGCAGGCGAATGGCTGGCCGACAGAGCGGCTTGGGTCGTCGAAGGGCTTCCGCTTGTTACACGTCACACAGAACCACTGACCCCGATCCGCTCCGCCGCCATCTGTCAGGCCCGGGGTGGATCGACCTCGATACGCAGCCGGGAGCGCGCCGGGCGAGCGGTCGTGATGAGCACCGTCCCGAGTTGCTCCCAATCCGGCGCCCGGACGAGGAACTGCGCCGCCGCACCAGGCCGCGGACCCACTGTGACCAATTCACGCGGCAGGGCGGCGGCGAACTCCGCAGCGCCCACTCCGCTCACAGATGCCAGGGCCGCATACGGCGGCAACCTCAGCTCCTCGCGGCGTGACGACTCGACGCGCGCCATGCGCCCAGGATCAGCCAGCAGCACGGCCCGCAGCACCTCGTGGCGGGGCAGGTACGTCTGCACCAGCACGCGGCCCCCGCCCGCCCGCGGCCCGACGAGGCGAGCCGCCCGGACCAGCAGCGCCATCGCCTGTTCGCTGGCGCGGTAGCGCGGGGCCAACAACTCCGCGTCGATGTCGAGAAACGCCACGACGTCCGCCCGGTCCACCCGGTGCAGCACCGCCTCGGTCCCCACGTACACGCCGGCGGCCGGCGGAGGGTCGTCATCGTCACCCGTGACGACCACCGCCTGGCGGCTCGCGGCGGCGGCGATCTCCTCTCGCAGCCGGGCAACACCGGGTCGCAAGTTGGCGAAGCCCGTCCCGCCGCACTGCTGACACACAGCTGGCCGATCGAGGCCGCAGCGGCCGCACGAGAAGCGCCGATCGTCGCCGACGTGCACAGCGGCTCCACAGCGCTCACAGCGGGCGAGCGCCCGGCAGGTGCGGCAAGCCACGATTCGCGCCCGTCCCTTGGCGTTGTGCACACACACCACCGTGCGCTCCTGATCGCGCAGCGCGGCGATCAGTGGTGACGTCAACATCGACGTCTTCCACGGCTCGTCGCGGGTGCGGTCCACCAAGTCGACGAGCGGCCACGCTGCTCTCGAGTCCGCCACCGACGGCCGCCGCACCGAGCCCGCAGCCCAATCCAACGCCGTGACGGTCGGTGACGGTGACACGAGCACCACCAACGCCCCGGCTTGGCGGGCACGCTCGACGGCGACGTCGCGAGCGTGCCACGTGGGGCTGCGCTCCTCCTGCAGGGCCTCGGCGTGCTCGTCGGCGACGATCACCACGGCCAGCTCAGGGCACGGAGACCACACTGCCGTCCGCGTCCCGACCACCACCTGGACGCCACCGTTCGCTGCGGCCCATTCGTCGGGCACCAGCGAAACGTGGACGTTGCAGCGCCGCAGCCGAGCGGCCAGCAACCGACTCTGGTCAACACCTGGCACCACGACGATCGTCGGGCCGTGCATCATGGCCGCAGCGACGATCGGCACCAGGTCGGCACCCGGCCCGACCACCAGCACTCCGCCGCCGCCCGCCATGAGCTCCGCCGCACCTGGATCTCGCGGCTCGGGTGCCGGTTCGGCGGGACGCCGGGATGGGACGGTCGTGACTGCCCGCTGCGGCGAGGCCGCCACGAGGAACGGCCGCAGACCCCTGGCCGCCCATCGCCGCCGCGCCCATCTGGCCAGCGCAACGACATCGCTTTGCGGGCCGCGTCCTGTGATCTTGGCGATCGGTCGCAGGCGGTCGATCGCAACGTGACCGTCGTGCTCAGCGATGTCGAGCACCCAGCCTCCCACTCGGCGTCCGTGCAACGACACGCGCACGATGTCGCCGAGCTGTAGCAGCGGACCCATCTCGTCAGGGACGAGGTAGTCGAACTCCTTGTCGATGCCCGTGACGTCGGGCAGCACCTTGGCGACGAGCGGCGCCGCTGTCACACGCCGATCGCGGAGGACAGCTCCTCGAGCCGGCTCGTGTGCTCCCAGGTGAAGTCGGCTCCCCTGCGGCCGAAGTGGCCGTACGCAGCGGTGCGCCGGTAGATCGGTCGCAGCAGGTCGAGGTCGCGCACGATCGCTCCTGGACGCAGGTCGAACACCTCGGTGACGCCCTTGACGATGATCTCGGGATCGACGCTATGGGTGCCGAACGTCTCCACGAGGATGCTGATGGGCTGGGCCATGCCGATGGCGTAGGCGACCTGTACCTCGCAACGCTCTGCGGCTCCGGAGGCCACGACGTGCTTGGCGACCCAGCGAGCGGCGTAGGCGCCGGAGCGGTCGACCTTGCTCGGGTCCTTTCCACTGAAGGCGCCGCCGCCGTGGCGGCCCATGCCACCGTACGTGTCGACGATGATCTTGCGCCCGGTGAGGCCGGCGTCGGCGTGAGGTCCGCCGAGCACGAAGTTGCCCGTCGGGTTGACGTACACCTTGAAGTCGTCGTCGGCGAACTGGTCGGGGATCGTCGGGTTGATGACCTGTTCGATCAGGTCGGGCCTGATCACAGAATCGCGGTCGACGCCGTCTTGGTGCTGGGTCGAGATCAGCACGGCTCGCAGCGCCACCGGCTTGCCGTCCTCGTAGTCGAACGTCACCTGCGTCTTTCCGTCTGGGCGCAGGTACGGCAGCTGACCGGACTTGCGCACCTCGGCCAGCCGTTCGGCGAGACGGTGGGCGGTCCAGATCGGCAGCGGCAGCAGGTCCTCGGTCTCGTTGCAGGCGTAGCCGAACATCATCCCCTGGTCGCCGGCACCCTGTGCGTTGAGCTGGTCCTCCCCGGCTTTGCCGCCGCGCAACTCCTCGCTGGTATCGACGCCTCTTGCGATGTCAGGGCTCTGCTCGTCGATCGACACGATGACGCCGCACGTCTTGCCGTCGAACCCGAACAACGGGTTGTCGTAGCCGATGTCGTTGATCGTCTCGCGTGCCAGCTTCGGGATGTCGACGTAGGCCGTCGTGGACACCTCACCAGCGATCACGCAAAGACCCGTCGTCAGCAGCGTCTCGCAGGCAACCCGGCCGTGCGGATCCTCGGCCAGGATGGCGTCGAGCACCGAGTCGCTGATCTGATCGGCCATCTTGTCCGGGTGACCTTCGGTCACGCTCTCGGAGGTGAAAGTCCAGCGGGGCACAGGTTTCTCCAGGGTCGATGTCTGATGGGTGGTGGTCGGTGGCGGCGGTCAGCCCGGCGCGTCCTGGCGTGCCGCAACGACGGCATCGAGGACATGCGCGGCGATCACCCGCTTTTCGGCTCGCGCCACGCTACTCGCCGGATGGTCCTTTCGGATGATGGTCACGGCGTTGGTGTCGTGGCCGAACCCGACGAGTGGAGCACTGACATCGTTGGCCACGATGACGTCGAGGCCCTTGTGGCGCAACTTGGCGGTGGCGTTGACCACGACGTCCTCGGTCTCGGCGGCAAACCCGACGATGGTCTGCCCGGGACGTCTCGCTGCCGCCACGCCGGCCAGGATGTCGACCGTCGGCTCCAGCACGATCTCGGGCACGCCATCGCGCTTCTTCAGCTTGTCGGACGCTGCCACCTTTGGCCGGAAGTCGGCGACCGCCGCCGCCATCACGACCACGTCCACGCTCGAGGCTGCCTTGAACACGGCGTCTGCCATCTGCTCGGCCGTCTCGACCCGCTCCACTGCCACGCCGGAGGGCACGTCGGGCTCGACCGTGGTGATCAACGTCACTGCGGCGCCGCGAGCATGGGCCTCAGCGGCGATGGCATGGCCCTGCTTGCCCGAGCTGCGGTTGGCCAGCACCCGCACAGGATCGATCGGTTCGCGGGTGCCACCTGCCGTGACCAGCACCGACAAGCCGTCGAGACGCTTCACCGATGGCGCCGGGCTGTCAGAGCGGCAGGTCGTCACGTCGATCACCCTGGCCACGATGTCGGCAGGTTCAGCCATTCGCCCGACCCCCGAGTCACCACCGGCCAGACGTCCGCTGCCAGGGCCTACCAACTCCACGCCCCGCGACATCAGCGTGGCGATGTTGTGCACGACCGCAGGATGTTCCCACATCTCGGTGTGCATGGCCGGCGCCAGCACGACGGGTGCCGTCGTGGCGATCAACGTGTTCGTGAGCAGATCGGTTGCCAGCCCGTTGGCGTAGGCACCGATCAGCCTCGCAGTCGCAGGGGCCACGACGATCACGTCGGCCCGCCGGCCGAGACGGGTGTGGGGGATCGGGTCGGGCCCTTCCCACATGCTGGTCATGACCGGTTCACTGGCAAGGGCGCTCAGCGTCGTGGCGCCGATGAAGCGCCCGGCCGAAGCAGTCATCACCGGCACCACGTAAGCACCGGCATCGATCAGGCGCCGCAGCACGTCGACCGACTTGTAGGCGGCAATGCCGCCCGACACGCCGAGGACGATCGTGCGTCCGGCGAGCGCGCTCATCGAAAGGCCTTGCAGGGCCTAGTTGGTGTCGGCCGCTGCCGCGGTGTCCTCGGCCGGGGCATCTTCGGCGTCACCGTCGACCGGTTCTGGCAGCTCGGCCCAGGCGATCTTGTCGGCGGCGATCTCTTCGAAGGCGATGCTCAGCGGCTTTCGTGACACCGACGACACCTGCGGAGGCACCATGTGGCCGAGACCCTCTCCGAGCTGGTTGAAGTAGGCGTTGATGTGGCGGGCCCTGCGGGCACCGAGCGTCACCAGGCCGAACTTCGATTCCACTCGACCGAGCAGCTCCTCGATGCCGGGGTTCACCATCGTGTCGTGCGAGCGCTCCATGTGCGCAGTCTACCGGGAGCGGGACGATTCGATGATGGCCAGCAGCTCGTCCACGGTGGTGTACAGGTCATCGTTCACGACCACGTGGTCTGCGACCGCCAACCCAGCCGGCTCTTCGTTCTCGGCCTTGCGAAGGCGGGCCTGAACCCGGTCGTCGGGGTCGCCCCGACCGCGCAAGCGGCGTTCCTGCTCGGCGCGAGATGGTGGCAGTACGAAGATCATCACCGCGTCGGGATGTCGCTTCTTGACCTGGCAGGCGCCGTCGAGCTCGATCTCGAGCACGACGTCACGATCGCCGACCGCATCGGGTTCTGGCACCGGGGTGCCGTAGTAGTTGCCGAGGAACTCCGTCCACTCGACGAATCCGCCTCGTTCGATGTGACGTTCGAACTCGGCGGCGTCGGTGAACCGGTAGTCGTCGTCGGTCTCACCGGGCCGCTGGCGACGCGTCGTCCACGAGCGGCTGAGCCAGAGCCCCCGATCGCGTCGTACGAGCGCATCGACGATGGTGCCCTTTCCGACCCCACCGGGTCCGGACACCACGATGATCAGCGGAGCACCCGGCGAAGCGGGCTCAGCCACCGAGGGCGTTGAGGAGCGCTTGGCGCTGCTTGGCCCCGAGACCCTGCACCCGACGGTTGTCGGCGATCTCCAGCTCCTCCATCAGCTTGCGGGCCTTCACCTTGCCGACCCCTGGCAGGGATTCCAGCATGGAGACGACCTTCAGCTTGGCCATGTTCTGGTCCTCGGAGTCAAGCGCGTCTCTGAGGGTGATGGAGCCCATCTTCAGGCGCTGTTTGATCTCGGCGCGTGCGGCACGGGCCTCGGCGGCCTTGGCGAGGGCTGCCGCCCGCTGCTCGGGTGTCAACTGCGGAGGTGTTGCCATGCCTGTCACGGTAGCGCGCTGCTTCGCTGCAGGTCGCGCCACTCGTCGAGCACTCGACGGGGAGCAGCCGGGTCGGCGAACGTGGCCGTGCCCACCTGCACGGCGCACGCCCCGGCCAGCAAGAACTCGGCGACGTCCCAGCCGCTGCGTACACCACCCACGCCGACGATCGGAAGATCGGGGTGTGCCTGGTGGACGTCGTGCACGGCACGTACGGCGATCGGATGGATCGCAGGGCCCGACAGGCCCCCGCCTCCTGCGGCCAGCGCCGGTCGTCGCGTCTCGCGGTCGAAGGCCATCCCCAGCAGGGTGTTGATGCAGGTCACGGCGTCCGCACCGGCGTCGCCAACAGCCGCCGCCACGTCGACGATGCGGTCGGTGTTGGCGCTCAGCTTGGCCCATCGCGGTCGTCCGCAGGCAGCCGTGGCCTCGATCACCTCGGCCGCCAGGTGCGGATCATGGGCGAACATCGACGAGCGGCCCTCGAGGTTCGGGCACGACAGGTTGACCTCGACGGCCACGACGGCGGATGGTGCCGCCGCCAGGAGCTCGGCCGCCCGCCGGTAGTCGGCGAGGCTCCGACCCCAGATGCTGGCCACGATGGTCGCCCCAGATCGCTCCAGTTCCGGAACCACGTGCTCGAGCCAGTACGGGATCCCGGGACCCTGCAGCCCGACGGCGTTGAGCATCCCCGACGTGGTCGGATGCAGGCGGGGAGCCGGGTGACCTGCCCATTCGTAGGCTGCCAGCGATTTCACGACGAGGGCGCCGAGCGACGACAGGTCGAAGTAGCGGCCCAGCTCGGTGCCGTAGCCGGCCGTGCCCGACGCCGTCATCACCGGGTTCTTCAGCGTGACGGAGCCGACGTTCACGACCGCATCTGGTGCAGCTCTTGCAAGGACTTCACGTCGATCGGCCGGGATCGCGCCTCGGCCAGGCCGCGTACGGCGGCGAGCGCGGCATCGACGGTGGTCACGCATGCCACTCGATGGAGGCTCGCCGCCTTGCGGATGTGCTCGCCGTCGCTGCGCCCGACGCCGCCCTCTGGCGTGTTGACGACGAAGCTGACCTTGCCGGCGGCGATCAGGTCGACAGCGGTCTTGCCATGCCCGTCGCTGACCTTCGCCAGCACCTCGTCGACGGGTTGGCCGAAGCGTGCAAGGTGCTCGGCGGTGCCCTTCGTGGCCACGATGCCGAGGCCCAGCTCGCGCAGCCGTTTGGCGACCACCAGGCCAGCCGGCTTCTCGGGATCGGCCAGGCTCAGGAACACGGTGCCGTCTGTTGGCAGGATCGTGCCTGCCGCCAACTCTGCCTTGTAGAACGCCCGGCCGAACGACGTGTCGATGCCCATCACCTCCCCGGTGGAGCGCATCTCGGGTCCCAGCGCCGGGTCGACCTCGGGAAACCGGGAGAACGGCAACACGGCTTCTTTGACGGCGACGATGCCGCCGCCGTCGAGCACCGACGGTCTCACCAGGCCCTCGTAACGTAGCTCGGCGAGTGTGGCTCCGAGCATCACCCGTGTCGCTACCTTTGCCAGCGGCACACCCGTGGCCTTGGCCACGAACGGCACGGTGCGGCTGGCACGTGGGTTGGCCTCGATGACGTACACCGTGGCGCCGGTGACGGCGAATTGCACGTTGATCGGGCCCCGCACGTCGAGGCGGTCGGCGATGGCGGCCGTGTACGCCTCGATCACCTCCACGACCCACGATGGCAACGTCTGGGGTGGTATGGCGCAGGCCGAGTCGCCCGAATGCACGCCAGCTTCCTCCACGTGCTCCATCACGCCGCCGATCAGCACCTCGCCCGTGTGGTCGCGCACGGCGTCGACATCGACCTCGACGGCGTCGTCGAGGAAGCGGTCGATCAGCACCGGCCGCTCCGCTGACAGGCCGCCCTCGCGACCGAGGCTCCCGAACCCGGCCACCTCGGCCATGGCCACAGCCAGCTCGTTGCGGTCGTGCACGATCTGCATGCCGCGGCCGCCGAGCACATAGCTCGGGCGCACGAGCACGGGGAAGCCGATCGGCTCGACGATCTGCAGTGCTTCCTCGAGGTCGATCGCCGTGCCGCCCGGCGGCTGGGGGATGCGCAGCTCCTCGCACAGAGCACTCCACTTCTCGCGGTCCTCGGCCAGATCGATCGACGCAGGTGCCGTGCCGGCGACCATGTCGACAGGGATGCCCGACGCCAGTTTCAGCGGCGTCTGCCCGCCGAGCGACAGGATCACCTTCGGCGCAACACCTCCTGCGGCCGCGGTCTCGGCGCTGAGCACGTGGTGTACGTCTTCGGCCGTGAGCGGCTCGAAGTACAGCCGGTCGGACGTGTCGTAGTCGGTCGACACGGTCTCGGGGTTGCAGTTGATCATCACCGTCTCGAACCCGGCGTCGCGTAGAGCGAAGCTGGCATGCACGCAGCAGTAGTCGAACTCGATGCCCTGGCCGATGCGGTTCGGTCCGGAGCCCAGGATCACGACCCGCGGCCGATCTGACGGCCTCACCTCGGACGTGTCCTCCCAGGTGGAGTAGTGGTACGGCGTCTCCGCGGCGAACTCGGCGGCACAGGTGTCGACGGTCTTGTACGTCGGGAACACCCCGGCCGCCTCCCGCGCAGAGCGCACGTCCCCGATGCCCACGCCCCACAGGTGCGCCAGCTGCGCGTCGGCGAAGCCGAGACGCTTTGCGCGGCGCCAGGCCGATCGATCCAGCTCAGCAGGACCGCCGGCCGCCTCCACGTCGTGGCGCTGCTCGACGATGGCCAACATCTGGTCGAGGAACCACGGGTCGATGGCGCATGAGGCGTGAATCTGCTCCACGGTCAGACCACGGCGCAACAGCTCGCCGACGAGGAAAATCCGTTCGGGCGTGGGGATGGCGACGGCCGCGAGCAGTTCGTCGTCGGTGCGCTCTGCGTACTCGGCCTCCGCCGGATCGGCGTTCAGTCCGAGGCGTCCATGTTCCAGCGAGCGCAACGCCTTCTGCAGACTCTCGGGGAACGTGCGTCCGATGGCCATGGCCTCGCCAACCGACTGCATCTGGGTGCCGAGAACACCGCTCGTACCTGGCAGCTTCTCGAACGCCCACCGCGGCACCTTCGTGACGACGTAGTCGACGACGGGCTCGAAACACGCCGGCGTCGAGCTGGTCGCCGTCCTCGTGATGTCGTTCGGGATCTCGTCGAGCGTGTAGCCGACGGCGAGTTTGGCGGCGATCTTGGCGATCGGGAACCCGGTGGCCTTGGACGCCAGCGCCGACGAGCGCGACACCCGCGGGTTCATCTCGATGATCACCTGACGCCCCGTAGCGGGGTCGAGGGCGAACTGCACGTTCGACCCTCCGGTCTCGACGCCGACGCGGCGGATGCAGGCGAAGGCGTCGTTGCGCATGCGCTGGTACTCGACGTCGCTCAGCGTTTGTGCAGGAGCGACGGTGATCGAGTCGCCGGTGTGCACGCCCATCGGGTCGATGTTCTCGATCGAGCAGATGATCACGCAGTTGTCGGCGCGGTCACGCATCACCTCCAGCTCGTACTCCTTCCAACCGGCGATTGACACCTCGATCAGGATCTCCCCGATCGGGCTGGCGTCCAAGCCTGCCGCCGCCAGCCACTCGAACTCCTCGGGTGTGGCGGCGATGCCGGTCCCCCGCCCACCAAGGATGTAGGCGGGACGGATGATTGCCGGCAGGCCGATCTCGGCGACCACGGCTACGGCCTCTTCGAGCGTGCGGGCCACGCCTGATGCCGGCACGTCGAGCCCGATCTCCAGCATCGCCGCCTTGAACTGCTCGCGGTCCTCCGCCGTGGCGATGGCTGTGGCATCGGCGCCGATCATCTCAGGGGTGCTCGGCTCACCGATCAGCCCATGGCGGTAGAGGTCCATGGCCACGTTGAGGCCGGTCTGGCCACCGAGCGTGGGCAGCACTGCGTCGGGTTGCTCGCGCTCGATGATGCGGGCCAGCACCTCCCACGTGAGCGGCTCGATGTACGTGCGGTCGGCGATGTCCGGGTCGGTCATGATCGTCGCCGGGTTGGAGTTAACCAGGATCACCCGGTAGCCGTCCTCGCCGAGCACGCGGCAAGCCTGCGTCCCCGAGTAGTCGAACTCGCAGGCCTGGCCGATCACGATCGGCCCAGACCCGATGATCAGGATCGAGTGCAGATCGTCGCGTCGTGGCATCAGCCGGTGCCCCGTTCCGCCTGAGGAATCATTGCTGTCGCGAACAGGGCGAACAAGTACTCGCTGTCGTGCGGTCCGGGTCCAGCCTCCGGATGATGCTGTACCGAGAACGCCCTGACATCGTCGACTGCCAAGCCCTCGCACACGCCATCGTTGAGGTTGACGTGGGTGAGCTCCACGCCGGTGGGCAGCGTGTCGGCATCGACGGCGAAGTTGTGGTTCTGGCTGGTGATGTCGATGCGCCCGCTGCGACGGTCCTGCACGGGGTGATTGCCGCCGTGGTGGCCGAATGGCAGTTTCACCGTTTTGGCGCCGAGCGCCCGCCCGAGCAGCTGGTGGCCAAGGCAGATGCCGAAGATCGGCACCTCACCCAGCAGTGCTTCGATCGCCTCGACAGCGTACGGCACGCTGGCTGGGTCGCCAGGTCCGTTGGACAGGAACACGCCGTCGGGCCGACGCGCCAGCACGTCGGCCGCCGCGGTGTTTGCCGGGACCACCTCGACCGAGCCGAACCCGGCGAGACGTCGCAGGGTCGTGCGCTTGATGCCGAAGTCGTACGCCACGACGCGAAACTGACCCTCCGCTCCCACCGTGTAGGGCTCGCCCGTGGTGACCTGGGCGACGAGGTCGATGCCGTCCGTGCCCGGCTCGGCTCGGGCGGCCGCCAGCAGCGTGGCCTCGTCAGCGGTGCCGAACGACCCGGGTAGGGCGCCGGTTTCGCGGATGAGGCGGGTCAGGCGCCGGGTGTCGATGCCGGTGATGCCCGGGATCCCGTACGCACGCAGCAGGTCCTCGAGCCCGGCCGTGGCCCTGCGGTTGCTCGGCCGCCGTGACACATCCCGCACGACGATGCCGCGGCAGAACGGGCGCCGGGCCTCGAAGTCGGTTTGGTTGACGCCGTAGTTGCCGATGTGGGGGTTCGTGAACGTGATGATCTGCCCGGCGTACGACGGGTCCGTGATCACCTCCTGGTAACCGGTGAGCACGGTGTTGAACACCACCTCGCCGCTTGCCACGTCACCGTCTGGTTCGGCGCCGATGGCTTCGCCCTCGAAGACGCTGCCGTCGGCCAGCACCAGTGCCGCGTCACTTCGCCTCATGTCGCGACCGCCCCGTCCCGGAACGTGGGGCGGCCGTCGAACAGCGTGTGGCGTACGCGTCCCCGCAGCTTCACGCCCCGGTACGGCGTGTTGCGGCTGAGGCTGGCGAGCCGGGCCGGCGCCACCTCCCAGCGCTCGTCGGGGTCGAACACGACGAGGTTGGCGGCGCCACCCGGCTCGATCGGTCCGCCGTGCCGATCGCTGACGCCGGCGATCGTCGCCGGCTTCCACGACAGCGCGGCAAGCACGCGAGCCAGGGGCATGTCGAGGTGCGCCAACGCCACGCCGAGAGCGGTTTCCAGCCCCAGCATCCCTGGCGGTGCCACGTCGAGGGGCTGCTCCTTGGTCTCGGGTGAGTGCGGTGCATGGTCGGTGGCGATGGCGTCGATCGTGCCGTCGGCCAGTCCCACTCGCAACGCCTCGACGTCGGCCATCGTGCGTAGCGGAGGGTTCACCTTGTAGTTGCCGTCGAACGACGCCAGCAACTCGTCGGTGAGGCTCAGATGGTGAGGCGTGACCTCGGCTGTGACAGGAAGTCCATCCGCCTTGGCCGCCCGCACCAGCTCCACGCTGCCAGCTGTAGACAGGTGCAGGAAGTGCATCGGCGTCCCGGTGAGGCGTACCAGCTCCAGGTCGCGGTGCAGCATCAACTCCTCGGCGAGAGCCGGCCAACCCGGGACACCGAGGCGGCTGCAGCACTCGCCCTCGTGCATCACGGCCCCTTCGGTGAGGCGGTCCACCTGGCAGTGCTGGGCCAGCACGATGTCGAGGCCGGCGGCGTACTCCAGTGCCCTGCGCATCAGCAGCGGATCCTGGACGCCCGAGCCGTCGTCGGTGAACAATCGCACGCCGGCCGCCGCCAGCTCGGCGAACGGGGCCAGCTCGTGGCCTCTGCGACCGACCGTGATGCATCCCGACGGCAGCACCTCGCAGCGGCCAGCCGCGATGGCGCGGGCAGTGACGAAGTCGACGACGGACCGGCTGTCGGCGGCAGGCTCGGTGTTGGGCATCGCCACAACGGCCGTGTAGCCGCCAGCGGCGGCGGCCGCCGTGCCCGAAGCGATCGTCTCGGCCTGCTCCCCGCCAGGCTCGCGCAGGTGGGCGTGTAGGTCCACCAGACCCGGTGCCACGACGCACCCGCCGGCGTCGAGCACCTCGTCGCCACCGAGCCCGGCGCCGACATCGACGACGCGACCGCCCTCCACGGCGACATCGGCCATCCGCTCACCCGTGGCGTCGATCACCCGCCCGCCGCGGATCAGCGTCCTCGTCATGCCACGCCCCCACTGCCAAGCAGATCGAACAGCACGGCCATGCGCACGGCGACGCCGTTGGCGACCTGGTGCCCGATGACCGATCCTGGCAGCTCTGCGGGGTCGACGGTGATCTCCACACCGCGGTTCATCGGGCCGGGGTGCATCACGAGCGCCCCGTCGCTCAGCCGGGCGGCGCGTTCCGCTGTCAGCCCGAAGCGCTCCGTGTACTCGTGCAGGTTCGGCACGAGCGCCTCCGACATGCGCTCGCGCTGCATCCTCAGCAGATACAGTACGTCCACGTCGCCGATGATGTCGTCGAGACGGTCCGACGTGGCGTGCTCGGCGACCACCGGCAGCAGCGTGGCCGGTGCGACGAGCACCACATCGGCACCGAGGGCAGCGAAGATCTGGCCGACGCTCCGAGCGACGCGGCTGTGCTTGACGTCGCCGACGATGGCCAGGCGCAGCCCGTCGAAGCCGCCCGTCCGGCCGAGCTCGGTGCGCACGGTGTAGGCGTCGAGCAGCGCCTGTGTGGGGTGGGCGTGCCAGCCGTCACCGGCGTTGATCACCGCTGCTGTCGTCCAGCGGCATGCCTGCCACGGCGCGCCGCTGGAGCGGTGACGGATCACGAAGGCGTCGACCCCCATGGCCGCCACGGTCTCGACCGTGTCGCGCAGGCTCTCGCCCTTGTTCACGCTCGACTCCGACACCGTGAACGTCATGACATCGCCGGACAGGCGCCTGGTGGCGGTCTCGAAGCTCAGACGGGTGCGCGTGGAGACCTCGAAGAACAAGTTGCACACCGTGCGCCCTCGCAGCGCCGGCACCTTCGGGTTGGGACGCTGGTTGACCTCCACCATGTGGTCCGTCAGCTCCAGCAGGCGGTGGATGTCGGCCACATCCAGCTCGTCGATGGCCAAGAGGTGCTTCACGAGATCGCCACGCCGGTCTCGGTGACGACCACCACCTCGTCGGTAGACGTCGGCAGGTTCCTGCCAACGAAGTCGGGACGGATCGGGAGTTGACGATGTCCGCGGTCGACCATGACGGCGAGCTGCATCATCTCGGGCCGCCCGTAGTCGCCGATGGCGTCGAAGGCAGCCCTCACGGTGCGGCCGGTGTACAGCACATCGTCGACGATCACGACCGTGGCGCCACCAAGGTCGAACGGGATCTCGCTGACGGCGCCAGGGGACACCGGCCGCAGCCCGATGTCGTCGCGATACAGCGACACGTCGAGCGACCCCCATGGGACGTGGGCCTCACGGTCGATGTCGCCGATGCTGGCGGCCAGCGCTTCGGCCAGCCAGACACCCCCTCGCTGCACGCCGAGCAACACCACGCCGTCGAGACCCCGGTTGCGCTCGATGATCTCGTGGGCCATGCGGGTGATCGCCCTGCGCACGTCGTCGGCGCCGAGCACTTGCTTGGCGCCGTTGGTCCCAGCGGGAACCTCGCTCATGTACTCCTCCGTCTGGGCCTCACGGGACCCGCTTCACGGTCAGCCCCACGCTACACGTGCCTGGCGGGGTCCGAGCCGACCCGAGCGTTACGGCGGCGGCAGGTCGCCGGAACGCTTGTAGAGCTCCCAGTAGGCGTTCGAACCCACGAGTTCGAACGCCGCACTGATACGCGCCAGGTCGGCCGACTCCTCGTCGCTACGGGCCACGGGTAACAGGACATACTCGACATCCTCTGCGCGATCGCCGAGCCGGGTGCCCTCCAGGCTGATGTCGGGGCCGTACAGCACGACGCGGAACGGGTTAGGGAACTGGTAGATCTTCTGCCGCCGCGCCAGATGAGGAGCGATGCTGTGGTGCACGGAGATCACCGCACCGTCGGGCACATCGTCGGCGATGTCACCCGCAGCCACGGCACCGGGATGCGAGGGAGGCCACACGGCCAGCTCGTTCCGAGAGAACGGCAACGGGCCCCACAGCGTCGCAGTGAGCAGCGACACACCGGCGGCCAGCGCCACCACTACGACTCGCGTACGCCCAGCCAGCGCTCCAGCGGCGTGCACCGCCCCGAGCGCCAACGCCGGCACGGCGATCATCGAGTAGTGGTACTGGATCATGTACTGGTAGGCGTACGTCGACAGCACGTTCGTGAACAGCACCAGGGCGCTGATCAGCGCCACCGACGGCAGGCGGGCAGCCACCCAGGCGAACGGCGCGACCATCTGCCACAGGTAGAAGCCCCGACCGTCGGAGCGCAGGTGATCGACCACGTCGCCGGGCTTCGTCAGCGTTGTGCGTACCAGGCCGCCAGGACCGTCGAACGGGATGCGCCACGCGTTCCTGGTCGGCACGCCGACGAGCGTTCTCATCACGACGAGCATGGCGACGAGCATGAAGCCGATGCTCCCAGCCATCGTCAGCAGTCCGATGCGCCGGTCGCGGCGCAACGCCACCCACACGCCGAGCGGCACGATCACGAGCGAGGCATCCTCCTTCACCAGCAGCGACAGCACGACGAACACCACGTACAGGCGCCACTTGCGCTCCAGCGCGGCATAGATGGCGGTCGCCACGAAGAAACCGAGGAAGGCGTCGGGATGGAAGTTCTCGAGGTTCGTCCAGCCGACAGCAGGATGCAAGAGATACATGGCGGCGAACGCGAGCGCGAGTGCGCCCGATTCGAGTCGCCGCCTGGCGTAGGCGAATATCGGGATGGCGCCCGCCCCCACGAGGGCGGCCTGGGCGAACAGCAGCGCCCCTGCAGACGGCGCCACCCAGTACAGGGGCACCAGGAGCACGAGGATGAACGATGTGTGGTCGCCGAACAGATTGCGGCCCATCAGCGTCACGAACGGCGCGTCGAAGCGCGACAGCAGCCAAACGCCCTGGTCATAGAGGCCGAAGTCGTAGCTCGACGTGCCGAGCCCGTGGTGCACGTCGAGCGTCAGCGACGTGAAGTACCACGTCCAGCCGACGACGAGCACGCCGAGTGCCCACCACCACGGGCTGACGGCGGCCACACGGTCGACGAGGCGTTGGACATGACTGGACTCGGCCGGCCGAGCGCGCTCGGTGGCCGTGACCGTCATCCGCTCGTGGCTTCCCGTCGCAGCTCGGTGGCCAGTGCCGCCAGCACGCCGTTGACGAACCGGCCGCTGTCGTCGGTGGAGAACCGCTTGGCGAGCTCGACGGCCTCGTCGATCACCACCGCCACCGGCACGTGCTGGCGTTCCATCAGCTCGAACGTGGCGAGCCGGATGATGTTCACGTCGACCACCGGCATCCGTGCCAGCGTCCACCCCTTCGCCCGTGCGGCGATCGCCGTGTCGATCGCCGCTGCGTGCTCTGCCACACCCGAGACCAGCGCCGCAGTGAGCTCGTCGGGCTCGATCAGCTGCAGGGCGAGGGCGTCGATGGGGCTGATGCCCTTGGCGTCGGCCTCGTACAGCAGGTACAGCGCCCGTTCGCGAGCGTCAGACCTGGGATCTGGGCGGCGGTCCATCAGACCCGCGTCATGTAGTCACCGGTGCGGGTGTCGACCCGAACGCGGTCGCCGATCTCGACGAACAGGGGAACCTGCACGACCTTGCCCGTCGAGAGCGTCGCCGGCTTGCGGGCCCCCGACACGCGGTCACCCTGGAGACCTGGGTCAGTATCGGCGACCTCCAGTTCTACCGAGGGCGGGATGTCGACGCCGATGATCTCGTCGCCATGCACGGCGATCTGGGCCACCATCTGCTCGACCATGTAGTCGGCAGCGCTGCCGAGCACCGGCGCCGGCACGTTCAACTGCTCGTAGGTCTGGATGTTCATGAACACGTAGTCGCTGCCGTCGCGATACAGCAGCTGCATGTCACGGCGGTCGACGATGGCCTGCTCGACACGGATCCCGGCGTTGAACGTGCGCTCCACCACCGACCCGTTGCGCACGTTGCGCAGCTTCGTGCGCACGAACGCGCCACCCTTGCCCGGCTTCACGTGCTGGAACCCGATCACTTGGAACAGCCCGTTGTCGAGCTGCAACGTGATCCCGTTCTTCAGGTCGTTGGTCGTGATGGCAGGCACGGTGAATCCTTCGGGAAGGCGGTGAGCGAACGGTGACCGTCGGCGGTGATGGTCACCAGATCCTCGATCCGGACGCCACCGGATCCCTCACGATAGACCCCAGGTTCCACGGTCACGACCTCGCCCTCGGCCAGTTCGGTGTCATCGATCCACCTCAGGAACGGGTCCTCATGGATGTCGAGCCCGACGCCGTGGCCCGTTCCGTGCACGAACCAGTCACCGAGCCCCCGCTCGTCGAGCAGCGACCGGCAGGCACCGTCTACCGCAACGGACGACGCACCAGCGCGTACGGCGGCCAACCCGGCGAGCTGGGCGGCCAGCACGGCCTCGTAGCGGTGCTGTTGCTCCGGCGACGGATCCCCGATGACGAACGTTCGCGTCATGTCGGAGTGGTAGCCATCCACGAGGGCGCCGACGTCGATCACGACGTTGTCACCTTCGACGATGCGGCGCCGGTTGGGCCGGTGGTGGGGACGGGCTGACTGCTCAGGACCGCTGCCGACGATCGTGTCGTAGCTCGGTCCGTCGGCCCCGCAGCGCCGCATGCGGTACTCCAGCTCGTCACGCACGTCGGCCTCGGTTGGCTCGTCGGTCAGCATCGGCGCAACGTCGGCCAGCGCCGTCTCGGCGATCTCGGCTGCCCGCTGCATGCGAGCGAGCTCCGCCGCATCCTTGCGGCGCCGCGCTGTCCGCAGCAGATTCGGTTCTGGTTGCAGGGCGATCTCATCCTCCAGTGCCGACCACTCGGCGTGGCTCAGGTGCTGCGCCTGGGCGCCGATGCTCGTGTGGCCGGCCGTCAACTGGACAAGACGGGAACGGATCTCGCCGATCGTCCGCTCGACGACTACGTCACCCTCTGCGGACGTGGCTGTGAGCTG
>Ga0136624_1000188_pt1 | contig 20877 bp, 15 predicted proteins | sample AntDrymUQ4692206_2_FD_104802 | JGI IMG/M metagenome (GOLD analysis project Ga0136624, IMG submission 104802) | Polar desert sand microbial communities from Dry Valleys, Antarctica - metaG UQ469 (22.06) | ecosystem: Environmental > Terrestrial > Soil > Desert | place: Antarctica: Dry Valley... | reverse complement strand
GAACATGTGTACGAGAATAGACGAGGCCACCGACAGAATTGAGGCCCACATCCTCCAGCAGTGGACGAGACAAGCCCGACCCGATGCGGCGGTGATCAAGGCTTCGCGCCCCCCAAGCAGGCGAGGCGCGCAAGTCAGACTGTGGGCGAAGCACGCCCGCCGCGAGCTGTCGTCGCTAGGTTGACCGCGAACGCCAGGTACCCCGGGCCGGATGGAGTCATTCGAGATGATCGACGCCGGGGCGGAAGCCCAGTTCCGGAGCGACGTGACCGTCGAGCTGGTGAAGTCGAGCGCGGCGGACTCCGACGTGCTCTTCGCCGCCCGCGTGTCGACCAAGGGCGAGCAGTCGTTGGAGGACGTGCACGCCGACCCCACCCGGTCGACCGGGCTGATCAACTACTTGCTCCGCGACCGGCACGGCTCCCCGTTCGAGCACTCCACCCTGACGTTCTACGTGCAGGCACCGATCTTCGTCTTCCGCGAGCTGATGCGGCACCGGGTCGCGTCCTACAACGAGGAGAGCGGCCGCTACCGGGAGCTGCGGCCGGTCTTTTACGTGCCGGGCGATGACCGGCGCCTGGTCCAGGAGGGCAAGCCCGGGGCCTACCGCTTCGTCGAGGGCAGCCCCGGCCAGCACAAGACGGTGGCCCAGGCCACGCGCCGGGCCTGCCTGGAGGCGTACGCCGCCTATCGGGAGATGCTCGAGGCTGGCGTGGCCCGAGAGGTCGCTCGCGGGGTGCTGCCCGTGTGCACGTACTCGTCGATGTACGCGACCATGAACGCGCGCGCGCTGATGAACTTCCTCTCGCTGCGCACCCGACGGGACAACGCCCAGTTCGCCTCCTTCCCGCAGCGTGAGATCGAGATGGTCGCCGAGCGGATGGAAGAGGAGTGGGCCGGAGTCATGCCGCTGACCCACGCCGCTTTCGACGCCAACGGCCGCGTCGCACCCTGACTGGGCGGTTGCACCAGCCCTCGTGCAAGCGACACGACCACTTGTTCAGGAGAAGTGTGGTGATCGGGCAGCGCGCCGCCCAGCGGTGTGCCAGGATTCGCCCCACGGGGCCCCGCTCGCTGCCCGAACCCCCGAGCGGGCAGCGGCGGGGCCTCGCCACCCGAGGTCCGACGCACCGAGTGGGCGCGCGGGCGCGGACCGCAGCCGGTCGGGCCGGCGTCGGCGGTAGCGTGACCGCATGACCAACGCCCTCTCGGCCGATACCGCCCCCGCGACCCGAGCCCCCTTCGGGCGTGTCCTCACCGCGATGGTGACCCCCTTCGGCGAGGACGACGGCCTCGACGTGGACGGCGCCCAACGACTCGCCACCCACCTCGTCGACACCGGCAACGACGGTCTGATCATCAACGGCACGACGGGGGAGTCGCCCACGACGAGCGACGAGGAGAAGGACCGCCTGCTCCGCGCGGTGGTCGAGGCGGTCGGTGATCGGGCGCGGGTGGTGGCCGGCGTCGGCACCAACGACACCCAGCACACCCTCGAGCTGGCCCGCGCCGCCGAGAAGGCCGGGGCGCACGGGCTGCTGGTCGTCACCCCCTACTACAGCAAGCCGCCGCAGTCCGGCCTGCAGCGCCACTTCAGCGCCGCCGCGGACGCCACCGGCCTACCGGTCATGCTCTACGACATCCCCGGACGCACCGGCACACCCATCGCCACCGAGACCCTCCTGCGGCTCGCGGAGCACGAGCGGATCGTGGCGGTCAAGGACGCCAAGGACGACCTGGCTGCGGCGAGTGAAGTGCTGGCCCGCACCGACCTCGCCTACTACTCCGGCACCGACCTGCTCAACCTGCCACTGCTCTCCGTCGGCGCCACCGGGTTCGTCAGCGTGGTCGGTCACGTGGTCGCAACGCGACTCCGCGAGCTCGTCCAGGCGTGGGATAGCGGCGATGTGGCGCGCGCGACGGCGCTGCACCAGGGCCTGCTGCCGGTCTACACCGGGATGTTCCGCACCCAGGGCGTCATCTTGACCAAGGCGGCGCTGCAGCTCCAGGGGCTGCCAGGCGGCCGGGTGCGACCGCCGCTGTGCGAGGCCACCGACGAGGAGGTCGACCGGCTGCGCGCAGACCTGACGGCCGGCGATGTGGCGATCCAGCAGGCCGCCGCCTGATGAGTCACCCCCACCCAGAACTCGGCCCCCCGCCGCCGCTGCCCGCTGGCGGACTGCGCGTCGTCGCGCTCGGCGGTCTCGGCGAGATCGGCCGCAACATGACCGTCTTCGAGCACGCCGGCCGGCTCCTCGTCGTCGACTGCGGGGTGCTGTTCCCCGAGCCAGACCAGCCCGGCGTCGACCTCATCCTCCCCGACTTCTCCTCACTTGCCGACCGGCTCGGCGACATCGAGGCCGTCGTACTCACCCACGGGCACGAGGACCACGTGGGAGCCGTCCCGTACCTGCTGCGGCAGCGCGGCGACATCCCGCTCATCGGTTCCCGGCTCACCTTGGCGCTCATCGAGAGCAAACTCGCCGAGCACCGCATCAAGCCGTACACCCTGGAGGTACGAGAAGGGCAGCGCGAACGGCTCGGTCCGTTCGAGTGCGAGTTCCTCTCCGTCAACCACTCCATCCCGGACGCGCTGGCCGTGGCGATCCGTACGCCGGCCGGACTCGTCCTGCACACCGGTGACTTCAAGATGGACCAGCTGCCCCTCGACGGTCGGCTTACCGACCTGGGCGGCTTCGCCCGGCTGGGCCGGGAAGGGGTCGACCTGCTGCTGTCGGACTCGACCAACGCCGAGGTGCCGGGGTTCGTGACCAGCGAGCGTGCCATCGCGCCCGTCCTCGGGCAGGTCTTCGCCGGCGCGCGCAAGCGGGTCATCGTGGCCTGCTTCGCCAGCCACGTGCACCGCGTCCAGCAGGTGCTCGACGCGGCCCACGAGCACGGCCGGCGAGTCGCGTTCGTGGGCCGCTCCATGGTGCGAAACATGGGTGTCGCCCGTGACCTCGGCTACCTCTCTGTTCCCGGCGGGCTCCTCCTAGACGTCAAGGCGGTCGACGACCTGCCGCCGGAGAAGGTGGTGCTGGTCTCCACCGGTTCCCAGGGTGAGCCGCTGTCCGCGCTCTCCCGGATGGCCAACCGCGACCACCGCATCCGCATCGAAGAAGGCGACACCGTGGTGCTCGCCTCCTCCCTCATCCCCGGCAACGAGAATGCCGTCTATCGGGTGGTCAACGGGCTGACCCGGTGGGGCGCTCACGTGGTGCACAAGGGCAACGCGCTGGTGCACGTCTCCGGTCATGCTCCGGCCGGTGAGCTGCTGTACGTGCTCAACGTCGTACGCCCGAGCAACGTCATGCCGGTCCATGGAGAGTGGAGGCACCTGCGAGCACACGCCGAGCTCGCGGTCCTCACCGGCGTACCCCGCGACAACGTGGTGCTCGCCGACGACGGCGTGGTCGTCGACCTCGTCGACGGACATGCCCGGGTGGTCGGGGCGGTGCCGTGCGGCTATGTGTACGTGGACGGGCTCGGCGTCGGCGATGTCAGCGAAGAGTCGCTCAAGGACCGGCGAATTCTCGGCGAGGAAGGGTTCGTCTCCGTGGTCGTCGTGGTCGATTCGGCGACCGGCAAGGTGGTCGGCGGACCGGAGATCCAGGCGCGCGGTTTCGCTGACGCCACCGTTTTCGCCCAAGTTGTGCCGCGCATCGAGGAAGCGCTGGCTGCCGCGGCCGCCGAGGGGGTCAACGACGTCCACCAGCTGCAGCAGTTGGTCCGCCGCACCGTCGGCAGGTGGGTCAGCGACACCTACCGGCGGCGCCCGATGATCCTCCCGGTGATCGTCGAGGTCTAGCCGCATGGGCCCTGTACGCGCCCGAACCACTGTGACTGGTGTGACTGGAGGGATTTGGCGGCTACTCTCCTGACATGGCCACCCGCACCTCCGGATCCGGGTCGCGCGCCCGTGCGGCCAGCGCGCGCCGTTCCGGCGCCACCGTCAGCCGGGCCAGCGGAAGCAGCCGGTCCGGCGGAAGCAGCCGGACGGGTGGAAGTACCAGGGCCAGCGGAAGCAGCCGAACCAGCGTCGGGCGGACCACCACCCGGCGTCCGGCCTCCAGCCGGCCGACCGCTCGTGGGGCCTCGACGCGGTCGCGGGCGAGCGCTGCCCGTTCCTCCCGGTCGCGTCCCGGTCCAACCGCCCGCGTGCTGCAGGCGCTGCTGCGTGGACTGCTGGTGGCTGTCGGTTGGTTGCTCCGCCAGCTTGGATTGGGTGCGCGAGGGTTGCTGCGTGCGCTGCTGCTCGGCGCGATAGGGCTGTGGAGGCTGGCGGCGCGCGGGGTGGGCTCGGCGGCGCGCCGGGTCGGACATCCCGGCAGCGTCGTCAGTGCCGGCAGCGCCGGCAGTCGCGGCAGCGCCCTCAGTGCCGGCAGCGCCGTCGGCGAGGCCGAGCCGGCACGGCGGCGCGACGGGCTGGGCCTCGCCCTCCTGATTGCCGCCGTCGCCGTCGCCGTCGCGGAGTGGTCGCCGTTCGGCGGCCCACCTGGTCGGCTCCTCGAGGCGTTCGTCAGCGGGGCGGTCGGCCTCTTCGGCCTGCTCGTACCCCTCCTGCTGGTTGCCCTGGCGTGGCGAGTGCTGCGCCATCCCGATGCGCCCGCTCTCCCCGCCCGCGCGGTCCTGGGTTGGGCGGCGTGGATCCTCGGCGTGCTCGGCGTCGTACACATCGTGCGGGGCAATCCATTGCCTCCGGACGGCCCGGAGCCAATGCAGGATGCGGGCGGACTCCTCGGCTTCTTTGCTTCCTCTCCGCTGGTGAGTGCGGTCAGCGTGTGGGTGGCGGCCCCGCTGCTGCTCCTGCTCGCCGTCCTCGGCATCCTCGTGGTCAGCGGTACGCCGGTGCGCGCCGTACCGGGCCTGCTCAGCAATCTCGGACGGCGGCTGCGGACGCACCGCTTCATGCCACACACCGACGCGCGCGGATCGAACCGCGACGAGGCCGAGCTTGCAGACGAGAACGAGCCCGCGGACGACGCCCAGAGCCGCGACGGGGACGAGCCGTTCGAGAACGTGACGCTGGAAAGCCGCGCGCTGCGGCGTACGCCGCCCCAGCCGGCAGGACCGCAACCCGACGCCGCCGAAGCTCAGCCCCCGACTGCGCCGCGCGGCGAACAGCTCCAGCTCTCCGGCGACGTCACCTACCGGCTGCCGCCGTCCACCCTGCTGCGCGAAGGCACCCCCCACAAGCAGCGAAGCAAGGCCAACGACGCGGTGGTGGCGTCGCTGACCGGCGTCCTCGATCAGTTCGAGATCGACGCCCAGGTGACGGGTTTCACCCGCGGGCCGACCGTGACCCGCTACGAGGTGGAACTCGGTACGGCGGTTAAAGTCGAGCGGGTCACCGCGCTGTCGCGCAACATCGCCTATGCGGTTGCCAGCGCCGACGTACGCATCCTCAGCCCGATACCGGGCAAGTCCGCGATCGGCATCGAGATCCCCAACCCCGACCGCGAGCTGGTGAGTCTAGGCGACGTGCTGCGGTCCACCGCCGCGACGGGCAACCCGCACCCGCTGCTGGTCGGCCTCGGCAAGGACGTCGAGGGCGGTTTCATCGCAGCCAATCTCGCGCGGATGCCGCACCTGCTCATCGCCGGCGCCACCGGATCCGGCAAGTCGACGTGCATCAACACGCTCATCACGTCGGTGCTGAGCAGGGCGACGCCCGACGAGGTCCGGTTGATCCTCATCGACCCCAAGCGGGTGGAACTCACCGGGTACGACGGGATCCCGCACCTGATCACCCCGATCATCACCAGCCCGAAGAAGGCCGCCGAGTCGCTGCAGTGGGTCGTCCGCGAGATGGACCTGCGCTACGACGATCTCGCCGCATCGGGCTTCCGCCACGTCGACGACTTCAACAAGGCGGTGCGCGCGGGCCGGCTGGTGCCGTTGCCGGGCAGCGAGCGGGAGTATCGGCCCTATCCGTACCTGCTCGTCATCGTCGACGAGCTGGCCGACCTGATGATGGTTGCGCCGCGCGACGTCGAGGACTCCATCGTGCGCATCACCCAGCTGGCGCGTGCCGCCGGGATTCACCTGGTGCTTGCCACTCAGCGTCCCAGCGTCGACGTGGTCACCGGTCTCATCAAGGCGAACGTGCCGTCGCGGCTCGCGTTCGCCACCTCGAGCCTTGCCGACAGTCGGGTCATCCTCGACCAGCCCGGTGCGGAAAAGCTGGTCGGTGACGGGGACGCGCTGTTCCTGCCGATGGGGGCGAGCAAGGCGGTGCGGGTGCAGGGCGCCTTTGTCTCCGAGTCCGAGGTGACCGCCGTCGTACGCCACTGCACCGAGCAACTTCGTCCGACCTACCGCGACGATGTGACCGCGTCGGCCGCCGCGAACAGGGAGATCGACGAAGACATCGGCGACGACCTGGAGTTGCTCTGCCAGGCCGCCGAGCTGGTCGTCACCACCCAGTTCGGCTCTACGTCGATGCTGCAGCGCAAGCTGCGCGTCGGGTTCGCGAAGGCCGGCCGGCTCATGGACCTGTTGGAAAGCCGGGGGGTCGTCGGGCCGAGCGAGGGCGCGAAGGCGCGCGACGTGCTCATCCGGCCGGACGAGCTCGACGAGCTGCTCGCCACCCTGCGCGGCGGGTGAGCGCCCGCGCCCATCGCTCCACCGCGCGCATCGCCTCCACCGCCCACTGTGGCTGCGGCCTCCGCCCCAAAATCCGGCCGCCCGACGTCTCGGAGGCCCCGAAATCCGGCCGCCCGACGTCCCGAAGCTGATGACGATCAGGCTCTCCCGCCGTACGACGAAGAAAGGGCGCCAAAGGGGCCGCTGACGCGTCGTACACCGGGAGACCCTGATCGCTTCGTTGCTGCGACGAGGGGCCTACGGGCTGCCGTAGCATGCCCGGCATGCAGAAGACACCCGGGGGAGCGGGTTCCCCGGGTAGCGCGGTGGCGGTTGTGACGCTCGGGTGCGCGCGCAACGAGGTCGACTCGGAGGAGCTGGCCGGGCGACTGGAGGCGGGTGGTTGGCGCCTCGCCCCCGAGCCCGCACAGGCCGACGTGGTGCTGGTCAACACCTGCGGATTCGTCGAAGCCGCGAAAAAGGACAGCATCGACACCGTCCTCGCCGCCGCCGACCTCGCGGAGGGTGATCGGCCGCGGGCCGTGGTGGCGGTGGGCTGTCTCGCTGAGCGGTACGGCGCAGAGCTGTCCGCCGCACTGCCGGAGGCCGACGCCGTACTGAGCTTCGACGACTACCCTCTGATCGCCGAGCGGCTGCGCGACATCGTCGCCGGTCACCGGCCGGCGCCGCACGTACCCCGCGACCGACGGAGGCTGTTGCCGTTGGCGCCGGCCGACCGCCCACCCGCTACCCCCCGGATCGAAGACGTCGCCGACCTCCCCACCGGGCCACCGTCAGGGCCGCGGACGCTGCGCCGCCGGCTGGACGGCGGCGTCGTCGCACCGCTCAAGCTCGCGTCGGGATGCGACCGGCGCTGCGCGTTCTGCGCGATCCCCTCCTTCCGCGGCGCTTTCGTGTCCCGCACGCCTGCCGAGATCCTCGCCGAAGCACGCTGGCTCGCCGCCCAGGGCGTGCGCGAGGTGGTGCTCGTCTCGGAGAACTCCACGTCCTACGGCAAGGACCTCGGCGACCTGCGGTTGCTCGAGCGACTGCTGCCGGAAGTCGCCGCCGTACCGGGGATCACTCGGGTACGGGTCAACTACTTGCAGCCGGCCGAGGTCCGTCCCGGATTGGTCGAGGTGGTGGCGACGACACCGGGGGTTGCTCCGTACTTCGATCTGTCCTTCCAACATGCCAGCTCCCGGGTGCTGCGGCGGATGCGCCGGTTCGGGGGCACCGAGCGTTTCCTCGAGCTGTTGGCCGGCGTACGCGCGCTCGCCCCGGCCGCGGGCGTCCGCACCAACGTCATCGTCGGCTTCCCCGGCGAGACCGAGGACGACACCGCGGAGCTGGAGCGATTCCTCGCCGCCGCTCGACTCGACGCGGTCGGCGTCTTCGGCTACTCCGACGAGGACGGCACCGAGGCGGCCGGCATGGACGCCAAGCTCGACGCCGACACGATCGCGGACCGGGTCCGCCGCATCGGTGGGCTGGCGGAGGAGCTGGTCGCCCAGCGCGCCGAGGAGCGGGTCGGCGAGGTGGTGGAGGTGCTCCTCGAACGGGTGCATGGGCGCGTCGGAGAGGGACGCGCCGCGCACCAGGCACCCGAGGTCGACGGGTCTACGACGGTGCGCTGCGAAGACGCGCCTGCCAGGGCGTACGCCGGATCGCCGCCCGCTCTGCGCGTGGGCGACCTGGTGCGCGCTCGGGTCGTCGCGACCGAAGGGGTGGACCTCGTCGCCGACCTGCTGGATTGTGCCGTCGAAGGCGCGGCGTGAGCCACCCGGCTGGTCCAGCTCGTCCGGCGCGGCCTCCTGCCCGGGCGAGCAGGGGACCGGCCGGCGCCTGGAACGTGTCGAACGGGGTGACGATCGGCCGGATCCTGATGGTGCCGGCCTTTGTCGTGGTGCTGTTCCAGGGCGGAGGGCAGCAGCCCGGGTGGCGGTGGGCGGCGGCCGTCCTCTTCGTCGCGGCCTCCGTGTCCGACAGTCTCGACGGGGAGCTGGCCAGACGGCGCAACGAGATCACGCCGTTCGGCGTGATCGCCGATCCCATCGCCGACAAAACGCTGACCGGTGCGGCGCTTGTCGGACTGTCCCTGCTCGGTGTGCTGCCGTGGTGGGTCACGGTGCTCGTGCTCGCCCGCGAACTCGGCGTGACCGTCCTTCGTCTCGTCGTGATCCGCCACGGCGTCATGGCGGCCAGCCGCGGCGGCAAGCTGAAGACGGTGCTGCTGTCGGTGGCGATCACCCTCTACCTCCTCCCGCTGGCCGGGTGGCCGGCGACGTTGGCCGCCTGGGTCATGGCGGGTGCTGTCGCCGTCACGGTGGTCACCGGTGTCGACTACGTCGTACGAGCCGTCCGGCTCCGCCGCCGTGCTCGCGCCGGTGCCAGCGGCAGGAACGCCACCGGGCGAGTGCGTTAGCGGGGCGGCGACCACGGTCGACAGCGCGGACGCAGCGGACGAGGTGGTCGGTGCGGCCCTGACCGTGCACCGCTTGCTGGCCGCCCGCTCGGCGACGGTTGCCGTCGCCGAGTCGCTGACCGGCGGTCTGCTCGGCGCGGCGCTCACCCACGCGGCCGGCTCGTCGGCCACCTTCCGCGGCGGAATCATCGCCTACGCGACAGCGGCGAAGTCGAGCCTGCTCGGCGTGCCTGGCAGTCTGCTCGTCCAGCACGGGCCGGTCCACGCCGAGGTCGCCGCCGCGATGGCGGCGGGCGCACGGGAACGCCTGGACGCGACGTACGGGCTGGCCACCACCGGCGTCGCCGGACCGCAGCCGCAGGACGGGACGCCCGCGGGCACCGTCTTCCTCGCTGTCGCCGGGCCGGACGGCGTGGAGACGGTGCGGCGGCGGTTAGCGGGGGATCGGGCTCAGGTACGCCGACTCACCGTGGTGCACGCCCTGGACATGCTGCGCCGGACGCTCGCTGGACCGTCGCCGTACCCAAGAGCGGAACACGACGTCTGATTACAGTGTTGCGGCGAGAGGCTCCCGTGTGTCGACCGGCGGCGAGTGACGGATGCACGGAGTACGGTAGAACGCCCGACCACTCGGGACAGGAGGAAGCGACGATGGTCCTGGTCCGCCGACTTCTCGGCGACGTGCTGCGCGGGCGCCGGCAGCGCCAGAACCGCACCCTCCGCGATGTCTCCGCCGCCGCGCGGGTTTCCCTCGGCTACCTCTCCGAGGTCGAGCGCGGTCAAAAGGAAGCATCCTCCGAGCTGCTGGCCGCGATCTGCGCGGCGCTAGAAGTGCCACTGTCCGACGTGCTCCACGAAGTCGGAGATGCCGTCGCCCACATCGAGACCGGCGCGCGTCCGCGGGTCGCGGGTCATCCCACGCTGGCGCCAGTGAGCGCCGCCGGCCGTCCCACCGTCACCGACGCAGCTGCCTGACGCGTGTCAGGGCTTGTAGCGGCGCGTTCCCCGCGGTGGGGGAGGCAGCTGGTGGCGGCGTAGCGGGGTGGGCGCCGGGCCGGGTTGGCAGTACGGACACCAGTACGACAACCGCTGCCGCGGCGGCGTGCCCTGTTCGGCCATGGCGACCCGCGTGCCGCAGCGCCGGCACAGTTGACCCTCCCGCTCGAAGATCCAGTGTTGCTGTCCCTGCCGGGTCTGTCCGGTCGTGGACTGGGTCCAGCTCCCCTTGTTCGCATCGAGCAATCGGGCAGCGAGCCCGACCAGAGCGGGCAGGTCAGGGACATCGGCCACCGCTGTCCACGGCGAGACTCCACGCAGAAAGCACACCTCGGTCTTGTAGAGGTTGCCGACACCTGCGAGGTTGCGCTGGTCGAGCAGCGCTTGGCCGATCTCCCGGGCCGGCTCGCTCGCCAGTCGGCGTACGGCGTCCTTGAGGTTCCAGTCGGTGCCGAGCGGGTCCGGGCCCAAGTGCCCGACCACCGTGTCCTCCCCGGCGGTCGGCACCAGGTCGACCACCGGCAGCCGGTAGCCCACCGCCCGCCAGTCGATCGTCGTCAAGACGACCCGGATCTGCCAGGCCGGCCCACCTCGCCAGCGCGCTCCCGGCCGGTAGAGGTGCCACGTCCCGTCCATGCGGAAGTGGGTGTGCAGGGTCTGACCACCCTCGACGCGGGTGAGCAGGTGCTTTCCGCGGGACGCGACGTCGAGGACACGACGCCCGGACAGGTCAGCGGTGGCCAGCTGAGGCACCCGGAAATCGCTGCCGGTCAGCAGCTGGCCGCCCAGCGCCTCCCGCATTCGGCGTCCGGCGAGCCAGACGGTGTCTCCCTCGGGCACGCCGCCATCATCACCCGTGCCGACGGTTGGTGCGCGAGCAGGGGCCGGACGTGTCAGACGACCTCGGGGTGCAGGTCCGTCTCGTCCACGTCCGCCGGTCGACGGTCCCGGGCAATGGCGGAGAGAGTCCCGGCGATCGTGGCCGTAGCCACCACGCCGTACACAGTCAGTGCTACCGAGCCTGGCACCCCGAAGTTGCCCATGATCGTGCGCGCGTTGGTCATGACGACCATGCCGCCGACCAGTACGCCGAGAATGTGCAGCGGGAGATGCCGGACCAGCCAGGCGGCGATCGGCGCGGCGAGCAGCCCGCCCACCAGGATCGGGGCAACGAGGTCCATGGGGATGTTCTCCGACCCGAGGCCGAGCAGGAAGCCGACGCTGGCGGCAATGGCGACGAGGAACTCGCTGGCGTCCACCGAACCGATGACCCGGCGGGGGACCACGCGGCCGGTTGCCAGCAGGGTCGGGGTGGCGACCGGACCCCAGCCGCCACCTCCACTGGCATCCAGGAAGCCGCCGACGAGGCCGAGAGGCACCAGCGAACGTCCACTCGGGGTGCCACCTGCGCGCATCCGCCACGGCTTGAACGCAAAGCGGGTGAGAATGTAGAGCCCGAGGACGAGGAGGATGCCCGCCGTCCACGGCGCGGCCGTCTCGGTCGCCAGGTGCGAGAGCAGCATGGCACCGGCGAAGGCGCCGACGGCGCCGGGTACGCCGAGCCGGAGCACCAGCTTCCAGTCGACGTTGCCGAAGCGCCAGTGCGAAATGCCGGAGGCGAGCGTCGTGCCGATCTCGGCAAGGTGGACGGCGGCGGACGAGGCAGCTGCCGCGTAGCCGGCGGCCAGCAACAGCGTCGTGGTCGTCACGCCGTAGGCCATGCCGAGCGTGCCGTCGACGAGCTGTGCGGCCAGGCCCACCAGGGCCAAGGTGACAAATCGGGTCATGGGAGGCTCCTGGGTTTCAAACATCACTGACAGCAGTAAGTTACCAGGTTTAGGAGGATTAACTTCCCTCCACGCCAGATTCGCTCTTTCGCAGTACGGCAGGCGTTCGCGCCGCGCCTTGCCCCGGCTCAGGCCTGGTCGGAGCGCGCCGCCCGGACCTCGGGGGGCAACTCTCCGGTTGCCACCTGGGCGAGGGTCACCTGGTCGAGCAGGGAGCGCTCGCGTGCCCGCAGCGCTATCCACACGTCCTGGAGGGCCACCGCGGCGCCGCGGTAGTCATGCGCCTCTGGCCGCTCTCCGCCGACCAGCGCCAGCGGGCCCTCCACCGCCCGGATCACGTCGGCGAGGGAGATCTTCGCGGCCGGACGGGCCAAGGCGAAGCCGCCGTCACGACCACGAACCGAACGGACAATGTCGGCGGTGCGCAGCTGGCGGAGGATGGCGCCGAGGAAGCGGACCGGGATGCCCTGCCGCTCGGCCAGCTCGGCGTTATTGCGGACCGCGTTGGAGGAGTCGGCGAGCTCAGCAGCCGCCAGTTCCACCGCCGCGCGAAGCGCGTAGTCGAGTCGCACCGACAGCCGCACCTGGTCATTATCACGAGTGGAGGTGCGCCTAGCGGGGTAGACCTGGCTCTTGACACGCTGAGTAAGGTCTGGCTACTCCTTAGTGACCGGTCCGGTCCCGACACACTTGTCCCCGATCAGGTCACCCTCCAGTCCCCGACCCTCGAGGAGATCAGTGGTGGCACATTCGTTACGACGACGCACGGCGGTTGCCGGTTTCGCCGCGCTGCTCGTGTCTACACCGATGGCGGCCTCGGCCGCTGGCCCGCAGTCGCGACCGGACCGGCCGAGCCAGCCGGCAGCGTCGGCCCCCGATGCCGGCCGCGCACCGCTTCTCGGTGCCGACAGTGCCCGCGCCATCGCGGGCCGCTACATCGTGGTCTTCGACAAGGACAGGGGCAGGGGCTCGGTCCGCGCCGCCCGAGTGCAGACCCGCGGTCTCGGCGGGAAGGTGGTGCACCGTTACCGCAGCGCGCTCACTGGCTTCGCCGCGAAGCTGCCAGCGGCCGCTGTGGAGGCCCTGCGCAACGACCCGGCGGTGGCCTGGATCGAGGCCGACCAGCGGGTGCGCGCCTCGGGTACGCAGTCTCCGGCGACCTGGGGCCTGGACCGCGTCGACCAGCGCGCCCTGCCGTTGAACAACACCTACAACTACAACGCGACCGGTTCCGGCGTCAACGCCTACGTCATCGACACCGGCGTACGGCGCACCCACGCCGAGTTTGGCGGCCGCGCGGTCTCCGGCTACACCGCGATCAACGACGGGCGCGGAAGCGACGACTGCAACGGCCACGGGACCCACGTTGCCGGCACGGTGGGCGGCTCGACGTACGGCGTCGCCAAGGCGGTGCGCATCACGGCGGTGCGCGTCCTCGACTGCTCCGGTTCCGGATCGAACTCCGGTGTCATCGCCGGCGTTGACTGGGTGACTGCCAACCACGTCAAGCCGGCCGTCGCCAACATGAGCTTGGGTGGTGGCGCCTCCAGCGCGCTGGACACGGCGGTGAACAACTCGATCGCCGCAGGCGTGACCTACGCGGTGGCCGCCGGCAACAGCAACGCCAACGCGTGCAACTACTCCCCGGCTCGCGTCGCCTCCGCGGTGACCGTGGGCTCGACCACGTCGACGGATGCGCGGTCGTCGTTCTCGAACTTCGGCAGCTGCCTCGACGTGTTCGCGCCCGGCTCCAACATCACGTCGGCGTGGTACACCAGCGACACCGCCACCAACACGATCAGCGGCACCTCGATGGCGTCGCCGCACGTGGCCGGGGTCGCAGCGCTGTATCTGCAAGGCAACCCCGGTGCCTCGCCGCAGACCGTCCGCGACGCGATCGTCACCACGTCGACCACCGGCGTGGTGACCGGTGCAGGGAGCGGTTCGCCGAACCGGCTCGTCTACTCGCTGCTCACCGGCGGGGGAACCACGCCGCCGCCCAGCGGCTGCACACTCCCGGAGAGCTACAGCGGCTCGCTGTCCGGCACCGGTGCCTCCAATGTCCACCCCAACGGCACGTACTTCTACACCAGCCGTTCGGGCACCCACCGTGGCTGCCTGCGCGGCCCGTCGAGCGCCGACTTCGACTTGTACCTGTTCAAGTGGAACGGTCGGTCGTGGGTACAGGTGGCCGCCGGAACGACGTCCAGCTCGAGTGAGAACGTCGCCTACAGCGGGACCAGCGGCTACTACTACTGGCGGGTGACCTCTTACAGCGGTTCCGGCAGCTACCAATTCGGCATGCAGCGGCCGTAACGCGACTGGAGTCTTAGGTTGAGCCGGCGGGCGAAGAACTGTCCGCCGGCTCAACCACGGATGCGCAGGCCGCGCGGCGTGGGGTGGAAACCGGCGGCCTCCAGCGCGCGGCCGAGCGGCGAGTCGACCACCCGCTCACCATCGGCCCGCTCGACGGTGAGCCGGCCGAGCGCCCCGTCGCGTACGGCGAGAGCCAGCGCGTCGACGGCCGTCTGGAGACGGCCGGCTTCCTCGGCCCAGCTCAGCAGGGTGCGCCCCCCTCGTTCGACGTAGAGCGCACAGGCACCCTCGACCAGGACCACGAGCGCGCCCGCCTTGCGCCCCGGCCGGTGCCCGCCCGCCGACTCGCGCGGCGGCCAGGGCAGGGCAGCGCCGTAGGGGTTCGCCGGATCGGTCGCGGCGAGGACGAGCGCGCGCGGCGCCTCCTCGGCGGTGGCGGGCGGCGTTCCCCACCCGCTGCCGGCGAGCGCGCGCAACCGGTCGACCGCCCCCGGTACGGCGAACTGCGCCGCCCCCAACCCCTCGACGAAGTAGCCGCGGCGGCAGCGGCCGCTCTCCTCGAACGCGGACAGCACACGGTAGGTCGCCGCGAAGCCGCCGGGCGCGCCCTCCGCCGTCACCGCACCGCGGGTGACGACTCCGTGCCGGTCCAGCAGCGTCTCCGCCAGCGCGTGCGCGCGGCGAGTCCCATCAGCCTCCCGATCGGGCAGCAACGACCAGCGTCCGGCCGCCGTGGGCGGCCCGGTGCGCGTCGGCAGCGCGGGACGCCCTCGGGCGTAGCGGGAGCGTGGGGCGGGCCGCCGCGGTGCCCGGTGCGTGCCCCGTCCGGTGCCGATGAGCGTGCGCAGCGGGGCGAGGGTGTCGTTTGTGATCCGACCGGACCACACCAGATCCCACAGTGCGGTGACCAGAGCGGCGTCGTCGAGCGAACCGACTCGCTCGGCCAGTCCACGGAAGAAGAGCGCGGCGCCACCTCCGAGGGCCTCGATCACCGCCTCGTGCAGCGGCGAAGGCAAGGGTTCGGGGCCAGGAAGGGGTAACAGCAGCGGCGCCACGTCGGCCGGGTAGAGCGCCACCCAGCCGTCGCCGCCCGGCAACGCCCCTGCTCCCCCCCACACGACCTCACCGGCCACGCACAGCTCGTCGAGCAGCGCGGGGGAGTAGTTGGCAACCCGCGTCGGTAGGACGAGGCGTTCGAGGGCGGAGGCCGGAACCGGCGCACCCTGCAGCTGCTCTACCGCCCGCAGCACCCCGTCGAGCCCACGCAGCGCACGGCCGCCGATGTGCTGCCAAGCGGGCGCAAAGCTGCCCAACGCTGCGGCCGGCACCGGCTCCGCCTCCTTGCGCAGCGCGGCGAGAGAGCGCCGGCGCAGCATCCGCAGCACCCCGGCGTCACACCACTCCTGACCCGCGCCGCCGGGACGGAACTCGCCCTCCACCAGTCGCCCCGCCCCGGCCAGCCGGTGCAGCGCCTCGGTGACGATCGCCGTGCCGAGCCCGAAACGGCCAGCCACCTCCGCCGCGGTGAACGGGCCATGTGTTCGGGCGTGGCGGGCGACGAGGTCACCCAGCGGGTCGCGCACCGGCTCCAGGAAGGCCGCCGGCACCCCTACCGGCGGGGGTACGCCGAGGGCGTCGCGCAAGCGCCCGGCGTCCTCCACCGGCGCCCAACGCTCCTCCCCGGCAACGCGCACCCGCACCGCCCGCCGCGCTGCCTCCAGCTCGGCCAGCCAGCGCGCGGTGGCTCCCCGCTCGAGTGCCTCGGCCGTCGCCAGCGGCCCGAGCAGCCGCAGCAGGTCGGCGACCCCCTCGGCATCGGTCGGGTGACGGTCCGCAGAAAGGCGCTGCAGGTCCCGCTCGACCGAGGCGAGCGTCGCGTCGTCGAGCAGCTCGCGCAGCTCGGCCTGGCCCAGCAGCTCGGCGAGCAGCGCAGGGTCGAGGGAAAGCGCCTGCGCGCGCCGCTCGGCCAGCGGCGTGTCGCCTTCGTACATAAAGGCGGCGACGTAGCCGAACAGCAGCGACCGCGCGAACGGCGACGGGGTCTCGGTCTCTACCTCGACCACCCGCACCCGCCTCGACTCGATATCGCGCATGAGGCCCACCAGGCCGGGGACGTCGAAGACGTCCTGCAGGCACTCGCGCACCGTCTCCAAGACGATAGGAAACGAGCCGTACGTCCCCGCCACGGACAGCAGCTGCGCCGAGCGCTGCCGCTGCTGCCACAGCGGAGTGCGACGCCCGGGGTTGCGCCGCGGCAGCAGCAGCGCCCGGGCGGCGCACTCGCGGAACCGCGCGGCGAACAGCGCTGACCCGCCGACCTCCGCGGTGACCAACGGCTCCACCTCGTCGGGCTGGAACAGCGCGAAGTCAGCCGGCGGGCGCTCTTCCGTGTCGGGCAACCGCAGCACCACGCCGTCGTCGGCGTGCATGGCCTGGACGTCGACGCCGAACCGCTCGCGCAGCCGGGCGGCGAGCGCCAACGCCCACGGCGCGTGCACGCGGGCGCCGTACGGCGAATGCACGACGACCCGCCAGTCACCGATCTCGTCACGGAAGCGCTCCACCACCACCGTGCGGTCGTCGGGTAGGTGGCCGGTGGCCTCTCGTTGCTCAGCGAGGTAGCCGAGCAGGTTGTCCGCGGCCCACGCGTCGAGGCCGGACGCGCGCAGCCGGACCAGCGCGTCCTCGTGCGGCAGCCGGGACAGCTCGCGCACAAAGGCGCCCAGCGCCCGGCCCAGCTCCGCCGGCCGACCCGGAGCGTCACCGTGCCAGAACGGCAGTCGGCCCGGCTGGCCGGGTGCCGGGGAGACCAGGACCCGATCGTGGGTGATGTCCTCGACCCGCCACGAGGTCGACCCGAGGGTGAAGACATCGCCGGCGCGGGACTCGTAGACCATCACCTCGTCGAGCTCGCCCACCCGAGACACCTGATCACCGACGAGAAAAACGCCGAAGGTCCCGCGGTCGGGAATCGTGCCGCCGCTGGTCACTGCTAGTCGTTGGGTGCCGGGACGTCCGGTCAGGGTGCCGGCGACGCGATCCCACACGACGCGGGGTCGCAGCTCGGCGAAGTCGTCGCTGGGGTAGCGCCCGGAGAGCATGTCGAGCACCGCTTCGTACGCCGACTGCGGCAACCCGGCGAACGGCGCCGCGCGGCGGACCAGCGCCAGCAGCTCGTCGACGTCCCAGGTGTCCATCGATGTCATTGCCACGATCTGTTGGGCGAGAACGTCGAGCGGGTTGCGGGGATAACGCAGCGCCTCGATAGCACCGTTGCGCATGCGCTCGGCGACGACGGCGGACTGCACCAAGTCGCCGCGGTACTTCGGGAAGATCACGCCGCGGCTGACCGCGCCGACCTGGTGGCCGGCGCGCCCCACCCGCTGCAGCCCGTTGGCGACCGACGGCGGTGACTCGACCTGGATGACGAGGTCGACCGCGCCCATGTCGATGCCGAGCTCGAGGCTGCTGGTGGCGACGACCGCGGGCAGTCGTCCCGTCTTGAGGTCCTCCTCGACGCTGGCGCGCTGCTCCTTGCTCACCGACCCGTGGTGCGCCCGGGCGATCTCCGGGAGGGCGCCTCCGGTTGCCCCTGCCTGCGCCATCATCTGGGCCGGCGGCCCGGGCGTGGGCGCCTCGGCGTCGTCGGGAGGGTTCCGCCGCTGCTCGGCCACTTCGTTGAGCCGCGCAGTCAACCGCTCGGCCAGCCGCCGCGAGTTGACGAACACGATGGTGGAGCGATGGGCCTCCACCAGGTCGACGATCCGCTCCTCGACGTGGGGCCACACCGACGTACGCGGCTGCCCGCCGGCCGCCGAGCCGGACCGCTCACCGGTCTCCGCACCCAGGGTAGAAAGGTCCTCGACGGGGACGACGACTTCGAGCTCGACCGTCTTCCGCGCTGCGGGCTGCACCACGGTCACCGGGCGGGTGGCGCACAGGAAGCGGGCGACCTCGTCGACCGGTCGCACCGTCGCTGACAGTCCGACGCGCCGCGCGGGGGCGTCGAGCAGCGCATCCAGTCGCTCGAGGCTGACGGCCAGGTGAGCGCCGCGCTTGGTGCCGGCTACCGCGTGTACCTCGTCGATGATGACCGTCTCGACCCCGCGCAGCGTCTCCCGAGCTCGTGAGGTGAGGAGCAGGAACAGCGACTCTGGAGTTGTGATGAGCACGTGCGGCGGGTGAGTCGCGAGTCGGCGGCGCTCCTCCGGCGGGGTGTCGCCCGAGCGGATGGCGACGTCGACCTGCGGTACCGGCAGTCCGAGCCGCCGCGCCGCGTGCTGCATGCCGGTCAGCGGGGCGCGCAGGTTGCGTTCGACGTCGACGGCCAGCGCCTTGAGTGGAGAGACGTAGAGGACCCGGCAGCGGCGCGCATCGTCGGCCGGCGGATCAGCGGCCAGCCGGTCCAGCGACCACAAGAACGCGGCCAAGGTCTTTCCCGAACCGGTGGGGGCGACGACCAGGGCATCGGCACCGGAGCCGACCGCCTGCCACGCCCCGACCTGGGCCGCTGTCGGCGCCGCGAAGGCGCTGGCGAACCAGGCGGACGTTACGGCGGAGAAGCGCCCCAGCGGCGACTCATCCTCGTCGGTCATCTGCGCAGTCTCTCGCGCCGCACTGACAATCCGCCCGCCAGCGGACCACCCGCCACCCGACCACCCGCCACTCCTCGCGACTTGTCAGGCGGAGCGGGCGCTATAGCGCACGGAATGCCTGACAAGTAGGCCGGGCCGCGTGTGGGCATACTGGGGCGATGCGCATGTCCGACTTCTGGGACCGGATGCGACGCCAGTTCGGTACGGCGTACGCCGACTCCTATGCCCACGACGTCGTACTCGCCAATCTGAGCGGCCGAACCGTGCACGAGGCCCTCGCCGCGGGGGTGGCGGCCAAGGACGTGTGGCGGGCCGTGTGCGAGGTCGTCGACGTTCCGGTGAAGCTGCGATGACCCTCGACCCGGGGCGCGACGACGAGCGCGGCCAGCACATCGTCGACGTACTCGTCGAGGCCTTCCGCGACTTGATGGAGGCGGACCCGCAGGCGTTCCGCCGCAAATTCCGCAAGATGGCGGCCGAACCTTTCGCGTTCTACCGCGGCAGCGCGCCGCTGTTCTACGCCGACGTCGCCAATCTCGACGACCCGTACGCCGACGAGCGCACCAGCCGGATCTGGATACAGGGCGACCTGCACGCAGAGAACTTCGGCACCTACTTGGACGGCGAGGGTTACCTCATCTTCGACGTCAACGACTTCGACGAGGCCTACCTCGGCCACTTCACCTGGGACGTGCAGCGCTTCGCCGCCAGCGTCGCGCTGATGGGTTGGACGAAGGCGCTGCCCGACGAGGCCATCCGCGGACTCATCGAAACCTATACGCAGGCGTACGTCGCCAAGGTGCGAGATTTCGCCGAGGGTGATCGCGACCACGAGTTCGCCTTGCGGCTGGACTCGACGGACGGCGCGGTGCGCGACACGCTGATCCGGGCGCGGCTAGCCACCCGGGTGCAGATGCTCTCCAAGGACACGGTGGTCGACGGCGACACGCGCAGGTTTCGCGAGGGCGAGGGTTATCGACGCCTCGACGACGCCGAACACGCCAAGGTCGTCAATGCCTACCAGTCCTACCTCGAGACGATCCCACCGGAGAAGCGGTTCCGTGACATCAGCTACACGGTCAAGGACATCGCTGGGCGCAGCGGGTTCGGCATCGGCTCAGCCGGCTTGCCGACCTACAACGTCCTCGTCGAGGGACAGAGTCAGGCGCTGGAGAACGACATCGTGCTGTCGATGAAGCAAGGCAATGTGGCGGCCCCCAGCCGAGTTGTCGACGACGAACGCATCCGTCGCTACTTCCACCACCACGGTCACCGCACGGCGGTCAGTCAGCTCGCGTTGCAAGCTCACGCCGATCCCTATCTGGGTCACACCGAGATCGACGGGACAGGCTTCGTCGTCTCCGAACTGTCGCCGCACCAGACCGACCTGGAGTGGGAATCGCTGACCGAGCCAGACGAGATGGAGCCGGTGCTGCGCTACCTGGGCCAGGCATCAGCGAAAGTGCACTGCGTGTCCGACGCGGACAGCGAGCAGACACTGGTCGACTTCCAGGTCGAGGACGCCATCGTCGAGGTGATCGGCGATGACGTCGACGGATTCGTACGCCACGTCGTCGATTTCGCCACTTCGTACGCCGAGCGGACCCGCGGCGACCATCGCCTCTTCGTCGACGCGTTCCGCGAGGGCAGGATCCCTGGCGTCAGCGCCACCTGAGACGGGCCACCGAGCCGGGCCACCTGAGCCGACAACTCGGGCCGGGGCGAGGCGCGGCGCCCATAGGGTCGTGGCCGTGACCGCTCCCGTCGACATTCCCGGTGGCATCTCCAGCACCGTTCCCGTCGACGTCCCCGGCAGCTCATCCGGCAGCTCACCTGGCAGCGAAGCGGCTGCGGCGGTGCAGCGGCGCACGGTGCGGGTGCTGTTCGCCACCCAGGTGCTCGGCGGCGTGGGCGTAGCGCTCGGCATCGCGGTGGGCAGCCTGCTCGCCGCGGAGGTCTTCGGATCGACCGCGCTGGCCGGCCTCGCGCAGACCTCCGTCGTACTCGGTGCGGCGGTCGCGGCGCTGCCGATGTCCCGCCTCATGGCGGCGCGCGGACGCCGCCCGGGCCTCGCCGCCGGCTATGCGATCGGTGCCGCCGGCGCCCTGACCGCGGTCGCCGCGGCGGCACTGGGCGCCCCCTGGCTGCTGCTGCCCGGCCTGCTGCTCTTCGG
>Ga0136624_1000187_pt1 | contig 20907 bp, 18 predicted proteins | sample AntDrymUQ4692206_2_FD_104802 | JGI IMG/M metagenome (GOLD analysis project Ga0136624, IMG submission 104802) | Polar desert sand microbial communities from Dry Valleys, Antarctica - metaG UQ469 (22.06) | ecosystem: Environmental > Terrestrial > Soil > Desert | place: Antarctica: Dry Valley... | reverse complement strand
GGCCCAGCGCATCAGGCCAGTGCCACGAGCTCCTGGTACCCGGCGTTCCAGAGGTCCTCGGTCGCGTCGGGCAGGATCAGCACCCGGTCGGGCTGCAACGCCTCGACGGCGCCCTCGTCGTGGGTGACCAGGACGATCGCGCCCTCGTACGTACGGATGGCCCCGAGGACCTCCTGGCGAGAGGCCGGGTCGAGGTTGTTGGTCGGCTCGTCGAGCAGCAGGACGTTGGCGCTCGACAGCACCAGGGTGGCCAGGGCGAGCCGGGTCTTCTCCCCGCCGGACAGCACCTGCGCGGGCTTGTTCGCGTCGTCCCCGGAGAACAGGAACGACCCCAGGACACGTCGCCGGCTGCCGTCGTCGAGGTCCGGGGCAGCGGCAGCCATGTTCTGGGCGACCGTGCGGGCGAGGTCGAGTGTCTCGTGCTCCTGGGCGTAGTAGCCGAGCTTGAGGCCGTGACCGGCGACCACCTCTCCGGTGTCCGGGCTCTCGAGGTCGGCCAGCAGACGCAGCAGGGTGGTCTTGCCGGCGCCGTTGAGACCGAGCACGACGACCCGGGAGCCCCGGTCGATGGCGAGGTCCACGTCGGTGAAGATCTCCAGCGAGCCGTACGACTTGGACAAGCCCTCGGCCATCAGTGGGGTCTTTCCGCAGGGGGCAGGTGCCGGGAAGCGGATCCGGGCCACTCGGTCCGACGCCCGCTCCGCCTCCAGTCCCGAGAGCAGCCGTTGCGCCCGCTTCGCCATGTTCTGCGCCGCGGTCGCCTTGGTCGCCTTGGCACGCATCTTGTCCGCCTGTTGCATCAGCGAGGACGCCTTGCGCTCGGCGTTGCTGCGCTCGCGCCGCCGACGACGCTCATCGGTCTCACGCTGCTGGAGGTACCTGTCCCAGCCCATGTTGTACACGTCGATCTCTGCCCGGTTGGCATCGAGGTGCAGGACCCGCGTGATGGTGTCCTGCAGCAGGGCTACGTCGTGGGAGATCACCACCAGGCCACCTGGATGGTGGGAGAGGAAGCCGCGCAGCCACCCGATCGAGTCAGCGTCCAGGTGGTTGGTCGGCTCGTCCAGGAGCAGGGTCTCGGCCCCGGAGAACAGGATGCGAGCCAGCTCGACACGTCGACGCTGGCCACCGGACAGCGTGCGCAGCGACTGACCGAGCACACGGTCGGGGAGACCGAGGCTCGCCGCGATCGTGGCCGCCTCGGACTCCGCTGCGTACCCGCCACCCGCGTGCAGCTCGGCGTCTGCACGGCTGTATCGGCGCATCCCCTTCTCGCGCACCCTTTCGTCGTCGGAACCCAGGTCGGTCTCGGCACGGCGCAACGCGCTCAGCGCGTCGTCGATCCCCCGGGCGGACAGGATGCGATCACGTGCGCTGATCTCCAAGTCACCGGTGCGCGGGTCCTGGGGCAGGTAGCCCACTGCACCGGCACGGGTGACGCTGCCGGCGGCCGCCTGCGCCTCACCCGCCAGGATCCTGGTCAACGTCGTCTTGCCCGACCCGTTGCGGCCCACCAGGCCGACCCGGTCGCCAGGGCCCACCCGGAAGGTGGCCCCCGACATCAGCAGGCGCGCACCGACGCGGACCTCGAGGTCGTGGACAGTGAGCATGCAGGCACTCCAGGCGTACGGACAGACGGGACGGTGAGGGGATGACGCTCCGGACGGCGTCGCGCCGCGGAGTCGGGCGCCAGGTACCAGGGTCTCACGCCTTCGCATTCAGCTCGATCCGTACCGACCTGGCCTTGGTCACACCCTCCTGCAGGACTCGGCGCCGCGGTTCACCGACGTCGAGCCAGTCCTGACGCGCCCGCTCCAGCGCGCCGGGGAGCCGGCTGACCTCGAGCACCTGACGGACCAGGGCGCGGTCACCGCCGCAGACCAGGTCTCCACTTGAGCCTGCCAGCACGTCGGTGACCGCACGGGCGGCTGCACCCACCAAGGCGTCGGCCTGGTTGGCCCGCCGCCGGGCGTAGCGCTGCTGGCTCCATCCACCGGCCTTGGTCTGACCCTGGACGTACCGGGTGCCGCACCGGGAGGCGACGAGCTCCGCTGCCACGACGTGGCCCACCGCGAATCCACCCCGACGCACCAGGACGAGCCCGAAGTCGGCGTACGCCACTGCCCGGGCGACGAGCGACTCCACGTCGGTGGCCGGCGGTCCGGGGGCCGGCAGCCGGAAACGTGCCCGGGCCCCGTCGGCGGCGACCAGTACCGCTCGTCCGTCACCCGGTTCCCAACGCAGGTTGCCGTGCCTCGCAGCGAACCGCTCAATCCACCCCGCGAGTCGCTCGGGCGCGACCAGCACCTGCCGGTCGGCGTCCGTGCCGGTCGGGGTCACCGCGCTGCGGCGTCGGTGCGGGGGCGGCGGCCGAGCAGCTCGCGCAGGAGCCGCTCGGTCAGCTCCGACACCCGCGGCTGCAGGCCGTGCGCCGACAACGAGTCCCTCATCTCCTCCGCGACCGCCTCGACATCGCGTCGACCGCCGAGCGCCGACGCCAAGCGCAGTGCGTCGCGCCACAAGTCCTCGGCGGCGGGGGCGACCCGGAGCCCGGCGCGCAGAGCATCGCGTGCACCCGCGCCGTCGTCGCTCCGGGCGCACAGCTCGGCAAGACGCCGGGCGACCAGGACGACGGTAGCGCTGGTGACGGTGTCGGTGTCGTGGTGCGCGAGCCAGGCGTACCGGCCGGTCGGGAGGTCAGACCAGGGCGCGCCGCGGACCAGGGCCAGTGCGGCCCTCAGCGTGTCGACCTCGTCGACGTCTCGCTCTCCGGCCCGGCCCAGCAGGGCGACGAAGACGTCCCAGTCGAGTCGCGCGTCCTCGCGGCGCACCGAGAGCTGGTCCGGCGACACCCTGAGACGAGCCGCACCGTTGGTCGTGCCCCCCAGCCAGGCGCCGGCCTCCTGCAGGGCGACGTGCCGCTCGTCGTCGTCCACGCCGTCGGGCCAGACGGCCTCGGTGAGCGCCTCGTGCGTGACCCCGTCGGGGTGCAGGGCGGCGAACACGACGATCTCGGTCAGCAGTTCACGCCGGCCCTCCTCGATCGGCCCGTGCGCGTCCACCGCGACATCGCCCAGCACGCCGATCTCCACCTCGTGCGGGGCGTGCGGGTCCAGCACCCGGTCGGGCACGGTGAGCTCGGGCACCAGGTCCGAGACTTCGAGATCAGCCACGTCGACGTGCACCGGCTCGCGTGCAGCCTCGAACAGCAACGTCAACGCCTGCACTGCGGAGACCGACAGTCGCTGGGAGCGCACGTCGATGCCGAGCGGACCGCTCCACAGCCGACCGTCGGGTGAGACGACGAGCCGCACGGCGGCCTGAGCGACGTTTCCGACGACCACGACGCAGACGCTGGCGTCCATACGACCCGCCAGTTCGCCGAGCCGGACCAGGATGTCCGGTGCCGGCACTCCGGAGAGCAGGACGATGCGAGCGGTCCAGTCCGCCGAGCCCGGCTCGACCAGACGGCCTGCTCGCACGCTCGTGACGCCGTACCGTCGACATGCCGCGCGTTGGGCGTCGGCCTGCTCCTCGAGCCGATCGAGCAGTGGTGTGATGTCGGTGACCCGGTGCAGCCGGCGTGGGGCCACGGCGGTCGGGACCTCGGCGAAACCCACCAGCGTGACGTCGCGCTGATCGGCCCACGCGTGCAGTGCGGCGTCGACCGCCCACGACAGCGCGACACCTCGTGCCATCGTGTCGTCACCGCCGAGGCTGACCACTCCGGAGGCCGACTCGAGGTCCCAGGCCAGTGCGGCGCCACGGCCGGTCCGGCCCAGCACCACCAGCGCCGGGTGCAAGGCCGGCCCCTCGGGCGTGAGGCGCCGCAGGTCAGCACGCTGGATGCTCCAGGTCTGACCATCGGCTCCGCTCGTCCACGGGAACCGCGGTGCCAAGCCGTGTGTCGCGTCGAAGGTGAGCGTCACCGCCTCAGCGTCGGTGACGACTCGCAGCAAGGGTGGCGCGGCGGCGGGAGCGCCGTCGGGTGCGGAGGTCAGAGTCGCACCGTAGCCCCGTACGACATGCTCCAGCAGGCGCGCAGCCTCCCGGTCGGCCGCACGACGCAGCTGGTGCTCGGCACGCACGATGACCTCGGCGTTCTCCGTGCTGCCCCACGACAGGCTGCCGCTGGTACGACTGCGCCGCAGAGCGTCCAGGGCAGCGGCGGCGAGGGCGCCACCTGCCACGCCGTAGACCGTCCGCGTTCGGGCTGCCATGTGGTCGTCGACCGGCGCGACAACCGGGGCGGTGTCGTCGGCCACGGGGTCGACCGGTGCGCTCACCCGCAGGTCCTGGCCCTCGGCGTCGGGTGGCAGCCGCAGCATCCACCCGGCCTGGACGAGGTCGAGGCTGGACAGGGTGCGTCCGTCCGCCTGCACCACGTCGCGGTTGAGCTCGAGAACCTCTCGGTGACGGAGTCCGGTGCCCAGGAAACGCTCGGAGATGTCCCACAGCGTCTCGAAGTTCCGGCCCGCCGGTGGATTCACCTCGTAGTACTTCACCGGCGCACCCGTCGGCGTCGAGACCGGTGCGGATGGTGTCGAGGGCGCGCTGCCCTGGCCACGGTTCAGCACCGGCTTGCGCCCCAGGGTGAGGACCGGCGGGGCGGTCGCCGTCGCCGGTGTCGCGGGCCTGCGGGGACGTGGAGGGCCGGGGGCCGGACGCAGGCCGGAGATGCCGTTCAGGATCCACCGTGCGAGCGGCTGGGTGCCGATCGCGCCACCTGGCACCGGTCGGGCGAGGCCCCCTCTCCCACGTTCGCTCACGATCTCTGTCACCAGGCACACGATGAGGTGCCACCACAACAGCCACACCCCCACGGAAGCGATGTGCAGGATCGTCGCACCGGTCACAGGCTGCTGCAGCCAGGCCATGCTCGGAGCGGAGGTCGGCAGCGGGTTACCGACGAGCAGCAGCAGAGCGGCAGGTATCCCCAGGACGGCGAGCAGCAGGACCAGCATCGCGGCGACGCCGCGCCCGACGGCGATGCGTCCGGTGCCGGCGCCCGGGAGCCGCGCCGCCTCGACGACGTCTCTCGTCGCGGCCACTTACGGCCGAGGGTTTCCGACGAGGCCGGGGATCTCGGTCACCGGGATCGCCTGCTGCACGACCATGTCGTGATCACCGAGCGACTCGATGTCGTCGCCCGTCTGCATCTCGGCGCTCCAGGTCACGGTGACGGTCATGATGAAGACCGGGACGGGGTAGTCCTCGGCGCCCTCGGGCATCGGGATCTCCTCGGACAGCTCCTCGGCGGCCGCGCTGGAGTGGTCGAACTGGAAGTAGCACTCGCTTTCCTGGCCGCCCGGGAACTGCGCGCCGGGCAGCGGATCGGCCTCGAAGTCGTACACCGGCGGGTCGTGCCCGCAGTCCTTGGGCTGCATGCCCTTGACGTTGGCGTCGATGACGATCTCGGAGGCTTCGGCCCGCGCCTGGGTCTCGCCGGCCCCGATCTCGATGAACGGGTCGCCGTTCCCGCCGCCATCTGTCGTGCCGGGTCGGCTGTGGACCTCGTACTCGCCGTTGTCCTGCAGCATCATCCAGCGGAACTGGAAGAACGTGTACTGGTTCACGCGGACCACGTGCGAGGGCCGGGCCGCGGTGAACGGGATCGGGTACCCGCTGTACTGGATCCGCCGCCAGATCCGTCGCTCGGCCTCCGAGAGGTTCCCGTAGGTGAGCGGCTCGGTGCCTGCCTCGACGAAGTCGAAGGACAGCTGCACGGTGACGTCCTCGCCACCGGTGATCGTGTCGACGTCCACACCGGCGAGACAGGACATCACCCAGTACTCGCCCGCGGCGCCGTCCTGGTTCACCGGCGGCTTCATCCCGTCCGGGACCCGGCTGTGCATGCACGGCTGGAAGGCAGCGCCGCCGAGGAGCTGGGCGATCGTCGCGACGGTCGCCCCGCCGTCGGTGGCCAGGCAGTACATGCTGATACCGCTGCCGTTGGCCACGGCAGAGCAGGAACCGGAGCTGCCGACGCCGCTCTGGTCCGCCTGCGCGGCCGGCGTCCCTGCCACCAGACTGCTCGCCAGCAGCGCGACCCCCAAGCCGATGCGCTGGATCCATGTCCGGGTCCTCACGGTGCCTCCTCGTCACAAGCGAAACGCCCACGCGCCTCGTCGACCACCCACCACTGCTGCTGCACGAACGTCATTGTCACACTGCGCGGGGTCCACCGGCGTGGCGTCGGTCTCAGCGGTTCCCCCGTCCGCTCGTCCACGAACGCAACGGACGGAGCCCACAGGCAGACCTGCGCGACCGTCGTGGTGCCCCGGTCCTCCAGGCCCGACAGGTGGGCCAGCGTGGTGTCGGCCACAGTTGCCCCCAGGTCCTTCGCCTGCGCCGCCAGGGCACGGCGGTCGTCCATCTGCTGCGCTGAGGTGCTGTCGAGGAACAGCGGCGAGGTGGCCTTGTCGCGGACCGTCTGACCCACCGCAGCGAGGTACCGCTCCAGAGTTCGGCTGCGCTCGTCGTCGGCCCAGTGCCCGAGGTCCAGGTCCAGGCCGGTGATGTCGGTCGGCGCCGTGCGCTGCGTCGGCCCCTGGTCCGGCTCCGACACCATCGGCTCCGTCGGAGGCTCGGCGAGGTCCAGCGGGTCCGACGCACCCGGGTCGTTGCTGCATCCGGCAGCCACCAGCCCGAGGGCGAGCACCACCGGGGCCAGCGCGTCCGATCGCCGACTCATCCGTTGCCACCGGAGTTGTCGGGGTTCTCCGGCTCGGTCGGATCGGAGGTCGGTTCGGTGGGATCTGGGTCAGGATCGGGCTGGGGCTCGGGATCCGGCGGTGGCAGCGGGCAGTACGGCAGCTCGCCCTCCGGTGGGTCCGGCAGCACAGGAGGATCCTGACCGCCGCCCGGCGGGTCGGGGATCAGCCCCGGTGGGATGTCCTGGCAGGTGGGGAAGGCAGTCGGGACGTCGGGCGGCGGGGCGGTGCCGATGCCCGGGTTGACGAGGCTCTCGTCCACCACCGGCTCGAGGCTGGGCAGCTCGCCGAGGATCGCCTCGTCGATCCCCTCCACGGGGAACGCGGTCGCGGACTCGGTCACCTCCACACCGCTGTCGCCGGTGACCATGTCGAGCAGGATCGGGTCGTACTTCACGACCGCCTCGACGGTGACGGAGGCGATCGTGGCGTCCTGGGTCACCGGCTCGATGTCCACCAGCTCGCAGCTGACCACGTCGTCGTCAACGGACTTGGCCTCCTCGCAGTAGTCGACGACCGCCTTCTCTGCCCGGTCGGGAACCAGGGTGACGAGCCCCTGCGTGGGATCGATCTGCTGAACCGACGAACGCGCGGCCTCCTCGGCGACGGCAACAGCGCGGGCCGCGGTGGCCAGCTGGCGTGAGCCGTCGATCACCAGGCCGGCCAGCAGCAACAACGTGGCGGCGATGATTGCGACGAACGGGGTGAACGAGCCGCACTCCACACGGTTCTGGTGGCCGGGCCGCATCAGTAGTACCCCCGCAGCGAGTCCAGCGGCGACACGAAGGACGAGGTGATCGGATCGATCTCGGGGAAGGGGAAGAACGTGACGTCGCCGAGGTCGATGGCACAGGTCACCGTGACCGTGACCATCGTGAGGGGCTCGCCACTGATGATCGGCGGCACGTCGAACTCGCCGGTCGACGTGCTCATCGCGAAGGCCTCGTCGTTGCCGCACTCGGTGACGGTGCCGCCCAATACGTCGTCGACGGCGCTGGCGGCCTTCGTCTGCGCCTCCTGCATGCTGCGGGCCTGGGTCGCGACCCGCACCCCGTCGCGTGCGGCCTGGTCGACCAGCTGCTCGGTGTGGGCATAGACACCGAGCGCGTACAGCAGGGTGATGAAACCGATGAGCAGCGGTGCCAGGATGACCAGCTCGAGGGAGGCACCGGCCCGCTCATCGCGGCCCCGGCGGCCGTCGGGGTGCATCATGAGAGTTCCCCTGTGTCCGGCTCGAACAGCTCGACCTCGACACTGACCGTCTCGGTGACCGTCGCGGGAAAGAACGGCACCAGGTCGACGTACCCGCCGCTCACCGAGACCGTCACCCGTCCGTCCTCCACCCCGCTGACCGCGGCCTCGGCCCCGGTCAGGATGCCGAGCTCGTCGGCGTATCTCTCGGCGGTCTGCACGGCGATGGCGCGAAACTCCTCCGGCTCGTCGAGGGTGCCCGAGATCCGCATGACCGATGCTCCCTCGTGAGCCGCGGTGACGGCCACGTTGCGGGCGAACAGCCACAGACCGACCTCGACGATGCTGAAGATGACCAGCAGGAAGACGGGCACGACGATGGACATCTCGAGCGCGCTCGCGCCGCGGTCAGTACGTCGTGCTCTCATCGTGCCTGCTTCTGGTCGGTCGTCGTGCCAGGTCGGCTCAGAGGTCGGTGCCGCCGTCGAGCTCGTCGGTGGACTGCTCGACCCGGGTGCGGATCTCGTTGGCGACGAAGATCGCGATGCCGACGATGATGGCCGAGATGATGGCCCACTCCAGCGCCGAGGCGCCGAGCTCGTTGCGGCCCTCACGGCGAGCGCGCTGCGCGCGGCCGCGGACGTAACCGAGCAGGATCTGCGTCAGCTGGATGTGCTTCACGGTGGTGCTCCTTGGGTGTGGTGGTGTCGGGACGACTCCTGCCGGGACGGCGTCCGCGGCTTGACGGTTCACAGCTGCGCGACCGCGGGGTAGGTGAGGAACAACAGGAACGAGATGGCGATCAGGATCTGCGCCAGCAGCATCGACTGGGAGTTCTCGCCGGCCATCCCCTCGACATCGGCGAGCTCCTTGCGCCGCATGCTCTGCGCTCGTGCCATCAGCGAGGTGCGGATCTTGGCTCCTTCGTCCCCGGCGAGGGCAAGCGCCGAGGCGAGCTCGCGCAGCTCCTCGACGCCGAGTTCGCGACCGAGGGCGGCGATCCCTTCCCAGGGCGTGTGGCCCACGATGCGTGCGTTGCTGAGCGCTTGCCTGATCCGGACCATCGCCCAGTGCTCACCGATGCTCGACGCCGCCATCAGCGCCTCGGGCAGCCCCCGACCACCGGCCAGATTCATGGCGACGAGGTCCAGGAACGAACCCATCACGTGGCGGAAGTCGCGACGTCGCCGTTCGGCCTCACGTTTGAGCTGAGCGTCGGGCAGCGTGAAGAAGACCGCCCCGGCAAGCAGGCCGGAGACCGCCGACAAGCCGAGGCCGACGAAGTCGGTCACCCGCAGCAGGATCGGGAACCAGATGAGCCCGACCAGGCCGGCGAGCACCTTGGTCCCCATGTGCACGGTGAACGACCGGTTGAGCACCGAGAGGTCGGTACGGGTCCGGGTGAACTGCCACCCGCGGGCCAGGGCCTCCGCCTCGATCCGCGCACCGATCGACATCGTCACCTGTTCGAGGCGACCGTCGGTGCGTCTACCGGCCGCACTAGCGGTCAAGGAGTGGTGCGACTTGCGGCCGGAGTCGATGCGGGCCAGCGTGGCCCTGATGCCCGGCCGTGGACGGACGAACACGAGGACGAGCAGGACGGCGCCGACACCGACGACGGCGCCGGAGAGCAGCGGCAGGGTCATCGCGCCGCCACCTTGTCCGCGGCGACCGGCGCGCTGCTGCCCTGATTGCCGTCGATCAGGAACCGCTCCGTCGTGGACACGCCGGCGAGCCGACGCAACCACAGGACCCCGGCGGCGAACAGCACGACGACGACCGTGAGGGCGAACTGCCCCTCGAAGGTGCCGTAGGGCTCGACATAAGTGCCGTTGAAGACGATGAGAATCCCGGCGAACACCAACGTGACTCCGACCACGATCTGGACACTGCGCCGCGTGCTCCGGCGGCTGCCCTCGACCCTGCGCCGCAGGTCGAGCTCCTCACGTGCTGACTCCGACAGTGCGGTGAGAACCTCCCGCAGTCCGGGGCCGCGAAGCCTGGCGTTGAGGATCAGCGCCGCGACGATGAGGTCGGCGGCGCTGTCGTCGAGGTCGTCGGAGAACTTCAACAGGGCACTCGGCAACGGTTCACGCACCCGCAGACGGTCGACGAGCAGGTTCAGCGCCGGCCGGATCGACGGGGCCGCGTTGACCGCTGTCGCCGGGATGGCCTGCTCGAGGCCGACGGCTCCGGCGATGGTGTCGCGCAACGACTCGGTCCACGAGGCGAGGCCGTCCAGACGGGTGATCGCACGCCGCTCCTGGGCGGATCCACCGAAGATCTTGGTCCACAACGCGGTGAGCAGCCCGAGCACGAGGCCCAGCACCGGCCATCCGGTGAAGACCAGCACGGTAAGGCCCACTCCGACACCGGCGAGGACGTGGACTGTGGACCGCTTGAGCTTCACGGTGCGCCCGGGAGTCGCGGCGTCCCTGCCCGGCGTCCCCGTGACAGCCAGGACCAGCAGCAGCAGTCCGACACCCACCGCGACACCGGCGGAGATCGCGAGCTCGGTGCGGAACTCCTCGATCATCCGGCCCACCTGCCGTGGACGAGGGGGTGGTAGCCCTCCTCCTCCAGGTCGGCTATGCAAGAGATGGGCGCGTGAGCGGCGGCGACGCCGTCGCTGTCAGGGGCGAAGACCTCGCTGGACAGCACCTGGCCGTCGTGGCCCACCACCTCACGGATGCTCTCGATCACGCGGCGCTGGGTTCCGCCGCTGACGTAGTCGTTGCGCTTGCGGATGAACACGACGAAGTCCAGCGCACCGGCGATCAACAGGTTGGTGGCCTCCAGCGGCAGTCGTTCACGGGCTTGGATCGCGTACGTCCCGATCCGGTTGAAGACCTCCATCGAGGAGTTCGAGTGGATGGTCGACAAGGAGCCGTCGTTGCCCTGGCTCATCGCGTTGAGCATCGTGACTATCTCGTCGCCGAGCACCTCACCGACGATCACCCGGGACGGGTTCATCCGCAGGGACCGGCGTACCAGCTCGGCCATCTCGACGCCTCCGACGCCCTCGGAGTTCGACAGCCGCTCCTCGAACGCCACGACGTTGGGGTGCAGGTCCTCGAACTCCCCGAGCCCGAGCTCGAGGGCGCGCTCCACCGTCACGAGCCGCTCGTGAGCGGGGATCTCGTTGGCCAGTGCCCGCAGCATCGTTGTCTTGCCGGCGTTGGTCGAGCCGGCGATCATCACGTTCTTGCGGGCCAGCACGGCCGCCTTGAGAAAGGCCCCGATGTCGTGGCTCATGGTGCCGTTGCCGACCAGCTCGTCGAGGAAGACCCTGCCGAGCCGAGCCCTACGGATGGAGATCGACGGTCGGGCGCAGACGTTCATCACAGCCGACAGCCTGGAGCCGTCCGGAAGCCGCAGGTCCAGCAGCGGGTTGGCGGAGTCGAAGGGCCGGCTGGTCAGACCGGTGTGGGCAGCCAGGATCTGGATGAGCTCGACGAGCTCCTCGTCGTCGTCAGCGACCTGGGGCAACCGTTCCTCGCGGCCGTCACCGTACTGGACGAACACGCAGTCACAGCCGTTGATGTCGATGTTCTCGACCTCGGGGTCGTCGAGCAACGGCTGCAGTCGTCCGACCCCGAACAAGGCCGAGTGGATGGCCGAGGCGAGGCTGCCCTCCTCCTCAGCCGACACCGGCGCCTGACCCTCGGCGATCTGAAAGCGGGCGTAGTCCTCGAGCACCTGGACGATCAGGGAGCGGGCGTACTCGCGCTCGTCGTCGACCGACATGGCCGCCACGCCGTTCATCTGGTCCCGCCGGCGCTGGTCGTTGAGCCGGTCGGCGACCTGGACCCGCAGCTGACGCACGAGATCGTGGTCGATCACCGCGGCTCACCTCCCGCCGAGGTCAACGACGGCCCATCGACTGGTTGACGGACCAGCTGCGGCTTCTCCCAGCCGGGCCAGGCCGAACCGGCTGGCCCGGCCCCCTGGTCGGTCTCAGGCCGAGGGACGAAGAACACCTCGGTCGCTGAGGACAGCCCGGCCACGACTGGACGGGCGGACCTGACCAGCGCTGTCCGGTCGGCGCGACCGTCGACGCGGCCGGCGAAGAAGCCTGCACCTTTGGGGTCGCGCGCGAGCAGGTGCACGTCGGTCACGGGCGCGGCGGCCCGGCCGAGCGCGTCGCTGATCTCCTTGACGGGCCGTCCACGCCGGGGATCGGTGACGACGAGCACGTGGATGCGGGTCCCGTTGGTGCTCGAGGGACGCAGCGCCGGCTCGAGGGCAAGCATCCGGTCCCGGAGGTGGACGACGTTGCTGGGCTGGTCGTCACAGACCATGACGAGGTCGGATGCCGCTGTGAGCATGACGTTCTGCGGTGTGGCGGCGCCGAGCCTGCCGACGTCGGCGATGACGTCGCAGCCCGGGATGGCGGCGAGGATCGGACCGAGCTGGCCCCACTGGTGGGCCAGGCCCGCCGACTGCTCGGGCACCCGGACGCCGACGAGGACATCCAGGCCGCCGACCACCTGCTGGGTGTGCTCGGGCACCAGCTCGGCATGCAGGTTCTTGCGTCCGGCGGCTGCCAGGCTCAACAAACCGCGGTCCGGGTCGAGCGTGCCGCCGCCCGAAGCCGACATGCGTGCGGCCACGTCGCCCCCGTGCGGGTCACACTCGGCCACGATCACCGCACGCGGCCACAGCGCCCCGATCAGCAGCGCGGTGGTGGTGGCGCCCGGGGAACCCTTGGCAGAGGCAACGGCGATCAGACCCATGAGATCTCAGCTCGTCTCGCTGCTCGGTTCGTCGTCGCCCGGTGCGCCGCCGGATCCGGTGCAGTCGTCGGCGACGTCCTCCGGCACCTCGTCGACGCGGCCCACGATCACAGCCTCGTCGGCGATCGCCTCGGTGAGCTGGGCGATGCACTCTGCTGACACCGCGATGCTCAGCTGGGCCAGGTCGTCGGAGCTCGACCCGATGCCGCCGTCGTCGCCGGGGGGAAGGTGCGCCGAGCTGAGAGTGACGATGTACGTCATGGTCTCGCCCTCGTCGTCCTGCGGCACCACGTTGATGGCGACCAGCGAGCCGCTCTCCAGGCTGCTCACCAGCGGAGAGTCCTCCACGGTGAGGCCGAGCTCCTGCTGTCCGTCGGTGAGGCTGCCCTCGGGGCTGAGCATGGTCTCGAGCAGCACGGTGCCCGAGACGAGGCGCGTCACGGCCCGCAGCTCACCGAGGTCCTCCACGCGCGACGCGGCGATGGCTCCATCGAAGTCCTCGGGCAGCTCCACGGACTCCAGGTCGCCCGCCGCTACCAACTCACCCGGACCGATCTCGGCGCCGTCTCGCACCGCGAGGTACTCCGAGCGGTTACCAGCCTGCAGCGCAAGCCACCCGCTGGCGAAGGCTCCACCGACGATCAGCAGGACCGCCAAGGCGGCCAGAGCCGGTCGACGCTCCCGGGAGGAGGGCAGGCGGGTCGACGGGAGCACGCGGGTGGAGGCCGAACTTCCCGAGGCGCGAGTGCCAATCGACTTGCGACTGTCCGCCATGGACGTCCTTCCACGCGCGCGCTATGACGAGGCGGACTCGAGCACGGGCCGGTTTCGCCCCGTACATCCGGCCCGCGACCAATTTACACCGGAACCATGTCTCCTGACCAATTTGTCCGGGGGGTCGTTCGCTCCGTGGTGCCGACTCGCTCCTGTTCCTGGTTCTCCTGCTCCTGACGGAACGCTCCGGTCACACCCATCGCGGCGACGATCACCGCGGCGACGATGATCCCAGCCACGACTGCAGGCCACACCCGGCGGCGCTCCCGCCAGGTGCGCGTCGACCCGTGCAGGAGCGCCGATCGCAGCTGACGGCGGCGCATGGCATCGGCCTCGAGGACGTACCGCTCCGCGTTGGGCGTCTCGAAGCCGGGAGCCGGGACGGGATCGTACGCGGGCGCAGCCGGCTGGTCAGGCCGATAGCCGCTCATCAGTGCACTCCGCCCGAGACCGCAACCGCGGCAGCCACCTCGAGCACCGCCTCGCGGGTCGCGGGTCGCACCTGGGCGGGGTCGAAGGGCTGACCGGTACCCAGCACCGGGTCGGGTGGGACGACGACGACGCGGACCGGCCCCCTGGCCAGCTGTGCCATCACCTCGCGGTGGACCCGCCGGTAGGAGTCGTCCTGTCGGCACAGCACCACGTAGACAGCCCGCTCGGCCGCGAACGGATCGAGCTGGCGCAGGCGGGTCGAGGCCACCTGGGCACTGGCCAGCCCCCAGCGGCCCGAGCCGCTGACGACGACGGTCTGATCACTGCGCGCGAGCGCTGCCCTCGCGGCCTCGCTGGGGTCGTTGCCGACGTCGACCAGGGTGAACGCGAAGTCTCTTCGCATCTGGTCGAGAAGCGGCACGGTGTCCTGCCGTCCCAGCGGAGCCCGCCAGTCGCAGCCGTCGACGATGTGTAGCCCGCCTGGCAAGCGGGACGGAGCGAGTCCGCTGCCCGCCATCACCAGGTCGCGGGCGTTGGGCGCGACCGGCTGGCCCTGCAACTGCGCCAGCGACGGGGTCCCGGTGTGGCAGTCCACCAGGACCGTGTGGTCGTCGCGCACGGCTGCGAGCGTCAGGCCGACCCCTAGCGCGACGCTCGTGGTGCCCACACCGCCCTTTCCGGCGGCGAACGCGACGACCCGCCGGTCGCTCTGGCGGGTACGCACCGCGCCGAGGAGGAACTGCTCGTTGTTGGCCGCCTCGGCGGCATCGGGTGTGACCAGGCCGAACGTGACGGCGGTCAGCCACCGACGGGCCGGGCGTGGGGCAGGACGGTCGGCGTGGGTGCGTGCCAGCAACTCCTCGACGGCACCGGCGGTTCCTCCCGCAGCAGGTGGGACGGACGGCGGTGACACCGGCGCTGGGCGTAGCGCTACGGCTCGTGGTGCGGATGCGGAAGTGGCCGGTGGCCCAGGCGCCTGTTCGGCAGCCGCGTACTCCGGGCGCAACGGCACCACGCTGGGACTACCGGCGTTGTCGCGCGGTGGCGGGGACGGGCGGCTCTGCGGGTCGCCACGTGGGGGGGCCTGGAGGCCGAGCAGCGTGGGGTCGACCCCCATCCGGGACAGGTCGGAGGTGGCGTCCTGCGCGGAGGCGCGCCGGCGCGCGGCGAGCTGCTCGGGGGTCAGCTCGTCGTCGACCATGTCAGCTCCCTTCCCCGGATAGGTGTGGATGGTCGGACGGTACGCCCTGCACGGAGTCGCTCACATGACCTCCGCAACGTAGGCGTACAGGCCCATCGCCCCCACGGCGACGGCGACCATGTCGACCACGACGAGAAACTCCACGATGTTGAGGACGCGTTTGACCCGTGCCCGCGTGATCCCGGACATGCCCAGTGAGCTGATCGCGACGAGGACGGCCGCCGCGGCCGCCACCATCACCGCGAACCACGGGCGCAGCTCGGGGACGTCCGCCACGAGCCGTGCGCCCTGGAGCAGGACCACCAGCACGCCAACCGAGCGTAACGCGACCATGTGCGGAGTACGCGAGAAGACCCGGGAACGGAGCAGGGCCACCACGCCGATGCTGAGCCCGAGGTAGCGGTCCCACGCTTCGTCGGAGAACGTCAGCAGGTAGCCGCCCCACACGACGATGAGGCTGATTCCGGCCAGGCCGCCGATGATCAGACCGTTGCTCTGGCGGTAGCGGGCGACGAGATCCGCGTCGCTGAGCCGTGCTACGTTGCGGATCCGGTAGTCCGCGCTGGCGATCCCGCCGACGGAGAGCGCGAGCCGTGGCAGCACGCCAGTGGCGAGCAGGGCCAGGACGGGGGCCAGCCGGCCGACCTGCATCGGCTCCACCGCGGTGAGTCCGACGATGCCGAGCGTCAGTGCAGGGACGGCGAGGACGCCGACCCCCGCGGCAAGTGCCGTGGCGGCCCGCGACAACAGCCGTGCGGATACGGCTGCCAGCGCGGCGAACCCGACGGCCAGCAACAGTAGGATCGCGTCGTCGAGGTCGGCGGCACGCCCGATCGAGGTGCCGAATGCCACCCCCCACAGCACGAGCGCGGCAGCACACGCCTGCGCGACCCAGCCCACGGAGCGTACGGCGGCCCAGCCAGTCATCCCCGCCACGACGAGCGTGGCCGTGCACGCGCTCACCACCTCGCTCACGTCGTCCCCCCCGTAGGACTTCGGGTCGAGCAGCATCACCAAGGCGAGGTAGCCGAGCGCCACCGACGACGCCACCAGCGCGAACACCAGGGTCGTACTCGGAGTCCACCAGCCACCGGCCACGTCGACGCTGTCCTCGACCGCGTCCCGTACGTCCTCCACCAGGGCGGGGCGCACGGCGGCAGTCTGGCCACGCAGCTCGAGCACCTCGCCATCCCCGACACCAACCTCGGCCAGCGTCTGCGTGAGCGGCAGCGGGACACCTCCGAGTCTGGCCAACGACCACGCCTGCGGACGGTGCGCGTCGTCGGCCGTGAGGCAGAAGCGCAACACCTGCGGCAACACGTCGGCCAGCGGCAGCGCGTTCGGAAGCGCGAGGTCGACCTTGCGGGACCCGCTCACGACCGTGACGCGACTGTAGGCCGTGAGCACCTGTTGCTCCCTTCCACGTGCTGTGCGACCTCCGGTCGCCGCCGCGTCCGCTCACGCCGCGGGGCTGTCCCGAGCGCAGCGGGAGCATATCGTTGCCGGGTTCCACCAGCAGGTGTCGCACCGACAGGACGGGATGCCCGATGACGACGACCACGGTCCGCCGACCGGCTCGGATCGCCGCGCCCGGCGTCGAGCAGAGCGAACTCGAGATCGCCGAGCCCCCCGGCGCGCTCCAGCAGCAGCCGACCGCGACCGGCGCGAGCATGATCATGATGCCGATCATCGCCGGCGCCGGGTCGCTGACGCTTGCGCTGTCGAGCGACAACGCCCTCCTGGCGGTGACCGGCCTGCTGTTCCTCGTCGGCTCGGTGTCGGTCGGCGCGATCATGATCATCAGCCAGCGCGGCGGTCCGCGCCGTACGCTGCGAGAGAACCGCGAGCGTTACCTGGACTACGTCGAGCACTTGCGCCACACCGTGCGGCACACGATCACCCTCCAGCGGCGGGGGCAGGCATGGGCGCATCCCGACCCGGCGCAGCTTGTCACGATCGCGCGCAACGACGCCCGCAGGTGGGAGCGGCGGGTCGCTGACCACGACTTCCTCTGTGTCCGCATCGGCACCGGTGACGAACTCATCGCCTCGCGCCTGACGATGAAGGCCGACACCGGGCCACTGAACCAGCTCGACCCGGTGTGCCTCCAGGCCGCTAAGGAGCTCCAGGCCCGTTATTCGATGCTGCACGACCAGGCCATCACGGTCGACCTGCGTCGCATCGGTTCGTTGAGCGTGGTCGGAGACCTCGACCACCGGCGGAGCATCGCGATCGGCATCCTGCTGGAAATCGCGACGATGCACGCGCCCCACGAGGTGCAGGTGGCCGTGGTACGCCCCGACGACGCGTCGCACGTGTGGGACTGGGTCAAGTGGCTCCCGCACGCCCAGGAGCCCATGCTCATGGACGGCGACATGCCGGCCCGCCGGGTGACCAGCTCCGTGCCCGCGATGGCGGAACTGTTGGCCGCCGACCTGGAGGCGCGACTGGACCGGCAGTCACGGACCCGCGGTCGCGGGCTGGCGCCTCGTCACCTCGTCGTGCTCGTCGACGCCGAGGGGTCCACCATGCAGCACCTGCAGTCGTCGGATCCGTCGGTGTCGCTCGCCGACCTCGGCGTCCACGTCGTCACGCTGTTGGGCCATCGCCGGGACGAACCGGAGATCGTCGACGACCGGATCGAGGTCGACGCGCACGGCGCGACGACCCTCGCCTCTCGTGAGCAGGCCTTTCGGCACGAACTCGTCGACCTCGGTCTGCCCGCCGTGGTAGCCCGGCAACTGGCTCCGCTACGTCTGACGGAGGAAGACGAGGATGACGGCGACACGCTCGCCACCACAGTCGGGCTGTCGGAGATCCTTGGTGTCGACGACCCGACGACGCTGGACCCGTGGGCGACGTGGCGACCGCGCGCACAGCGCGACTTGTTGCGCGTCCCGATCGGCATCGGCGCCAACAACGGCGTGGTGATGCTCGACCTGAAAGAATCCGCGCACGGTGGGATGGGCCCCCACGGGCTTGTCGTCGGGGCCACCGGTTCCGGCAAGTCCGAGATGCTGCGGACACTGGTGAGTTCCTTGGTCATCGGTCATGGTCCCGATCGGCTGGCATTGATGCTGGTGGACTTCAAGGGTGGTGCCACCTTCGCCGCGATGGAGCATATTCCGCATATTGCCGGCATGATCACCAACCTGCAGGACGACCTGACCCTCGTCGACCGCATGCACGACGCGCTGTTCGGTGAGATGCAACGACGCCAGGAGCTGCTCAAGGCCGCGGGCAACCTGCCAAACGTCACGACTTACCAGGAGTTCATCGACGCCGGTGAACAGCTCGAGCCGCTCCCCCACCTGCTGGTGATCGTGGACGAGTTCTCCGAGTTGCTCACTGCGAAGCCGGACTTCGCCGAGCTGTTCGTGGCCATCGGCCGAATCGGCCGGTCCATCGGCGTGCACCTGCTGCTCGCCACCCAGAAATTGGAGATGGGCAAGATTCGCGGCCTGGAGTCGCACCTGTCGTACCGGATCAGCCTGCGAACGTTCTCCGAGTCCGAGAGCCGCGACGCGATCGGGACGCCCGACGCCTACCACCTGCCCCCCGAACCGGGCGCGGGCTACCTCAAGGTCGACACCACGGTGTTCGAGCGTTTCAAGGCGGCGCTGGTGTCCTTGCCCTACCGCCCGCCGACACAGGGGCCCAAGCGGCTGGTTCCCGTCGTGCCGTATCTGTCGGTCAACGGTCTCGGCCAGTGGATCGCCGAGCAGCACGCCCAGCGGCTCGCCGTCCACGACAACGACGCCCCGACCGTGGGCACGCGGTCGACGAGCACGTTGGACGTACTCTGCGGGCGCCTCGCCGCTAGCGGAGCACCTCCCGTGCGCCCGGTGTGGCTTGCACCGCTGCCCGCGGTGTTGCCGCTGGACGCCGTGATGGACACGGGGCGGACCGGCGACACGGCGACCGTCGAGGCCGTCCTCGGGATGATCGACGATCCGTCGCGGCAGCGGCAGTTCCCGCTGCGGTGGGACTTCACCGGCGGCGCGGGCAACTTGGTGGTGGCCGGGGCGCCGCAGACCGGCAAGAGCACGCTGGTCCGGACGCTGATCGGCTCGCTCGCCCTGCGCTACGCACCAGGTGACGTGGCGTTCTACTGCATCGACTACGGCGGCGGGACGCTGCGCGGCCTCGAGGAGCTGCCGCACGTCGCCGCAGTCGCGACCCGGGTCGATCCTGAGCGGATCAACCGTACGGTCAGCGAGGTCGTGAACCTGCTGGAGAACCGGGAGGAGTTCTTCCGCGAGCACGACCTCGACTCGATGTCGGCGATGCGGCGGGCGCGGGCACAGGGCCGCCTCCCGATGGACGTGCCCTCGGACGTGTTCCTCGTGGTCGACGGATGGGGCAGCTTCCGGGAGGACTTCGAGGCGATGGAGTTCACGATCGGCGAGGTGGCCGCGCGCGGCCTTAACTACGGCGTGCATGTGGTGCTGACGGTCGCACAGAACATGCAGGTGCGGATGCGCATGCAGTCGAGTTTCGGCGGCCACCTCGAGCTACGGCTAACCGACTCCTTCGACAGCACCGTCGGGCGCAAGCTGATGGACAAGCTGCCCAAAGACGTCGCGGGCCGCGGAGTGGTGGGCATCGGGGACGGGCTCGTCTTTCACGCCGCCGTGCCTCGCGTGGACGGTGCAAGCACCCGAGACGACCTGCCGGCGGCACAGGGTCGGCTCGTCGACCTCGTGCGCTCACGGTGGACCACGGCCGTGCAGCGTGTCCGGGTGCTGCCGTCCACGGTGCCGGTCGGTGACCTGCCGGAGGTGCGGCGTGGCGACGATTTGCTGCCGATCGGGTTGTCCGAGCGGAACCTGGGTCCGGCGGCGGTCGACCTGTTCGGCGCGGACCCGCACCTGCTGGTCTACGGCGACGGCGAGACCGGCAAGACCAACGCGCTCAGGCTGCTGATCCGCCAGCTCGTCGCGTCGCGCACCGTGGAGGAGCTCGCGTTCGTCGTCGTCGACTACCGCCGCAGTCTGCTGGGCGCCGTGCCGTCGGACTACCTGGCCGCGTACTGCACCGGCGACCAGCAGACTGCGGGCACGGTGACGCAGGTGGCGGGAGCGGTGCGTGAGCGGTTGCCGGGAGACGACGTCACGGCCGAGCAGCTGCGCACGCGCACCTGGTGGAAGGGCATCGACGTCGTGGTCGTGGTCGACGACTACGACCTCGTGGTCACCGCGTCGGGCAACCCCCTCCAAGGACTGCTGGAGTTCCTGCCGCAGGGACGCGACCTCGGGTTGCACCTGGTCGTCGCCCGACGCACTGGCGGCCTCTCACGGGCGATCTTCGAGCCAGTCCTCCAACGGCTCAACGACATCCAGACGCCCGGTCTCGTGCTCTCCGGTGACCGGATCGAGGGACGCCTGGTCAACGGTGTCGTCGCTCGCCGGCTGCCACGTGGACGCGCGATCTCGGCTCCCCGGGGCGGCTCGGTGAGCCAGATCCAGATCGCCCTGCTCGACGAGTCCTGACCGCTCCGCTGACGCGTCGCGCGCCCTGCTTCGCGGTCCGCACACGTAAGAGCTGACGTGGCACGGAAGTGAGGCACGTCACCATGGCGGCCTAGGCGGCCTAGGCGGCCTAGGGTGACATACCATGAACCCGATCGCCCCCTCGTCCGAGCCCGGCGGCGGTATTGGTGTGAGAGAGTCTCGGGAGCGGCAGCGTGGATTCGCTTCCGCAGTATCCGGCCGCCGAGAGCGACCCGGGGTTGGCGGCACGACAACTACGCGACGCCCGCGACCAGGCGTCGCAGGCGAACCTGGGCGTCCTGAACGCCCGGTACGCCACCAGCCTGAACCACCTCAACGGCGAAGCCGACACCACCGCCCGGATGCTC
>Ga0136624_1000186_pt1 | contig 20991 bp, 20 predicted proteins | sample AntDrymUQ4692206_2_FD_104802 | JGI IMG/M metagenome (GOLD analysis project Ga0136624, IMG submission 104802) | Polar desert sand microbial communities from Dry Valleys, Antarctica - metaG UQ469 (22.06) | ecosystem: Environmental > Terrestrial > Soil > Desert | place: Antarctica: Dry Valley... | reverse complement strand
CGCCAACGCCGACCGGCTCTACGAGCAGGCGTGCCGCGACGCCAGCCGGGTGCGCAACACCTTCTCGTTCGCCGACAGCGCCGCGGTCGAAAGCTTCAAACTGAGCCGCTGAGCCGCTGAGCCGCTGAGCCACCGTCCGGCCGACGCAAGGGCGTCATGACCTCGAGCCTGTTCGACCCGCCGCCGCAGGACCGGTCCGGTGACGTCGACGCGGACGCACCGCTGGCCGCCCGCCTGCGGCCGCGCACCCTCGACGAGGTCGTCGGCCAGGCACATCTGATCGGACCCGGGGCCCCGCTGCGGGTTGCCATCGAGGCCGACCGGTTGCGCAGCGTCGTGTTGTGGGGGCCACCGGGCACCGGCAAGACCAGCCTCGCGCAGGTGATCGCCGGCGCCACGCGGGCGGGGTTCCTGCGGCTGTCGGCGGTGACGGCCGGCGTCAAGGACGTTCGTGCGGCTGTCGAGCAGGCCCGCGCCCGGCTGGCGGCCAACGGTCGACGCACGGTGTTGTTCATCGACGAGATCCACCGCTTCAACAAGAGCCAGCAGGACGCGTTGCTGCCAGCCGTGGAGGACGGGCTGCTGGTGCTCATCGGCGCCACCACGGAGAACCCCTCGTTCGAGGTGAACGCCCCGCTGCTGTCGCGCAGCCTGCTGTACCGCCTCGAGCCCCTGGCCGACGATGATGTGCGTACCCTGCTGCGGCGGGCGACCAGCGACGAGCGCGGCCTGCCGGGCGTCGTGGTCGACGACGACGCCACTGCGGCGCTGGTGGCCGCCGCCGACGGTGACGCGCGTGCCGCGCTGACCGGTCTGGAGGGTGCAGCGCTGCTGGCCGCCGAGCGGGGCGCTGGCCACAGCGTCACGGTCGAGATGGTGACCGCCGTCCTCGCCGGACCGAGGTTGCGCTACGACAAGGCCGCGGACAACCACTACGACCAGGTCAGCGCGTTCATCAAGTCGCTGCGCGGCTCGGATCCCGACGCGGCGCTGTACTGGCTGGTGCGGATGCTCGCGGCAGGCGAGGACCCGCGATTCCTGGCCCGGCGGATGATCATCCTCGCTGGCGAGGACATCGGCCTGGCCGACCCCGCTGCCTTGCAGGTGGCTGTTGCGGCGTTCCAGGCGCTAGACGTCGTCGGGTTGCCCGAGGCGCGCTTCGCCCTGGGTGAGGCGGCGCTGTATCTGGCGCTGGCGCCCAAGTCCAACAGCCTCACTCGGGCGCTGGGTCGCGCCGACGAGGCGGTGGCCCGGCTTGGCAACGCGGCGGTGCCGGCGCCGCTGCGTGACGCGCACTACCGGGGCGCGGCCCGCCTGGGGCACGGTCGCGGCTACCGCTATCCCCACGACGACCCTCGCGGTTGGGTCGACCAGCAGCATCTGCCCGACGGCCTGGCGCCTGGCGACATCTACACGCAGGGCGAGCACGGCCGTGAACCGTCGTTGCTCCGGTGGCTTCAGGAGCGTCGCCACCACCAACGCTGAACCGTGTGCGTCTGCCGTCGCCAGCGCGGCGGATCGCACACGCTTGGGTGGCGCCGGCAACCGTGTGCGAGCGCCGTCGTGGCGCGGGTGGCTGCACACGCTTGCGGTTTTGCCAGCCCAAAACTTATCCTGCGTCCCGACGCGACCATGAACCATGCCTACTCGAACCCCGACCGCGAGGCTCTGAAAGCCATGTACCGCCTTACCAAGGGGGGCGGCGAAGCACGCACCGGCGACCTGGCCGAGGCCTTGGGCCTGACGCCTGGCACGGTCACCGCGACGGTCAAGCGCCTCGCCGATCGCGGCTTGGTTGTGCACCGCCCCTACATGGGTGTGGTGCTGACCGACGACGGGAAGCAGTCAGCCGTCGCAGCCATCCGCCGTCACCGCATCGTCGAGCGCTTCCTGGCCGACATGCTCGGGTACGCCTGGAACGAGGCGGACCGCCTGGCGCGTACCTTCGAGCACCAGCTGCCACAGGAGGTCGAGGACCGCCTGTTCGTGGCCCTGGACCGCCCCGCCACCTGCCCGCACGGCTTCCCGATCCCCGCGCCGAAGACCGCCGACATCCCGGACACCCCGCAGCTGTACTCCCTGGAGCCGGGCGACGAGGCGGTCGTCGCCGTCCCTGGTGCCACCGAGCCGGAGGTGGTGGCGTTCCTGGAGACGCTGGGGCTGCGCCCCGGCGTCACGGTGGCCGTCCGTGAGAAGCACCCCTTCGACGGCCCGCTCGTCTTGCGCGTCGACGGCAAAGAGCGCACCGTCGGCGAACGCCTCGCCCGCCAGATCTACGTAACGTCAAGACCTGAAAGGACGCACACATCATGATCGGAGTTCTCGCCGCCGAGGGGGGGTACCAGGAGTTCACGCTCGCGGGAGCCGAGTACTTCTGGCTGGCCTTCTCCGCGGGTACCGCCCTGCTGGCCATCTTGGTCGGATTCGCCCTCATGAAGGGCGTGCTCGCCGCCGATCAGGGCACGCCCAAGATGCAGGAGATTGCCCGGGCGATCCAGGAGGGGGCGATGGCCTACCTCCGGCGGCAGTTCCGGACCATCGCCGTCATCCTCGTGCCGCTTGCCGTCGTCGTCTTCCTCACCGCCACGGCGGTCCTGCGGCCGGACGGCAGCGAAGCCCTGAGCTTCGCCGAGTCGGGGATCTACCGGACGCTGGCCTTCCTGGCCGGCTGCTTTCTGTCCGGGCTGACCGGCTTCATCGGCATGGGCCTGGCGGTGCGCGGCAACGTCCGCACGGCCGCCGCCGCGCGCAACGGCTCGCTGCCGGCCGCCCTCAAGGTCGCCTTCCGCACCGGCGGGGTTGCCGGCATGTTCACCGTGGGCCTGGGCCTGCTCGGCGCCACGATCATCATCATGCTCTTCCAGAACACCTCGTCGGCGATCCTCATCGGCTTCGGCTTTGGCGGATCGTTGCTCGCGCTGTTCCTGCGCGTGGGCGGCGGCATCTTCACCAAGGCCGCCGACGTCGGCGCCGACCTGGTCGGCAAGGTCGAGGCCGGCATCCCCGAGGACGACCCGCGCAACCCGGCCACCATCGCCGACAACGTGGGTGACAACGTCGGCGACTGCGCCGGCATGGCCGCCGACCTGTTCGAGAGCTACGAGGTCACGCTGGTCGCGTCGATCATCCTCGGCGTGGCGGCGTTCCAGTCCATCTACCCGGACGACCCAAGCAAGTGGGTGGTTGGGCTGATCTTCCCCGTCATCGCCCGCGCCATCGGCGTGCTGGCGTCCATCGTCGGTGTCTTCGCCGTCCGCGCGACCGACAACGACCGGTCTGCCATGGCGCCGATCAACCGCGGCTTCGCCATCGCGGGCATCCTGACCGTGATCGGCACCGGCGCCGTGGCGCTGACCTACGTCGGCAACGAGGCCGGCACTGTCTCCTACGTCGGCTGGCGGCTGTTCGCCGCGGTGGTGGTCGGCCTGGTCCTCGCGCAGGCCGTCAGCCGGCTCACGGAGTACTTCACCTCCACCGAGACTTCACCCGTCCGCGAGATTGCCGAGGCGGCGCGCACCGGCCCCGCGACGACGGTTCTGTCGGGCATCAGCTCGGGGTTGGAGTCCTCGGTGTGGGCCATCGTTGCGATCGCCGCGGCCCTCGGCGTGTCGGTCGCCCTAGGGGCTGGTGACGTGCAGTTCTCGCTGTACCTCGTCGCGCTTACCGGCATGGGGATGCTCGCGACCACGGGCGTAGTCGTCAGCGAGGACACGTTTGGTCCCGTCGCCGACAACGCCGCCGGCATCGCCGAGATGTCCGGCGAGTTCAGCGGCGAGGCCGAACGGATCATGGTCAGCCTCGACGCGGTCGGCAACACCACAAAGGCGGTCACGAAAGGCTTCGCGATCGGCTCGGCCGTCATCGCGGCGGTCGCGCTGTTCGCCAGCTTCATCGAGACGATCGGCTCGGAGCTGGGGCTGGAGGCCACCGGCACCGCGCTGTTCCGCGACCCCGCCACCCAGATCAACGTCGCGGACCCCAAGACATTCATCGGCCTGCTCATCGGCGGCTCCGTCGCGTTCCTATTCAGCTCCCTGGCGATCCGTGCGGTTAGCCGAACGGCGGCCGTCGTCGTGCAGGAGGTGCGCCGGCAATTCGCCGACGGCAAGATCATGGCGGGCACCAAGCGGCCCGACTACGGCCCCGTCATCGACATCTGCACCGCAGCGTCGCTGCGCGAGCTCGCCACGCCGGCGCTGCTGGCGGTGCTCACGCCGGTGATCATCGGCTTCGGGATCAACTACTTCGCGCTCGGCGCGTTCCTCGCCGCAGTCATCCTCACGGGTCAGCTCATGGCGAACTTCCTGTCCAACGCCGGCGGCGCGTGGGACAACGCCAAGAAGTACATCGAGGACGGCCACGAGGGCGGCAAGGGCTCCGAGGCTCACAAGGCCGCGGTCATCGGCGACACCGTCGGTGACCCCTTCAAGGACACCGCTGGCCCGGCGCTCAATCCGCTGATCAAGGTCATGAACCTGGTGTCCCTGCTGATCCTGCCCGCCGTCATCAACCTGCAGGACAACGAGCCGGTGCGCTACGCCATCGCGGCGGTCGCGCTCGTCATCCTCGGCGGCGCGATCGCGTTCTCCAAGCGCAACGCCGAGGCCATGGACGCCGACGTCAGCGAGCCCACGGCGCGGGCTGGGGTCACGCCCGCTCCGTAGGCCTCCGCCGGTACCCTGCCCCGTCATGCACGCCATCGTCCTCGCCGGCGGGAAGGGCACCCGGCTGCGGCCGCTGACCGACACCCGGCCCAAGCCCCTGCTGCCGTTCGTGGGTGCGCCGTTCGCGGCGGGACTGCTGCGCCGGCTGCGGACCGCGGGCTGTGACCGGGCGACCTTCCTCGTCGGCGCGCAAGCCAAGCCCTTCGCGCCGCTGGAGCGGCTGGGTTCGGCGATGGGTGTGCCTGTCACGGTGGTGTGCGAGCCGCAGCCGCTCGACACGGCCGGGGCCTGCCGCGACCTGCTGCGGGCCGGCGAGTCGGGGCCGGTCTTGGTGTGCAACGGCGACATCCTGACTGACCTGGACTACGCCGCCGTGGTGGCTCGGCACTCCGAGGCTGGCGCCACCGCCACCCTGGTGTTGACCCGGGTCGCCGACACCAGCAGCTTCGGGGTGGTGGAGTGTGACCGCCATGGTCGTATCCATCGGTTCGTCGAGAAGCCGCCGCCGGGCACCGTGGCCGCCGACACCATCAACGCCGGCACCTACGTGCTGGCGCCAGACGTCTTCGACGGGTTCGGGCACGACGGCCCGCTGTCCTTCGAGCGTGCGGTTTTTCCCGGCCTGCTCGAGGCCGGCGCGCTACTGACCGGTTACGCGTCGGACAGCTACTGGCTGGACCTCGGGACGCCGCAGCGGTACTTGGAAGGACACCGTGCGGTGCTGTCCGGCCGCTGTGCCTGGCCCGTCGACGACGCATACGCGACACACGCGCAAACGGTGCTGCGGCACGTTGACGCGGCGATCAGCCCCGGCGCAGCCGTTGGCCCCGACGTGGTCGTCGGCCCCGATTCGCGGGTTGAGGCCGGCGCCCACGTGGCCGGCAGCGTGCTGTTCGAGGGCGTGGTGGTCGGCGCCGGCGCACGGGTCTGCAACGCGGTGCTGGCCGAAGGAGCCCGCGTCCGCGCGGGGGTCACCATCTGCGACACCGTCGTAGCCGCAGGCACAACGGTCGCCTGACGGCACGGCCGGTTGATTGCTTTCGGCCTATGGCCACTTGTGCACTGGTAAAGACGGACGCGGCTGGCGGATACTCGGGCGCGATCCGGCCTTCAGGCCCGACCGCCAGCAACCGAGACATCGACAAGCGCCGTGCGTTGCAGGCGCTTCATCCACCAGCTGCCCATCAGGAGTCGTTGGAGTATGCGCCGTTTCGCCGTCCTCGTCGTTCTGGCCGCCGCGGCGGCGCTCCTGCCTGCCGCCCCGGCGCTGGCTATCGCCCCATCGCTGGCCGCACCCTCCCTGGCCGCCCCCACCATGGCCACGGCCGCAGACTGTCCGTCCTCCGGCGGCGTGCGAGTGCCGCCCGCAGCCACCACCAGCCGCGACTTCACGATACGTGGCAAGGGCTGGGGTCACGGCGTGGGCATGAGCCAGTACGGCGCGCTCGGCGCCGCCCGCCTCGGCTGCAGTGCCAAGCAGATCCTGCGGACCTACTACACCGGCGTCACCATCGCGACGCAAGCGCAGCCGCGATACATCCGTGTCGGTTTGACCTTCGACTCTCCGGTCAGCAACGTGGCGGGCGCGCGCAGCATCGACGCCACCGTCGGCGACATCCCCTGGCAGCTGTGTGGCGCCGGAGGCTGCCAGCGCGTGGCGACGCAGCGACAGGGCAGCCGCTGGCAGGTGCGCATCGGCCCCAAAGGCGGGTACGGACTGTGGGAGGGCGACACGCGCCGCTGGCACGGGGGCGGCAAGTTCACGTTGTTGCGCGCGGTGTTGACGACCAGCCACTCGGCATCGCGGATCATCTCCATCCCGGCCAACGGTCACAGTTACAAGTGGGGTGTCTTGGAGTTCGACTCCTATGTCGACGCCGGCAGCGGACGCGCCTATGTCAACCTGGCGATCCGCAGCATCGAGCGCTACCTGCGGGGGCTGTCGGAGATGCCATCGTCGTGGGAGCCGGCGGCATTGCGGGCGCAGGCCATCGTCGGCCGCGCGTACGCCTTGAACAAGCGCGCCAACCTGGGGCTTCGCAGCAGCTGCCGCTGCCACCTGTGGGACTCGCCGACCGATCAGCACTACACCGGCTGGGACAAGGAGTCGGAGGGCTTTGGCGCGACGTACGGACGGCGCTGGGTCGCCGCCGTCGACAAGACCGCCAGCAGAATCATGCATGACTCGGCGGGTGGCATCGCGGTCGGGTACTACTCGTCCTCGCATGGTGGGGCCAGCGCGTCGTCGGCGTTCACCTGGGGCGGCGAGGTCAGCTACCTGCAGTCGATCGACGACAGCAATTGGGAGATGCACAGTGACAACCCGAACCGCAGCTGGAGTGTCGGCATCAGCGACGTCGGCCTCGGCAGCAAGTTCGGCGTGGGCAGGGCCACGTCGGTCACCTTGCCCAAGCCCCGTGGTCGCGGCGGACGCGTCGGTCGGGTGGAGGCCGGCTACGGCGGCGTGGTGATCCAGGGGACCGAGGGCCGCGTGGTCGTCTCCGGCAGCACCTTCAAGACGGTCCTTGGCCTGCGATCCACGTTGTTCCACGTGGTCGAGCGCGACGCCTGACCGCTCAGCGCGACGGGCTGGGACTCGCGGGGGAGGATCCCGAGAGTCTCATCTTTGTCCGCGGTCAGCGGTGAGCCACAGGGCCTCCGAAGAAGACCTGCGTCTCGACGAGCTGTCCGTCGCGCACCGTGATGAACTCTGCGTTGCGGTGACGCCCTCCGGCCTTCAGCTCGTACTCGTAGAGGATGAACACGCCGCCGTCGCCCGTGCTGACGAGTTCGAGGACGTCTTGGGACGTGAGACGGTCGGCGGTGGGAAGCAACGTTGGAGGAACGCGGCCTTGTCGATGTGGTCGTCCTGCGGGCTGGTGAACACGAAGTTCTCTGCGATGAGCTGCGCGGCCGTGTCTTGGTCCTGAGCGAGATAGGCGGCGAAGCACGCCCGCACGATGTCTGTGTCTGACATGGATCCTCCTGGTGGTTGGCCACGGTACGCGGCCTGGGGCCGCGCGTGTGGTCCTGGCAGACCCCGTGGGTGGGCAGCGGCAGGCGCAGGCCGTTCAGGGGGCCAGGTCGATGAGCGCCTGCCCGGAGACTGGGTCGAAGGGCACAGATTGGTGGTCGTGAGTGATAAATCCAACGCCCGTCGATGCGGCAGCAGGGGCGCGAGCACGTCGAAGGTGACCACGTCCGGCGCCTGGCGGGCAGCCAGCGGTGCGGGGTCCTTGGCGCGCACCGCCCTCTGTAAGGAGACCGTGGCAGTCAACGGAACTCATCGCTCGTGCGGATTCCGCAGGCGGATCGCCCGGAACCCACCCACACCTGCTCGATCTGCTGCTCAGACATCCCCAACGACCGCATCCCACCTCCACGTCGACCAAGATCATGGCGTAGTGGTGCGTTGACCGGTTGAGACCGGCAGTGGATTTCGAGTTGACGGCAGCGGTGGCTTCGCGGTTGAATGACGTTCCTGTAGTTACCGGGACGCAGTTCGTGTGCCTGACCGCTGTCGAGGCGGCCGGCGCGGAGGGAAGGCCACGCCATGGTGCAGATCGAAACGCTGCCCTGGGCGTCGGAAGCCAAGTGCCTGCAGGCAGAGCCCGACACCTTCTTCCCCGAGAAGGGCGGTTCCACGAGGGAAGCCAAGCGCATCTGCGCCGGTTGCGACGTGCGGGCAGAGTGCCTGGACTACGCGCTGGACAACGACGAGCGCTTCGGCATCTGGGGCGGTATGAGCGAACGGGAACGCCGCCGCATCAAGCGACTGGCTTCCTGACCGCGGCGCCCCCGCAGGCTGGCCAGACTGTGCCTGCCCGGCTAGCATCGGACCGGCTTTCGCCGTTCGTACGTGGGCTGATTCGTCCCGCCCGTCGACGAGGCACCCTGGTCTTGTGTCCTACCGCTTCGCTATATGAGGGCAAGGCTTGTGTCCTACCGCTTCGCTACCTGAGGACAAGGCTAGTGTCCTACCGCTTCGCTACTTGAGGACAGGCTGCGATCGACCACCACAACTCGCCGCCGCGCGTCGCCGCGGTGCTCGTCGTCCACGATGGCGTCGAGTGGCTCGGCAGCGTGCTGGCCGCCCTCGCCGCGCAGCGCTACCCGGCGCTGGACCTCGTCGTGGTGGACAACGCCAGCACCGACGGCAGTGCCGAGGTGCTGGAACGCCGCATCCCCGCCGACAACCTGCTGACGCTGCCGGCCAACGTCGGCTTCGGCGCGGCGGTGTGGAAGGCCCTGGAGCATCCGACCGTCGCCGCCGCCGCGCTGTTGCTGCTGTTGCACGACGATCTCGCCCTGGGTCCCGACGCTATCGGCGAACTGGTATCGGCGCTGGGAGGCGACGATCGTATCGGCGTCGTCGGCCCCAAACTGCGCGAATGGAGCGACGACGGCGTCCTTGCCGAGGTCGGCATGACCATCGACCGCTTCGGGCGTGCCGTGTCGCGGGTCGACCCGGCCGAGCTGGATCAAGGCCAGCACGACGCCACCCGGGACGTCTTGTACGTCAACACCGCTGGCATGCTCCTGCGTGGCGGCCTGTTGCGCGAGCTCGGCGGCTTCGATTCGCGCTTTCCGTCCTACCGCGATGACCTCGATCTGTGCTGGCGGGCGTGGCTGGCGGGTCACCACGTCGAGGTGGTTCCCGCCGCCATCGGCTATCACATCGCCGCCGGGACGCGGGCAGGGGGGCGCTCGGGCTCCGACCGTGAAGCTGGCAGGCGCTACTTGATCGAGCGCCACGCGTTCGCCAGCCTGCTCAAGAACTACGGTGGGCTCCGCCTGGCACGGATGCTGCCGATCGTGCTGCTGCTGGCCTTTGCCAAGACCTTGGCCTTCCTGCTGATCCGGCGCTTCGCCGAGGCCGGCGCCGTGGTGCGCGCCTACGGCTGGAACTTGGTGCAGCTGCCGGCCACCCTGCGACGCCGGCGTATCGTCCAGCGCGGACGGTCTGTCGCCGACGGCGAGGTCGCCAGACTGTTCGCCCCCGGCCTCCCACGCGCGCGCCTCTACCTCGGCTCGCTGGGTGCGTGGCTGGCCGGCGGATCGACTCGCGCGCTGGTCGACGACCAGCCGGTGGTCGCGGTACAGCGCCCGACCGACTCGGCGTTGCTGCGAACCGTCGCCAGCCGTTCGGCCGCGCTCATGGGCACGGCGCTGCTGCTGGCCTACCTGGCCGGGCTGGTACCCCTGCTCGGAGGGGGCCAGGTCGTGGGCGGCGAGATCGCGCCATGGCCGGCGGCGCCGGACTTTTTGCGGGCTTACCTGCGCCCCTTCAACGGTGACCCGGTCGGCACCTACGGGTTCGCATCACCGGTCCAGGCCCTGCTCGGTGTGGCCAGCTTCGCCGGCCTTGGCAGCCAGTGGCTGGCCCAGCGGTTGCTGGTCTTCGGCCTGCTGCCGCTCGCCTGGCTGCTGGCACTGCGGGCGGGGCGCCTGATCACCCCGCGTGCTGCCCCCCGGACCCTTGGCGCGACGCTGTACGTACTGTCGCCGGTCGTCATGGCATCCCTCGGCGAGGGCCGCTACGGCGTGCTCGTGGTGGCAACAGTCCTTCCCGGGATCGCGCTGGCCGGCTGGCGGGCAGCCGACCTGCGCGCGCCGGCCGAGGGTGGCTGGCGTGCGACGGCGCTGCTGGCGCTCGGCTTGACGGTCGCCGTGGGGGCATCGCCGTCGCTGGGACCCCTCCTCGGCCTGCTGCTGCTCGCCGGCCTGGCGGTCGTGGCCGCGCGGCGCGGGGCCGGCGCCTGGGCCGCGGCGGGGCGGTTACTGCTGGTCGCTACCACCGCGGCGGCGGTCCTGGCGCCATGGCTGTACAACCTCGCCGTTCACCGCAGCCTGACCGTCGTGCCGGCGAGCCGACCGGTGGACCTGCCGATGTGGCGCGCGGCCGTCGTCGTTCCCTCTGGGCTGCCGGATCTCGGCGGCGTCACCGGCGTGCTGGCGGTGCTGACATCGATCGCGGTGGCTGCGGGCGCCGTCGTGCTGGGCGGGCGCCACCGGCCTGGGACCGTCGCGGTGCTCGCCACGCTCGGCACCCTGTCGGCGGCCGCTGCCTGGTTGGCCGCCCGGCTGCAGCTGGGGTGGCTGTGGACTCCCGGCGTGCTGCTACCGGCCGCCCTGGCACTGGCGGGTCTGGGGGTGCTGGCGGCGGACAGCCTTGGGGGCGGACTACGCGAGTACAGCTTCGGCTTGCGTCAGGTATTCGTCGTCGTGGCCACGGTCGCTGTCGGCGCCGGGCTGCTTGCCGGGATCGCTCGACTGGCCGGCGGCCCCTACAACGGTTTGGCGCGCGCACCACAGCTGGTGCCGGCATTCGTGACGGCCGAGCAGGAGCAGGTTGGCCCCTACCGCGTGTTGGTGCTGGCCGCCGGTCAAGGCGAAGTCAGCTGGGACGTCATGGGGCCGGCCGGTCCGACGATGCTGTCGTTCGGCACCGTGCCCAGCACCGCGTTGCTCGACGACCTTGGCGTCGCCGTCGGCGCGGTTGCGGGCGGCGACCCGCAGGCCGATGTTGCGCTGAGCCTGGCCGGCGTGCGCTACATCGTCGTGTCGACAAGCTCGCGTGCCCTCACCAACACCTTGGCGGCGCAACCCGGCCTGGAGGCGCTGCCGACTGGGGACGGGCGCGTCTACGCCGTGCGCTCGTGGCTGCCACGCGCCGTGGGCCTGGCTGGCGCGGATGCGCAGCGCGCGTTGACGGGCGAGGATCTGCGCAAGGTGCGACCCCTTGACAGCGCGGGCGGTGACGTCTACCGCGGCGGCCCGATTCCGGAGGGGCTGCTGCTGTTGAGCGAGCCTGCATCTGACCTGTGGCAGGCCGAGGTCGCCGGCCGCCTGCTGCCGCGCGCCGACGTGCCGGTCGTCAACGCCTGGAAGGCGGTAGCCGGAGACCGGGCGACCATCCGAACTGGCGGTCTGACCGCGCACCGTTTGGTCGTCGGCGGGCAGCTGCTGGTCGTGGCCGTGATCATCTCCCTGCTCTTGCGGCCACCCGGTGGCACCCAACGCCAGCAGGTCGGCCACCCAGGACGGACCCTGCCCCGCGAGCTGACCGGGACGGCCAGGCAGCCCGAGATCAGCCGATGACCGGGGGCGGGGTTGTCCCGGCCTCGGCAGCTCGCCGCCGCCGCTGGTCGCTGGCCGTGCTCATCGGAATGGGGCTGCTGTTGTCCAGCGGGATCGTCGTCGACCTGCTGGAGGCCCCGCCCTCCGCCCCCGCTACGGAGAGCATTGTGCAAGACCTTGCCGATGCCGGCCGCTGGTACTGCCCGGCGACGGTGGGAAGGAGGGAGACCGCGGTCCTGGAGGTGGCCACGGTCGGCGACCGCGCGGCCGAGGTGACGGTTGATCGGTATGCCGGCGGCACCGCGAGGACCAACCGGGCTCGCACCATGCCCCCCGGCGCGGTTGCCCGCATCAAGTTGGGGGGAAACCGCCCGTCGGTGGTGCGTTGGGAGGGCGGACCGGTCGCCGTCACCTGGCGGTCGACCGACCGCACCGAGACCATCGCCGCTCCCTGCGAACCGGCTCCCGGCCGGCGCTGGCACGCCGCGGGCTTCGACACGACCTTGGGCTCCACCTCGACGCTGCACCTGTTCAACCCGTTTGGCGAGGACGCGACGGTCTCATTGATCTTCGCGACCCCCGACGGCCCGGTCCGGCTGGTGGCCACCGACAATCTGGTCGTGCCGGCTGGCACCTCCCGGCAACTTGACCTGGGCCGCTTCCAACCGGAGATAGCCGACCTGGGCGTCACCGCCGAGGTGGCGTCGGGCCGGATCGTGGCGCAGGGAGAAGTCGACATCGGCCCGCCCGGCAAGAGTCGCGGCGTCAGCGGGCGGGCGCTGCTGCGCGCCGCCGGGCAGGCGCGGCGCTCGTGGACGTTCGCCTGGGCTTGCTCCGGTGAGAGCAGCGAGTCCTGGCTGCAGGTGCTCAACGCCGGCGGACGCGAGGCCGCGGTCGAGGTCCGCGTCAGCGACCCGGTCAATGACGCCTCCAGTGTCCTAGGGGAAGTGTCGGTGCCAGCGGGTGGGACGACGCGGATCGAGCTGGCCGAGGCCTCGCGGCGTCGGGAGTTCGGGGTGACCGTTACCGGGGTCAACGACGAAGCCATCGTGGTCAGCAGGCTGACCGCCATTGCGCGCGCAGGCGGGCGGGATGGTATCGCCGCCTCGCTCGGCGCCGTCGGGCCCGCCACCGAGTGGGCGGTGGTCGGCGGCGGCGGACCAGACCAGCGGGACATGCTCAGCATCTACAACGCCGGCTCGCGCCAGGCCCGCGTCGACGTGGTGGCCGGGGCCGGTCCTCCGGAATGGTCGGGGATCACCGTCGAGCCCAACGCGCGCGCAGAGGTCATGCTGCGCGATGCCGGCGCCGCACAGCTGACCACACCGCTGCGGATCCACGCCGACAGACCGGTGGTGACCGAGCTGCGGTCGGCGGCCAAGGGCGACGAGCTGCACCTGTGGTCGGCAGTCGGAGTCCCCGCCGCCAGCTGGCGAGGCCAGCGCACCCGCCCGCCGGTCCACCTCGAGCCGGGCCTGGCCAGCCGTGACCCAGCGAGCCTGCGTGCCGAGACGACCGAGGGTGACGGCGCGCCGGTGCCGCCGGGCGTTGCACCCCCGACCGATCCCGGCGGGTCGGCGCACGGTGACGTCCGCACGAGCTGAGCCGGCCGGCGGCTACCAGCCGTCGTCGTCGAACAGGTCGTCGAGGTCGTCGTCGATGCCCAGCGCACGGGCGACGGCCTCGCCGACGGCCAGGCGGACCATGGCCACCAGCTCGGCGCGACCGTCGGCTCGGGATTCCAGGGGACGCCGGTAGACCGTCAGCCGGTCTGTGGAGAAGTCGGCCAGCTGCGGTTGCCCGGGCGCCGCGGCCGTCTCAGGGGGCACGGCGACCACGGTGATCCTGGCCCGCTCGACAGGTTTGGCGAGACGTGCCGGAAGCGTGGAGATCGCCTCATCGACGATCTGGCCGAAGCGTGTCGCGTCGCGCACGCGGAAGCCATCGGCGGGCCGTCGGCGACGATCGTTGTCGGCTCGGAAGCCACGACCGTGTCGGTCCCGGGCGGCAGGGGGATTCCCGTGCATCGCTGTGAGGATAGGGCCTGGGCGATCGATGCCGGCGGGGACAGATCCCCAGAATCGGACAGGGCTTGCTCTACGGTCTGGCGCCATGGCCAACACGTTGCGCTCCTGCGTCAGGACCGGCTGCCGCTGGCCGGCCGCCACCTCCCTTTCCTACCGCTACGCCACAAGGCAGGCTTGGCTGCGTGACCTGGCACCGGACCCTGACGTGTCGCTGTACGACCTGTGTCCGCACCATGCCGACAGCTTGGTGGTGCCCAACGGCTGGGAACGCGTCGACGATCGCACGTCCGGGCCGGCGATGGTGGAGCCGTCGGCCCGTGACCGCGCGGCGCAGGCCGCCGCCCGCCGCCAGGAGGCTGCGCAGGGCCTGGCCGATGAGCTGGCGTCGCCGCCTGTCGGCGTCAGCCGCTACGCCCAGCTGGCCGCCGACCTGCCGCGGCTGGCCGCGCAGATGTATGGCGGGCCAGCCACTGATGCGCCCGCGTCCTCACCGCGACCCATGCCGATCCCCAGCCGTGACCTCGCGCCACTGCCGCTTCCCGGCGCCGGGACGGTGCCCACAGCACCGGTGCCGATACCCGGGCAGCTGACGATTCCGGTCGATGAGGTGGCCGACCGTGTCGTGGTGCCCATCGACCTGGCCGGTGCCCGCCGGCGGCGGGACTGACCGGCGGCGTACTATTATGACTATTTCATCCGGTATATACCGAATAGTCCGTACGTTACGCCGAAACCATCCCTGATGGCCATGTGGCGGCACATCCGGGCTGCCGACACATCTAGCAACGGCGCAAGACGGCTCCGAGGAGATGGCGACATGGACCACTGCCCCAAGTGCACCTCGGCCGATCTGGTCACGGTTGCGCTGACGCTCAACGGCGGCCCCGTCGACTTCGCCCACTGCCGGCACTGCGAGCACCGTTGGTGGACCGATCCCAACGCCTGCGCGGTCATCACCCTGCCCGACGTGTTGACCAAGGCCACTCGTTAACGGCGAAGCCGGACGATTCGCGGCGCCGGGTCTGCCTCGACGGACCCGGCGCCGTCTCAACCTGCACGCCCGTTCCGGCGGGTACTTGTGGGCTGTCGCTGCGTTCAGGCTACGTGAGCGCTAGTAGGATCCGCGCTCCCGTCAAGCAGTCCTGCTGTAGCGAAGCGGTAGGACACCAGATCAGGAGCGCTGGAAGTGGCCGACCTCGGCCCGATCTTCAAGGCCTACGACGTACGCGGGATCGTCGGTGAGCAACTGGACGCCGACGTGGCCGAGCGACTCGGGCGCGCCGCCGCTGTGGAGCTGCACGGCGAGGCCGTCGTGGTGGGCCGCGACATGCGACCCTCGGGCGTCGAGCTGTCCGAGGCGTTCATGGCAGGAGTCCGTGCCCAGGGCGTGGACACCGTTGACCTCGGCCTGGCCTCCACCGACCTGCTGTACTACGCTTCCGGCCGCCTGGGATTGCCAGGTGCGATGTGGACGGCCAGCCACAACCCCGCCCGCTACAACGGCCTGAAGCTATGTCGCGCGGGGGCGGAGCCCGTGAGCGCCGAGACGGGACTGCTGCAGATCCGGGACCGCGCCCAGGACGGCTCGTTTCCCACGGCCCAGCGGGAAGGTGCGCACCGCACAGCCGACCTGCTCGAACAGTACGCCGGACACGTGCGCAGCTTCGCCGACGCGACCGCGATACGCCCGCTGCGCATCGCCGTGGACGCCGGCAACGGCATGGGCGGTCTGGTGGTCCCCGCCGTGTTCGCACGGCTGCCCATCGAGTTGGTACCGCTGTATTTCGAGCTCGACGGCACCTTTCCCAACCATCCGCCCGACCCGATGGAGGCAGCGAACCTGGTTGACCTGCAGCACGCGGTCACCCGCCACGCCTGCGACCTGGGCCTGGCCTTCGACGGCGATGCCGACCGGATGTTCTGCGTCGATGAGATGGCGCGGCCGGTCAACCCGTCGCTGGTGACTGCGGTCATCGCCCAGGCGTTGCTGGAGCGCAGCCCCGGATCGACGGTGCTGTACAACCTGATCTGCTCCCGCGTCGTGCCGGAGACCATTGAGGCCGCCGGGGGCCATGCCGTGCGGACGCGGGTGGGCCACTCCTACATCAAGGCGATCATGAAGGACACCGGCGCCCTGTTCGCGGGGGAGCACTCCGGGCACTACTACTTCCGCGACAACTTCCGCGCCGACTCCGGGTTGATCGCCGCTGTGCTGCTGCTGTCGGCGCTGTCAGACCAAGGGGGCACGCTGTCCGAACTCGTCGCGCCCTACGATCGGTATGCACAGTCCGGCGAGCGCAACACGACGGTGGGTGACCAGGGCGCCGCGATGCAGCGTGTCGCCGAGGCCTTCACGCAGCGCGGCGAGGCCGACTGGACCGACGGGTTGACCGTCGAGGGCGACGGCTGGTGGTTCAACGTGCGACCCTCCAACACCGAGCCACTGTTGCGCTTGAACGTCGAGGCCCGCGACACCGACGCCATGGAGCGGATCCGCGACGAGGTCCTGGCCACCATCTGAAGCTGAGGAGACGTCCATGGTCGTCGACGCCGCACTCATCGACCTGCTGGTGTGCCCCGCATGCCACGGGGCGATCGAGTACAAGGATCGCCGTCATCTGATCATCTGCACCCAGTGCGACCGGCACTATCCGGTCCGCGACGACATCCCGGTCATGCTCATCGAGGAAGCCACCCGACCACAGGCTCGCGGATCCAAGAAGTGAACCTGGATCACCTCGACGGCTATGCCGCCGCCGACGAGTCGGATGCGCTGGGCGACGTCGAAGCCACCTCCCGCCAGTGGGCCCACGCCCGCGAACTGGCCGACCTGCGGATCGATCTCGCCGACGTCGATGCGGTGGTGGTCACGGGTATGGGTGGATCGGGGATCGGCGGGGACGTGCTGCGCCAGCTGACCGCCAGGCGGGCGCCGTGGCCGGTCGTGGTGCACAAGGGGTACGGCCTGCCGGCCTTTGTGGGGCCGCGCACGTTGGTCGTCGCGACGTCGTACTCGGGCAACACCGAAGAGACGTTATCGGCGTTCCAGGAGGCTGGCCGCCGGGGGGCTGCACGCTTTGCGATCAGCAGTGGCGGGACACTGGCAGCCAACTGCGATGCCGAAGGCGTGGCCTGCGTGCGGGTGCCGGGCGGCGGGCAGCCGCGCCATTCGCTGGGCTACCTGCTGGTGCCCGTACTGGTGGCACTGGGTATCGACGACGGCATCGACGAGGCGGTGGAGGAGCTGGCCAGCACGGCCGAGGCACTCGGTCGCGACGTGCCAGCGGCCGCCAACCCCGCCAAGCGCCTGGCCCAGGGCCTGGCCGGCTCCGGTGCGCCGCTACTGCTCGGTGGACAGGGCCTTGGTGCTGTGGCGGCCTACCGCTTGAAGTGCCAGCTGGCGGAGAACGCCAAGCTGCCAGCCATGTGGGGTGAGCTGCCGGAGGCTGACCACAACGAGGTGGTCGCCTGGCAGGAGCCTGGCGCCGTGTCCGGCGCCGGGGGGCTGATCTGCCTGCGGGACCTCGACGGTGAGCATCCTCGGGTGCGCCGGCGGTTCGAGATCACCGCTGCCCTGCTGGACGAGCGGTTCGCGTGGCAGGAGCAGCTGATCGCGACCGGGACCTCACCGCTGGCGCGGGTGGCGTCGTTGGTGCTGCAAGGTGACCTGGTCAGCGTCTACACCGCGCTGGCGCTGGATCGCGACCCCACCCCGGTGCCATCCATCGACCGGCTCAAGGCCGCGCTGGCGTGACCCGAGCCACACCCCGGGTGAGCGGTCCTCAGGCAGTGAGGCGGTATCTGTGACAGCAGCGGCGGTGAGCCTGAGCGACCGGCTCGGCGACGTGCGCCCCCGGGTCCTGCTGACGCTGGGCTCGGGGCTGGGAGCGCTGGCCGACGAGGTCGCCGACCCGCAGGTGATGGACTTTGGCGAGATCGGGCTGCCAGCACCCACCGTGCCCGGTCACGCCGGCCGGCTCATCGTGGGTGAGCTCACCGGCGTGCCGGTGCTGGTGCAGCAGGGCAGGGTGCACCTGTACGAGGGCGTTGGCGTGCGCGACGTCACAGCCTGCGTACGGGCTGCCGCCGACGTTGGCGTGGAAACCTTCATCGTCACCAACGCCGCCGGTGGCCTGCGCTCCGATCTCCAGCCCGGCGACGTGTTGGCGATCAGCGACCATTTGAACCTGTCCGGCGCCAATCCGCTGATCGGGCGCGGCGGCTCCCCCGCCTTCATCGACATGAAGGACGCCTACGACCCCCGGCTGCGCGACCTCGCCCGCGACGTGGCCGAACAGACCTCGCAGCGGCTGGTGGAGGGCATCTACGCCGGGCTGGCGGGACCTTCCTACGAGACGCCTGCCGAAGTGGCGATGCTGCGCGGCCTGGGTGCTGACGCCGTGGGGATGTCGACCGTGGCGGAGGTGATCGAAGCCAGGGCCCAGGGCCTGGCCGTGCTGGGCCTGTCGTTGATCACCAACGTCCACCGACAGGGGGGGACCAGCACCGACCACGCCGAGGTCCTCGAGGTCGGTCGCAGTGGTGGTCCCCGCTTGGCGGCGCTGGTGCGCGCGCTACTGGGATCGATTCCCTGACCAGCCTCGGTAGATCGTCGGACCGGCCCGCACGGACAGTTCCGGGCCGACGGAGCCGCCCCGGGCCTGGGCTATGCTGACCGGAGACCAGTTCTGTCTCTGTCTTGCTCTGCCGATGCGTCTGTCGAGGTGCCTGTAGCCATGCCCGATCTCGTTGCTCACGACGTTGCCGATCTCTCACTCGCCGCCACGGGACGCGCCCGGATCGAGTGGGCCGAGCGGTCCATGCCCGTGCTGCGCGCCATCCGGGAACGCTTCAGCGCCGAGCAGCCTCTGGCGGGCCAGCGCGTCGCCGCCTGCCTGCACGTCACCACCGAGACGGCCAACCTGATGCGGACGTTGGCTGCCGGCGGCGCCGACGTGACCCTGGTCGCCAGCAACCCCCTGTCGACCCAGGACGACACGGCCGCGGCGCTGGTCGCTGAGTACGGCATCGCCACCTTCGCCGTGCGCGCTGAGGACAACGAGACCTACTACCGCCACATCGACACGGCCCTTGACGCCCAGCCCACCATCACCATGGACGACGGCTGCGACCTGGTGAACCGCCTGCTGTCGCAGCGGCCCGAGCAGGCCGGTCAGGTGCTCGCCGGCACCGAAGAAACCACCACCGGCGTCATCCGCCTGCGGGCGATGGAGCGGGACTCCGCGCTGCGCTACCCGATCATCGCGGTCAACGACACCCCAACCAAGCACCTGTTCGACAACCGCTACGGCACCGGCCAGTCGACGCTGGACGGGATCATCCGCTCCACCAACGTCCTCATCGCCGGCAAGACCGTTGTGGTGGCCGGGTTCGGCTACTGTGGCCGCGGGGTTGCCAGCCGCGCCAAGGGCATGGGCGCCCAGATCGTCGTCACCGAGGTCGACCCGATCCGGGCTCTGGAGGCCTCGATGGAGGGCTACGAGGTCCTGCCCATGGCCGAGGCAGCCCCGGTGGGTGACATCTTCGTCACCGTGACCGGCAACACCTCGGTGCTGCGCCGCGAGCACTTCGAGGCGATGAAGGATGGGGCGATCATCTGCAACTCGGGCCACTTCGACGTCGAGATCGACATCGTGGCGCTGGAGAAGCTGTCGGTCGACCGCCGTGGCGTCCGCGCCAACGCCGAGGAGTTCGAGCTGGCTGACGGCCGCCGCATCGTGCTGCTGGCAGAAGGGCGCCTGGTCAACCTCGGCGCCGCCGAGGGTCACCCCGCGGCGGTCATGGACATGAGCTTCGCCGACCAGTCGCTGGCGGTGGAGTGGCTCGTGGCCAACGCCGACCAGCTGACGCCAAAGGTCTACGACGTGCCAACCGAGCTCGACGCCGACGTCGCCCGCCTGAAGCTCGCCGCGATGGGCCGCGGCATCGACACGCTCACCCCCGAGCAGCAACACTACCTGGCGTCGTACGACATCGGCACGTAGCGCCCCCGTGGATGTGCTCGCCGAGGTGGAGACGGTGCTGCGTGACCGCCTCCAGCAAAGGCCAGCGGGCTCGTACTCGCTGGCGTTGCTCGCCGACTCTGAGCTGGCCCGGCGTAAGATCATGGAAGAGGCGTTCGAGTTGTGCCTGGAGCTCGGCCGGGAGCCGGTCGACACCGACCGGACCGCGGCCGAGGCAGCCGACCTGATCTTTCACACGCTCGCGGGGCTGGTGGGCGCCGGGGTTGAGCTGCGCAACGTGCTCGACGAGCTCGCCGCTCGCCGCGGTGAGCCAACCGGCGGGCGGTCGGCGTGACCACCGCGCGGATCGGGGTGCCCTCGCGGGGGCGGCTGCGCGATGAATGCCTGGCCCTGCTGTCGTCGGCCGGCTACACCACGTCGATGCTCCATGGCGGCGGCTCCATCGCCGCCGTCGAGGGCATGGAGCTCATCGAGATGCGACCGCGTGATGCCGCCGCCGCCCTCGCCGCCGGTCAGCTCGATGCCGCGTTCCTGGCCACCGACATCGTTGACGAGTACGACCTGACCGAGCTGCTGGCCTTGCCGCTTGACTTCAGCCGCTCTGACCTGGTCGTGGCCAGCCGTGACGACGACGGCCGCAAGGGGGTCCAAGACCTCGCCGGCGCGGTCGTGGCCACCCACCTGCCGCAGGTGACCCGGCGGTTCTTCGCCGCCAAGGGGATCGACGTGACCGTCGTGGCGATGGGTGGGGCGCTGGAGGGGGTCTGCGCCGCCGGCCTCGCCGACGCCATCGTCGACCTGCGCGAGACCGGCACCAGCCTGATGACCAACCGCCTGCGGGTGCTGGAACACATCGAGTCCTGCCAGGCCCTGTTCGTCCGGCGCGGCGAGACGTCCGCGTTGGATGATCTGGGCCTGCGGATCGAGTCGGTGCTGGCCGCCCGCCGGCACCGCTACGTGATGCTGCACGTGACGCGTGAACGCCTGGACGACCTGCGCACGGTCTTCCCGGGGCTGGCGTCGCCGACGGTGCTGCCCCTGGCCGGCCGGCAGGATCTGGTCGCCGTGCACTTCGTCGTGCTCGCCGACGAGTTCTGGTCGCGCCTGGGCGACCTGCGCGCGCTGGGGGCGACGGGGATTGTGGCGCTGCAGCCCCAGGCGCTGCTGCCCTGAGCGCATGAGTCCAGCTGACGAGGACCTGTTCGCCGTGCGATGGCTGGACCCCGGCGAGGGCGG
>Ga0136624_1000185_pt1 | contig 21005 bp, 17 predicted proteins | sample AntDrymUQ4692206_2_FD_104802 | JGI IMG/M metagenome (GOLD analysis project Ga0136624, IMG submission 104802) | Polar desert sand microbial communities from Dry Valleys, Antarctica - metaG UQ469 (22.06) | ecosystem: Environmental > Terrestrial > Soil > Desert | place: Antarctica: Dry Valley... | reverse complement strand
CCCGAGATGTTCGCCGGGTCTCCGATCGAAGCGGCCTACCTCGAGGTCGCGCCAAACCCTGGGGATTTCCCCAGGTTGGTCGCCAAGCTGAAGCAACTCGACATGGAGCCCTTTGCCTGGCCGCCGGAGGACATTCGGGGGATCTCGGCGCCTACCTTGCTCATCATCGGTGATTCCGATGCCATCCGCCTCGAGCACGCCGTCGAGCTGTTCCGGTTGCTCGGTGGCGGCGTGATGGGGGACCTGGCCGGCCTCCCGAAGTCCCAACTCGCGGTGCTCCCTGGCACTACGCACTTCGTCCCCCCGGGCAGCGGGGTCCTGGACCGCGCCGATTGGCTGCTGTCGATAATTCCACCGTTCCTCGACGCGCCCATGCCGGAGGCGGTGGAGGAGTAAACGCCCACCAACGATAAAGGAGGGTCCTATGGGAAAAGTGCTGCTGGACATGGCCGTGTCGCTCGATGGTTTCATCGCCGGCCTGAACGACGAAGACACAGGACTCCATGACTGGTTCTTTTCGCCATCCGGCAGCGTGAGCGCTGGGGACGCCAGGGTCATCGAGGAGTCCGTCAATACAACGGGGGCGATCTTGATAGGTAGGCGAGCGTATGACCTTGGAGACAGGGTGGATGGGTTTGTGGACACCCCATACAAGGTAGAGCATTTCGTACTCACCCACGATGCTCCGGAGAGGGTCGCCAGTGGAGAGACGGCGTTCACCTTCGTCACCGACGGTATCGACAGCGCCCTCGAACAGGCCCGTGCAGCCGCGGGCGACAGGAACGTCGCCGTAGGAGGTGGCGCGAGCGTCGCTCAGCAGGCTCTAAGTACCGGGCTCGTGGACGAAGTGCAGATTCATCTGGCGCCCGTACTGCTCGGCGGAGGTATCCGGCTGTTCGAGCATTCGGGGTCCGGGAAGATCAAACTAGAAAGAACCAGGGTGGTCGAGTCCCCGTTCGCAACGCATCTCAGGTTCCGCGTAATAAAGGAGGATTGACGTGAGGAAAGTGGTCGTATCGGAGTTCGTGTCGCTGGACGGCGTGATGGAGGACCCGAGCTGGACCTTCCAATTCCCGAGCGAGGATCGGGATCAGTACAAGTTCGACGAGCTGGCCGCCGCCGACGCCTTGCTCCTGGGTAGAAAGACCTACGAGGGCTTCGCCGCCGCCTGGCCCCAGATGGAGGAGCAGACGGGCGAGTACGGCGCCTGGATGAACGGCTACCCCAAGTACGTCGTATCGACGACGCTGGAAGAGTCCCTCGAGTGGAACAACTCGACCCTGATCGAGGGCAACGTCGCTGAAGAAGTATCCAGGCTGAAGGAGCAAGACGGCAAGGACATCCTGGTCTTCGGCAGCGCCGCGCTGGTCAACACGCTGGTGGAGCATGATCTCGTGGACGAGTACCGGCTCATGGTCTTCCCTGTTGTGGTTGGTAGCGGAAAGCGTCTCTTCGCGGATGGGATCGACAAGAAGGTCCTGATGCTCGTGGAGACAAAGACGTTCGGTTCTGGCGCCATCGTGCTCACCTACCGGCCGGCATAGAGGGAAGCGAAGGGATAGACGGAGGTGGGACGCGCCCGCGACGATTCCTGGCAGGAGAACGCATGCCCCGACAGATGACCGAAAAAGAGCGTCAAGAATTCCTCGCCGAACCCCACGTCGCCGTGCTGAGCGTCGCCAGCGGCGCTGACCGGCCGCCACACACCACACCGGTCTGGTACGCCTACGAGCCGGGCGGGGACGTAACCTTCTTCACCGGGACCCAGGGCCGCAAGTCCCGAAAGTCGAGCCTCATCCGGAGGGCGGGCGTCTTGAGCCTGACGGTCCAGCAGGAGGAGTTCCCGTACAGGTACGTCACCGTCGAGGGCACCGTCGTCGGGGAGGACCGTCCGCCGTCCGCGGAGCAGATGCTCGCCGTCGCCCGCCGGTACATGCCCGAGGAACACGCGCAGGGGTTCGTCGCGGCGGAGCTCGGGCACCCCACGCCCGAGTTCGTGCTGTTCACGGTCCGGCCGGACCGCTGGCTGACCTTCGACTTCGCCGACGAGGCGGGGTAGTGTCCTACACTGGGCGGCGGGAGTGGACCGGGCCGCGGTCGGACTGCCGGCGAAAAGATCACGAGCAGGGTGAGAGGCGGAGCAGGGCATGAAGGACGACCGCAGGCGCTGGCTGGCGCTGCTGCTGGTGTGCGCGGCGCAGCTCATGATCGTGCTGGACGGGACGATCGTGAACGTGGCGTTGCCGGCGATACAGGGCTCGCTGGCGTTCTCGGAGACGTCGCTCTCGTGGGTGGTCAACGCGTACCTGCTCACCTTCGGCGGCTTCCTGCTCCTCGGCGGTAGGGCCGGCGACCTCTTCGGGCGGAGGCGGGTGTTCGCCTTCGGGCTCGCCGTCTTCACGTTCGCCTCGCTCCTGTGCGGGCTCGCGGGCTCTCAAGGGTTCCTCGTGGCGGCGCGCGCGTTGCAGGGGGTGGGGGGTGCGATCATCGCCCCCGCGGCCCTCTCCATCATCATCACGACCTTCAAGGACACCAGGGAGAGGGCCAGGGCGATGGGCATCTGGGGGTTCGTCGTCTCCGGCGGGGCCTCCATAGGCGTCCTGCTTGGCGGCGTATTGACGCAGACGATGGGGTGGCCCTGGATCTTCTTCGTCAACCTCCCCGTCGGCCTCGCGGCTTTCGCCCTGTGTCGCCCTCTCCTGGACCCGGACCCCAAGCCGGACTTCTCCGGCGGTTTCGACCTGCCCGGGGCGTTCCTCGTCACGGCCTCCCTCGTGGCGGCCGTCTACGCCATCGTCGGAGCCGGCACCAATCCACCCGCCTTAACCGTCCTGCTTCTTCTCGTGGCCGCGACGCTCATGATCGGCTTCCTGGTCGTCGAGCGGCGGACCGGGGCGCCGCTCGTGCCACCGGGCGTCTTCTCCCGCTCGCGTAACCTCGCCGCGAGCAACGTCGTCATGGCGCTCGCCGTCGTCGGGATGGTCGGTTGGTTCTTCTTCAGCGCCCTCTACCTCCAGAGGGTGCTCGGCTACGATTCATTCGCCACGGGCCTTGCCTACCTGCCGGCGACCATCGCGCTCGGGGCGATCTCCCAGGGCCCCTCCGCGGGCGCCGTGAACCGCTTCGGCATCAAGCCGACGATAATCGGGGGGCTGGCCTTGATGGCTTTAGGCCTCCTGCTCTTCGCGCGGGCGCCGGTCGGCGGGAGCTTCCTGGTGGACGTCCTGCCGGGGATGCTCGTCCTCGGGGTCGGGGCGGCGTTTGCGTTCATGGCCGTGATCCTGGCCTCCACCACCGGCGTCCCCGAGAACGAGGCGGGCCTGGCTTCAGGCCTCGTCAACACCTCCCAGCAGATGGGCGGGGCTCTAGGTCTCGCGGCGCTCGCCGCCGTAGCCGCCGCCTACACCGCGGTTGTCGCCGGCCCCAGCCCCGCCCCGGCCGCCCTCAACTCCGGTTACCACGCCGCCTTCCTCGCTGGTGCTGGCTGCGTCCTACTTGGCGTCCTCATCGCGGCCACCGGGCTCCGGGACGTACACCCCGGCGACGAGGCCGCGGTGGCCGACGGTCCCACGGAGATCCCAGACCGCCGGCACGGACGCCATCGGCAGTAATCGGCGTCGGCGGGCGAACGAGAAACCAAAAGAAGAGTCGGTGGACCTGATGGGATTGAGCGAATACAGGGTGGCCGCGGCTATAGCGGTCTCCGATATGGACAGGGCCAGGGGGTTCTATGAAGGGAGGCTCGGCCTGCTGGTGGGAACCGATTCCGGCGACAACGTCGCGTACCGGTGCGGGGAGGGGACCGTGATCCACGTCTACCTCTCGCCGGACCACGCCGGCAAGGCCACGGCGACCCTGGCCGGCTGGTACGTCGACGACATCGAGGTGGTCGTCGACGAACTTACGTCGACGGGCGTCACCTTCGAGCGCTACGACGAAGGCCCGATAATCACGTTCGACGGTGGCGCCAGGGTTGCCTACTTCGAGGACCCCGACGGCAACACCCTCTCGATCGCCCAAAAGCCGCGCCCCTGACCCTGATGGGACGATAACCTCCGAAAGAACGCTTGACGGAAAGGGTTCCCCCGGACCATTCCAGGCCGCCGGCCTGCTATATTGCCCCGACGCCCAGCGTTCGCTCCGTGGAAGGGGAGAGCATCCGTGAGCACCGTACCGCGTCCCGAGTACCCGCGCCCGCAGTTCCGTCGGGAGGCCTGGACCAACCTCAACGGCGGGTGGCGCTTCGCCTTCGACGACGGGGACGTCGGGCTCGCGGAGGGCTGGCAGAACGTTACCGCCGCGGGCCTGGAGGGTTCTTCTTTCGACCTCTCGATCACCGTCCCCTTCTGCTACCAGTCTAATCTCTCCGGAATAGGCGAGACGGCCTTCCACGACGTCGTCTGGTACGCCCGGACGTTCGAGCGCCCGCAGGCGGACGACGAGCGTCTGCTCCTCCACTTCGGGGCGGTGGATTACCGGGCGACGGTATGGGTCAACGGCTCGCACGTCGCCTCGCACGAGGGGGGCCACACGCCGTTCTGCGCGGACGTCACGTTCGCCTTGCGGGAGGGGGAGAATGTTCTGGTCGTCAGGGCTGAGGACCCTTCCAGGGACGCTACGATACCGCGCGGCAAGCAGTACTGGAAGGAGGAGTCTGAGGGGATCTTCTACACCCGCACCACCGGCATCTGGCAGACGGTCTGGCTCGAACCGGTGAACCGCCGCCGGGTGGGCTCCCTCCGCCTCACCCCCGACGTGGACCGGGCGAGCCTGGACGTCGAGGCCCGCTTCGAAGGCTTCGGACCCGGCATGACCCTGCGGTTGGTCGTCTCTTTCGACGGGGACGAGATCCTCGACGACCGGGTAGCGGTCACCTCTCCCGTGGTACGGCGGCGCCTGCCCCTGATCCGGCCCGGAGAGGCCCCCGACACGCCGCACCTCTCCCGGTGGCCGGGCGCGAACCTCTGGACCCCCGAAGAACCGAACCTCTACGACCTCCGCCTGGAGCTGCTGGATGCCGTCGGCGAAACGCTGGACTCTGTGGACAGCTACTTCGGCGTGCGCAAGATAGAGACCAGGGACGGCGAGGTCTTCCTGAACAACCGCCCTTACTATCAGCGCCTCGTCCTCGACCAGGGCTACTTCCCCGACGGCATCCTCACCGCCCCCGCGGACGAGGACCTCCGCCGGGACATAGAGCTCGCGAAAGAGATGGGCTTCAACGGCGCGCGCAAGCACCAGAAAGTCGAGGACCCACGCTGGCTGTACTGGGCCGACACTCTAGGTTTCCTCGTCTGGGGCGAGATGGCTAACGCCTACCAGTACTCCGACGACTCCGTCCGGCGCATAACCGCCGAGTGGCAGGAGGCCGTCCGGCGCGACTACAACCACCCGTCAATCGTCGCGTGGGTACCGATGAACGAGAGCTGGGGCGTCCCGGATCTGGGCACGGTTCCCGCCCAGAGGGAGCACCTGCTCGCCCTCTACCACCTCACCCGTTCCCTCGACGGGACCCGCCCCGTCGTCTCCAACGATGGTTGGGAGCACGCCCTGACCGACCTCTGCAACATCCACGACTACCGCGACGCGGGGGCCCTCGCGGAGGCCTACGCGACGCCCGGGTCCTCCGTCGCCGCCTCCCCGGCGGGGCGCCGGATCTACGCCCCGGGCCACGGCTACCTCGGCGAGCCCATCCTCGTCACGGAGTTCGGCGGCATCGCCTTCGCCGGGGAAGAGGGGGGCTGGGGCTACAGCACCGTCACCGACGCCGGGGAGTTTCTGGGACGCTACGAGGCCATGATCGACGCCCTTCTCGCGTGCGACCCCGTGCGGGGCTTCTGCTACACGCAGCTCACGGACGTCGAGCAGGAGGTCAACGGTCTGCTGACCTACGACCGGAGGCCCAAGGCGGACCTCGAAAGGATACGCGCGATCACGGCGAAAGTGAGGCCGAAGACCTAGTCGGCGACGACGACGCGGACGCCGGCAAGCTCTATCTCGCGCAGCACCGCCGGCGGAGCCCCCCCGTCGGTGACGAGGGCGTCCACCCTGTCGAGCGGGACGATCTTGGCGAGCGCCACCACGCCGAGCTTGGTGTGGTCGGCGACAACCACGACCCTCTGGGCGGCCTCGACGAGACAGCGGTCCGTCTCCGCCTCGGCGGTGTTCGGCGTGGTGAGCCCCGCGTCCGGGTGGACCCCGTGCACCCCCAGGAACAGCACGTCCGCGTTCAGCGTCCTGAGCGTCCGGTCGGCGAATGGCCCGACGAGGGCGTCAGAGGGGGTACGGAAGCTCCCGCCGGAGAGCAGGATCCTCTCCCACCCCGCCTCCTGGAGCGTGAGCGCGATGTTGGTCGAGTTGGTGACGAACGTCAGGTCCTTGTGCCCCCGCCGCAGTGCCTCCGCCACGTGCCAGGTCGTCGTCCCCGCGCTGAAGGCTACGGTGTCTCCGTCCCCGACCAACCCCACCGCCGCCCGCGCTATGGCCTCCTTCTCCGGACGGTTGAGCGCCCGCTTCTGGACGAAGTGCGGCTCCGAGGCGGTCTTCGGGATGGGCACCGCGCCCCCGTGGACCTTCCGCAACAGGTTGCGCGCCGACAACTCCTCCAGGTCGCGCCGAACCGTCATGTCCGAGACCCGTAGCCGCTCGGAGAGCGCCGAGACGGAGACGCCCCCGGCAGTCTCCAACTCGTCTAGTATCGCTCTTCGCCTCTGCTCCGCCAGCACCGAGGACCTCCCATGGCTGCATCCGGCCACACTATAACGGAGAAAAGATACGAACAGAACACCTGTTGGCAAACGTTGATCTTTGTTCAAGGCGTTGTTAGGCTGCCCCGAAGGCCTCTTGGGGAAGGGGCATCCGATCAGAAGGAGCGTGCGGCATGGGCGAGAGGCGATCCGGTCTCCGCAGGTTGACGAGGCAGCAGTTCCTGGCGCTCGGCGCCGGAGCGGGGGCCGGGCTGTTCGTGGCCGGGTGCGGTGGGGGGCCCCAGAACAACCCGGCCGTGCAGGGCGCGGGCGGCGACGGCGGGAAGACCTACGATGGTCCGAAGGTCGATCTCGCGTTCTGGAACGGGTTCACGGGCGGGGACGGGCCGTACATGCGCGAGCTCGTCGAGCAGTTCAGCGCCGAGAACGAGAACATCAACGTCAAAATGAACACCGTGGAGTGGGTTGACTACTACACGACGGTCCCGTCGGCGGTGAGGAGTGGCAAGGGGCCCGATGTCGGGATCATGCACAGCGACCAGCTCGGCACCAACGCGGCCCGGAGCGTAATCATCCCGCTCGACGACGTCGCGGGCGCCCTCGGTCTCAAGCAGGACGACTTCGCGTCCCTGATCTGGGACGCCGGCATCTACAACGGTAGCCGCTACGGCATCCCCCTCGACTCCCACCCCCTCGGCCTCTACTACAACAAGGCCCTCATGGAGGAGGCCGGCCTCGACCCGAACAAGCCGCCCCAGACCAGGGACGAGTACGAGGCCGCGCTGCAGGAGCTCAAGGGCGCCGGTATCCAGGGCTCGTGGGTCTCGCCCTTCCCGTTTACGGGTGTGCTGCAGTGGGAGTCACTCCTTTGGCAGTTCGGCGGAGACCTGTACAACGGGGACGTTACCAAAGCCACCTTCAACTCGGATGCGGGCGTCGAGGCGCTCACCTGGCTCGTTGACCTCGTCAAGGACGGGCACAGCCCGAAGGACGTGGCCCAGGACGCCGAGTACGTGGCCTTCCAGAACGGCAAGAACGCCTTCCACTGGAACGGCATCTGGCAGATAAACGCCTTCAAGGAGATCGAGGACCTCGACTGGGGCGTGGCGCCGGTGCCCCAGATCGGGGACGAGAAGGGTGTGTGGAGCGGCTCGCACAACTTCGTCATCATGAACCAGCAGCCGCTTGACGACAACAAGGTGCAGGCCTCCAAGGTTTTTATCAACTGGATCAGCCAGAAGTCCATAGACTGGGCGAAGGCCGGGCAGGTCCCGGCGCGCAACAGCGTGCGCGAGAGCCAGGAGTTCCAGAGCCTGGAGGAGCAGTCCGCCCTCGCCGAACAGGTCGACTACGTCCACTTCGTGCCGCCTGAGCCCGGCATCGGCGACGTGCAGGTGGGGAGCTTCGATCTGGCGGTCAACGAGGCCGTCCTGCTCAGGAAGGAGCCCAAGGCGGCCCTCGACGAGGCGGCGGGCAAGGCGGACCAGCTCCTCCAGGAGAACCGCGAAAAGTACCAGGCGTAGCGCATGGCGACCCAGCAAGTCGGGCAACCGGGGGCCACCCCCCCGGCCGCCGCGAAAAAGGCCCCGCGCAGGCAGGAGAACAAGGACTTTATCGGGGCGAGCCCGTTGACGCCCTACCTCTTCATGGCGCCTTACCTGGTGCTGTTCTTCGTGTTCGTGCTCGTCCCGGTCGTGTACGGGTTGTGGATCAGCCTCCACAACTGGGACTACCTCCTGCCGGGAAAACCCTGGGTCGGGCTGGAGAACTACGTCGACCTCTTTACACCCGGCTCGACGACGAGCGGGCCTTTCTGGAACAGCATTGAGGCCACCGGCAAATACACGCTGTTCTCCGTGCCGCTACTAGTGATTATTCCCCTGCTCGTGGCGCTCGTGTTGAACCAGAAGTTTCGCGGCCGGGCCTTTTTCCGCGGCGTGTTCTTCGCGCCGTACGTGCTCAGCATCGCCGTGGTCGGCATCCTGTGGCGGTTCCTGCTCGACCCCAACGTGGGGCTGGTGAACTATTACCTCGGGCAGCTGGGTATCGGCACCGTGCCCTGGATCACGGCTTTGCCGTGGGCATGGGTCTCGCTCGTCGGGGCGACGGTGTGGTGGACGCTCGGTTTCAACGCCGTGATCTACCTGGCAGGCCTCCAGGACATCCCGCGCGACCTCTACGAGGCCGCGGCCGTGGACGGCGCGAACGCCTGGCAGCGGTTCCTGAACATCACTATCCCGGGCCTGTGGCCGGTGCTCCTCTTCGTCGTCTCCATAACCATCCTGCGCGAGGCGAACATGTTCGGCCAGTCCTACATCATCACCCAAGGGGCGCCGGGCGAGGAGACTACGACCGCCATCATTTACATAGCCGAGACGGGCCTCCGCCAGTTCAACATGGGCGCCGCCGCGGCGATGGCCTACGTGCTGGCCTTCTTCCTGTTGCTCATAAGCATCGCCAACTTCGCTTTCTTCCGTCAGAGGGGGGACTGAGATGGTCCAATCTACCGCCCCGGCCGACATAAAGACCGAGAGAGGGGGCTCGCGGCGCCTCAAGCTCGTACTGTCCTACGCGGCGCTGATACTCATAACCATTGTCTTCGTGGCGCCGCTGTTGTGGATGGTCTCGACCTCGTTCAAGACGAACCCCGAGACCACCCAGTGGCCGCTCTCCTGGATCCCGCGCGAGTTCTCCGTCGAGGGCTACAGCGAGCTCTTCAACCCCACCTCCGAAACGCCCGTCCTGCGATGGTTCGTCAACAGCATGATCGCGGCCACCGCCCACACGCTGCTCGTGCTCGTCACGGCGGCTCCGGCGGCCTACGCGCTCGCCAGGATGCACTTCCGCGGCAAGGGCCTGATGTTCGCCATTATCATCTCCACGCTGTTCATCCCGCCGATCATCCTGATAACACCCCTGTACCTGGTGGTGGACACCCTGGGTTGGCTGGACACGTTGCTGGCCGTGATCGTGCCGAGCGCAGCAGGTGCCCTGGGCGTCTTCCTGCTGCGGCAGTTCTTCGTTTCGCTACCGAGGGAACTCGAAGAGGCTGCGGTCCTCGACGGGGCGAACCGCTTCCAGATCTTCACCCGCATCATCCTGCCGCTCTCCAAGGCCCCGCTCGCGACCCTCGCCCTCCTGAGCTTCCTGACGAACTGGAACGACTTTCTCTGGCCGGTCTACGTGCTCTTCAGCCCCCAGAACCTCGTGCTGCCGCCGGGACTCTCCAAGCTCCAGGGTGCCTACGACACCGACTACGCGGTCATCATGGCCGGCGGCGTGCTCGCGAGCATCCCCGTCCTGATCCTGTTCCTCATAGCCCAGCGCTACATCATAGAGGGCGTCTCCCGCAGCGGCGTGAAGGGGTAAGGATGACGACGGCGAGGAACTTCGGCCTGCTCGGGTACCGCGGTCCCGCCGCCGTGCTGATCCTCCGCGCGCCGCCCGCCTCGGGGGCGTGCTCCGCCCGGGAGACGGGCGGCACGTACATGAACCCCGTCTCGAACGGCTCCGCCGACACCTTCGCGGACCCTTCGATCATCAAGGCCAGGGACGGCTACTGGCACGCTTACGGGACCAGCGACCCGCCGCGCGGGGGCGAGAAGAGAACGCACGTCATCCCGATGATCCTGGCCTTGCAAGTCTAGGGAACGGTGCCCGGCCTGTGTGCGGTGTTAGGGCCGCGGCGCGGGTTTGTGCCGCGCGCAAGTCAACCCCCCAAAGGAGTTATATGGACGTCTTGAGTGTTCTCGGCCGGGAGCCCGCCATGTACATTGGTGGCGCCTGGGTGACGGTGGACGAGAAGCGGCCCGTCATCAACCCCGCGGACGAATCGACCATCGCCGAGGTGCCGGAGGCCGGCGCAGAGCACGCGGAGTGGGCTCTTGAGGGAGCCAGAAAGGTCCAGAAGGCGTGGGCCCGGAGGAGCGGCGTTGAGCGCGGGGCGGCCCTGCGGGCGATAGCGGATGGGATCCGGGCGCGGCGGGAGGATCTCGCCCGGCTCGTCGTGACGGAGCAGGGCAAGACGATCACCGAGGCGCGCGGGGAGGTCGAGGCCGCGGCGGGCTTTTTCGACTACTTTGCCGGCTTCGACCGCGCCCAGGTCGGCGCGATGTTCGCCCCGGACGAGAGGGGCGAGCACCTCTTCATAAAGAACGTCCCCTACGGCGTGGTAGTCGGCATCATCCCCTGGAACTACCCGGCGGCGAGCTTCGCCCGCAAGGTCGCCCCGGCGATTATGGCTGGCAACGCCATCGTCCTCAAGCCTCACGAGGAGACCCCGCTCACCGCCTTAGCACTCGCCGGGATCATCGACGAGGCCGGGCTGCCAGGCGGCGTCGTCAACGTCGTCACTGGCGGGGGCCGCACCGCCGGTGACGCGCTGGTGCGGAGCCTCCTCACACAGATGGTCACCGTCACCGGCTCCGTGCGGGCCGGGCGTGAGATCCTCGCCTCCGCCGCCGACAACATCACCCCGGTCTCGCTGGAGCTTGGCGGCAAGGCGCCGTTCATCGTCCTCGACGACGCAGACCTGGACGTCGCGGTCCAGAATGCGGTGAACGCCCGCTTCTGGAACTGCGGCCAGGTGTGCACCTGCAACGAGCGCACCTACGTCCAGAGCGGCCTCTACGACGAGTTCGTGGAACGCTTTGTCCGGGCGGCCTCCGCCATCAAGATGGGCGATCCGATGCGCGAGGACGTGCAGATGGGGCCGAAGGCAAACGGGCCTGAGTTGAACAAGGTGGAGGCGATGGTCGGGGCCGCCGTCGAGCAGGGAGCCTCCGTGGCGCTCGGCGGGAAACGGCCAGCGGGCGAGCCTTTCGAGAAGGGCTACTGGTACGAGCCGACGGTCCTTACCGGGGTGAGGAACGACATGGACATCGTGCAGGACGAGGTGTTCGGCCCGGTGCTCCCGATACAGCCTTTTGAGGACTTCGAGGAGGCTGTGGGCCTCGCCAACGACTCGCGCTACGGCCTGACCGCCTACGTCTTCACCTCCGACCTCCGCAAGGCGATGCGGGCGATCGACGACATCGACTTCGGCGAGGTCTACGTCAACAAGATAGGCCCCGAGCAACTCCAGGGCTTCCACCAGGGGTACCGGCTCTCCGGCATGGGCGGCGACGACGGGCAGTACGGCTACGAACGGTACTTCCACCGCAAGACGGTGTACCTCCGCTACGGGGAAGACGTCGTCGACGAGCGGCCGGCGAACCTGTGACGCCGGGAACGACGCCGACCCGCCGCGGGTCCTCCCGGTGAAGCGCAAGCCTCTCCCGGAATTCCTAGGGGTGCCCAGCGCCCTCGGGGGCGGACGGGAACGCGGTCTGATCGTCCAACGCGCCGGGTGGCTGGTCGACGACGCGCGCGGTGGCCGCGCGATGGACGGAGGAGCAGGAAGATCTGGAGGAAGAAAAGACGTGTGGAGAAGCAGATGCCGGCCCTGATCTCCCTGAACGCGCACGAGGCGAGGACGGCGGCAGCGATCTTCGAGCGCCTCTTTCCCGCCGACGAAAGCGGACCGGGTGCTACGCGAATCGGCGTTCTCGCCTACGTGGATCTGGCCCTGGCGGGCGCGTACCACGACAAGGTCGAGGCCTACAGGGTGGGCCTGGCGGCGCTGGACCGCGCCGCCAGAAGTCGTCACGACACACGCTTCGCCGACTGCCGCGCCGAACAGCAGAACGCCCTGCTGGCGGACCTGGAGCGGGGCGCGCTCCCAGATTTCCGGGTACCGCCCCAGGGTGAGTTCTTCGATATGCTGCGCGCCCACCTGCAGGAGGGGCTCTTCGCCGACCCCGCGTACGGCGGCAACCGCGACAAGTCCGGCTGGAGGCTCCTGGGACACACGGGGGTGTGGTTGGAGAACACCGCGGAGGAGAACCTCTCCGAGCAGCCCGTCACCAAGGACGGCGAGATCCTGGCTCTGGCCGACGTGGGCTACTCCCTGGACGGTGCCCCGCGCGAGCCGACGGAGATCCCCGGTTACGACCCCCAGCGCGGCGCCGATGCCCCGGAGGGTCCGGCTGACGTCGTGCTGGTGGGTGTGGGGGCCGCGGGCGCCCTGGCGGCCCGCATCCTGGCCCGCGCGGGCCTGCGCGTGGTCGGGCTCGAGGCCGGACCCTGGCGCACCGGGCGCGACTTCGTGCCGGACGAGCTTGGCTCCACCTACTACTGCCGGGGCGGGATGGGGCCGAAGTTCCTGAGCGAGGTGCCGCGCTGGCGAACCAACGAGGACGAGTCCACCCGCGAGGCCAGTTTTACGCTCGGACGCATGATGAACGGCGTGGGCGGCTCGGTCATCCACTGGGGGGGCGCCCTGCGCCGCAACCACCCCCACCACTTCGAGTACCTCACCTACGTGCGCGAGAGCTTCGGGGAAAACGCGCTGCCGGAGGGGCACACCCTGGTCGATTGGCCCGTCGGCTACGACGACCTGGAGCCGTACTACACGCAAGTCGAGTACGAGATCGGCGTGGCGGGCGACGGCGAGGCCAACCCCTACGTCACGCGCAGCAAGCCCTACCCCCTGCGGCCCATGCGGCCCTTCCGCATGGGCGAGATCTTCCGCAAGGCCACCGAAACCATGGGCTTACACCCCTACCCGACGCCGGTGGCCGTCAACAGCGAGCCATACAACGGGTACCCGGCGACGGGCTACGGCGCCTGGAGCGGCGGCTTCGGCCCCTTCAACGACGAGCGGTGGCACCCCGGCCTCACCTGGGTACCGGAGGCCCTCTCGACCGGCAACTTCGACCTCCGCACCCACTGCCGGGTCGTCCGCGTCCTCACCGACCGCGATGGGCACGCCAGCGGGGTCGAGTACGTGGACGCCAATGGGGAGGCGCGGGTACAGGAGGGGCGCACCGTCATCCTGTGCGGGTACACCTTCGAGAACGTGCGGCTTCTGTTCCTCTCCGGGGACGACCAGCATCCGGAGGGCCTGGGCAACAACACCGGCCAGGTCGGCAGGCACTTCATGACCAAGATGTGGGCGGACGTCCACGGCCACTTTCCCGACACGATCTTCAACGCCCACACCGGTCCGGCGGCGCAGATGTGGGGCCTGGACGACTTCGAGGCCGCGGACTTCGACTCGGCCTCGCACGGCTTCATCGGCGGGGCCACCCCCAACGTCGAGAACCAGCGGTTGCCCATCCAGATCAGCCGCGAGGCCCTGCCGCCCGACCTTCGCCGTTGGGGCTCCGAGTACAAGGGCCACGTCCTGCGGTGGCAGCATCAGGCCGCGGTCCGTCTCCAGCCCGACAACCTCTCCTACCGCGTCAACTTCCTCGACCTCGACCCACGCTATCGCGACAGGAGCGGGCTCGGGCTGCCCGTCGTGCGCGTCACCTACGACCTGCAAGACAACGAGCACCGCGCGGCCGAGTTCATGGAGAGAAAGTCCGAGGAGATCCTGCGCGAGATGGGGGCTACGAAGGTGTGGCGGGGAGAGCGCTTCGGCGGCGTGTTGAGCAGCCACGATCAGGGCGGTTGCCGCATGGGCGAAGACCCTGGCGGTTCCGTGGTCGACCCGGATCTGCGCGTCCACGACACGCCCGGGCTGTACGTCTACGGCACGTCGGTGTTCCCCACCTGTCACGGCATCAACCCGACGCTCACGATGTTCGCCCTGTGCTACCGGGCCGCCGAGCGCCTCGCCCAGCGCCTACGTCGGGGAGAAGAGTAGCGATTGCCGAACAGGAAGGTCGGCGGAGGAACGCCCCGGAAGGAGGGAGGACAATGACCCGGACAGCCGGGCACCAGGCAGCGGGGAACGATCGCGCCGGAGACGCCCCACCTCAGGCCGCCGACGTACCGGGACCTGGGGGCTGACGAACCGCTGTTCGTGCGCCCGCGTGGCCGGCCCGGGGAGAGGCCACAGCTAATCATCCACCGAAAAAGGAGACTTGCATGAAGATAGAGAGCGTCGAGACGGCCTACTACCGCCTGCCGCTGGAGCCGATGGGCGACGCGGGCCACGGTGCCATAGACACGGAGGAGCTGATCACGCTGACCCTCCGCGCCGAGGGCCTCACGGGCCAGGGCTACACCTATACCATCGGCCGCGGCGGTCGCGCCGTAAAGGCCCTCATCGACCACGACCTCGCGCCGATGGTGGAGGGCCAGGACGCCGACGATATCGAGGGCCTGTGGGACCTCATGTGGCGGCGCCTCCTCTACGTCGGGCGCGGTGGCCTGGCATCCTTCGCCATCGCCGCCGTGGACGTCGCCCTGTGGGACCTCCGCGGCGAGCGCGAGGGGAAGCCGCTCTACGCCCTGATCGGGGCTGAACCGCGCGGGATACCGGCCTACGGCTCTGGCGTGGACCTGCCCAAGCCCCTCGACGCGCTGCTCGCGCAGGTGGAGGGCTTCATGGAAAGGGGCCTCCCTGGCGTCAAGGTGAAGATCGGCCGTCCGGATTTCGAGGAAGACGTGCACAGGGTCGGAGCCGTCCGCGACCTCGTCGGCGACGACGTGGACCTCATGGTCGACGCCAACATGGTCTGGGGCGCCGACGAGGCCCTGGAGCACGGGCGGCGCCTGGAGCGTTTCGATCCCTTCTGGTACGAGGAGCCGACGATCCCCGAGGACGTCCCCGCCCACGCCAGGATGGTCCGGGAGTTAGGTATGCCGATCGCCGTCGGCGAGAGCCTCCACTCCCCCTACGAGTTCCAACGCTACGCCGACGAGGGGGCCGTCGAAGTGTTGCAGATAGACCCCATCACAAACGGGGGCATTACCGCTTCGTTGAAGGCGTTAAGGATGGCCGACGAGGCCGGCCTTCAGACCAGCAGCCACTACACCGACGAGCTGAGCGCCCATCTCCTGTGCGCCTCGAACGACCCGGTCTACCTGGAGAAGCACGCCTTCGCCCTCGACCCGTACCTGCAAGAGCCGCAGAAGGTCGAGAACGGCCACGTCCGCCCGACAGAAACACCGGGCACGGGCCTGCGTTTCGACGAGTCAGCCCTGGAACCCCACCGCTCCGGGTAGAGCGGCGCGGAAAAGGCCGCCCACGCCGGGTCTTCCGGGCGGCATCGTCGCCGAACGGGAGGATGAGGACCCTCCGTAGACCCGGTGGAGGTGGCCCACCACCTCGCCTATGCCCTCCACAGCGCCACGGGCCTCGCCCGGGCGTCGGGGCTCCGCCTCGTTCGTGGCGGACGTTGTCCCCGGCGGCCCGGACGGCGGACGGGTCGCCGCCCCAGCCAAAGCCCGCCAGCCTTGCGGCGCCCAACACCCCTTCGGGTGCGCCCCCGTTGGTGACGATGACGCAAGACAAAAGCCACCGACGAACATGTTTGACTTGTGTTGAATATTGTGGTCTAGTGTGCGAAGGGTGGAATGGACGTTACATAAGATCGGGGCGTGGGCGGGATAAGGGGAGTGGAGATCTAGCATAGTTTCCATGTGCCCCAGACCGTTGGCCTGGAGGCCCGTGTCAATGGGGTACTCTACAATCTGGGCAGCACACAGCAGTTCGAGCAGAGGCTCTTCGAGGCGCCGTTCAGGTTCGCTTTCGTGGCCAACGAGAACAGGGTCATTGCGCTGGTGGGCAGCCCGAGCGACCTTGGCAACTGGCGGCCGATCATTGAGCGGGACGTATTCTTCGAGACCCGTAATGCCGTTCCTGGCCCACTTGATCTGCGCGACGAGTCGCGGCTGGAGCCGACCCCGACGGCGTTGAGGAACGGCTTCGGCGCGCGTTCTACCGAGGGTAGCAACATCCTTATCGATCGCGTCCGGGCCGGATACTTCGGCGAGGCCGGGATACGCGACCCGCACGTCGTGCAGTACGCCGACGGCGCGCCGTACATCAAGAACAACAAGCTCTACTTCACCTTCACGAACGCGGGCCTGGGCTTCTTCGAGAAGGCGCACTGGGGCGTCTGGACGCTGGACCTCTCGGACTACAGCAGGATCGAGCAGGTCGGGAACATATTCTGGCGCAACGCCGACGATCCCATCGTCCCCCCGACCAAGGTACTCGGGCACCATGCCGGCCAGATCATCCGCGACGAGGAGGGGGGCCAATGGATCATCCTCGTGAGCTCGTGGGGCGACTTCGGCCCGCAGGGGGGCGACCGGGGCAACTTCGGCACGGTGACGTATCCTGACGGGATGGACCCGGACGGGCCGACGGCCCCGTACGAGCCGCCCGTCGACATCCTGTACGACGAGCAGCCCCTCTCGTTGAACATCCTGAGGGGCGTGCACGTCCTGGAGGGGAAGAAGCATCCGGTCAACAACACCCCCTTCCCGACCGAGGGCAAATGGGACCCGGGCCTCACGCGCATCGACGGCGTCTGGTACCTGCCCTACGTCATCGCCCTCGACCTCTTCTCGGACTTCCAGCCGGCCCTCGCGAAGAGCCGGCCCGGCGGCACCCACCTGGAAGCAATCGAATTCGTGGGCGCCGACTGGGAGAAGCGGGCCACGGAGGGCTCCATCATCCAGAAGCTCGGCGGCGAGTGGCGTATGTTCGCCTCCTGCGGCGATGACGAGCCCGCGCAATTCCAGGGCAGGTACCCGATCTACTTCCTCGACGCGGCGAATCCTGACGCGGACGAGGATGACCGCGAGGCGGCCGAAGCCGGAACGGGGCAGAGGCTACAGTTCGACGGCTACCTCGACGCCCCGCACCCGACCAACATACCGCACCCCATGATCGTGCCCATACCCATAAGATCCGGCGGGCGGGCGCGCACGAAGTACATCATGATCACCTTCAACGGAGACCAGTACTACATCGAACGTCTCGGCTACGGCACGCACGGCGACTTCTACGTCATGCAGGCCGAACAGACGGTGCGCGGGCGCGAGTTCTAAACCAGGACACTCCAGAGGGGCGGCGCGACCGAACGGAGGTCGCGCCGCCCTCTCCGGCATCGCAACCCCCGAGAACGGGTGCATGACAGCCACTGCGAGATAAGGTGGTGCTAAAAGTTGACCCGTGTTTGAAATTGTGTTGATATGAGCACTGGGAAAGGTCCCGGCGGCCCATTCTGGGAAAGGGATGGGCCACAAGCAACCGGGCATCGGTGGGACAAAGCGGGAGAGGAGGGCGTGGTTCGGGGGCGGCGGCGAGGCTTGGGCTCCGGGCCCTCTCCTGGCCGGCGATCTGAGTCTACGAACACTTCGAACGAGGCAACGGGAAGGGAGAACAGGAGTGGTATTGGTGCGTATCAGGGGTTTGTTGATGGTGGGGCTGTTGGGCGTGGCGTTGGTCCTGGCGGCGTGCGCGCCTCCGGGATCTGACACCGGCGGGAGCGGTGGTTCCGGTGGCGGCGGTGGCGGCGAGGAGGCCAAGCAGGTTGTCGAAGAAGAGACGACGGGCGGGGCCCAGGCGGCCGTCTGCGACGTGGATCCGCCGGACATAGCCGGTCTCGAGGAGGCCGTGGTCGGGTTCTCCCAGTCCGAGGCGGAGACCAACCCGTTCAGGATCGCGGAGACCCAGTCCATACGGGACGAGGCCGAGAGCGTCGGGGTCGAGGAGCTCATCGTCACCAACGCTGAGTCCCAGATCAGCAAGCAGAACTCCGACATCCAGGACATGCTCGCGCAGGGGGCTGAGGTTCTGATCGTGGCGCCGCTCAACGCCGACGGGCTGGAGCCGGCCTTCCAGGCCGCCGCCGAGCAGGACGTGCCGGTCTTCCTTATAGACCGCGAGGTCACCGCCGAGCCCTGCGAGAACTACATCACGTTCATGGGCTCCAATTTCGTCCGCCAGGGCCAGCAGGCCGCAGATCTTCTGGCCGAGGCTACGAACGAGGAGGCCCAGGTCGCCATCCTCGAAGGGACGCCCGGCGCGTCGGTCAGCACCGACCGGCAGAGCGGCTTCGTCGACCAGTTGGAGGCCGAATACCCTAACATGGAGGTCGTCACCTCCCAGACCGCCAACTTCGTGCGGACCGAGGGGCAGACCGTCATGGAACAGCTCCTCCAGTCCAACCCGGACATCAACGCCGTGTACGCGCACAACGACGAGATGGCGCTCGGGGCGCTTCAGGCAATAAGGGACGCGGGCAAGACGCCCGGCGAGGACGTCAAGATCGTCTCCATCGACGGCACGGAGGGCGCGGTCCAGGCCCTCGTCAACGGCCAGATGAACGGCGTGGTCGAGTCCAACCCCAGGTTCGGGCCGCTCGCCTTCCAGACCGTCGAACAGTTCCTTTCGGGAGAACCGATCCCTCAGAACATCATCATCGAGGACCGCATCTATACTCCCGAGAACGCCGAGGAGAACCTGGACTCGGCCTACTAGGGGAAGGGGACCTTGGAGAGAGCAAATCCCGTACTCGAGGTGCGTCGGGGGACCAAACGGTTCCCCGGCGTCCTCGCCCTAGACGACGTCTCGTTCGGGCTCATGCCAGGCGAGGTGCACGCCCTCGTCGGGGAGAACGGCGCGGGCAAATCCACCCTGATCAAAGTACTTACGGGCGTCTACCAGCCGGACGAGGGCGAGGTTCTCTTCCAGAACGAAGAGGTCAGCTTCTCGAGCCCTAAGGAGTCGCAGGCGGCGGGGATCAGCACGATCTACCAGGAGGTCAACCTCATACCCCTCCTCAGCGTGGCCCAGAACGTCTTTCTGGGGCGCGAGCCGCGTAACCGCCTCGGCCTGATCGACGTCCCCCGCATGAACCGCGAGGCCCGCGAGGTACTCGAACGCTACAGTATCGAGGCCGACCCGAAAGCCCCGCTCACCTCCCTGTCCCTGGGCTTGCAGCAGATGGTGGCGATAACCCGGGCGGTCTCCATCGACGCCCGCGCGGTCATCATGGACGAGCCGACGTCCTCGCTGGAGGCGCGCGAAGTCGAGACGCTCTTTGGGGTGATCCGGCAGCTCAAGGAAGCTGGCATTGGCGTCATCTACGTGAGCCACCGGATGGGCGAACTCTACGAGATCTGCGACAGCGTCACGGTCCTGCGCGACGGCAAACTCGTCCACTCGGGCCCCCTCTCCGAGCTCTCGAAGCTGGAACTCGTCTCCCTGATGCTCGGCCGGGAACTCGACGAGGTCCAGAAGAAAGGCGCGACCAGCTTCGGCGAAGAGGAACGCGCCTCCGGGGGTGAGCCCATCCTGGAGGCGCGGGACCTCACCGAACTGCCCCTGCTTCGCGGCGTCTCGCTGGACGTCAGGCCTGGGGAGATCCTGGGCCTTGCGGGGCTTCTCGGGGCCGGCCGCACGGAGACGGCCAAGGCCATCTTCGGGGCCGGCCAGCTCGACGCAGGGAGCGTGAAGGTGGGGGGCAGGGAGATCAGGACCGGATCCCCGGCCGCGGCCATAAAGGCCGGCATCGCCTTTTTGCCGGAGGACCGGAAATCCGAGGGGATCATCCCCGACCTGTCCGTGCGGGAGAACATCGTCGCGGCGGCGTTGCCCCGGCTCTCTCGCGCCGGGCTCGTCTCGGAGAAGGCCCAGGACGAGGTCGTGCAGAGGTTCATGCAGAGCCTCGGGATCAAGGCTTCGGGCCCGGACCAGCCGGTGCGCGAGCTCTCGGGAGGGAACCAGCAGAAGGTCATGCTCGCGCGCTGGCTGTGCATGGACCCGAAGGTCCTGATCCTGGACGAGCCCACCCGCGGCATAGACGTGGGCGCGAAGGCCGAGATCCAGAAGCTCGTGGACGACCTGGCGCGCGACGGCCTCGGCGTCGTCTTTATCTCCTCGGAACTCGAGGAGGTCGTCGAGGGCAGCGACCGGGCCATAGCCCTGAGAGAGGGCGCCGTGGTCGGCGTGCTCTCGGGCGACGAGGTCAGCGAGCGGAACCTGATGGGCATGCTCGCCGAGGGCGGAGCCGAGGGCGGAGCCACGGACGGTAAACAGGAGAACGGAAAACAGGAGAACGGAAAACAGGAGAACGGGGGGACGCCGTGAGCGGCGGGACCGCCGCCGGCGGACGTTCGCTCGGCCGGGCCGGGGTTGCGCCGTGGTTGCGCGACCGCGGGGTGTACGTCGCGTTCGTTCTCCTGCTGGTCTTCAACCTGATCGTCACCGAAAACTTCGCCTCTATCGGGACGCTCACCAACCTGCTCGTGCAGGTCTCGCCGGTGCTGCTCGTGTCGCTGGGGCTGGCGCTCGTGATCGGGACGGAGGGCATAGACCTCTCCGTGGGCGCCATCATGGCCCTTGCCTCGGCGGCGCTGCCGCTCTACCTCGGCTACGGTTGGCCTGTGGCCATCGGGTTGTCGCTGTTCGTCGGGATCGCGGCGGGGCTCGTCAACGGGAGCCTCGTCGCCTTCGCCGGGGTGCAGCCCATCGTCGCCACGCTGGCGCTGCTCGTGGCCGGGCGGGGG
>Ga0136624_1000184_pt1 | contig 21069 bp, 22 predicted proteins | sample AntDrymUQ4692206_2_FD_104802 | JGI IMG/M metagenome (GOLD analysis project Ga0136624, IMG submission 104802) | Polar desert sand microbial communities from Dry Valleys, Antarctica - metaG UQ469 (22.06) | ecosystem: Environmental > Terrestrial > Soil > Desert | place: Antarctica: Dry Valley... | reverse complement strand
TCCGCCGCTGCAACGCGGTCGCACCGGCGACCTGCACGTGCATGTCAACGTCGTGATCCCCCGCAGGCTGACGCGCGCCCAGCGCGACCTGCTCGAGCGGCTCGCCGACTCCCTCACCGACGGGAACCTCAACACCGGCGAGGGCATGCTCGCCAAGCTCAAGCGCGCGCTGGCGGGATGATCCGCCTCGCGGTGCGCGTGGCGCGCGCGGACGCCGAGGCGGTGCTCGCCGAGTTGCTCGAGCTCGCACCGGGCGGCCTGGAGGAGCGCGACGTGTCCGACGCGGAGATCGAGTACGTCCTCTATGGCGCGGCGGGCGAGCTGCCGACGCTGCCCGACCTGCGCGCCGCCGCCGCCGGTGCGCTGGTCGACATCTCCACGTCGGAAGTGCGCGACGACTGGGCCGAGCGCTGGAAGACGTTTCACCGGGCGGTCGAGGTGCGCCGGCGAGGGCGCCGGCTGTGCGTGCGCCCGCCGTGGGAGGCGCCGCTGAACGGCGACGGCGTCGACCTGGTGATCGATCCCGGGCAGGCGTTCGGCACCGGGGCGCACCACACCACTCGGTTGTGCCTGGAGCTGGTCCTGGACCTGGCGCCCGACGGCGCGCTCGCCGACTGGGGCTGCGGCACTGGCGTGCTCGCGCTCGCCGCCGCCCGGCTGGGCTGGGCGCCCGTCCTCGCGTGCGATTGGGAGGCGGCCTCGGTAGAGGCGACCCTGAGCAACACGGCGCTCAACGGCGTGACCGAAATCGAGGTGGCACGCGTCGACCTCCGTTCCGCGGAGGGTCCATGGGCGCCGACGATCCTCGCCAACCTCGTGCGCCCGCTGCTCCTCGAGGTCGCGGCGCGGATGACGCGCCCTCCTGAGCGGCTGATCGTCTCGGGCCTGCTGCGCGACGAGGCCGACGAGGTCGCGGCCGCCTTCACGCGGCACGGGCTGCGCGAGGCCGACCGCCGCCACGGCGGCGAGTGGAGCGCGTTGCTCCTGGTCAGTGGTTCCGGCCGGGGCCAATAGCCTAGTGCCCCGTCTCGTGACCGCTGAGGGGTAGCCTCGCGCACCATGGCCAGCAACGTGCTGATCCTCGGTGGCGGGTTCGGCGGCTTGACCGCCGCCCGGCGCCTCGAGCGCAAGCTCCATCCCCACAGCGCGAAGGTCACGCTGGTCAACGACACCAACTTCATGCTGTACACGCCGCTGCTGCCCGGTGCGGCGGGCGGCACGCTGGAGCCGCGCCACGTCGTCGTGCCGCTGCGCGAGGCGCTGCACCGGACCGAGCTGCACATCGGGCACGTCCTGAGCGCGGATCCGGCCCGCCGCACGGTCCGCGTGCGGTCGCTGGGCGGCGCCGAGGTCGATCTGCCCTACGACGAGCTGATCGTGGCGCTGGGGTCGACGTCGCGCACGCTGCCGATCCCCGGGCTCGCGCAGCACGCGTTCGGCTTCAAGACCCTGGCGGAGGCGATCGCGCTGCGCAACCGGCTGGTGCAGACGCTCGAGCAGGCCGAGCTCGAGGACGACGAGGCCGCCCGGCGTGCGCTGCTCACCTACGTCTTCGTGGGCGCCGGCTACGCGGGGCTCGAGGGCCTCGCCGAGCTGCAGGACTTCGCCGCCGACCTCGTCGAGCGCTACCCCCGCTCGCGCATGCAGGGCTTGCGCTTCCTGCTCGTGGAAGCCAAAAACCGCGTGATGACCGAGATCCAGGCCGACCTCGCCGCGTTCGCGACCGCCGAGCTGCGCCGCCGCGGGATCGAGATCCACACGAGCACGACGGTCGGGCGCATCACGGCCGAGTCGGTCGACCTCTCCACCGGCGAAGTCGTCCCGACGCGGACCGTGGTGTGGACGGCGGGCGTCAAGCCGCATCCGGTGGTGGCCAAGCTCGGGTTGCCGGTTGGCGGGGGAGGCCGGATCGCCGCGGACCGGTACTGCGCGGTTCCCGACTGCCCGGGCGTCTGGGCGATCGGCGACGCCGCCGCGGTCCCCGATCCGGCCAACAGGGGCGCGGCGTCGCCACCCACCGCGCAGCACGTGCTGCGCCAGGCCAAGGTCGCGGCCGACAACGTGCTGCACGCGCTCGGCGGGCAGCCGGAGCGCCGGCGCCCGTTCCGCTACCGCACGCTCGGGGTCTTCGTCGACATGGGGCGCCACCAGGCGGTGGCGAGCACCCTGGGCATCAAGTGGCGCGGCTTTCCCGCGTGGTTCCTGGCCCGGACCTATCACCTGGCCCTCATGCCCGGCGCGTCCCGGCGCGCGCGACTCGTGACCGACTGGACGACGGGCCTGCTGTTCGGCCGCGACTCGGCCGAGCTGGGCCAGCTCGGGCATCCGGCCGGGCTGGACGGGGAGCCCGAGGAGGCGACCGCCGGCTGAACCCGCGGATGCGCTCGGCGGAAGGGCGCCGACCGGCCGCCGGTATCCTTTGCACCGGGTGCAGATCGCCGAACGGATCAAGACCGACGTGACCACCGCCATGAAGGCGGGTGACCGCGATCGAGTCGGCGCGCTGCGGCTGGTCCTCTCCGAGCTGCAGAAGGCGGCCAAGGACGGTGACGCGGACGAGCAGGCGGTCCTGCGTCGCGAGCGCAAGCGCCGGCGCGAGTCCGAGACGGCCTACCGCGAAGCGGGCCGGACCGATCTGGCGGAGGGCGAGGCCTACGAGGCCGGGGTCATCGACGCCTACCTGCCGGCCGAGCTCGGCGATGCGGAGCTCGAGGCGCTCGTCCGGCAGGCGATCGCGGAGACGGGCGCTGCCGGACCGCGGGACATGGGCAAGGCGATCGGGCACGTGATGGCGGCCGCCGGCGGGCGCGCCGACGGCAAGCGGGTCTCGACGAAGGCGAAGGAAGCACTCGACCAGTGACGGAGCACTGAATGGCAAGACGGCAACTGGAGCTGTCCAACGAGGTGGCGGCCGAGCTGGCCGGCGCGCAGGACGTGATCCTGAAGACGCTGGAGGAGCACCTCAGCGCCGACATCTTCCTGCGTGGCAACGTGGTGACCCTCGACGGCGACGCCGAGGCGGTGCAGCTCGCCGCCACGGTCGTGCGCGAGCTGTCCGAGCTCGTCGCGCGCGGCCACGAGATCGGCCCGGCCACCATCGAGTCGGTCTCCCGCGTGCTCGACCAGGCGGAGTCGCCGAGCCAGGTGCTCGACGAGGTCGTCTGGCGCCATCGCAACCTCAAGGTCGCGCCGAAGTCGGTCAACCAGAAGCGCTACGTCGACGCGATCAAGCGCGCGACGATCACGTTCGGCGTCGGCCCCGCCGGCACCGGCAAGACGTTCCTGGCGATGGCGATGGCGACGGCCGCGCTGTCGCGCCGCGAGGTCAACCGCATCATCCTGTGCCGCCCGGCCGTCGAGGCGGGAGAGCGGCTCGGGTTCCTGCCCGGGGACCTGATGGCGAAGGTCGACCCGTACCTGCGCCCGCTGTTCGACGCCCTGCACGACATGATGGACGCCGAGCGCGTCTCCGCCCACCTCGAGCGCGGCGTGATCGAGGTGGCGCCGCTCGCCTTCATGCGCGGCCGGACGCTCAACGACTCCTTCGTGATCCTCGACGAGGCGCAGAACACCTCGCCCGAGCAGATGAAGATGTTCCTCACCCGGCTGGGCTTCGGCTCGAGGATGGTGGTCACGGGGGACATCACGCAGATCGACCTCCCGCCCGCCCAGCAGTCGGGGCTGGTCGTGGTCGGCGACATCCTGGAGGGCGTCGACGGCGTGGAGTTCGTGCGGTTCGGCGGCGAGGACGTCGTGCGCCACAAGCTCGTCCAGCGCATCGTCGCCGCGTACGACGAGCACTCCACGCGCCAGGCGCCTCCGGGCCTGCCTGTGCTTGCCGACGAGATCGGCCGAGTGCGCCCGGCGGATCACCGCCGCCGGCCCGCGTGAGCCCGCTGGAGGTGGAGGTGGTCGGCGGCGAGCACAGGCTGCCCGCCGAGCAGGTCCGCCGCGCCTGCGTGCTGGCCGCCGCGACGGCCGGGGTGCACGACGGGCACGTCGCCGTCGCGTTCATCACGCCGGAGGCGATCGCGGCGCTCAACGCCCAGCACCGCGGCAAGGACGGGCCGACCGACGTGCTCTCGTTCCCCGTCGACCGGAACGGGCCCGCGGCCGGAGCGCGCGAGCTCGGCGACGTCGTGATCTGCCCCCAGCACGCCGACGACGTGGCCGAGGCGGTCGTCCACGGCGTGCTGCACCTCGTGGGCATGGATCACGAGACCGACGAGGGCGAGATGCTCGCCTTGCAGGCGGAGGTGGTGTCCTGGATCCGGTGACGCCGACCCGCTCCGGGTTCGTGGCGCTGGCCGGCCGGCCCAACGTCGGCAAGTCGACTCTGGTGAACGGCATGGTGGGCCGCAAGGTGGCGATCGTCTCGGACAAGCCGCAGACGACCCGGCGGGCGATCCGCGGCGTGGCCACACGCGACGAGGTGCAGATCGTGCTCACCGACCTGCCCGGCGTGCAGCGCCCCCGCGACGAGCTGACCCGGCGGATGCAGCACCGCGTCGAGCAGGAGCTGCGCGAAGCCGACGCGGCGTTGTTCGTGCTCAACGGCGACCAGGGCGTGGGCGGGCCCGGTGACGTCTGGATCGCCGCAACGCTCAAGGGCGCGAAGGTGCCCGTCGTGATCGCGGTCAACAAGGTGGATCGGACGTCGAGTCCGCGCACCGTCGCCGCCCTGCAGGCGGCCGCCGACCTCGGGCTCGACTCCGACGTGTTCCCGGTGTCCGCCCGCACGGGCCACGGGGTCGAGATACTCGTCGACCACCTCGCGTCGCTGCTCCCCGAAGGACCGTTCTACTTCCCGCCCGAGGAGATCTCCGACCAGCCGGAGTCGATCCTCCTGGCCGAGCTGGTGCGCGAGCAGGTCCTCTCCCGCACCCGCCAGGAGGTGCCGCACTCGGTCGAGGTGCACGTGGAGGAGGTCACTCGCACAGGCGAGCTGATCGCGGTGCGCGCGCTGCTGTGGGTCGAGACGGAGTCCCAGAAGGGCATCGTGATCGGCAGCCGCGGACGCATGATCAAGGCGATCGGGTCGGCCGCGCGGCGCGAGCTCGAGCGCGAGTTGGCGGCGAAGGTGCACCTCGACCTCTCCGTGCGTGTGCGACGGTCCTGGCGAGCCGACGACTCGCTGCTGGACCGGTTGGGGATCACGTGAGCGTGCGTCTCCCCGGGCGCCACCACCCTCAGCGCCGGAGCGCGTCGAACACTCGCCCGGCCACGACAGCCTCGAGGTGCCGCACGCGCCCCTGTGTGCTCGCACCGACGCGGACCTCGAGATCGGCCAGACCGCCCCGGCGCTGCAGGACGGTCTGGCGCACGCCATGCTGCTGCAGGCGCGCGGTGGGGGCGAGCACGGTGACCCGCGCCAGCCGCCGGAACCGCACCGCCGCGCGGCCTTCCTCGATCCGCCACCCGGCGGCGCGCCAGCGCGCCGCCCCCAGCGCGGCGGCCGGCAGGACAGCGAGCAGGGGCCACGGCGCGGCGGCCGGGAGGAGCAGGCTGACGCCGCCGCCCGCGGCGAGCCAGAAGGCGGTGAGCGGGAGCAGATAGCGGCGCAGCGCGCGGCGCGGCGGGCCCTGCAGGCGGTCGAGCCCGTCGGCCATCTCCGGGAGCAGGGCGACCAGGAACGGCTCGACCTCGTCGCGCCGGAGCAGCGGGAACAGGGTCTGGGGGGCGGCCGCCTCCTTGGCGTAACCCGCCACCTCCGCGCGCACGGTGACGAGTCCGAACGGCCGGCGCAGCAGCCCCTCGACCACCCGGACCGCCTGCACGCGCGCCACGGGCACCGTCGCGTCGCGCTGCGCGAGCAGCCCGCGCCGCACCCGGAGCCGGTCGTCGTCGCGGGCGATGGCGAAACCGGAGAACGCGAGCACCGCGCCGGCGATCGAGAGCAGCCACGCCAGCAGCAGGAGAGAGGCGGCGGCCAGAATCCACTCCGGCGGGCTGTCGGGCGCGATGCGCAGTCCGTCGCGGCCGGCCGTCTCGAGGTCGCCGCCCCCGACCTCCGCCAGCAGTTGGGGCACGACAGCCAGCGCCGGGAGGATGACGCCGACCTGTCCGGCGGTCAGCGCCGCGAGCAACAGGCGCCGGTTCCCGAGCCGGCGCTCCGCGAGCGGTACCGCCCGGTCCGCCTCGGCCGCGGTCGCCCGGCCGCCGCGCAGCGCCCTGCGCAAGAGCTCCACGTCGGCGGGCGTCACCGCCGGCAGCGTGATCTCGGCCTCCTGCGCCCCGCCGGCCGTCTGCACGCGCACCCCGCGAACGCCGAACAGCCGCTGCAGCGGCCCGTGCACGATGTCGAGCGCCTGGACGCGCCCGACCGGCACGTCGACCTCGCGGCGTGAGAACAGCCCGGAGCGGAGCTGGATCGTCCCGCCGGTCACGGACCAGCGCGTGGTCAGCCAGCGGGCCATGCCCACGGCGGCCGCGAGGACCGCCCCGAGGAAGGCGAACGCCAGCGCGCGAACCAGCGGCTGGCCGGCTCCGCCGCCGGCCACGGCCCCCGCGAACGCGACGCCGAGGGGGAACGCGAGGCTGCGCAGCGCGCCGACGGCGAGCACGGCGATCCCCGCCGGATGCAGCCGTCTCGCCGTGGCCGCCGGCTCCGGGGGCGCCTCCCCCGGCGCAGCTCGTCCCGGCCGCTCCGGCGGCGCCGGATCGGCTTCCTCAGAGCTCATCGGCGGTGCGCGCCAGCTCGGCGATGCGGTCACGGACGTGGCCGGCTTCGGCGACGGTCAGCGCTGGGATCTCGTTCGCCCCCGCGGCCGTGTGGAACACGACGGTGGCGAGGCCGAGCCACTGCTGGAGCAGGTCGCGCTTCGTGTCCACGTGCTGCACGCGCAGTATCGGCACCAGCGTGCGCGTCACCGCCACCGTGCCGCGGCGGATGTCGATCTCGTGCTCGCGGACCTCCCAGCGCCAGCGCCGCCAGCGCAGCTCGGGTACCGCCACCGTCGTAACCGCGCCGGTCACGACTGCCGCAGCCCAGCCGAGCAGCGCCGGCGTTCCGCCGACGGTCGCCTGTAGGACGCCCGCGCCGGCAAGCGCCAGCACGGCCGGCACGAGACCCTCCAGCCGCCACAACCGGCGCGCGGCGGGCGCGAGGGCTTGCCTCGGCTCGGGGGTGGCGGTCGGCGGGCCGGGGGTGAGCATCGGAGGCGCACGCTACCGAGCACGGTGGCGCGCGCGTGCCCGCTGACTCGTCCGCGCTCAGCTCCGGCCGAGGTCGCGCGCGAGCTTGGCCGCCAGGGTCGCGTACTCCTCCAGCCCCACCTCCGTGTCGAACAGGAACGGAAGCGTGGTGACCGGCGCCTCGGCTTCGCGCTTGAGCCGGCGCACGTGCGAGCGCTGCATCTTCGCCCGCTCGTGCTCGACCAGCGCCGCGCCGACCGCGGAGAGGCCGTGCGGCGGGAGCCCGTCGGCCGCCGCCGCGCGCAGGGCGTCGGCTTCCTTGCCGGTGAAGCGGGCCGGGTACAGGCCGTTGACCACGATCGCGTCGAGACCCCGCCCGACGGCCTCCAGCAGCCGCGCGCCGAGCTCCAGCGTCTCGTTCACCGGCATCTCCTCGGGGAGCGCGACCGCGACGTAGCCGGTGCGGCGCGGGTCGGCGAGCATGTCGCGCACGCGGAACGCCTGGCGCCGGATCGGGCCGACGCGTGCGATCTCCCCGAACGTGCTCGGGGCGGTCAGCATCGCGAGCCCGTGCCCCGAGGAGGGCGCGTCGACGATGACCATGTCGTAGGTGCGGTTGGCGGCGTCCCAGCGCTCGAGCTGCGCCAGCTCCCACACCTTGGCGATGGTGATCAGCTCCTTCGCCCCGGGCGCGGCGGCGACGAAGTGCTGAAACGCCGAAGAGCCGGTGATCAGCTTCAGCGCCGGGCCGCCGAGCTGGCGCCCGAGCCACTCCTTCATCGCCGCCGTCGGGTCGATGGTGATCGCCCACAGGTTCTCGGCCAGCTCGACCTCCTGCTCGCGCTGGACGCCCTCCCGCGCGAAGGCGCGCGAGACGCGGTCCTGCTCGGCGACCTCGCACACGATCGTGCGCCGCCCGCGCCCGGCCGCCGCGAGCCCGAGCGAGGCGGCGACGGTCGTCTTCCCGACACCGCCCTTGCCGGTGACGTAGAGCAGGGTGCGATCGAGCAAGCGGTCATCCATGCGTCTGACAGCATGACGGCTGCACGATGGACCTGAACCGCTCCTACGAGACATGCCGGCGCATGCAGCGGCGCCACGACCCGACCTACTACTGGGCGACGCGCCGGCTGCCCGCCGAGATCCGGCCGGCCACGCACGCGCTGTACGGGTACGTGCGCACCGCGGACGAGATCGTCGACGGCCCGCGGCGGTCGCCGAGCGCGGACGCGCGCCGCGCCGCCCTCGACGCCTGGGAGCGCGAGCTCGAGCGGGGCCGCGCCGCGGGCCGCTCGCCGCACCCGGTGGTCGGCGCGCTGGTCGACGCCGCGCGGCGCCATCGGCTGCCGCTGGATGAGCTGCGTCCCTACATGCGCTCCATGCGAATGGACTGCGCGCCGGTGCGGATCGCCACCTGGCCCGAGCTGGAGACGTACATGGACGGGTCGGCGGGCTCCGTCGGGCGGATCATGGCCCCGCTGCTCGGCGTGCCGGAGCGCCATCACACCGGCTACGGGCGGCTCGGCCAGGCGTTCCAGCTCACCAACTTCATCCGGGACCTGCGCGAGGACACCAGCTTGGACCGCGTCTACCTGCCCGCCGAGGACCGGGAGCGGTTCGGCGTGGGGGAGGAGGAGCTGGGGCGCGGGCACGCGACGCCGGAGCTCCGCGCGCTGCTGGCGCTGGAGGTGCGGCGCGCCCGCGTGCTGTTCGCCGAGGCCGAGCCGGCGATCGCCGCGGCGCCGGGGTCGGTGCGAACGGGAGTGCGCTTCGCCGTCGGCATCTACCAGCGGGTGCTGGACCGGGTCGAGCGGACCGAGTTCGACGTGCTCGGGCGGCGGACGGGCGTGCGGCCGTGGCAGGTCCCGGGCGCCGCGCTGGGGGCGCTGCGCCGGTGAGCCGCCGGGCGACCCTGCGAGGCGAGGAGCGCACGCCGCTCGTGGGCGCGCCGGCCCGGGCCGACGTGCTGATCTGCGGCGCGAGCTTCGCCGGGCTGGCGGTCGCGCGCCAGCTCGCGGGGTCCGGCGCCGACGTCCTGGTGGTCGACCGCTACGAGATCGGCGAGCGCCAGACGTCGGCGTGCGCCGCTCCGACGCCGTGGCTGCACGCGATGGGCGTGCGCCAGGCGATCCGCCAGGAGCTGCCGTGCATGGCGTTCCACACGCCCCACGGCTCAGCCCGCTTCCGGCTGCCGTGGTCCTGGTCCTCGTTCGACTACCGGACGCTGTGCCATGAGCTCTGGGCGCAAAGCGATGCGCGCTTCGCAGTGGCCAAGGTGGAGGGTCGGACGGGGCATACGGTCCTCACCGACCGCGGCGAGCTCACCGCCCCGCTGATCGTCGATGCCCTCGGCTGGCGCCGCGTCCTCGGCTCAGGCCCCAACGTGCAGCCGCCCGACGCACCGATCTCCCGCGGCCTGGAGGTCCATCCCGACGCGCGCGGCGGCGACACCGACCTCGACGTCTGGATCGACCGCTCGCTGATCCGCCACGGCTACGCCTGGTCGGTGCCGGCCGCGGGCGAGCAGCGCGTCGGCGTCGGCTCCTACGAGCCGCGCGACCACGTCAAGGAGCCGACGCGGGAGATCGCGGGCCGGCTCGGAGTGCCGCCTGTCCGCTACCAGGGGAACTGGTTCCCGCACGCGCTCCGGCCCGCGGTCGAGGACGGCGTGTTCTTCGCCGGCGACAGCGCGGGCCACTGCTTCCCCTTGTCGGGCGAGGGGATCCGCACCGCGTTCTACTTCGGCATCGCCTGCGGCCGCGAGCTCGGCCGCGTGCTCGACGGCGAGGCGAGCCGCGCGGAGGCCCTCGCCGCCTACGGGGCTTTCTCCGCCGTTCACGCGCCGGCGTTCGCCACCGCGCTGCGGCTGCAGAAGCTGATACCGGCGCTGCCGCCGCGCGTGCTGAGGGCGCTGCTCGCCGTGGTGGGACGCGAGCGGCCGTGCCGGCGGGCGTTCGGCTGGTACCTCGAGCAGGCGCATCCGCGCTTCGCGTCGGGCGGTCTGCCGCGCGGGCCGGCGTCGACGAACGGCGGGCATCGAGCGGGGAGGGTCCGGGCGGTTGCAAACGGGCTCGCGAGGCGTTCCGGGGAGGTCGATTACGAGTTCGCGTCGGATACCGACGCCAAGTCGTAATCGGCCTCGCCCGCTGCTCGGCGAGCCGCCGGGTCGAGCCCGTCGGGCAGCCCGTAGCCGCTGCCCGCCGCAAACAGCGCGCTCGGCGAAGGCGCCGAACGGCTCGCGGCAGGCGTCGAGGTAGACGAGGCTGCCGTCCGCGCGCCGGCCGACTCCCTCCTTGCCGGCGACGTAGGGCGGCTCACGGCGCTCGAGTGCGAAGGTCCCGCTCGCGATCCGGACGTCGACGGGATTCATCCGGCGGCCAGCACTCGAGCAGCTCGGCATCGCGCTCGGCCGCGGGTTCGCGGAACTCGCCGACCTCCGGGACGGCGCCATGGGCGGGTAGGACGGCGGCTCGCATCGCCCGGCTACTACGATCGACGCCTCCCATGGACGACCGGGCGATCGCCTACGACGACCAGGGCCTCGTGCCTTGCGTGATCCAGGACTGGCATTCCGGCGAGGTGCTGACCCTGGCGTACGTGAACGCCGAGTCGCTCGCGGCCACCCGGCGCACGGGCGAGCTGCACCTGTGGAGCCGCTCGCGCGCCGAGCTGTGGCACAAGGGCGCGACGTCGGGCAATACCCAGGCGGTGCGGGCGATCCGCTACGACTGCGACGGCGACGCGGTCCTGGCGCTGGTCGAGCCCGCCGGCCCTGCCTGCCACACGGGCGAGCGCACGTGCTTCCATCGCGGACAGCTCGAGCCGCCCGCGCCGCACGAGGTGCTGCCCGGGCTGGAGCGCACGATCGGCGAGCGCGCGGCGACGGCGCCCGCGGGCTCCTACACCGCCCGTCTGCTGGCCGATCCGCCGCTGGTGGGCGAGAAGGTGCAGGAGGAGGCCGAGGAGGTTGCCCGCGCGGCGCGCGAGGAGCCCGGCGAGCGCGTGGCCGAGGAGGCCGCCGACCTGCTCTACCACCTCGCCGTGCTGCTGCGCGCCCGCGGCCTCTCGCTCTCCGACGCCGAAGCGGTGTTGCGTGGCCGTCGCCGCGTTGAGCGAGTGGTGTCCGACCCCGAATCAGAATGTTGACCGCAGCGGACACCACGAGTAGCCCGGAGCTGCACCTCGGCGTCAGCCCCACCCTGGAGGCGGTGCGCGCGCTCGCGCCGCACCACAACCTCGTACCCGTCTCCCACACGTTCCTGGAGGACTGCGAGACCCCGGTCTCCGCCTTCCTCAAGCTGCGCGGCGCCGGCCCCGCCTTCCTGCTGGAGTCCGCGGAGCAGGGCCAGCGCGTCGGGCGCTGGTCGTTCATCGGATACCGCCCGCGCCGCGTCGTGCGCTGGAGCCTGGCCGACGGCGGCGATCCCTACGCCCTCACCGCCGCCGAGGTCCAGCGTCACCGCCAGGCTCCGCTGCCCAACCTGCCGCCCTTCGCCGGCGGAGCGGTCGGCTTCTTCGGCTATGACTGCGTCCGGACGGTCGAGCCGCTGGGCGCGCCGAACGAGGACACGATCGGCCTGCCCGACCTGGCGCTGATGCTCACCGACGCGCTCGTCGCCTTCGACCACCTCAAGCACACCGTGACGATCCTCGCCAACGCCTACGTGGAGGAGGAGGGCGTCGAAGCCGGCTACGAGCGCGCCCTCGGGGTGATCGGCGAGGTGCGCGAGCGACTGGCCGGCCCGCTTCCGCGCCTGCACGGCGCCGCCGGACCCGACCCGCACTTCGAGCCCGACATGCCGCGCGAGGCGTTCGAGGCGATGGTCGCCCGGATCGTCGAGTACGTGCACGCGGGCGATGCCTTCCAGGTCGTCCCGTCCCAGCGCTGGTCGGCCGCGGTGGGCGTCGACGCGTTCTCGGTCTACCGCGGCCTGCGGGCGATCAACCCCTCCCCGTACATGTACTTCCTCGACTTCGAGGACTTCCAGATCGTCGGCGCCTCGCCCGAGCCGCTGGTCACGGTGACCGGCGGCCGCGCCACGACGCGGCCGATCGCCGGCACGCGCCCGCGCGGCGGCGACGCCGACGAGGACGAGGCGAGGGCCAAGGACCTGCTGGCCGACGAGAAGGAGCGCGCCGAGCACGTGATGCTCGTCGACCTCGGGCGCAACGACCTCGGGCGCGTGTGCGAGTACGGGACCGTCGAGGTGGAGACGTTCATGGCCGTGGAGACCTACTCCCACCTGATCCACATCGTCTCCTCGGTCGGCGGGCGGTTGCGCCCGGACGTCGGGCCGATGGACGCGCTGCGCTCCATCCTGCCGGCCGGGACCCTGTCGGGCGCCCCCAAGGTCCGCGCCATGCAGATCATCGACGAGCTCGAGCCCGTCAAGCGCGGGGCCTACGGCGGCGCGGTCGGCTACCTCTCCTACACGGGCGAGCTCGACACGTGCATCTGCATCCGCACCGTCGTGCTGAAGGACGGCGTCGCGCACATGCAGGCCGGCGGCGGGACCGTCGCTGACGCCAAGCCCGACTACGAGTACGAGGAGTCGCGTAACAAGGCCCGCGCCGTGGCGCGCGCGATCGAGCTGGCGACGCGGCAGGAGGCCTGGCCTTGAGCACATGGCAACCGAATCGCGGTCTGCTGCCTGGAAGTGGTCGCCATGCCTAGGAAGGTGCTCGTCGTCGACAACTACGACTCGTTCACGTACAACCTCGTCCAGCACCTCGGTGAGCTCGGGGCCGAGCCGGAGGTCGTGCGCAACGACGTCGAGAGCACCGACGAGCTCATCGCGCGCCGTCCCGACCGCGTGATCGTCTCGCCCGGGCCGTGCACGCCCAACGAGGCGGGCGTCTCCGTCGAGGTCATGCGCCGCTTTCCCGAGGCGGGTATCCCCACCCTGGGGGTGTGCCTGGGCCACCAGTCGCTCGCGCAGGCGTTCGGCGGCGAAGTCGTCCGCCACGAGCCCGTGCACGGCAAGACCACGGAGATCACGCACGACGGCACCGGGCTCTTCGAGGGGCTCTCGTCGCCGCTGGTGGTCGGCCGGTACCACTCGCTGGTCGTCGACCCGGACCTGCCCGACTGCTTGATGATCACCGCCACCGGGGGCGGCGTGGTGATGGGCCTGCGCCACCGCGAGCTGCCCGCCCACGGCGTCCAGTTCCATCCCGAGTCGGTGCTGACGCCCGAAGGCAAGCGCCTGCTGGAGAACTTCCTGCTCGGACTTCGGCCCGCATCGAGATCAAGCTCTTGAGAGAGATCGCCCCTTGCCGAACCCGGTTCTGACCAGCGCGATCGACCGGCTCGCGTCGCGGCAGGACCTCGCGACGGACCAGATGGCCGGGGTGCTCGCCGAGATCATGGCGGGCAACGCGTCCGAGACCGAGACCGCGGCGGTGCTGATCGCCCTGCGGACCAAGGGCGAGACGGTCGACGAGCTGGTGGGTCTGGCCTCGACGCTGCGCCGGCATGCGTTGGCAGTGCATACGACCAGCGACGACCTGATCGACACCGCGGGCACCGGCGGCGGGCGCCCGACGTTCAACGTCTCCACCACCGCGGCGCTGATCGCCGCCGGGGCGGGCTGCGCGGTAGCCAAGCACGGCAACCGCTCGGCCACCGGCCTGTCGGGCTCCGCCGACGTGCTCGAGGCGCTGGGCGTGCGGATCGACCTCGCGCCGGAAGCGGTCGCCCGGTGCATCGAGGAGATCGGCTTCGGCTTCATGTTCGCACCGGCGCACCACGGCGCGACGCGCTTCGTCGTGCCGGTGCGCAAGGAGCTCGCCGTACGCACGATCTTCAACTTCCTCGGGCCGCTCACCAATCCCGCGGGGGCGACCCGGCAGGTGATCGGCGTCTCCGACGCGGCGTTCCTCGATGTGATCGCGGGGGCGCTGGCCCGGCTGGGAGCGCGCCGTGCGCTGGTGGTCTCCAGTGCCGACGGCCTGGACGAGCTGAGCACGGCGGGCGCGACGCGCGTCGTGGAGCTCGACGACGGGGAGTTGAGCACCTACGAGGTCGTGCCCGAGGACGTCGGGCTGGCGCGCGCGACCTACGAGGACCTGACGGGCGGCCCGCCGGAGGCCAACGCGCAGACCACGCGGCGGATCTTCGCGGGCGAGCCCGGTCCGGCCCGTGACCTCGCGGCGCTCAACGCGGGCGCCGCGATCTACGCCGCCGGGCGGGTGGACGGCCTCGAAAGCGGTGTCCGCGCCGCCGAGGCCGCACTGGACAGCGGCGCCGCCGCCGAGGCGCTGGTCCGACTGGTCGCGCTCACGGCTAAGCTGGCGCCGACTTGAGCGTGCTGGACCGAATCATGGAGGCGACGCGCGCCGAGGTCGTGCGCCGCCGCGAGCTCGTGCCCCTCTCCAGACTGGAGTCCGCTCTGCGTGAGCGGCCCGAGAGCCGGCCCTTCCAGGAGGCGCTGACGCGTCCCGGCATCTCCGTGATCGCCGAGCACAAGCGCCGCTCGCCGTCCGCCGGCGTGATCCGCGAGGGCGGCGAGGTGGCCGACGTGGTCGCGGCCTACGAGCGCGGCGGCGCGGCAGCGCTCTCCATCCTCACGGAGCCGTTCCACTTCGGCGGCTCGCTCGACGACCTGCACGCCGCCCGCGCCGCCACCCACCTGCCGGTGCTGCGCAAGGACTTCATCGTCGACCCCTACCAGCTCTACGAATCGGCCGCTGCGGGCGCCGACGCGGTCCTGCTGATCGTCGCCGCCCTCGAGCCCGCCGCGCTGCGGGAGCTGCACCGGGAGGCGCGCGCGCTCGACCTCGACGTGCTCGTCGAGGTCCACGACGAGGAGCAGCTCGAGGGCGCGCTGGAGGTCGAGGCCGAGGTCATCGGGATCAACAACCGCGACCTGGACGACTTCACCGTCGACGTCGAGCGCACCTACGAGCTGCTCTCCGACGTGCCGGCGGGCAAGATTGTCGTCTCCGAGTCGGGCTTCTCCACGCGCGACGAGCTCGACGAGCTCGACCGCGTCGGGATCGACGCGGTGCTGATCGGCGAGTGGCTGATGCGCGCGGACGACCTCGAGGCGGCCTGTCGCGCGCTCACCGGCGGCGACGCCGCGCTCTAGTGATGGTCACGAGACGGGGCGCCTGCGTCTTCTACGCTTGACGGCGTGACACGGGTCAAGGTCTGCGGCATCACCCGCCCCGAGGACGCCGAGCTCGCCGTCGAGCTCGGAGCCTGGGCGCTCGGCTTCATCCTCTGGCCGCACTCCCGGCGCGCCGCCGATCCGGCGGTGGCGGCCGGCATGGCCGACCGGCTGCGGCGCCGCGTGCGGCTCGTCGGGGTGTTCGTGAATCCGACCCTCGACGGCGTAGCCCGGGCGGCCGAGGCGCTGCACCTGTCTGACGTCCAGCTGCACGGCGACGAGGGTCCCTCGTTCTGCGCGGAAGTGGCTCGGCGCACGGGCTGCAAGGTGATCAAGGCGGCGCGGATCGCGGGCGCGTCGGACTTCCAGGACCTCGAGCGCTTCCACACCGACTTCCACCTGCTCGACACCGCCTCCCGCGGGCTGCGCGGGGGCACGGGGGAGTCCTGGGACTGGGCCCTGGCCGCCCGCCGGTCGCACAAGGTGCCCGCCATCCTCTCCGGCGGCCTGACGGCGGGAAACGTCGCCGCCGGCATCGCCGCGGTGCATCCGTTCGCGGTCGACGTGGCCTCGGGCGTCGAGGCCTCGGCGGGCGTGAAGGATCCCGACAAGCTGGCGGCGTTCATGGCGGCGGCGGCCGCGCCCGTGCCGGTGGAGGTGACCCCGTGACCGCGGTGGAGCACCGCTTCGGCCCGTACGGCGGCCAGTACGTGCCCGAGACGCTGATGCCCGCGCTGGCCGAGCTGGAGGCGGCCTGGATCGAGGCGCGCGAGGATCCGGCGTACCGCGGGGAGCTCGCCGACCTCCAGCGCGACTTCTGCGGGCGCCCGACGCCGATCTACCATGCGCAGCGCCTCTCGGAGGCGGCCGGCCGCCCGGTGTGGCTCAAGCGCGAGGACCTGATGCACACAGGCTCGCACAAGCTCAACAACGCGCTCGGCCAGTGCCTGCTGGCCAAGCGGATGGGCAAGCCCCGCATCATCGCGGAGACCGGCGCCGGCCAGCACGGCGTCGCGACCGCGACCGCGTGCGCGCTGCTCGGCTTGGAGTGCGTCGTCTACATGGGCACCGAGGACATGCGCCGGCAGGAGCCCAACGTGCAGCGCATGCGGCTCCTGGGCACCACCGTGAGCGGCGTCGACGCCGGCTCGCGCACGCTCAAGGAGGCCGTCTCGGCGGCCATCCGCGACTGGGTCGCCAACGTCGGCGACACGCACTACGCGATCGGCTCGTGCGTCGGCCCGGCGCCGTTCCCGGCGCTCGTGCGCGACCTGCAGCGGGTGATCGGCGACGAGGCGCGCGCACAGGTCCTCGAGCGCTGCGGGCGGCTGCCGTCGCGGGTGATCGCCTGCGTGGGCGGCGGCTCCAACGCGATCGGCATGTTCATCCCGTTCGTGGGAGACGAGGAGGTGGAGCTCGTCGGCTGCGAGGCCGCCGGCGAGGGCCTCGCCACCGGCCGTCACGGCGCGCCGCTGACCGTCGGCGGGCGCGGCGGCGTGCTGCACGGCTCCTACTCGGCGATCATGCAGGACGAGGACGGCCAGATCACGGAGGCGCACTCGATCTCGGCGGGTCTCGACTACCCCGGCGCGGGGCCCGAGCACGCCTGGCTGCGCGACTCGGGCCGCGCTCGCTACGACGCCGTCACGGACGAGCAGGCGGTCGACGCGTTCCACCGGCTGGCCGGGCTCGAGGGCATCATCGGAGCGCTCGAGTCCGCGCACGCCGTCGCCTGGGTGCTCGCCAACCCCGCCGCCCATGAAGATCCGCTGGAGCTGATTTGCCTCTCGGGCCGCGGCGACAAGGATCTCGCCGAGGTGCTGGAGCGCGCGTGAGCGTCGCCGCCGGGCGCGAGACGATCGCGGCCGCGTTCGCCGCATCGGATGGCCGCGCGGCGCTGATGCCCTACCTGATGGGCGGCTTTCCCGACCTCGACGGCTCCCGCGCGATCGGCGAGGCGTACGCGGAGGCCGGCGCCGACCTCGTCGAGCTGGGCGTCCCGTTCTCCGACCCGCTGGCCGACGGCCCCGTGATCCATGCCGCCGGCACCGCCGCACTCGCGGCGGGAGCGACGCTGCACGGGGTGCTCGAAGTCGGCCGGGCGCTCGCGGGAACCGTCCCGGTGGTGCTCATGTGCTACGCCAACCTCGTCCTCGCGCGCGGTCCGGAGCGATTCGCGGACGATCTCGCCGCCCGCGGCATCAGCGGGCTGATCGTGCCCGACCTCCCGCTCGAGGAGGCGGGGGAGGCGCTCGCCGCGTGCGACGCCGCGGGCGTCGCGCTGGTGCCGCTGGTGGCGCCCACCACGCCGGAGGAGCGGCTGGCCGCGATCGGCAGCCGCGCGCGCGGCTTCGTCTACACCGTCTCCGTCGCCGGCACGACGGGCGAGCGCGAGGCGCTCGCCGCCGACCTGCCCGGCCTGATCGCTCGCACGAAGACCCACACGGACGTGCCCGTGGCGCTGGGCTTCGGCATCGGCACGCCGGCGGCGGCGGCCGCCGCCGCCGCGGCCGGGGCCGACGGCGTGATCGTCGGATCGCGGCTCGTGCGCGCGGCGGCCGAGGCACGCGAGCCCGCGGGCGCCGTCGGCGCGCTGCTGGCCGAGTTCGCCGCGGCGCTGCGTCGATAGCCCGCGAGGCGAGCCGTCCGGAGGACCCGGCGGAGCACTATGATGCGCCCCCGTGGGGCTCCTGCTCACCACCCTCGCCGGGCTTGTCGTCTGGATCGTCCTGTGGGCGCTCGGCGTGAAGTCGTTCGACGCCTTCCTGATCACCATCCTGATGGTCCTCGTGGCGGTGACCGCGCGCGTGTTCGCGCCCTACCTGCCGGGCAATCGCGGGGAAGAGCAGGGAACACGCTGGACCCCGCGATAGACCTCGCGTAACGCGGTGCTAACACGCGGTCTGTTGCGCGGTTTCCGACGCGATGACTACAATCGCGCGCTCAGATCAAGGTTCAACCCTTTGAGGAGGGGTTACTTGAAGATTCGTGGACTGGCAGCCTGGAGCTGCCTGACGGCCGTAATGGCCTTTGGCGTCGCCGCGTGCGGTGACGATGAGGAAGACAGCGGTGGCGGGGGAGGGACGGCCGCGGAAGGCGGCGGCTCCCTGACGGTGTACTCGTCGCTGCCGCTGCAGGGCGCGTCCCGCCCCCAGTCCGAGGACGTGATCAACGGCATCAAGCTCGCCCTGAAGCAGAAGGGCGGCAAGTGCGGCGACTTCACCATCAAGTACGAGTCGCTCGACGACGCGACGGCCGCGGCCGGCAAGTGGGAGGCCGGGGCGACCTCGGCCAACGCCCGCAAGGCCGCGCAGGACGACACGGCGATCGCCTACCTCGGTGAGTTCAACTCCGGTGCGTCGGCGATCTCGATCCCGATCACCAACGAGGCCGGGCTCTTGCACGTGAGCCCGTCCAACACGGCGTTCGGCCTGACGAAGTCCGGCCCCGGCGCCGACGAGGGCGAGCCCGACAAGTACTACCCGCTCGGCCTCGAGGCGCGCAACTACGGTCGCGTCGTGCCGATCGACAACATCCAGGGCGCCGCGCTGGCCCAGTACATGAAGGACGAGGGCGTCACGAGCGTCTACATCCTCGACGACGCCGAGGTGTACGGCAAGGGCGTCGCGGCGAACACCAAGATCGCCGCCGAGGAGCTCGGGCTCGAAATCGCGGGCGAGGACTCGTGGGAGGGCAAGGCATCCAACTACCGCGCGCTCGCGGGCAAGATCAAGGCCAGCGGCGCCGACGCCGTCTTCACGGGCGGCATCATCGACAACAACGGCCCGCAGCTCTTCAAGGACCTGCATGCCGCGATGCCGGACGCGAAGCTGTTCGGCCCTGACGGCATGGCGACCGTGGACTTCACCAAGGAGATCCCGGCTGCCGTGCAGGCCCAGACCTACCTGACGGCGCCGACGTTGTCGCCGGAGGAGCTGCCGCCGGCCGGCCAGCAGTTCTACCAGGACTACGAGGCCGAGTACAACGAGCCCCAGGACGAGATCGACCCGTACGCGGTGTACGGGTACGAGGCGATGGCCGTCGCCTGTGACGCGATCGCCGAGGGCGGCGACGACAAGCAGGCCGTCATCGACGCGTTCTTCGCCACCAAGGGTCGTGAGAGCCCGCTGGGGACCTACGACATCGATCCGGAAGGCGACACGACGCTGAGCGACTACGGCGGATACAAGGCCGAAGGCGGGAAGCTGGTGTTCGAGAAGGTGCTCAAGGCGGCGGCCGCCTAGCCACCTGACGCGGCATCTGGCGGCGGGCCGGCAGCACCGGCCCGCCGCCGGACCGTGAGAGCCACCACCCATGGAATCCGCATCCATACCCGCGCGACCGATGCGCCCTCGCGGCGAGGCCGTGCGCGAGTTCATCTCCAAGTTCGGGCTCGTCGTGCTCCTGCTCATCCTGCCCGTGGCCTACGGGATTCAGGATCTTCAGACCGACGGTGACCTCTCCCGACTCGCCACCAACCTGAAGGACGGCCTGTCCAACGGCGCGATCTGGGCACTCATCGCCGTCGGCTACACGCTCGTCTACGGCATCATCGAGCTCATCAACTTCGCGCACGGCGATCTGTTCATGATCGGGAGCTTCGTCGCCTTCGGGTTGATGGGGACGCTCGGACTGACGGTGACCACCGGCGCCGGCGGACTGCTCGTCGGGCTGCTGCTGATCCTCGTCATCGCGATGGTCGCCTGCGGCAGCCTCAACACGATGATCGAGCGGGTGGCCTACCGGCCGCTGCGCAACGCCCCCAGGCTCGCGCCGCTGATCACCGCGGTGGGCTTCTCCTTCATCCTGCAGAACGTCGGCCTGTTGTGGCTCGGTGGCTCGCATCAGAGCGTCCCGAACCTGATCGACTCCCAGAAGGTCCTCGTGACGGTGCTGGGGGTGCCGATCTCCAACGGCGACGTCCTCGCAGTGGCGGTCACCGTGCCGCTCGTGGCGCTGCTGGTCAGCTTCATCAACCGCTCGCGGATCGGCCGCGCCATGCGGGCCACGGCGCAGGATCCCGTCGCCGCGCGGCTCATGGGCATCAACGTCGACACGACGATCTCCTTCACCTTCCTGGCCGGCGGCCTGATGGCCGGCGCGGCGGGCCTCATCTACGCCCTCTACCAGACCGACGTCTGGTTCTTCGCCGGCTTCACAGCAGGTCTCATCTCGTTCACCGCCGCGGTGATGGGCGGCATCGGCAACCTCAAGGGCGCGGTGCTCGGAGGTCTGATCATCGGCTGCATCCAGCAGATCTCCGACAACCGGATCGGAACCGAGTGGACGCCGGCGATCGTGTTCGCCTTCCTCGTCCTGATCCTCGTCTTCCGTCCCCAAGGGCTCCTGGGCGAGCAGACTCGAGAAGCGGGATGACCGCCCTCGCCACCAGGATGCGGAGTGTCAAGCCTCCCGCCGCGCTGGGAGGCAAAGCCGGCAGCCTGCTGCTCGCGGCCGGGCTGATCCTCTTTGCCGCCATCCTGCCGTTCTTCTACGACAGCGGCAGCGCGTTTTTGGAGGACAGCACGACGGCCCTCATCTACGTGGTGTTCGCGCTCGGGCTCAACATCGTGGTCGGGTTCGCCGGGTTGCTCGATCTCGGCTACGTCGCGTTCTTCGCCATCGGCGCGTACACGATGGGCTGGCTGGGTTCGAGCTTCTTCACCAGCCGGGACATCCACGTCGGCGTGGGCGAGTTCCTGCAGGCCCAGCCGGGCATCCACCTCAACTGGCTGCTGATCCTGCCGTGTGCGGCGGCGACCGCCGCCCTGCTCGGCGCCCTGCTGGGGTTCCCGACGTTGCGCCTGCGCGGCGACTACATCGC